>Ga0209986_10000226_pt1 | contig 53066 bp, 41 predicted proteins | sample BlataG_FD_183168 | JGI IMG/M metagenome (GOLD analysis project Ga0209986, IMG submission 183168) | Deep subsurface microbial communities from Black Sea to uncover new lineages of life (NeLLi) - Black_00105 metaG (SPAdes) (version 2) | ecosystem: Environmental > Aquatic > Marine > Oceanic >... | reverse complement strand
CTGCCCGACATCCTGGCCGCAGGTCAACCTGCCGCGGGAAGAATATCTCGGAGACGGCACCTTCACCCAGGAAGACCGGTTCCCCACCCCGGACATCTTTCCGAAATACGAGTGAGCCGCGGGTAATTTCTCAGCTGCTCCGTTGCGACAGCCACGTCGCCTCGTGAAAACTCAGCCACTCGCCGGAGCGTCAAAGAAAGCAAGAAAGCCTGGCACTACCGCGTACGCCGTTTGGGCTTACTTGGTAGAGATTGAACCTCAAACTGGGGACTGTTTTTGCCCCGGGACACTGAGCAGGTCAGTGGCGACTTGGTGTGATCGGCATAATCCTTTGGAATCCACCCTGGGCCGACCGGTGGTGATTCCAAAAATTTTGTCACGGCAGCCAGATGCGCAAACCAGTCGCGGGGCGGATCTCCATTCACTGGCACAAAGTCCGGGTCGGATGTCGGCTTTGGGATTGATTCAGTCGAATTGATCAGGCAGACGCGGTAGTCACCGGGCATGACCCCGGTGTGGGTCATCGACCGCATCGTAAATTGGCCATCAGCACCAGTCACGATTCCTTCCGCGGGCCGTGTGTCGCCCAACGGGCTGAAGAAAACTTGAACCCCCTCCATTGCCGGCTTGCCATCGACAAGAATCGATCCTTCCACCGGCACGTAACGGCTCGAGCAGCCGGCCTGAACGCTCATTGCGAACGCCAGCACAATTAGCGATGCATTTTTGAACAAGAAGTTTCTCCCGCTCTTCTCCGGTTCAACCTTCAACATGGTCCGCGGCTGCGGTAACGGCGGCAGTCCAGAAACCGCGTTAGCCAAGCGTGCTAATTCTGCGAATATGGCTCGCCGTCGGTCGGATGTCCCATCAACTGAAAGACCTCCATATTGAGGTTTTCTTGGACGAACTGAACTGAGCCGTCACCAAAGGCAAAGTTCGCTCCGGATGAGTGGCGAGATTTGAACCCGATCGAGACTCCCCAGTTTTTTGCCGAGTAATTGCCCACGACGTCGCAATTTCCATCGACCGGCGTAAACGTGTTAATGGGGATTGTCGTCGAAATGGGGCACATGCCGTAGGCGACGAAGGCATTACGATTATCGATCTGCATCCGATGCTCGCTCGGGAGTGATTCTCCGAGCATGAGCGTCTTACTCAAGCCGTCGGTGATGTCCTTGATCCGAACAGCGAAATTTCGCTCGCGGCTGGCAGGCACCGTCTCCTGAAAGTGGACAAAGAGGCCACGACGTTGAGTTGGTGAAGTCGCCCGGGTGTAACGACAACCGGCTGCGCCAGGCCAGCGGTCGGCATAGGTGGCGTACGGGTATGTGCATGGAGAAATGTAGGCATCGCAACGCAGAGGTCCACCGGAGGCGTAGTAGTTGGTCGATGTCTTTGAGAGGGATGTGCCGCTGACGTATTTCGTGTCACTGTCACTTGCGCAGCGGAGCCACCCGGGGCCTACTACCGTCGAGTCAATGACGTTTGAAAGCCGCCGGCCACGGAGGGGCCAGCTTGATGGAGTGGAAGGTGCATCGTCCTCGAGGGTCTCTCCCGGCTGGACAGCGCCCTGCTCGAACAGCGTGAGTTCCTCCATGAACGGAAGCGTGTGGTACATCCAGCTCCAGCCTGCCGCCGCAGGCTGGCCAACCCAGTCGATGCCCCCGTGCGGTAGCCGACGATTAGTCGACTCGTACTGGAGCACCGCGTTGGAGAGCTGTTTGAGCGTGTTCGTGCATGTCATGCGCCGGGCTGCCTCCCTGGCAACCTGCACCGCGGGAAGCAGAAGCCCCACGAGCACGCCGATAATCGCGATCACGACGAGCAGTTCGATGAGTGTGAAGGCTGCTCGTTGCCTCCATTACCCAAATGATGCTGGACGGTGTGGAAGTCTTGTCGCCATATTTCAGCTTCCTGTTTGGTGGGCACGGCCCACGGGATACCGGGCTTTTGACATGACAGTTTTTTGGCAACACAGCCCAGCAATTTCGCCATGTCTCAGCACACCCCGCCTAACAAATGACTAATTTTCTTCGTGGTGTAATCCACGTCAAGAGGAGAAAAACGAATTGTTTGCAACGAGGGCTGCGACGGGATACTGCAACGGTCCGCTCAAGGACGCCCTGCGACTCAGATTTTGCTTCGTAGGGCGGTAACCCGACGGTTGAGCTCATCGACCAAATTCGAAGGCAGCGGGCCCCTGGCGGCGGCAGCGGCATTTGCTGCCAGATGCTCTTGGTTGCAAGTCCCCACGATGGTGGTGTGGCAGTGGGGGTGCGAGAGCGTGTATCGCAGAATCAGTTCGGCGGGCGACATATCGGCCGGCAGGAGTTCAGCCAAACGGGCTTCATGCCAAACGTCATTCAGGGCTGGCCGCTGAATTTCGGCTTCGGGGCCGCCTTGGGCAATGCCGCCGCGGAGGATGATCCCAGCCCCCTTCTCCGCCGCCGCACCAATAGCGTCGTGATGCTCCGGGGCAAGGCATGAGTAAGGCAGCTGAAAAGTGTCGAACACGCCAAGTTCGGTCAGCCCCTGCAGGTTTGGCAGTTTGGTCGAAACACCGATAAAGCGGATCAGCCCCTGTCGGCGGAAGTCGAGCAGCAGATCGATGAGCCCCTCACGCTCGAGCGTTTCGGCATCGCCGCCGTGAAACTGCAGCAGGTCGATGGTGGCGGTTCGTAGCCGCGTGAGGCTGGTCTCGACGTTCTGCTGAATGACCTCCCGTTTCCAGACATGGTCGATTTCCAGGTGATCGTCGTGCTGGTGTGGAACGCAGCCGCACTTGGTGGCCAGGATAAACTCCGCCCGCCGTCCGGCCAGGAACCGTCCAATCCGCTCCTCGCTAACACCATAGTCGGGTGAGGTGTCGATGAAATTGATGCCGGCATCGAGGACGGCGTTGAGCATGCGTTCTGCATGCTCATCATCAACGACGCGCACGCCCCAGGTCCGCGGCCCGCGCAGGCCCATGCTGCCATAGCCGAGTTGGGTCACTTCGAGATCGGTGTGGCCGAGTTTTTTCTTGATCATCAAAACTTCGAGGCGTTTGCTCGCTTCTTGCCAGGTGCGGCTAGTCAAAAGCCGGAATTGGCTGGACGAGGCCTGCCGCTGCCGTCAACGGTGAGGTATCCCGGGTGATGCCATTGGCCTCGAGAAACCAGGTGCGGCTATATCCCGCGGGAAGATCCGGCAGGCCGTCGGTTGCAAACCGGCAGTCCACGTCAAAGCCGGGGCCGCAGATCACCAGCTGGCGATCAACCGCCGCCAGCTCACGGCTGACGTCACCGGGGCGAGAAAAGACACCCTCCCAGTGGCTGACTGGAACGGGTTCTCGGCTGGCCAGGTCATAGGCGACCAGGCCGCGATCACCCACGGGGGTTTCTCGCGCGAGGCCGCCATAGCGAAGCTCGGCAGAGGCTAGCGGCAGCAGGTGTCGCATCACGTGGCGGCCATCGTGCACGACCGGCGGCTGTGGCTGGCCGCCCTGCGCAAAACGGCCGAGCAGAGGCCGCAGCGCGGCCCGGTCCCAGCCAATCTGCATGGCAGTTTCCAACCGGAACACTGCCGGTGACTCACCCAGAAACTCGCGGTCGAGCAGCAGCCCCATCACCCGGGGCAGTCCGGCAAAGAAGCCAACGGCGACCGGCGGTGACCAGCCACCGGCTGGCAGCCGGCGGCTGAGCTGGGGCGGCTCGACGGCTATTCCCGCCTGCCCCGCTGCCCACATCGACTCAGGGTAGGGATAGTCGGTCCAGCCATCGAGTTCGAGGACCACTGGCTGATCACCTGGCAGCAGGTTCAGCTCATTGTCGAAGGTAAGCGTAACGCTATGCCGCTCGGCGTAGCCCAGCCACGACCGGGGCCGCGGCGGATTGGTCATGCTGCCATCACTGGCTGCCAGTGTCTGTGTCACATCGCGGCCTGATTCAGTCACGACCTGCCGAGGCAGGATGGCCGGCCCACCAATCAGCAGATCGCCCGTCGGCGGCGGGCCAGCGGCCGGAAACCGTTCATCGGCAATGACGGCCCAGTCGGCTGGATGGTCGCAGGCAACCAGCTGCAGGCCATCGAGATAGAGCACCTCATCAAAGGGCTCGGTGATCAGCAGCCGCACGTGCCACCGACCGTGCTCAGCAACCGGTACGGGCGCGGGGCGAATCAAGACCGTCTCATGGGGCCGTGGCGACCGGATGCTGCCGTCGGGCAGTGTCTCCCCCGTCACGCCGCCACCAAGAAAGTCGGTCACAAAGGTGAACCCTTCACCCGTCCACGCAAAGAGGACTGGGCAGGAGGTAGTCTTGCGGCTGGTCTCCTCAATCCGCACCAGCCGATCAGCCGGAACGTCGAGTTCCGCCTGCGGGACCCCGTCCGGCCAGACGAGCCGGACCACATCGGCCTGGTCCGCGGTACCAATGCCCAGATGCAGCGGCAGCCGCGGCTGACCCAAGCCGGCAGCCAGCGTGGTGTTCTCCCAGCTGGCAAGCAGCGGCCCCGCAAGGGCCACCGCCCGCAGGCCGACACCATCGGCATTGGTCCGCAGGCTTGTTGCCCGATCGCGGCGGCCGCTGGCCACTAGCCGGACTGCCCGGCGGCCGGTGAGTGTGTTCCGCAGCCAGCGTAACTCTCCCGCCGCGGTCAACGTGACCAGATCGAGAGCACCGTCCGCATCCAGATCAGCCGGGCAAACGGCAACCAGTTTCTCGGTCGACGCAGGCAGGTCCGCGGCCACCCACTGCCGCTGCGGCCGGGCCATCAGCACGGTCACCGCCCCGGCCGGCGTCAGTCCCGCCAGATCAGCTTGACCGTCGAGGTCAAAGTCGGCGGTGGCAGCCTGCGTGAGGGGTGGCAGACTGCTTGCGGCCACTGTCGCCTGCGGCCCTTCAAGGAGCGGCGGCTGCCCCCGCCGCAGCAGCAGCCGCTCGAACAGCCCGTCGGCGTTGAGGTCGAGCACGAGTCCAGCCTGCGTTGTTCCAAGGTCGAGTCCGTCGGCGGCCGTGACTGCTTCGGCGAGTGGCTCAGCGCGGAACCGCAGCAGGCGATCGTTCCGCACCAGTTGTGGACGGTCCGCCCCAAGGAGCAGCAGATCGAGGTCACGGTCATCATCGAAATCACTGGTCACCACGGTGGCTGCCGGCAGGCCGGAGAGACCGCCGAGCTGCTGTTTCTGAAACCGCGGCTCCAGTGGCGGCGGGGCGGTATTCGGTGCGGCAGCGGGAGCGATCGAGGTATTGACCAGCACGGCAGTCCCGCCGGCATCATCCGACCGAGCAAGGATGAGATCGAGATCACCGTCCTGATCGAGGTCGAGCCAGGCGAGCCCGATCGCTGGCCCGTTGACTGCAGCCACTCCGGCACTCTGCGAAATATCGACAAAGCCTTTGTCGGGGTCATTCCGCAACAGCCTGAGAGCGGATGTCGGCTCTGCAGTACTAATCGCCAGATCGCCGCGGCCATCGTTATCAAAGTCGCCGATAGCGGCTGCAATCGCCGTTCCTGTCCCGGCCAGAGCAGCCAGCCCGAGGTGCCGGGCAGTCGTGTCTTCAAAGCCACCGTCGGGGCCTCGGTCAAACAACGCCAGCCGGCCCCGATCGAGCACGAGCAGTCCCAGGTCGGATTCGGCCGTCATGGCGAGCGGCAGCAGGATGCTGCCAAAGCGGTCGTGAGCTTCGCCCACAGCTGAACGGGGGTCGGCCGGTGCCGCTCCCGTGACCGAGGCTAAAGGCTCAGCTGCTGCAAAGACCGGCAGAACCTCAGGGAGCGGCTCCATCGACCTCGATGCTGAAGGCTGCGTGGCCACTGCCAAGCCGGGCACAATCACGTTGCCGTAGCGGCCCATTTCGGCATATCTGATGCGGAGTGGCTCATCCCATTCGGCACCGAGCAACGCCTGCTGCCCGGTGAGCAGTTCACGGGCCCGCTCGGGATCGCTCCGCCGCAGGTTCATCGCCAGGCCGTGCATGGCTGCTGTCAGATTCGGGTTGAGAGCAAGTGCCCGTTCAAAGCAGGCGGTAGCATCGGCTGAGCCCGGCGGCAGCGTCAGGCCCAGGTGGTACCAGCCTGAGGGGTCGGACGGGTCAGCCTTGGTGACTGCCTTGAAATGGGGTCCGGCCTCCTCCAATTCATTACGGTGCAGTGCAATGATGCCGAGACAGAAGTGGGCATGGGGATCTTCGGGGGACCGGTTCAGGACCGCCCGGAGCAGCCTTCGGGCCTCATCAAGGTTTTCCGGAGTCGCCGTGTTCAGCAGCGCGATCGCGTGATTGATCTGCAGCAACCGAGAGTCTGGATCAAGCTTCCGGGCCTTCACGAAAGCCGTGGCCGCATCGGCAAAGTTGAACTGCCCCATCAGCCCAATGCCGCGGTCGGTGAGCTGGGCGGCCTGTCCGCTGCGATCAGCTGGTTGGTTGGCCTGCGGATCGCCGCGGTCGCTGGTGGCTTCGCCGGCTGGACGGCTGCCACAACCGGCTGCCAGCATGATCACCGCCACCGTGCCCCCGAAGATACAAACCCGCAGATTCATTGCATGGCTTCGCCGGAGCGACCTCCCGTAGATGCCGTCAGGAACTGCTGGCGACGTGCCCGTTCAGCATCGAGCGCGACTCGGCCTGCCGCTGTCGCGACCTCGTTCGACTCGTACCGCGGCGGCTGACGTTCCGGACTTGCCTGCTGGTGAAAGATTGGCGGCAGGACTACGGTCTCAGTGCGTAAATGAGCCAGCATCTGGTGACCCGACCGCCGTTGCCGGGCAGCCCGTAACGCCGCAATATCGATTGGGGCAATGACGATCTTCTCGTGGGGCCCGGGGTCGGCCTGCGCGAGCAGTCGGCCGTCGAAGTCGACGACCATGCTTCCACCCGGCCAGGAAAACGGAGGGAAGTTCGCCGCCGAGGCGGCCTGATTTGCCGCGACCACGTAGGCGAGATTTTCAATCGCCCGGCAACGATTCACGATAGTCCACCAGTCGAGCGGTGGTGTCGCCCCCCAGGGATCCATGTAGGCACTGACCCGAATCAGCACCTCAGCGCCGGCCACGGCGAGTTGGCGAATCGCCTCGGGAAAGAGCCAGTCGTAGCAGATCGCTGCCCCGAGGCAGCCGATCTCGGTTTCAACCACGGGAAAAAGCGGGCGGTCATAGCCCGGCAGGTCGTGCGGACTGGTGTGAACCTCCCATGGCAGCCAGGGGTTCACCTTGCGATAGGCCGAGAGGATGCCATCAGGTCCAATCAGGCAGGTCGTATTGAACACATGCCCCGGGTAGGCGGCATCGCACTCAAGAAATGAACCGGTCTGAATGAAGATGTTCCGTTCTCGGGCGACAGCGACGTAACGGTCGGTGTGTTCGTTTGGAATCGTGACGGCCAGCTTGTCGTGCAGCTCCGCCGCCGTCTCATAGATCGGCGCGGCATGACTGAACTCAGGAAACACCACCAGCCGGACGTCACCAAAGGGCTGGTAGCCGACCACGGCCCGCTCAATCATGATGAGTTGGTGGTCGACCGTCGCAGCGATGCCGGCACGGTCTTGTGGGGCAGGCAGGTCGGTCTGGCAGGCAGCTGCCAGATAGGGGGTGGGCGAGGGCATGTGGTTCAAGCAAAGGGGTGGAGCGGCAGCCACGGGGTGCTTTTCCCCCGTCCGCACCACGATAAACTGTCAGGACGGTCACGAAAACCAGCGAGCTTTCGTAACCGGGCCAAAAATGGGGTGGACCGATGGTGGCAGTGGATGAACCGACAGATGGGCGGCGGTCGGTGACGCGGGCGATGCCAGGAACAGTCTCCTCCACGCTGCGGCCGCTTTTGCTCATTACCTTGCTGCTGTTTGGCTTCCTCGCAGCTAGCGGCTACCTCCTTTCCGGAGCTCGCCTGCTCGGCTGGCTGATGGGAGCGCCAGCGCTCGGTCCGCGGGGGCTTTGGTTGTTTCTCGCGCATGTGATCGCCGGCTGCCTTGCCCTGCTGCCGCTCGCCTGGTTTGTCATCGGCCATTGGTCAGCCGCCCGTGAGCACCCGAACCGGGCCGCGGTTCAACGCGGACGCTGGCTGGTTGCCGCGGCGGGCGGGATCCTCCTTTCGGGACTCGCCCTCGTGCAGGTCGAGGGGCTGCCACAACTGCCCGCGGGTGGCCTGGGACGGACACTGTCCTTGCTCCTGCACGGGCTGCTTCCGGTGCTGGCCGTTGGCACCTATCTGGCTCACCGACGGGCTGGGCCGGCGATTCGCTGGTCGCAGCTGCGGTGGTATGCAGCCGCGGCCGGCCTCGCAACCGCCGGCTGCCTGCTTGCAGGGGGGCTGCCAGCCGGGCTGACTGTGCCGTCGCCGGCTGCTACCGCTCACGCGGTCGACTCGACGCAGCCTCCCAGCCGCTTCTGGCCGGCCGCGACCCGCACCGTCAACGACCAGACGATCGCAGCGGAAAGTCTGATGAATGACGACTATTGTCTGCGGTGCCATCAAGACGCCTACCAGTCGTGGTTCCATTCCGCCCATCACTTCAGTTCGTTTAACAACCCGGCTTATCTTGCCAGCGTCCGGGAAACCCGTGCAGTCTTGGAACGACGCGATGGCTCAGCCACCGCCGTCCGCTGGTGCGGCGGCTGTCATGATCCGGTCCCCCTGCTCTCTGGACGGCTGGATGACCCGGGCTTCGACGACCGGGCCGATCCCGCCGCCCATGCCGGCATCACCTGCACCGTTTGCCATGCTGTCACTGATGTCCACACGCTGGCAGGCAACGGTGGCTACACGATCGCTGCACCTGAGCACTATCCTTTCACCGATGCCGAGTCCGAACTGTTGCAGTGGCTCAACGGCCAGCTCATCCGCGCCAAGCCCGACTTTCATCGGCAATCGTTCCTCAAGCCGTTACATCGGTCGGCTGAATTCTGCGGCAGCTGTCACAAGGTTTCAATTCCACCGGAACTCAACCACTACAAGGATTTTCTACGCGGCCAGAACCATTACGACTCATTTCTGCTTTCCGGAGTTTCTGGACATGGTGCCCGCAGCTTCTACTACCCCGCCACGGCCAGCGAGAACTGCAACGTCTGTCACATGCCGCTGACCCCGAGCGATGACCCGGCTGCTGAGTTCTTTCCTGGAGCAACAGTCGCCTCGGTGCATAACCATCTCTTCCCAGCGGCAAACACGGCCCTTCCGACCATGCTCGCAGCTGCAGCTGAGCAGCCAGAGGAATCGCAGGGGTTTGAGGCTGCCGCTGCCGCCCATGCTGCGTTCCTTCGCGGCACGCAGCCCAGCGGTCTCGACCGCAAGTTGCGGGTCGATATCTTCGGGCTCAAGGGGGGAGGACGAACAGATGGAGTGCTGCAGGCTCCGATCAGACCTGAGCTGCCCACGTTGACCCCAGGCGAGACCTATCTGATTGAGGTGGTGGTGCGGACGCTGGCAGTTGGCCACCACTTTACGCAGGGCACGGTCGATTCCAACGAGGTCTGGGTGGAGTTTACCGCGGCCGATAGCCGGGGGCCATTTGCCGCCAGCGGGCTGGTCGAGCAGCCAGAGGCCAACAGCCCGGTCGATCCGGATGCCGCGCGACTGGCAGCAACAGTGGTTGATCGAAATGGAAAGAGAATCGACCGTCGCAACGTGCAGGACATCTTCACAGCGGCGGTCAATCATGAGATTCCACCCGGCGCTGCCGAGGTGATCCATTATCAGCTGCAACTGCCTGCAGAGCTGACCGGTCCAGTGACGCTTTCGGCCCGAGTTCGCTACCGCAAGTTTGACAGCGGTTACATCGACTTCATCGAGCAGCAACTGGCAGGAGACACACCAGCGGCCTTGCCTCCCCTGCCAATCGTCGACCTCTGTGAAGACAGCGTCACCCTGCCGGTGCACGTCGATGGTGGCCGTGGTGAGCCCGTTGCCAGCCAGCAGTCACCGATTGAGCCGGCCTGGCAGCGGTGGAACGACTACGGCATCGGCTGCCTGCTTGAGGGAGACTTCCAGGGCAAGCAGGGCGAGCTCAAACAAGCAGAGGCAGCTTTTCAGCAGGTCACTGCCGTGCCGGCGGGGGCGGCCCATGGCTGGATCAATCTGGTGCGGGTCTTTCTGCAGGAGGGGCGGCTGCGTGAAGCGGTTGATGCCGTGAATGCCGCTGCCGCGGCCACTCCGCCGGCACCCTGGTGGCAACTGGCTTGGTTCGGCGGGATTGTTACCACCGAAAACGCCGCAACAACAACCGATCTTGATCGGGCGATCAGTAATTTTGAAAAGATCGTTGAACCGGCGAACCAGCCCCGCTCGCGTGGGTTTGACTTTTCCCACGACTATGTGGTCCGCAACCGGCTGGCAGATACCCTGTTCAAGCAGTCGCTTGCTGCCACTGGCCCAACGCGGCTGCAGCAGCTGCTACGGGCTGCGGGCCACTATGAACAGGCTCGGCAGGCCGACCCCGAAAATCTGACGGCACACTACGGGCTCGCCCAGTGTCACGCTCGACTGGCCGACAACGCGGCCTCGACCGTCGCCGAGCAGGCTCGGGCGATCGCGGAGGAACCGTTTCGGCCAGACGGTCGGAGACTGCCCCGGCTGTTTGCCCTGCGGGACCAGCTTGCAAAGGCCGCTGAAACACGCCCACTTTCGGCTAGGGAGCATGCGGGGCTGGCCGCCATCCATCGGGCAATTCACAGCCTCTTGCGGCCCGACGAGCAGGCGATCGCTACGGCCGTCTCAGCCCTCAGGGCGAACGATCCGGCGGCCGACCGAGCCGCAGAGGTGGTGCCGATCTATCCAGTAAAGCTACTCAGCCGACCAGAGGTTGCTGCAAGCACGGGCACGCCTCAATCGCTTTCGCCCTCCGAATCGCCAGCCCTCACTGCTGGAGCAGCACGTCAATGAAGCGTTCGATCATCATTGCCCTTGGAGGAGGCCTGATCGCCATCCTGGTGGCAGCAACCATCTGGCGAACGCCCCGACCTGATCCCGAGGTGATTACCGAGGCCGTACCGAACCGTCGCCAACGGAGCCTGCCTGAGTTTCGGTTCACCGATGTCACTAACGCTGCCGGCATCGATTTCGTGCACGAGAACGGTGCCGCAGGCGGAAAGTTCCTCCCGGAAACAATGGGCTCGGGAGTGGTGGCCTTCGATTATGACGTCGATGGAAACTGCGACCTCTGCTTCATCAATTCCCGGCCGTGGCCGGATGGCGATGACGCGGTGAGCGGCTGCCGACTCTATCGCAACACCGGCGACGGCACGTTTGCCGACCAGACCGTCGCAGCGGGGCTGGCCACGCCGATCTACGGCATGGGGGTGACGGCGGGCGACTACGATAACGACGGCTGGCCAGACCTGTTCATCACTGGAGTGGGTGGCGACCGGCTCTACCGTAATGTCGAAGGCGGCACCGGCGATCGACGATTTGTCGAGGTGACCGCCGAGGCAGGCGTTGGCGGCCCTGGGGGCTGGCCAGGTGCGGAGCTGGACTTTCAGCATTCCCGTGACCCGTTGGCCTGGAGTACATCCGCCAGCTTTTTCGATTACGACGGCGACACCCTGCTCGACCTGTTTGTTTGCCGGTACGTCGAGTGGAGCCCGGTTGCTGATCAAGAACTGGGGTTTCAGATTGCGGGTCTCGGGCGTGCCTATGGACCGCCCACCAGCTTCAGCGGCAGCCAGTGTGTGCTCTATCGCAATCTCGGAGATGGACGGTTCGCCGACGTCTCGGCGACAGCTGGAGTTGAGGTGTCCGATGCGTCCTATGCCAGCCGCGGTGAGCCTGCAGGGCTCGCCAAGGCACTCGGGGTCTGTGTAACCGATGTCGATGATGATGGCTGGCCCGACGTTGTGGTCGCTAACGACACCGTGCGGAACTTTCTGTTTCACAACGTGCCTGCTGACGACGTGGCGATTGGTGGTCGCCGGTTTATCGAGGTTGGCCTGACAGCCGGCGTGGCCTATGCCGAGGGCCGCGCCCGCGCTGGCATGGGCATCGACGCGGCGAACTGGCAGCCGGGACGCCGGGCAGTGGCGATTGGCAACTTCGCCAATGAACCCAACACCTTTCTTGTGGCCGAGCCGGGGGATGATCTGCTGTATGCCGATGCCGCGCTTGCCGTTGGGCTGGCCGGCCCTAGCCGGGCGGCGATGAAGTTTGGCGTGCTGTTTGCTGACCTCGATCTCGACGGTTGGCCTGACTTGCTGACCTGCAATGGCCACCTTGAACCCGAGATTGCCAGCGTGCAAGCGGGGCAATCCTACCGACAGCCCCCGCAACTGTTCTGGAACAGCGGCAACGAAGGCTGGTTTGAACCAGTGACCGAGGCAGGTGATCTGTTGATGCCGATCGTCGGCAGGGCCGCGGCCGCGGCTGATTTCGACCGTGACGGTGATCTCGACCTCGTCCTCACGGCCAATGGCGGACCGCCGCGATTGCTGCGGAACGATACCCGCGGCCTGGGTCATTCCCTCCGGTTACGGCTGGTGGGTGACGGTCGCCGCAGCAACCGCGATGCCATCGGGGCCGTGGTCGAGGTTGAAACTGCTGGCGAAATCCAGCGGCAGGAACTGAGGGCTGGTCGAGGCTATCTCAGTCAAAGCGAGTTGATGCTGACCTTTGGGTTGGGCGAGAGCCACCAGGCCGACCGGGTGACGATCCGTTGGCCCGGCCGAGATGCCGGCCCGCCAACGGTGCTTGAGGGCCTGCCAGTCGGACAGGTGCATTTGGTGCAGCAGCGGCCCCCGACGCAGACTGTGGACAGTGAGGAGACGCCACCGGGCTGGTTCACCGTGGTGCCGGGCATCGCGCACGTCTATGAAAATGGCGAAGCGGCCGGGAACCTCGCCATCCTTGAGTCACTCGGCGGCGGTGTGGCCCTGGTTGATGGCGATCAGGATGGAGATCTCGACATCTTTCTGCCGGGTGGTGGTGGATTTGCCGGTGCAAGTGGCCGCGAAATCGTGGGCCGTTCACCGGCGTTCTATCGGAATGATGGTGATTTCAGGTTCACCGACATCACCGCCGCTGTCGGGCTCGACGCGGCAGCTTTTTACAGCCATGGCGCTGCAGTCGCAGACTACGATCGGGATGGTCGAGACGATCTGTTGGTCACTGGCTACGGCGGCTTGGCCCTCTACCACAACGACGGTGGTATGTGGACCGATGTGACTGCTGCGGCAGGGCTGGCGGCCAGCACCGTCGCCGATGGCCAGCCCGCGTGGAGCACCTCGGCTGCCTGGGCCGATTTTGATGGCGATGGCGACAGTGATCTTTACCTCTGCCGGTATGTCAACTGGTCGTTTGCCAACCACCCCCGATGCTCCTATCACGACCCGACGCTGCCCGACGTCTGCCCACCCAAGTCGTTCGATCCCCTGCCCGATTCGGTCTATCGCAACAACGGTGACGGCACCTTTACGGATGTCGCTGCTGAGGTCGGGCTGTTGGGGCCGGACAGTCTGGCGGCGATGAAGGGGCTGGGGGTGATCGTTGCTGATGTGAATGACGATCGCCGGCCGGATATCTATGTGGCCAACGACACCGAAGCCAATCTGCTGTTTCTCAATCGGGGTGAGCGTTTCGAGGAGGCTGGAGCAACTGCCGGTGTTGCCCGCGACGACCGTGGAGTGACCAATGGCAGCATGGGGCTGGCGGTTGGAGATCCCTTTGGCAGCGGCCGGCCGGCCGTTTTTGTGACCAACTACCAGCATGAACTGCCCGCGCTTTACCGCAACGATGGCGATGGGTTCTTCACGTTTGCCAGCCGCTCCAGCGGTGTGGCTGCAGTGGGGCTGTCGCTGGTCGGCTTTGGTACTGCAATTGTCGATCTTGACCGGGACGGCTGGGAAGACATCGTGATCGCTAACGGGCATGTCATTCGGCATCCGGTCGGCACGACCATCGCTCAGCCCCCGGCCCTCCTCCGGAATCGGGGCCGCGGGCGGTTTGTCGTGGTGACTGAGGAGGGTGGCCCCTACTTCCAACGCGGACACCATGGCCGGGGGCTGGCAGCGGGTGATCTGGACAACGACGGCCGGGTGGACCTGGTGATCAGTAACGTCAACGAGCCGGCTGCCGTGCTGCGAAACATCACGAACGCGGGGGCTGGTTGGATCGGCATAGAACTCCGTGCTGCGGACCACCGCGACCTGGTCGGCAGCCGCGTTCAACTCTCCGTCGCTGACCGCACCCAGACTCGGTTCGTGGTCGGTGGTGGCACCTACCTCTCCCATGGAGACCGGCGGCTGGTCTTCGGGCTGGGAATGGAGCCTCCCGCCGCCGTCAGCGTGACAGTTACGTGGCCGGATGGTCAGCTGATGACGCGGATGTTACCGCCGGGCCGCTATCACCAGTTGGAACCAGCCGCGGTCAATTCGTCAGATCGGCCGGAGTGATCTTTCGAGCCTCCGCCGCCGCATGCTGCCACATTGTAGCCAGGCTCTGCTTGCCGAGGCCCTCGCAAATCGCCGCCAGTTCCTCACGGATTGCAGCATTCCACGGCTGGGCATCGGCATCGACCGTCAGCGAGGTCAGCCGTTCCAGGGCCTTCTGCACCTCGGCCCGCTCCCGGCGGACCCGTTCGGCGTCGGCGGACCGGCCTAATCGTTGATAGGCCGTGGCCAGAGCCTGAAGCGTTGTCAAGTCGGTGCGATCGAGCCTGATTGCCTCCTCGAGTGGAGCAACCGCCTCCGTATAGTCACCACGGTCAACCCGCAACCGCCCGAGCAATGACAGCAATTGCGGCTCAGCCGGTCGGTGGGGAATTGCCTGATCCAGCAATTCGATTGCTGCATCGGGGCCGAGGGTTGACCACGTGGCCTCGGTTCGAACCGCCAGCGACCGAATTGAGTTATCGGCCGGCTTTGCCTGTTCTGGCAACTGTGCAAGGGCCTCGTCAGCCTCACCGAGTTTGAGCAACTGTTCGGCCAACTCTTCGTTGGTCTCGGTCTTAGCTGCCGGCGTCAGGCTGCGGGTGAGTGCCTTTCGGAACGCGGCAACGGCATCTTCCCGTTTATCGAGGTCGGCACAGATGTGGCCAATCATTCGGAAAGGCCGACCGTCGGTTGGATCAAGTTCGGCAACCCGCTCGAGGTGACCAACCGCCTCGATCACTGCCCCCTGATCGTAGGCGGCAGCTGCCAACCCCCGGTATCCGTCGGCCAGGTCGGGGGCCAGCCGAACCGCCTCCTGAAAGGCGGTGTAGGCCTCAGGCAGCCGTTGTTGGGCCAGCAGATTCCGCCCACTTCGGACGTAGCCGCGGGCGATCGCCACGGGCTGCACTGCTGCAGGAGGTGGCTCTGGATCGCGTGGGCGGATGAGCACCGTCCAGGCAGCCAGACCAACGGCGATCACCACCGCACCAAGAACCAGGCCCCTGAACCGCAGCATGATCACGAGCCTGGTTTGTCATCGGAGGTGACTTCGAGGGTGACTTCAAAGCCATCCGTTTCCGTGTTCCAGCGCAGCGGCGATGTTGCAGGTGAATTATAGAACTTTGGAATCCAGCCCTCACCGGTCGGGGGTCGGGCCAGAAACCGCTCAACCGCCGCCTGGTACTCAAACCACCCCTTTGGCGCGATGCCGGCGGCTTCCTGTTCCTCCGTAGCCTCCAGCCCACCCGCTGGCTTTGGAACGGATTCTGTCGAGTTGATCAGGCAGATCTTGTAGGCCCCCGGCATTACGCCGGCTTTGCCGACCGAGGTCACAGTGAACCGGCCCGTCGAGTCGACGATGCCTTCAGCCGGACGCGTATTCCCCTCAGGGACGAACTGCACCATCACGCCCGCTGCAGCCGGCTTCCCATCGACGGTGACGGTACCCGTGAGGGTTTCATAGCCGGTGCTGCAGCCAGCAAGAGCCAAGAGGTTGGCAGAACTTGCGAGCAGCAGCCTACGGTCAAAGCGAAACAACATGCTCAATGCCTTTTCAATCAATACGAGGGAATGGGCTGACCGTCACGGATATGGCCGAGCAGTTGGAAGGTGTCCATGTTGATGTTTTCATTTAAGAACCGGACGGTCCCATCGCCAAAAGCAAAGTTGGCACCGCTGTCGTGCCGTGACTTGAAGCCGGTAGCAACACCCCAATTTCGCTTAATGTACTGGTTTGTCGTGCAATCATTTGATGTTGTGTCAACATGAGTATTGATGGGAATGGTGGTAACGAGCGGGTAGCTCCCCCAAGACATGTAAGCGTTGCCTTCAAAGACCCGCATCTGATCGGGCAGCGACTCGCCGAGCATGATCGACTGTGACATGCCGTCGGTAATGTCCTTGAGTCTGATCCGCATGATGTCGTCGGCATTTGTGACAGTCGCCTTGCTGACCGGGTTGAACATGCCACGAATATGCTCCCCTTTGACGTTGCTAGCGTTATTGCCGATTTCAGTCCGCCCATCCATTGTCCCACCCGACCCGCCGTTGTATCCCAAATCCGGTCGGTTGTGATACGAACTGAACCAGAATGAGCAGGTGTCCCCCTGCCGATAGGCCACCGGGCCTCGGGACGCGAAGTAATTGGTGGGGGCTTTGAACGGATTTCTCCAATTCACACTGCGAATTTTGTCGTCACTAGGACAGATCTGGTAGGGCGTGCCGTCTTGGCAAATTCGCCAGGAACGTTCGGCTGATGTCTGGGTTTCCCCCGACTGCACGGCCCCCTTCTGGAAAAGATCGAGTTGCTCGATGAACGGCAGGATGTAGTAGTGCCAGGTGAGTGAGTTTGAGCCCCTCTTGCCCGAGATCTCACTCCCAAACCGCAAGGTACCATGCGGGAGTGATTTATTGACTGACTCGTGCTGCATCACAGCCAAGGCCATTTGTCGGAAATTATTTTGACAGGTCGATCGACGGGCCGCTTCACGGGCCTGTTGAACCGCTGGCAGAAGCAGACCAACGAGCACACCGATGATGGCAATCACCACCAGTAGCTCAATCAAGGTAAAGCCTCGACAGCGTGGTCGTGAACGAAGCGTCATCATGGAACCTCCAGAATGCACGAAAGAAAACCTGATTGAATCACAGTACCCGAAATATTCAAAAAACCGGTTTTTGTTGGGCTACCGGCCCTCAGAAGAAACCTCAAATGTCGCCTCTGTCCCATCCTCGGGTACGCGGAACCGTAATGGTGAATCTGCAATCGATCCGTACGCTACCGGAATCCAGCCCTCACCCTTTGGCGGTCGCTTCAGAAACTGCGAAAGCTTCCGGTCATAGGCGATCCATTCCGGTGGCGGCACGTTCACCCCGGGTTCTATCGGCGTGTCTGGCTGCGGAATTGACTGCGTCGAATTGATCAGCAACACGCGGTACTCACCCGGCATGACACCGGCCCGCTGTCTCGTTTGAAGACGAAAATGGCCGTCGTTGGTGACCTGAGCATGAGCCTGTTTGGTGTCACCAAGTGGGGAAAAGATGACCTGAACCCCTTCCATTGCCGGTCCCCCGTCAACCATGACTGAGCCCGTGACGTCAACGAGGCCGTCACTACAGCCAACAACAAGCAGAAGTGCTGTCATGAGTACCGGCAAGACGCGAATGAGTATCCGTCTGGGACGTGACTCACCGGATATCACTGAAGACCTCTCCATCAGATCGATGCCCCATCAGTTGGAAGACATTCATGTTGAGATTTTCGTTGAGAAACGTCACGGTACCGTCGCCAAAGGCAAAGTTGGCTCCACTGTCATGCTGTGACTTGAAACCGAGACCGGTGCCCCAGTTTCCAGTGTTGCAGCCATCCGGATGCGTGAGGTTAATGGGCAACATCGTCGTCATGGGAACATTGCCCCAGGCGACAAAGGCATTTTTGTCATCGCCTTTGAGGCGGTTGGTCGCTGCCGTTTCCCCAAGCATGATCGTCTTGCTCATTCCATCGGTGACCTCGCGGAGGCGAATCCGCATCGCTTTTTCATTGTCATTGACGATCGTGGTGCTGGTGCCACCACCCTGACCGACATAGTGGAACAGACCGCGAACAGCGGATCGCTGCGTGTTGCTGCCCTGAACTTCACGGGCACCTGCGTTCCACGGAGCAACGTAGGGCTGGAAGAGTGAGATCGGATCGCAAGGCGGTACCGTCTGATTACGGGTTGTCTTGGGGCCGGTACAGGCGGTGTAGTTGGTCATTGACCGCGGCAGGTCGCGATTTTCGGAGTCGCTGGGGCACCGCATCCAGTTGGTTCCCTTGCCGTAGAGCCGCCGACCCCGTTCGGGTGATCCGCCATCTGCCTCGAGCGTTTCGCCAGGTTGGACAGCACCCGCCGCATGGAGCTCAAGTTCCTCCGTATAGGGCAGGATGAAGTAAAGCCAGGTCCAACCGGCGTTTTTCTGGCCCACACCAGGAATACTCGGCGGGGGACCGGGCCTCTTGTAGCCCGCGAACCATTCGATGCCACCGTGCGGGAGATAGCCCTGCGCCGATTCAAAGCTCAGTACCCCAAGCGCCGCCTGCCTCAGGTTGTTCTGGCAACTCGCCCGGCGCGACGCCTCCCGCGCCTGCTGAACCGCCGGCAGCAGCAGACCAACGAGCACACCGATGATGGCGATCACGACCAGCAACTCAATCAGGGTGAAACCATGACGTGTTGCAGTGCAATGACGTATCCGGCCGTTTATTTCAGTCCCCATGGCGTCACCCCAGAAAAATCGAAAACCCTAGATTCCAAAAAAGACTATAAAATATCTGACTGTCATGTCAAACCCGCTCGCTGCTAATTTTTTAAAGTTATTCGCACACCCCAGGATCGCGTAGCGAAGGCGAGCAGCCCTCAAACCGAAGCACGATCGAGGCTGCCAAGTAGTGATCCGACGGTCGTGATTCGCGAAAAAAGCGCGGGACGTTCCTCATACGCCCGGAAACGGCCAGATCGCGGCAACCCCCACTTATTGTCGGCAGCGGGACCCGCAAGTACTACCGAACCACGCGGGCACCGCCGCCGGCCATCACCTTTTCGACCTCTTTGCGGGTTGCCATCGAGGTGTCGCCCGGAGTGGTGGAGGCGAGGGCCCCGTGGGCGGCACCGTACTCGACCGCTTTTTGCGGGTCGTTGAACTCCAGGAAGCCAAAGGCGAGGCCGCTGGCAAAACTGTCGCCGCCGCCGACCCGATCGAGGATCTCCAGTTCCGGGTACTTGCGGCTGTCGTAGAAGCTGCCGTCATGCCAGAGGATGGCCGACCAGTCGTTTTTGGTGGCGGTGATCACCCGCCGCAGCGTCGTCGCCGCCACCTTGAAGTTCGGGAACTCCGTCACCGCCTTTTCGATCATCCGCTTAAAGGCCGTCGTCTCGATTTCGCTGATCGACTCATCGACCCCCTCAACTTCAAAGCCCAGCGAAGCGGTAAAATCCTCTTCGTTGCCGATCATCACATCGACATGCTTGGCAATCTCGCGGTTGACCGCGCGGGCCTTTTCGAGGCCGCCGATGCTCTTCCAGAGGCTGGGCCGATAGTTGAGGTCATAGGCGACGATCGTGCCGTGCCGCTTGGCGGCGGTGACGGCCTCGATGGTCAGGGCCGCCGTCGTCTCGGAGAGGGCGGCAAAGATGCCGCCGGTATGGAACCAGCGGGCTCCGGCCTGGCCGAAGATGGCATCCCAGTCGATGTCGCCCGGCTTCAGCTGGCTGGCGGCTGTATTGCCCCGGTCCGGGTTGCCGACGGCCCCACGAATGCCATAGCCCCGCTCGGTGAAGTTGAGACCGTTGCGGACCGTTCGGCCCATGCCGTCGTCGGCCCGCCAGACCAGATAGTCGGTGCAGACACCCCCCTGCATGATGCAGTCTTCGATCAGGTGGCCGATTTCGTTGTCGACGAAGGCCGAGACGACTGCTGTCTTGAGGCCAAAGCACTTTCTCAGGCCGCGGGTGACGTTGTACTCACCGCCACCTTCCCAGGCCTGGAACTGCCGGCTGCTGCGAATCCGCCCCTCACCGGGGTCGAGCCGCAGCATCACCTCACCGAGTGAGACGGCATCAAACAGGCAGGAACCGGCAGGCTTGATCGGCAGACTCATGCTGCATCCTTTCAGGGGGGAAGCGGATCGTGAAAAATGAACGCGGTTGAAAACGCCGGGCCGACCGATCGACTCACGCCGTGGGCAGGCTGGCACCATCGAGCGGCGTTGCGTCCGCTTCGGCGGCAATCTCGTTGAGCGCCGCAACCTCAGCGGCCGAGAACAGCAGGCCGCCGGCGGCATCAGTCCGAGCGGCGAAGGTGGCTTCGAGTTGCCCCGGTAACAGACATTTATCGTTCCCGTGGCCCAGGATGTCGGCCAGCACCGCCTTGACGTTGTCAGCCTGGGAACGGCCGCAGGCAAAACAGCCCGACGAGACTGCCTTGGGGTGCATCACCTGAAAGAAGAAGGTGCAGTTCTGCTTTTCCTCGGTCACCGCGGCCCGGCTCCGGATGGTCGGCAGGGAGCCTCCGATCAAAGCCCCCATTAGTTCGTTGATCAGCGCCAGACCGTACCCCTTGTGGCCACCAAAGGGCACCAGCGAGACGGCCGCGTTCGGGTCGGTCGTCGGCTGACCGTTCTTATCCACGGCCGCTCCCGGTGGCAGCGGCTTGCCCTCCCGCTGGAACTGCTGCACCCGGCCCATCGCGATCACCGAGGTGGCCCAGTCGATGACCACTGGAAAGCCAACGGCTTCGGTGGTGGGAAAGCCCCAGGAATGCGGGTTGGTGCCCAGGGTTGGAAAGACGCCGCCAAAAGGCACCACCTCGGCCAGCGACGCCGTGCAGTTGGTGTAGGCGATGTAACCCCGCTTGGCGGCCTCCATCACATAGCCGCCGCCCCAGAGATAGTGAAAGGCGTTGTCAACCGACACCGTGCCGCAGCCAAACCGGTCGGCCAGTTCGATGCACCGGTCGATCGCCTCCCAGGCAACTGCCTGACCGAGCTTCTTCTGGGCATCCCAGACCTCGGCCGCTTCGAACCGGCTCGGCAGCTTTTTGATGTCGGCCCCCGGCGTGCAGCCCCCCGCCTTCGAACCGAACAGGTCGTCGAGATGAACCGCCTTGATGGCATTGTGGGTGCGGATGCCGTGCCGGGTGGCGGCAGTCGCCAGCCGGGCCGCATGATCTGCCTCGGCGGCTGTGAAGCCGCGGGCGGTGTAGGCGGCCCGCACAATCTGCTCGTGGGCCGCGGTCGGGACAACGTGGAAGGTTTCAGACATATTTATTTGGGGAGCTGAGAGGAACGGGCCAGCTTGTGCGAGTCGATCTGCGACCGCTTAAACGACCTTGCGGACGGCGACTTCGGGGTTGACCTGCGCCAGCGGCGGCTCGCCGTGCATGCCGCGAATCAGGTTGGTAACCGCCGCCATCGCCTGCCGCTGCACGCTCTCAAGCGTGCGTGAGCCGATGTGTGGGGTGACCAGGCAGTTGGGCAGTTTTGTCAGCGGGTGGTCGGCGGTTGGCGGTTCTTCGTCGAGCACATCGGTGCCATAGCCCCGCAGCCGGCCATCAGCAAGGGCCGCAGCGATGTCGGCCGTGTTGACGATTTCGCCCCGTGCACAGTTGAGAATGATCGCCTCGGGCTTGAGTTGGGCGATTGTCTCGGCCCGGATCAGATCGCGGGTTTCGGGTGTCAGACTGGTGTGCAGCGACAGGTAATCGACCCGCGGAAAGAGTTCCGCGAGGCTCCCGACCCGTTCCACGCCGTGCTCAGCCGCAAAGGCCTCGTCCCAATAGACGTCATAGCCCAGCGGCATCATGCCGAAGGCGACCGCCCGCTTGACCACTTCCTTGCCGATCCGCCCCATGCCGACGATGCCGATCGTCTTGCCGAGTATTTCCCGACCCGTCTGCCGCTTCCAGCCGCCAGCCCGGGTGGAGTCGGCATGCAGCAGCAGGTGCTTCTCAAGGGCCAGTAACAGCAGAAAGGTGTGCTCGGCCACCGTCGTATGGTTGACGCCCGGCGTAAACAGCAGCGGCAGGCCGAGTTCGGTGCAGGCGGCAACGTCGATCTTATCGACGCCAATGCCGTACTTGCTGAGCACCTGCAGCCGCGGCTGGGCCTTTGCCAGCACGGCTCGCGTGATCGCATCGTCACCACAGATATAGCCATCGACCTCGCCGACCGCAGCCAGCGTGTCGGCCTCCGAGAGCGGGCCCCGGGCGGTGACAATGTCCCAGCCGGTGTCGGCCAACACCTGATGGTGATCCCCTGGCGTGTCCTGAAACGAGGTCGTGGTGACGAGAATGCGGGTCATGGGGCCTCACGTCAATTGGGCAAAACAAGAACCCGTCAGTGTAAGGGCGATTTCGGCATTGGGAATGGCAGGAGGCGAATGGCTACTGCAGGCCCCTGACCCCTTCGCGAAACGACTCAGCCAGTAGGTGGGCCGCCTTGCCGTCCCAGGCATAGAGCCGGCAGGAGTGGTGGTCGGCGTTGCCAAGCCCGGCCAGGCCGTGGCGAAACAGCCAGTGCCGGCCGCCGGCTGGCGGCGGATAGGCGGCGAACTCTCGGGCCCGGGCCGCCGGCACTCTGGTCTTGATCCAGGCCCAGTGATTGATGTGCAACTGATGCTCGGCGTCGGGTCGCTCCTTGCACCAGAAGCGATACTCAGTTTCCGTCACGAAGTAGCAGTCGTTGAGGAGGTGCCGCAACTGCGGTTCGCCGGCGAGGGTTGCGGCAGCCTGGAGTCCAGCGGCCGAGGTGGTGACGGCAACCGCCGGCCGTTTGTTTCCGGTACGGCCCTGCTGCCCAAGCAGGTGCGGAAGCTCTGGCAGCCAGCTTCGCAGATGGGCGGCAATCAACTCGGCCTCGGCGTCCAGTTCAGCCGCCGGTGGCAGTCGTCGCTGTAATGGCCGTGGTTGCCGCCGCCGGGCTTTGACAAATGCCCTCAGTCCCGCCAGCCAGTCGGCGGCTGGCAGCGGGAGCGGAGGCGCGGCGGGCGGCAGCCTCATCACGATTTCAGATGCCGCTTGAGGCCTGACCGAATCGGCTCGGCAGCCAGGGGATCATCGGGCCAGGCATGCTTGGGGTACCGCCGCTTCAGCTCTTTTTTGACCTCGGGGTAGGTGGTGGCCCAGAAGCTGGCCAGATCACTCGTCAGTTGCTGGGGCCGATGATTCGGGCCCAGCAGCTCGATCAAGAGTGGCAGCTGGCCGCTGACAATCCGCGGCGTTTCGGTGGTGCCGAAAAGTTCCTGGATCCGAATGCTCACGCGTGGCTGCTCGCCGGTGGTGTAGCCGATAGTGTGATGACTGCCCGAGGCAAGCTCGAGGCTGGCCGGTGCCAGCCGTTCGATTGCCACGACAGTGTCAAAGCCCAGCAGGACTGTTAGCAGGCCCAACCAATCCGCCCGCCGCAGATCGTCAAAGGAGAGCATGCCCTGGCAGAACGCTGGCAGCCGGGCGAGCAGGCTGGCATCGTCCAGAAGGGGGAGCGGCGTCGACAGCCCCGGAAGCGGCGTCGCTTGTTCGCGAGTCTGGAGCTCCGCCAGCCAGCGGGCCCGGGCCAGCAGGCTACCCGCGGCAGTGTTGGCAGCCGGCAGAACGGCGGCAGGCTGCTTTGCCGCCTCGGTCGCCAGTAGTGCCAACGCGGCAGCAGTGTCTTCGACCGCCAGCGGGGTTTCGTCGAGCACCAGGTCGAGCCAGCGGACACGGCGGCGGGCCTCAACCTGCTTACGGGTCGGGTTGAAAAAGAGCTCGTCACAGCTGGATCGCCTCCCGGCGGCAATGTCATCACGCCGCAGCCAGTTCGGCTCCACCGCCGATGCCAGCCGCACCCGCACCTCGCTGGCCGCGTCATCGACATCGAGGGCCAGGAACAACGGCTCCTGGCGAACCTGGCTGCTCTTCTCAAGCCTTACGCCCCGGCCCCCAACCATCGTCCCGCGGTCAGTCGAGCCAGCCCGTAGTCTGCAGAGCCTGTCGGGATAAGCCAGCAGCAGGCTCTCGCGAAAGGCCGCCTCGACATCTGCTGCTCGGTCACCGGCGTCATCGGCAGCTAACCTGTAGAGTTGCTCGGCGGTTCGGAGGAGGCCGCGGGCAGCCCCTGGATGCAGCGGTGGTAACCCGGGCACCCCGGTCTCGTTGCCGGTGGCGTGAAAATGCTGGAGTGCCAGCACCCGGTCGAATAGGTCACAGCGGCTGCGGCGTTGCTGGTGGTCGCGGGGCCCGCCGCTCCGATTGCCGCCGGCGCGGAACGGGTCGCGTTCGGAGAGCAGCGCAGCTGCCAGGGCTCCCTCGCGAAGGACACCACTGGCGGCGGCCGCCAAGAGCAGCGCCGCAAGTCGCGGGTGCGCAGGCAGAGCGGTGACCCGGCGGCCCAGGGGGGTAATGCCGGCTTCTGATGGGGCGGCCTGCAGACAGCCGAGTTCACGCAGCATCTCAGTGTCGCGGCCGACTGCTTCAGCCGGCGGAGGATCGAGCCAGGGAAAGCCCTTGCCCTCACCGAGGGCCGCCAGCGTGAGGAGCGGTCGGCAGAGATCGCCTCGCAGCACCTCCGGAGTTTCGGCCTCTGGACGGAGCCAGTGCGAGGCCTCGTCCCAAAGCCGCCAGCAGATGCCCGGCCCCGTGCGACCGGCCCGGCCGGCCCGCTGGTCAGCGGCCGCCTGCGAGATCGGCACGGTCACCAGTTGTGGTAGGCCGGTCGCCGCCGTCAGTTGCAGTTGCCGGGCCATGCCACTGTCGATGACTCCCGTCACTCCCGGAATTGTCAGCGACGTTTCGGCAATGTTGGTAGCCAAAATGATTTTCCGCTGTCCGGTCTCGGCCAGGGCATCGTCCTGGCGTTCCGGCGGCAAGTCACCAAACAACGGGAGAATCAGCTGGTCCTCCCGCCGGGTAAGCGGTTCGAGCAGCCGGGCGGTAGCGTGAATCTCACCGACACCCGGCAGGAAGACAAGCAGGTGGCCGGATGTTTTTCGCAGTGCCTCCGGCACAATGCGGCTGACCATCTCCGGAAAGTCGCGAGGTGAGGTCGGTCGCCGGCCATGCGGCATAAACCGCATCTCGACTGGAAAGGGCCGGCCTGCCGCGTTGATCACACTGGCATCGCCAAGCCGGGCAGCGACAGGGCCGGTATCGAGCGTTGCACTCATCACGATCACCCGCAGGTCCGGTCGGACCGTTTGCCGCAGTCTGATGAGCATGCCAAAAATCAGGTCCATTTCGGCGGATCGCTCATGAAACTCGTCGAGCACGACTGCCGCGACATCGTCAAGCGTCACCGTGTCAAGCAGCCGCCTCAACAGGATGCCCGTGGTTTCGACAAAGAGTGTCGTCCGCTGACTGACGCGGGCGTCGAACCGCACCTGATAGCCAACCTCGTCCCCAAGCCGCCCACCCCGCAGCCGAGCGATCTGCGCGGCAACCGACCGGGCGGGCAGCCGGCGGGGTTGCAGCAAAATGAGACTCCCGCCGGCACCGCAAACGTCATCATGTATCGCTGCGGGCACCAGCATCGTTTTGCCCGATCCCGGTGGCGCGACAACCACCACTGACCCGGCCCGCGAGGCGGCTACAATTTTCGGCAAGACAGAGGCGACGGGCAGTTCACCAAGTCGATTTTCTGCGGCAATAACGGGATCTCGCGTCACGACTCGTAGATACTCTCGGAGTGACGAAATTTTCGCGGACACAACGGCGGCTAGTTGCTATAAAAATTACATGAGCACAGCAACCTACAGAACTGACCCAATCACCCGCCGGGCGATTGCTGATTTTCCTGCCTTCGACCTGAGTCGCCTGCTGGCAACGGTTTTTGAGCCGATTGAGGGCTGCCGTGTCGCTATTCTGATTGATCTGGACGACACCAGCCAAATGAAGGATTTTTCCTTCCTCAAAGAGGCTGAACTCACCGTTCAGAGGAAGGCATATGAGGTCTTCTACGAAGGATTGCGGGACGGTGTAGCGGACAGGCTGGGCCTGACCGGCGGTGAGATGTTTGCCTATCGAACGACCGGTGGCAGCAACCTCGACCTGCCGGACGAGGCAGTCAACGCCGATGGCAGAAAGATCTCGCTCGAGCGGGACGTCTATCCAAACTACGACCTGATTCTGTGCATCTCAACCTACTCGGCCACCGCACCGCTGACTGCGTTTGCAAAGCAGTTCGGCTTCCGGGGTGCCACGCTGCATGGGCTCAACGACATCATTCTGGCGACCGGCCTTGCTGTCGATTATCGCGAGGTAAGTGCCGAGGCTGAAAAACTGCGGTTGGCACTGACCAAGGCTGACGCATTTGAAATTGATTTCGAGCTTGGTGACCAGAAACTGGAACTCAAACTGCTCTGCGGAGGTCAGGAGGCCCAGAAGAGCCACGGTCTTTGTCTCGGCCGTGATCCCGACATCGCGAACCTGCCCGCGGGTGAGGTCTATTTCGTGCCGACCGGTGCCGAAGGACAGTTTCCCATGCGTTTCGACGATGGCACGTTGGCAATCATGGACGTGGCTGACGGCCGGATCCACCGGGCAACCTTGGTGTCGGGTGACGCGGAACTGATTGCTGCCTACAACGAAAAGTTGGCGGCTGATCCGGTCACTGGCGAACTGGGTGAACTCGGCTTCGGCACGCAAGACCTGCCGGTCTCTGGTCGGGACATCCAAGACGAAAAGGTGCTCGGCACCCTGCATGTTGCCACTGGCCGCAGTGATCATCTGGGTGGCCACCTGACGCCAAATTTGTTCAAACAAAAGCTCAACGCGACCCACGATGACATTCTGTTTTCACCGGCCAAGACACCGGAGATTCAGGTCCGGCAGGCCCGGATGGTCCGGGGTGGTGAAACCATCGTGGTGATCGAAGACTTTGAGCCTGCGGCCTATCTCCGTGAGGCGATGGCTGACTGAGCCGGTAGCTTTTCGGGCCGCGGCAGGTCAGCTGCCGGCGGACTGTGACCGCCGGAACGTGGCGGGAGAAATTCCGAAGACCCGTTTAAAACTGCGGGAAAACTGGTACTGATCGGGAAAGCTCAGTCGAGCCGCGACATCTTTGACCAACAGTTGCTCACTGCCGAGCCATTCTGCTGCCAGACTCATTCGCTGCCGCACTAAGTATTGATAAGGGCTGTGCTCACCGAAACGGGCAAACAACCGGCAGGCATACGCGGGCGAAATGCCGTACGCGGCACAGGCGGCCTCCACTGACTGCCATTCAATGCACCGGCTGCTCAGTAGCTCACGGAACTGTTCGTAGGTGGCCAGCGCCCGCGGGTCGCCCGCCGTCTCAGGCAAACGCCGTTGCCGCACCTTGGCCAGCAGGACGCCGAGCAGTTGACTGCAGAGGCCGTCACTGTGGGCTGACTGCGGCAGCCCGCAGCGGAGCATCAGGTCGAAAATCTCCGTAACTTCATCCGCATGACTCACCCGTAGCCAGCTGCCGGCGGTGAGGCCCGCTGCCCGCAGCTCGATTGCAGCCCGGCGGCCTGTAAAGTCGACGTAATGCTTTCGCAGCCGGCTGCGGCGGTCGGTTTCGATGCGATGGGCAAGGCCAGGGCCATACGTGAAGAGCGTGCCTGCTGTCAGGGACAAAGCTTGCTCAGCCGCCCCGGCAGTTGCAGCAGCACCCAGCCAGAGGCGGCCCCGCCCCGCGGTGACAAACTCGATGCAGTGATAGGGGAAATCGTCACGGGCAACGACGTAGTCGCCCCGCACTTCTTCATAGCCCCCGCAGGCAACCGCCAGCTGCTGCCGACGGCCTGGCGCCAGATCCAGGAAATACCGCTGTGACCGGGTTACCTGCCGGGAGACAAAGGCTGGCAGCGACTCTGCCTGTCGCGTCACCGATTTCCGAATGGGTTTCATGAGGTCAAGAATAGCTATTCGGCGGTCAAGAATCATCATTCTGCGATTCCGTGCGTGGCGATACGCTAGCGGTGTTTTGTTTTTGTCGGTTGCCGGCGCATTGGTCGTACTCGGCCACGGCGAATCTCTTCTCACTCAAAACCCCCACTATGCTTGCGCTTCCTCGCTTCTCGTTTGGTATTGGTGACCGGTTTGCCAGAGAGGCCGAGGCCCAGTTGGCTGCTTTTGCGCAGCTTGCCGACGCCGGGGTGGTGGTCGCCCCGGTCTGGAACAAATCGCATCGGGAGCACAGCTTTATCGGCAGCAAGCCAGAGAGTGTCCGCCAAGCCGCCGCGGCGGCAGTGGCGGCCACCGGCTGGCAGCACCCGTGGTTTGTGGATGCCGACCATATTCGGCTGGAAACCGTCGGCGGCTATCTGGCCAGCAGCGACTTCTTCACCATCGATGTCGCCGACAGCATCGGGCAGTCCGCATCCGCTGATCAGGTGAAGGCGTTTGTTGATCGCCATCCTGAACTCGGCAAGCCGCTGTCGATTCCCGGCATCACCAAGGTGATCCGGCTCTCAGAGGACGCGACGGCGAAGATTGCAGCGAAGTACCTGCGGGCCTGCCAGGAGGCCGGTGCCATCTACCGGCACATTGTCGCCGCCAAAGGGGATGCGGTTGTCATCGAGGTCAGCATGGACGAGACCGACGAGCCGCAGACGCCACCCGAACTGCTTGTCATTCTGGCGTTACTGGCCGAGGAAGCCATACCGCTGCAGACGATTGCCCCGAAGTTCACCGGCCGCTTCAACAAGGGCGTGGACTATGTCGGTGACCTGGCCAAATTTGAGCAGGAGTTTTCGGACGATGTCGCCGTCTGTGCTTTCGCAGCGTCGCAGTACGGGCTGCCCGCCACGCTCAAGCTTTCGGTGCACTCCGGCAGCGACAAGTTCTCGCTCTATCCCGTGATTCGCCGCATTCTCTCAGCGACCGGAGCCGGGCTTCATCTGAAGACAGCCGGCACAACCTGGCTGGAGGAGCTCATCGGCCTGGCGGAAGCCGGGGGCGATGGGCTGCAGTTGGTGCGGGACGTCTATGCCTATGCACTCGAGCATCGCGAGCGGCTCTGCGGTCCCTATGCGACCGTGATTGACATCGATCCGGCAGGCCTGCCGGCTGTCGAGGCGTTCAGCCAACTGTCAGGGCCCGATACGGCGGCAACCATCAGGCACATTCCGACCGACTCGCGGTTTAACGCCAATGTTCGGCAGTTGCTGCACATCGCCTTCAAGGTGGCTGCTGGTGAGGGAACCCGCTACACGAACCTGCTGGCTGAACACCGGGCAATCGTGGCGAAGCAGGTCACTGATAATCTTTTCGGGCGTCACTTGAAGCCACTGTTCCTTGGCTGACCGAATTTACTCCCTTCTCCACGCACGCCACCGTCATGCGATCAGCTATCACCATCTGCCTTGTGCCGGAAGCCTCTGGTGGGCCCTTTGTTTTTCACGAAGGGCTGGCCGCCGGCTGTCGGGCAGCTGCGGCAGCCGGATTCGATGCCGTCGAGATCTTCCCGGCTGACGCTCATTCGTTTCCAGCCGATGACCTCCGCAAGCTGCTGGTGAGTGAATCGCTGCAACTGGCTGCCGTCGGCACCGGTGCCGGCTGGGTGCGGCAGCGGCTGTCGCTGGTAGCCACAGATGACGGCCTCCGGCAGCAGGCCGTCCGGTTTGTGGGCGAAGTCATTGATGTGGCCGCCGAGTTTGGAGCTCCGGCAATCATCGGCTCAATGCAGGGCCAGGCAGTCAACGCCGCCAACCGGCCGGATGCCCTCGACCGGCTCGCCGACAGTCTAGCCGCGCTCGCCACCCGGGCAGGCCGTCATGGCCAACCGCTGCTCTATGAGCCGCTGAACCGGTACGAGACCAATCTGCTGAACGACCAGCGGGCGGCTGCCGACTTTCTGCAGTCGCGGGGCCTGGCTGATGCTGGCGTGAAACTGCTCTGCGATCTCTTTCACATGAACATTGAAGAGGCCGACCCGGCCGCGACCCTCCGTGAGGTCGGCAGCCTGCCGGGAAATCTCATCGGCCATGTCCACTGGGCCGACTCCAACCGCCGGGCGATGGGCCTGGGCCACACCAATGCCCGGGCGGCCTACGCGGCGCTTCAAGCCAGCGGCTACAAGGGGCACCTTGCTGCTGAAGTTTTTCCGCTGCCTTCCGCCGACGAGGCAGCCCGGCAGACGATTGCCTCGCTGGAGACACTGGCGGCGGAATAACAAATCACAACCCTTCGTTGCACGCGAGAACAACTCATGCTCAACACCCCCCTGCTCCATCCTGAGATTCTGCGAATTCTGGCCATGGCCGGCCATCATTCGCTGGTGCTGATTGCCGACGGCAACTATCCCGCCGCCACCAAGCGAGGGCCGCGGGCGGAGCTGGTGTCGCTGCAGCTGTCACCAGGGCTACCGACCGTTGCCCAGGTGTTTGAGGCGGTGCTGGCAACGGTGCAGATCGATGAGGTGAAGACGATGGGGGTGGATCGTAGCGACTCGTACGCCGCCGCGACACCGGGAGATCCCCCGGTCTGGACGACCTACCGCGAACTCCTGACGAAGGCTGGCAGTCGCTGTCAGCTCGACCCAGTTGTGAAGTGGGATTTTTATGAGGCGGTCAGTTCACCTGACCACATCCTGACCATCCAGACCGCCGACACCCAGCCCTGGGCCAACCTGCTGCTGTCGATCGGCTGCCGAACTTTTGGCTGATAGTCAGAACGAGACAAGGGCCGCCGCACCATGCAGACACGTGTTCTTGGAAAAACCGGACTGGAAGTCCCGATTCTGGCGTTTGGGGCCTCGTCTCTGGGGCAGGAGTTTCGCCGGGTGACGGTCGAGGAGGCCCTTACCAGTGTTCGGGTCGCCCTTGAGGCGGGCCTGCGGCTGATCGACACCAGCCCTTTTTACGGCCGTGGCATGAGCGAGGTTCTGCTCGGCCTTGCCTTGCGGGATGTATCCCGCGACGACTACCTGCTGTGCACGAAGCTTGGCCGCTATGACCTGGCCCACTTTGAATTTTCCGCGAAGCGGGTTGCTGAAAGCATTGACGTCTCGCTCCACCGGCTGGGCACCGATCACCTCGACATCGTGCTCTGTCACGACATTGAGTTTGTGCCGATGCAGCAGATTGTGGATGAGACCCTGCCAGCCCTGCGGGCCGCCCAGCAGGCGGGCAAGGTGCGGTTTGTCGGCTTCAGTGGCTATCCACAGAAGATTTTTCATTTCATCTGCGACCAGACCGAGGTTGACTGCGTGCTGAACTACAACCAGTACACGCTGCAGAATACCCGGTTCGCCGACGAGACGATTCCGTATCTGCAGGCCAAGGGCATCGGCGTCATGAACGCCGGCCCCTTCAGTGCTCGCCTGTTGACCGACGCTCCCCTGCCGGCCTGGCTGAAGGAGCCTGAGGCCGTCAAGGCCGCCGCCCGAAAGGCGGCGGACCACTGCCGTGAGCGGGGCAGTTCAATCGCCAAGCTGGCCCTGCAGTTCGCCGTGGCCAACCCTGCCATTGCCACGACGATCGCCGGCAGCGCAAACCCCGACAATATCCGCAACTGGGCTGAGTGGATCGCCGAGCCGATCGACGAGGAGCTGCTGGGTGAGGTTCTGGCGATCTTCGCAGCGGTGAAGAACATCGGGCATGCGGAGGGACTGCCGGAGAACAACTAACGGGGGCGATCTCTCGTGTGAAAAGAAATCACCATGAAGGCCGATCCCTGCAGCCAACAGCTTAAGCTCTGATGTCGCGGGTTCGGGTTACTCGCACAAAAAACCCTGCTTCGAAGCCCGAAGCGCAAGCTGAGGGAAACACTTTTTTTGAACCCCAAAACCCATTCCCTCGGCTCGCGCCTCGGGCTTCCAAGGAATTTGGTGCCGCTCAGCACAACATCGAAACCCTCAGCTCGCGCTGCTCTCACAGAGGATACGAGTCAGCTGTAAAACGAAAGTTTGTTCCAGATGACGATCGACGCCCACCAACACTTTTGGCACTACTCAGCAGCTGAGTACCCCTGGATCGGTCCCAGCATGGAGCGGCTGGCACGGGACTATCTGCCCGCTGACCACGAGGCTGTCGCGGGGCCGCTTCACGTCACGGGATCGATTGCGGTGCAGGCTCGCCAGTCGCTGACCGAAAGCCGTTGGCTGCTGGACCTGGCGGCCGCCCATCCATTCATCAAGGGGGTTGTCGGTTGGGTTGACCTGCGGTGCGACAGCGTCGTCGATGACCTCGCTCCGCTGGCTGCCGAGCAAAAATTCGTAGGCGTGCGGCATGTCGTGCAGGATGAGCCCGATCCCAGGTTCCTGCTGGGGGAGGATTTTCTCAGGGGGATCCGAACGCTCCGCCAGTTTGGCCTCACCTATGATCTGCTCGTGTTTCCGCATCAGTTGCCAGCCGCAGTCGAACTGGCCGGCCTGCTGCCCGAGCAGCCCTTCGTGCTTGATCACCTGGCCAAGCCACCGGTGAAGACGGGTGAGCTTGCCGGCTGGCAGCAGGACTTCCGGGCCCTCGCCCGCCACGACAATGTCTGCTGCAAACTGTCGGGGCTGGTTACCGAGGCTGACTGGGCGGACTGGCAGCCGGACGACTTCAGCCGCTCTTTCGAAGTGGCCCTGGAAGCCTTCGGTCCCCATCGACTGATGGCGGGCAGCGACTGGCCGGTCTGTCTGCTGGCGGCTGAGTATGCCGAGGTCTGGGAAATTCTCGATCAGGCAATCGCTCAGCTCTCAGCGGCCGAACAGGCTGCTATTCGGGGCGGCACCGCAAGCCGGTTTTACGGGCTGGAGCCGTCGGCGGAGCGAGCGGAAGCGAGCGGACAGGCAGCGCAGCAGTTTACGTGCGAAAGCGAGGCTCAGTGATGAAGGCATTGCAACTGGTTGAACCGAAACACTGGCGGTTGATCGACGTGGCCGAGCCGGCCGCGCCGGGGCCGGGGGAGGCGGTCGTCCGGGTCGAGGCGGTGGGTATCTGCGGCACCGACTACGGCGGCTACCTCGGCAAGATGCCGTTCTTCAGCTATCCGCGGATCCCCGGCCATGAACTCGGCGTCGAAGTGATGGCGGTCGGGGCGGGTGTTGAGAACGTCCGCCCGGGTGACCGCTGCTGCGTCGAGCCCTATATCAACTGTCAGCAGTGCCATGCCTGTCGGATCGGCAAGACCAACTGCTGTGAGCATCACCAGACCCTGGGCGTCCACTGCGACGGCGGGCTGCAGCCCTTGTTCACGGTGCCTGCCCGCAAGCTGCATTGCTCACCCAATCTGACGGCCGAGCAGAATGCCCTGGTCGAGACACTGGCCATTGGCTGCCACGCCGTGGACCGGGCGACTGTCACCGCCGCTGAGACGGTGCTGGTGATCGGGGCGGGCCCGATCGGCCTGTCGGCCCTCGAGTTTGTGCGGCTGGCCGGGGCGCGGCCGATCGTCATGGACATGGTGGCCGAGCGGCTAACATTTGTCCGTGACACGCTGGGCGTTGCCGATACGCTGCTGGCAACCGGCGATGACGCCGACTTTGCGGCGGCGGCAGACCTCACCGGGGGCGAACGCTGTGATGTGGTGATCGACGCGACAGGCAGCGGCCAGAGCATGAGCCGGTCGCTCGGGTTTGCCGCCTTTGGTGGCCGGGTGGTCTATGTGGGCATCACCCAAGGCACCCTCAGCTTTCCCCATGCCCCCCTGCTGCACCGCCGCGAGCTGACCATCCTGGCCAGCCGCAACGCCCGCTCCAGCGATTTCGGCCGGATCATCGCCGACATCGAGGCCGGTCGCATCGACACCGGCCCCTGGATCACCCATCGGCTCAGCTGGACCGACCTGCCCGAGGCCTTTCCGCAGCTGGTCGATCCAGCCAGCGGCGTGCTCAAGGCAGTGGCCCGCGTGGCCGCTGACTGAGGGCGAACGGCCCGCGGTTCAGACGACCTGAGCAAGGGCGAGCACGCCGGCCAGCCCCACCACCGAGACCAGCGACTCCATCACGGTCCAGCTTTTGAAGGTGTCGGCCACGCTGACCCCGAAATATTCTTTGAACATCCAGAAGGCGGCATCGTTGACGTGTGAGCAGAACAGGCTGCCGGCGCCGATGGCCAGCACCATCAGGTTTGGCTCGACGCCGCCGGCCGCGACCACGGGGGCCAGGATGCCGGCGGCCGTCAGACCGGCAACAGTGGCCGAGCCGACACAGACGCGAATGGCTGCCGTCACCACCCAGGCGAGAATCAGGGGATCGACCGCCAATCCCTCGAGCGTGCCGGCAATTTCGTCATTCACCCCGCTGGCAACGAGCACCTGCTTGAAAGCACCCGAGCCGGCGATGACCAGCAGGATGGAGGCAATGTCAGTGATCGCGGCCGCGTAGACCGTCATCACTAGGGGCAGTGACCGGCCCCGAGCCAGCCCGAGCGACACGGTGGCGAAGCCGAGGGCGACGATCATCACCACGTCGGGGTCCGAGAGAAAGCCGAGAAGCTCGCCAGCCGGGGTCTCAGCATCGACCAAAAGGCCTGACACCGTGGTCAGAAGCAGCAACACCGCGGGCAGGAGCGCCGTGATCACGCTGACGGCCGTCCCCGGCAAGGCCTCGGGCGGCAGGGGCGTGCCGGTGAAGCCGGCGAGTGGCTGGGCCGTGATGCCGCCGAGAAAGCGGGCAAAGATCGGCCCGGCAATGATCAGGGCCGGAACAGCGATGACGAGCCCGTAGAGCAGAGTCAGACCAAGGCTGGCGTCGAACGTGGCGACCAGCGCCGTGGGAGCCGGGTGCGGCGGCAGCAGGCCATGGGCCACACTCATCGATGCCAGTGCCGGCAGGCCGACCACCAGTAGCGGCAAGCTGGATCGACCGATCACCGCAAAGATGATTGGCACGAGCAGCACAAAGCCGACCCCGTAGAACAACGGGATGCCGACGATGAACCCGGTCAGGGCCATCGCCCAGGCCATCTGGCGGGGGCCGAACGCCGCCACCAGGGTGTCGGCAATCCGCTGGGCGGCGCCGCTTTCGACCACGAGCTTGCCGAGCATGGCCCCCGCCACGATCACAATCGAAAGCCCCCCCAGAATGTCGCCAATGCCTTTGCGGACGGCTCCGGCCACCTCGGTGGCGGGCATGCCGAGCGCGAGGGCTGCACCTGCTGAGACGAGAATGAAGGCTAGAAAGGCGTGCATCCGCGCCCAGACGACAAGCACCACGAGCAGCCCGATGGCAATGGCGACAACGGCAAGACTCATGCTGGGGCGATCTCCGCAAGCAGGCTGACCAGGCGGCGGGTGCGGTCGGCCAGGTCCGAGTAACGGCCCGCGGCCAGCGTCTCGCGGTCGATCAGGGCCGAGCCGATGCCGACGCAGTGGACCCCGGCAGCGAACCAGGCTCGCAGATTGGCCTCATCGGTGGTGACCCCGCCGGAGGGCATCAGCTTTAGCCACGGGCACGGTCCGCGGACCGCTTTGACAAACGTCGGCCCGCCCAGGGCATCGGCCGGAAAGACCTTGATCAGGGCGGCCCCCTGCTGGTGGGCCCGAATCATTTCTGAGACGGTGCCGGTGCCGGGGCACCAGGGCAGGCCCCGCTCGGCACAGACCCGGCCCACGGCGTCATCGAGATTGGGGGCGACGATGAATTTCGCCCCGGCCTCGTGAAATGCCTCCGCTTGTTCGCGGTTGATGATCGTCCCGGCCCCCAGCGTCAGCGCCGGCAGTTGCTCGGCTGCGGCCGCTGCAAGCTCACGAAACACCTCGACCGCCGCTGGCGTGCGATTGGTGAACTCCACGATCCGGATGCCACCGGTGTGCAGGGCTGTCAGAACCTGCAGGCCGACGGCGGCCTCACCGCAGGTGAACAGCGGCAGCACCTTCTGCGCAGCGAGGCCCTCGGTGATGGTCGGCTCAGCCACGGCGCCTCCCCTTACGCCAGTTCAAACAGGGCTTCGATCTCGACGGCAATGTGCCCCGGCAGCGAGCCCATGCCGACGGCACTGCGGACGCCGATGCCGAGGTCATCCCCCCAGATGTCGCCAAAGAGTTCACTGCAGCCGTTGATCACGTAGGGATGCTCGCCGAAGTCGGGGGTGGCATTGACCATGCCGAGCACCTTGATGACCCGCTTGATTCTGTCGAGGCTGCCGAGATTGGCTGTCAGCGTGGCAAGGATGGTGAGCCCCACCTGCCGGGCTGCTGCCTTGCCGGCCTCCTTGTCGAGATCCTGGCCCACGCGGCCACAGATCAGGCTGCCATCGGGCTGCACCGGGCCGTGACCCGACACGTAGACATGTCGCCCATCGATCAGGCAGGGCTTGTAGACGCCCGCAGGCTTGGGGGCGGGGGGCAGGCTGAGGCCGAGCGACACAAAGGTTTGGTGGGCCGACATGGCAGGCTCTTCTCCGGAATCAAACAAGGGCTGGGGTCTGGCCGGCGTCCAAGGCGACCGTGGGAGAGGCAGCATAGCTGCCGGAATCGCTCCGGGCCATGGTGTCACCCCTGCTTGCAACGTGGGATGAATGCCGCTGGCGAACGCGAGTTGGGTGATCCCTGTGGGGTTAGGTATTCAGACAAAAATTGGTGGATCAAAGGGCTGCGAGAACCAACCATTCTGCGAGTGACACCTTCTTCGGAGGACAAACTTGGAGAATGGCCATGGTCTTTTGCCGTGTCACAGCGGTTCCTGTGGCCTTGGCACCGGTCGCGGTGAGAGCGGGTAAAGGGGACCCACTCGACCAAATTGGACGCTAGTTTCGGGCAAGGCGTCGATCACACTGCCCGATCTTTAACGTTCAATCCTCGGCAGCCTGGGCTGTGGCGGCGTAATGCTCTGGCACCTCCTGCCGGGCCCAGGAGACGTGCTCGGTCATCGCCTGCCGGGCCGCGTCGCGATCCCGCCGCCGGATTGCCTCGTAGATGGCCCGGTGATGAGCGGCGGACTGCTCCATGATGCCGGCAAACCAGTCGGGCTTGCCGAAGCCGAGGTCCCAGGCAAAGACCAGCGCCAGCATTTGGGTGTTGCCGAGGATCTTCACGGCGATCGGATTGCCGGAGGCCTCCAGCACCGTCGCATGAAACTCCATGTCGAGCCCGCAGAAGCGGCGGCGATTTTCGAGCTCTGCAAACCACGTCGCCAAATCGGGCTGATTGGCGATTGCTTGCATCTCGTCGCAGAGCCGTCGCAGCGTGGCGAGATGGGCTGCCTCCGCCCGGTCAGCAGCCCGGCCGGCGAGATAGGGTTCATTCACCAGCCGCAGTTCGTAGATGCATTCGAGATCCTGTGGCGTGATTTCCCGCAGGTAGATGCCGGAACTGGGCCGATGCTCGATCAGCCCTTCGGCCTCAAGCTGCAGAAGCGCATCCCGCACCGGGCTGCGACCGATGCCCAAACTCTTCGACAGCGCACGGTGCGACAGCTTTTCCCGGGGCCGCACGCGGCCATCCAGAATCATCTGGCGAAGCGACCGATAGGCCTGGGCGGTCAGATCGTCGGCGGGAGCGCGGACAGTGGCGGGCATGAGCGAATCCTCAAGATTTTCCGGCCTGATCTATAGGTGACACGACGGTTACGAGAGACTACCTTACACGGAGCAGGGTTTCCAATTGCCGGTTCCTGCCCGGCAGAGACTCGCATCATGACTGTTTCCAGTGATCGCTTGAAGTGCGTCTTCTTGTTTGCAGTCGCGGCTGCGACTCAGGCAGCTGCCGCCGACGATGGTCTGGCCGTCTACGCCGAGCGGGTGCGACCGCTGTTCGCCGAGCAGTGCTTCGCCTGCCATGGCGGCTTGAAGCAGGAGGGGGGCCTGCGACTCGACACGGTCGGCCTGATGCTCGAAGGGGGCGAGTCGGGGGCCGCGATCGCGAAGGGGAATCCCGATGAGAGCCTGTTGCTCGAGCGGGTGAGCGACCCCGATCCCGCGTCACGGATGCCGCCGGAGGGCGATGGGGTGCCGCTCTCGGCCGAGCAGCTTGCGGTGATACGAGACTGGATCAAGGCCGGCTGCCCTGCCCCGCCGGACGAAAAGCCCGAGGCCGATCCGCGGGATCACTGGGCGTTTCAGCCGCGGGTGCGACCCGAGGTGCCAGCCGTGAACAACACTGCCTGGGTGCAGAACCCGATCGACGCCTTCCTCGCGCAGAAGCATGAGCCGGCTGGTATCGCGCCGCGGCCGGAAGCCCCGCGGCATGTGCTCGTGCGACGGCTCTACCTCGATCTTATAGGTCTGCCGCCGCGGCCAGAGGAACTGGCCGCGATTGAGGCCGACACGTCGGCCGACTGGTACGAAATGCTCGTCGACAAACTCCTTGCCGATCCGCGGCACGGCGAGCGGTGGGCTCGCCACTGGATGGATGTCTGGCGGTATGCCGACTGGTGGGGCCTTGGCAATGAGCACCGCTACAGCCAGAAGCACATGTGGCATTTCCGCGACTGGATCGTGGAATCGCTCAATGCCGACACCGGCTATGACGAGATGGTAAAGCTGATGCTCGCCGCCGACGAGCTGCATCCTGAGGATCCCAACAAGCTCCGGGCCACCGGCTTCCTCGCCCGCAACTGGTTTCTCTTCAACCGCACGCCCTGGATGGACGAGACGGTGGAGCACGTCGGCAAGGGCCTGCTCGGCCTCACGCTGAACTGCTCGAAGTGTCACGCGCACAAATACGATCCGATCCAGCAGGAGGACTATTACCGATTTCGTGCCTTCTTCGAGCCGATCGAGACGCGGGCGGACGTCGTGGCCGGCGAGGGTGACCTCGAAAAGGACGGCATCCCGAGGGTCTTCGACGGCCACCTCGACAGGCCGACCTATCTGTTCATTCGTGGCGAAGACACCAATCCCGACACATCACAGGCGATAATGCCTGGCGTGCCGGAGGTGATCGCCTTCAAGGAGATCGAGATCGCGCCGGTCACGCTGCCGCAGACCGCCTTCGAGCCCGAGCGGCGGCCGTGGGTGCTCGACGCGCATCTCGCCACGGCCACGCGGGCGGTGGCCGACGCCGAAGCGAAGCAGGCGAAGGAACCTTCCGCGGCGGGCGAACAGGCCGTGGCCGCCGCGAAGGCCGACCTCGTGGCGGTCGAAAAACGGATCGACGCCACCCGCGCAGCCTGGGCCGCGGAAGCCGCCCCGTCGCAGGCCGCCGACGATCCGCTGCGGGTGAAGGCGGCCACGGCGGCAAAGGCGGCGGCCAAGGCCGAGAAGGATGCGGCGGTCGTGAAGGCCTGGGGCGCGGTCGCGGTCGTGGCGGGCAAGCTCGCAAAGGCGGCGGTGGACAAGAAAGACGCGGCCGCCTTGGCGGCGATCGAAAAGGAACTCGCGACGGCCCGTGGGGCGGTCGAGAAAGCCGCGAAGGCGGCGGAAGAGCCCGGCGAAACATTCACACCGCTGGTCGGGGCGAAGTGGACGGCCACGCGGTTCAAGAACTCCGGTAGGGACGACCCTACGGTGGCCTTCCCCGCCACGAGCAGTGGGCGGCGGACGGCGCTGGCCCACTGGATCACCGACCCCCGCAACCCGCTGACGGCCCGCGTCGCCGTCAACCATCTCTGGATGCGGCATATGGGGAAGCCGCTCGTGACGACCGTGTTCGAGCTTGGCCGCAAGGGCAATGCGCCGACGCACCCCGAGTTGCTCGACTGGCTGGCGAGCGAACTGGTGGACGGGCCGCCGGGGGGCCGGACCTGGAGCATGAAGCACCTGCATCGCCTCATCTGCACCTCGGCCGCCTACCGGATGGGGTCGTCGACACTGGGGGCGGAGGCGGCGGTCGCCGTCGATCCCGACAACACGCTCCTCTGGCGGCGGGAGCCGATCCGCCTCGAGGCCCAGGTGGTCCGCGACGCGATCCTCATGCTCGCCGGCACGCTCGATCCTGCCATGGGTGGGCCGCCGGTGCCCGAATCGCAGCAGGCCGCCTCCCGTCGCCGCAGCCTCTACTTCTGGCATTCCGACATCAGCCGCAACCTGTTTTTGACGACCTTCGACGACGCCGGTGTCGTCGAGTGTTATCAGCGTGATCAGAGCATCGTGCCGCAGCAGGCGCTCGCCCTTTCCAATGCCGCGCTCGTGCACGACGCCGCCGCCACGATCGCGGCCAGCATCGCGGCGGCGGGAGGCTCAACGATCGACGATGCAGCCTTCCTCGGTCGGGCGTTTGTGCTCGTCCTTCATCGTCCGCCGACGGCCGACGAGCAGGCCGCCTGCCTGGCCGCCCTGGAGAAGTGGCGAGCCGTCGAGAAGCCCACGGGCAACACTGACCCGGCTCGCGTCCACGCGGTGTGGACGCTCTTCAACCACAACGATTTCGTGACGGTTCGGTGACTCTCGGAGAAAACTCGATGCATCTGTCTCGACGACGCGCGTTCCTCTCCGACCTCGGCCTCGGGTTCACCGGGCTCGCGCTCGGCAGCATGCTTCACCGCGACGGCTTCGCCTCGTCGGGTTTGTGGGCTCCCCCCGATGGCAAGCCCCACTTCGCCCCGAAGGCGAAGAGCGTGATCTGGCTCTTCATGAACGGCGGCGTGAGCCACATGGAGAGCTTCGATCCGAAGCCCGAGATCACGAAGTATGCCGGCAAGACGATCGCCGAGACGCCCTACGCCGAGGTGCAGAATCCGGAAAAGCTCGCTACGGAGCGGGCCCCCGTGCCCGACGGCAACGGCCAGCAACGCAACATCCTCTTCCCGCTGCAGATCGGCTTCAAAAAGCACGGGGCAAGCGGCATCGAGGTGAGCGACTGGTTTCCGCACACGGCCAGAAACATCGACAAGATCGCCGTGATTCGCTCGATGTGGACAACCGACTCAAACCACGGCGCCCAGGGGCAGTTTCATACCGGCCGCCACATGCTCGACCCCGCGCAGCCCACGCTCGGTGGCTGGGTGCATTACGGTCTCGGCTCGCTCAACGACAACCTGCCGCAGTTCATCTCGATCGGCACGCGGCCCTACTGGAACAAGAAGGACGGCGACTACCTCGGGCCCGCCCACGACGCGGTGCCGCTGCGGACCGATCCCGCCAATCCCCTCGACTTCGGCCGGCCCCAGCGGCCCTTCTCGCGGGAGGCCCAGCAGATCGGCTTCGATCTCGTCGAAGAACTCAACGGACTGACGGGCGTCGAATACCCCGCCGACGCCGCCACCGCCGCGCGGATCGCCTCCTACGAACTCGCCTTCCGCATGCAGCGGAGCGTGCCGGAGGTGATGGACTTCTCCGACGAGACGGAGGAGACCAAGAAGCTTTATGGCCTCGACCTGCCCCACTGCCAGGAGTTCGCCGGGCAGCTGCTGGCCGCCCGGCGATTTGTGGAGCGAGGCGTGCGGTTCATTCAGATCCAGCATGGCGGCGGCAGCGCGGGCGCCTGGGATGCCCACGGCGGCCTCAAGAAGAACCATGAGAAAAATTCCTTGGCCGTCGACCAGCCGATCGGGGCGTTGCTCGAGGATCTCGATCGTCGCGGCCTGCTCGACGAAACGCTCGTGGTTTTCGCCACGGAGTTTGGCCGCACGCCGGGCTCGCAGGGGGCCGACGGCCGCGACCATCATCCCTTCGGGTTTTCCGTGTGGATGGCCGGCGGCGGGATCAAAGGAGGCGTGGTGCACGGCGCGACCGACGAGCTCGGCTTCCACTCCGTGGAAAATCGGCACTATGTGACCGACGTCCACGCCACGATCCTAAAGCAGCTCGGCCTCGACTCGCGGAAGCTCGAGATCCCTGGCCGCAAGCGGCTGATCATCGACCACGGAACGCCGATCGACGAGATCATTGCCTGACTGACACGCCTTGACAGAAAACTATACGCGCGTACACCTTTTGTTGTCCGTTGATCGCCCCGTGGAATAGACTCTCGCCATGGCTTCCGATCCCCTGGACAACGATCCCGTGCACGACTTCGTGCGGATTCCCGGCCCGAGCGTCGTGCGATTCGGCTTCGACGTCCTCGATCGCGTGGAACAGGCGGTGGCCATGGTCAAGGAGCGACTCAAGCGGGCGGTGACCGCTCTCGAGGCGGCGGGCTGATCGACGCCCAGATCGTCCCGCGGCTCCCTGAGGTGCTGCAACCGCGGCTTGAGGAGCTGCTCGCCAACCCTGAGGGCTGACACTTTCTCAAGCCCGCAGCCCGAGAGTCCCTGTCATCACCCCGCCGATGATGGTCAGCTCGCCAAGAGTTTGTGGCCGAGCGAGATTGCGGCGGACTCGAGCGTTTCCAGGCTCCCGCGGCCGAACGGCGTCTGCCAGGCCTGGTAGATTTCCATGTCGTAGAGCGGGGCCGGTGGCAGGTAGCCGATCGAGCCGTTGACGAGGTTGAGCCACGCGACGGCGTGGTCGAGAAACGCGACGCGAACGTTCTGCTGGATCGACGAATAGGCCTCGGCCAGCGTGCCAAGCACGACCGCGTCGCCGATCCGCCCGCCCCAGATCTTGAGGGGAAACGTCGCCCCGTCGCCAAGGGCCTCGCGGATCCGCAGCTTCCGCCGCAGCCGCTCCGAAAGAGCGCGGTCGGTGCCGACAGCAAACTCCGCGGCGATTTCCGCCGCGGATGGCAGGCGTTGCAAGGAAGAGCGGCCTGTGAATGCCCTCCGCCGTGTCGTGCACCGCCCCCCAGTTGCGGCAGAAGATACCTGGCGGTGGCGTGACATCAGCGTGGGCAAGCCCGACTAGGCCAGTAAACGTCGAATGCGGTGCGGCGGCAGCGGTGCTTATGAATAGATAGATAGTGACATGACGGTTTTCTTGAAATAGACTCATCAACATGAAAATTCGCCGCTTCGAGACCCATGCCTGCCATGCCAGAATGCGGAACTGGGTGTTCGTGAAGATCGTCACCGACCAGCCGGGACTCTGGGGCTGGGGTGAGGCGACGCTCGAATGGCACACCCGCGGCATTGTTGGGGCCATCGAGGATCTCGCCGAACTCGTCATCGGCGAAGATCCCACGCGGATCGAGTACCTCTGGCAGATGATGGTCCGCCAGCACTTTTGGCACGGCCACGGCATCGAGCGGGCCACCGCCATCGCCGGCATCGACCTCGGCCTCTGGGACATTCTCGGCAAGGTGGCAAATCTCCCCTGCTCGAAGCTCTGGGGTGGCCCCGTCCGTGACCATGTCCGCACCTACTGCCACCTGGGCGGCGGCAGCATGGAAGACTTCTACGAGACTGCGGCCGACGACGCGAAACGGTTTGCCGGCCTCGCTCGAGTTCGGCTTCTCGCAGCCAAGCTACGTCATCTGCGAGACGGTGCATGCCGACGTACCCTGGCGGCAGGACGTGGTCAGCGAGGGATTCGTGGTGGAGAAGGCGGGCCGCATCGTGCGGCCCAACACCCGACCCGGCCTCGGCATTGAGATCGACGAGGCCGAAGTGAAGAAGTATCCGTTTCAGCAGGAGCTGCCGCAGCGGGTGTTTTATCGCGACGGCAGCATCGGCGACTGGTAGGGGAATGGCAACCATGACACCTTCGACTTCCCTCCGCTCCCCCCGGCCGCTCGCCGGTGTGCTGCCGATCGTGCACGTGCCGTTCGACGAGGCCGACCGCATTGACGAGGCCGATCTGCGCCGTGAGATCGACTGGATCTTTTCCATCGGCGCCGACGGGCTCGGCACGGGCATGGTGTCGGAGGTGACCCGGCTGTCGACCGACGAGAGACAGCACCTTGCGGCGCGGCTCGTCGAGTTCACCGCCGGCCGCGGCAGCGTGTTTATGAGCGTGGGGGCCGAGAGCGGAAGCGTCGCCCGGGCGCACGCCGTGGCCGCCGAGAAGGCCGGCTGCGATGCTGTGATGGCGGTGCCGCCGATGACGATCCGGCTGCCGCCTGCTGCTGTTGTCGACTATTTCCGCGGCATCGCCGAGAGTGTGTCGCTGCCGCTGGTCATCCAGGATGCTTCTGGTTATGTAGGCCAGCCGATCCCCAACTCGGCCTGCGTCGAGCTGCTCGACCGCTACGGCCCCGACAAAATCCTCTTCAAGCCCGAGGCCGCGCCGCTCGGGCCGAATCTCTCCAGGCTCCGCGACGCCACCGGCGGCCGGGCGACGATCTTCGAGGGCTCGGGGGGCATCCTGCTTGTCGATGCCTACCGCCGGGGCATCGCCGGCACGATGCCGGGCGTCGATCTGCTCGACGGCGTGGTCGCGGTCTGGACGGCCCTCGAAGCCGATGATGACGAGGCGGCCTACGCGATCGCACTTCCTCTCTCGGCGATCGTGGCCCTCCAGATGCAGGCCGGGCTCGACGGGTTTTTGGCCATCGAAAAATACCTGCTCGTAAAGCGGGGCCTGTTTAAGAGTGACCGCCGCCGCGAGCCGGTGGGCTGGTCGCTCGACGACGAAACCGCCCGCGAGGTCGATCGCCTCTTCGACCGGCTCGCTGCGGCCGTGGGCTCCCATTCTGGTCGTTCGGTAGCTGGGGAGTCGATTGCTGGGTTGCTTTAGCTGTCGCGTGCTACCTCCGCCCAAACGCGTCGAAGCATCGTCACCACCGGCAGCCCTGAGGCTTTCACTTCATTCACTGCACCCGGGGTGGGGCAAGTGCTTTCTTTGGCATTGTGGGACCGCACCCACGCCTGGTTCAGGCGGAACTTCTGACGAAGATCTTCGTTCAGACCCTGTGCGCTATCTGTAGATTTCTTCCTTGTGATGGCTGTCTGGGGGAGTCCACGGGAAAATCTGTCTCCCAGTTGCTCCACGCCGTCCCCCGACGCATCGATTTGGCGGTGACTGATCGAGAAGCCTCGCGTGGCAACGCCTGCTCCCATCTGAGGGGACACCTCGTTAAGCTATGGGCAAATTCAACGGGGAAGCGGATGAATCGCCACATCATTATCTGGTCGGTTGTGTCGGCGTTGGCCGGCTTTCTCTTCGGTTTTGACACGGTCGTCATTTCGGGCGCCGAGCGAACGATCCAAGACCTCTGGCAGTTAAACCCGGGTCTTCACGGGGTGGCGCTCGCCTCAGCCCTCTACGGCACGGTGCTCGGCTCGATGCTGGGCGGCTGGCCAACCGACCGCTGGGGCCGCAAGCCGACGCTCATCTCGATCGGTCTGCTCTATTTCGTTTCCGCCGTATGGAGCAGCCTTTCGACCGACGTGGGTTCATTCATCGTGACCCGCTTCATCGGTGGGCTCGGTGTGGGAATCTCCACGGTCGCCGCCCCGCTGTATATTTCTGAGATATCGCCTCCCGGTGCTCGGGGACGGCTGGCGGGCATGTTTCAGTTCAATATCGTCTTTGGCATCCTTGCCGCCTTCCTCTCCAACTTTCTGCTCGAGGGCGTGCCCGACGACTGGCGCTGGATGCTCGCGGCCGAGGCGGTGCCAGCCCTGATTTATACCGCCGCCTGCCTTGCGATTCCCGAGAGTCCGCGGTGGCTGCTGCTGGCCGGCGGCGATGACCGGCGGCTGAAGGCCTACGAAACGCTCGCCATCATCGATCCGGCGGCCACGCCCGAAACGCTCACCGCCACGGCCGGCCGCATCGTGGCCGCGAGCGGCCACGCCGACGGATCACGCGGCTCGCTAAGAGCCGTCTCCCGGCCGCTGCTGCTTGCCTTCCTGATCGCGCTGTTCAACCAGCTCTCCGGGATCAATGCCGTGCTCTATTTTGCACCGCGGATTTTCGAGATGGCGGGGCTGGGTGAGAAGGCTGCCCTGCTCCAGTCGATCGGCATCGGGGTGACGAATCTCGTCTTCACATTCGTCGGGCTGTGGCTGATCGACCGCCTCGGTCGGCGAACGCTGCTCGTGATTGGGTCGCTGGGCTACATCCTCTCGCTCGGCCTGTGCAGCTGGGCCTTTGCGAACGGCGTGTCGTCGATCGTGCCGGCGTGCCTGTTTGGCTTCATCGCGGCCCATGCCGTTGGCCAGGGGGCTGTGATCTGGGTGTTTATCGCCGAAATTTTTCCCGATCGCTTTAGGGCCACGGGGCAGGCGATCGGCTGCGCCACCCACTGGGTGATGGCGGCGCTGTTGACCACCGTCTTCCCATCACTGGTCACCCAATTTCCGCCGAGCGCCGTGTTCGCCTTCTTCTGCGGGATGATGGTGCTGCAAATTGCATGGGTGCTCACCATGGTGCCGGAGACAAAGGGTGTGCCGCTGGAGGAGTTGGCAGCCCGGCTGGGATAAGGCAGCACCGGTGGAAAGCAGCTTTTGTCAGAGTTTTCGCAACCTTTGTCCGAAAGACTGCTCAAAAACCACTTGAAAAAGTTACTGGACCACAGACATCCCATGGGGGCGATAAAACATTCCGGAAATCGGCCTTTAGGCCTCTAACGTGGCAATTCACATGTCTAGCATGCGGGGTGGTGGATGGCATCTCAACGGATAGTATCTCTGGCCCCGCACACATCAACCGATTCGGTTTCGCCCATGCGTCGCTCCACCGTTTGCATCACAGCCGCCCTCATCGTACTCGTCGTAATGGCATCGGCTGGCTGCGGGAAAAGTTGCTCATCCGTTCCTGCAGTATCCCCGGCTTTGGCACCAAGCCGACGGACTCTGGCAGCGACCGACCAGCCACCGACGCCTGACGATCCGACTCCTTACAACTGCCAATTTACCGAGCAGCCGATCGCGATTGACGGCAGCCTCGATGATGCGGCCTGGCAGGATGCCGTGGAAGTCGGCCCCTTCACGCTCCCTTGGCTGGGGGCCGAGGCCCGGCCCGCCCGCACGGCCACCCGCGCAAAACTGCTCTGGGATCGCGAGCACCTCTACATCGCCGCCGACATGGATGACGGCGATCTCTATGCCGACGTCAAGGAGCACGACGGCAACACGTGGAACAACGACGTCTTCGAGGTGTTCCTCAAACCGTCCGTCGAGAAGCCGGCCTACTATGAGTTCCAAGTCAACGCCTTGAACACACAGTTTGATTGTTTCATTCCCCGCCGCGGTCATGTTGGTCGGTTCAAGAAGGACGGCGAGTTTGGCATCGAGTCGGCCGTGAAGCTCCGTGGCACGCTCAACGACTACGCCGATCGCGACGAGGGCTGGTCGGTCGAAATGAAGATTCCCTGGACCAGCCTGGCCCGCACCGGCGGCCGCCCCGAGCCCGATGACGAGTGGCGGTTCGCCCTCTGCCGCTACGACCATGACATCGCCCACGAGCGGCCCGAACTCTCCACGTCGGCCCCCCTCGACGCGAAGGAATTCGCCGACTTTCACACCCACGAACGCTATGCCCCGATTCGCTTCGTCAAAGACGCCGTCGCGTCGGAGTCTTTTTCATCCCCATGATTTCCCGGCAATGACCCCAAAGGTGGTCGGCTCTCCCGGGCCACCACCCCCGTACCGGATCGGGCGGGCGCGTACGCAAGCCCAGCCCTCCGGGCTGATTGCCGTCGCCCTGATGCGAGAATGGATCGAGTCGCTCACGCCGCCCGAGCAGACCGTGTTGCAGCGCGGACGCCCAGGCTCACGCCGGCAGGTTGTGACGGAGAAAGTCGACGAAGTTGCCGTAATAAAAACCCTCGATGTCGGCGGCCGAATAGCCGCGGGCGGCGAGCATGCCGCCGATCCGGCCCAGGTCGGCGATGCTGTCGAGGTCGAGTGGCGTCTGTTCGGTTCCGAAGCCGCCGTCGAGATCACTGCCGATCCCCACATGCCGGGCATTGCCGGCAAGCTGGCAGATGTGATCGATGTGGTCACAGATCTTCTCGATGGTGAGTCCAAACTCCTGCGGTGTGCTCCGCATGTGCGTCCAGCCATGCACCATCATGATGGCGTCGAAGGCCATGCCGAACACGCAGTCCCGACCAATCAGCTCCTTGATCTGTTCGTCGGTGAACTGCCGATTCCAGTTGGCAAGCGCACGGCAGTTGGAGTGGCTCGCCCAGAGTGGCCCTGAATAATGGTCGAGGGCGTCGCGGAGACTCTCATCGCAGAGGTGGGTGACATCGAGAATGATACCCAGTCGCTCCATCTCCTTGAGCAGTTCGCGTCCTCGTGTTGTGAGCGGTCCCTCCGCATCGGTGCCCATGCCATAGATCCCGGGCCCATAGTGGACCGGCCCCAACGCCCGCAGTCCCTCGGAATACGACTGCTCGAGGTGTTTGAAGGTGACGATCGAATCAGCACCCTCGAGGCTGAGCAGATAGCCGATCGGCAGCCCCCCGGCGGCGGCCGTGGCTGGCATCTCCGCCGGCCCGGTTAGCCACAAGCCGAGGTGTTTTTCCAGTTCGGCTTTGTTGCAAATCTGCACAAGTTCGCCACAGGCCTCCATCTCGCGATACCAGGCGAGCTGGCCCGTGGTGTGGGCCCGGGCCTGCTCCGGGCTCGTCCAGCCAGGCATCCGCGCGAAGTAATCGACCGACCGGGCTATCTGCGTGGCCACACACAGCCCCACCCGGCCCCGCCGCATCTCCGGGAAACAGACGGTGTTGCGGGTGCGAAACACCTGATCCTTCATGCCGAGCTCACGCCGGCGAATCCGCTCCTGGGTCCACCGCAGGTCGCGATTGAAGTCGAGGGCGTTGTAGGAGAGATCAAGGTGGACGTCGAAGATCAGTTTCGGCTCGTGGGCCATGGGGTACTCCAGCGGCAGAAGGGTTTCAAATGGTGATTCGTCGCCTGCGGGCCAGCACCTGCCAGCAGTCTGCCGCACGGCCTTCGCGGACAACCACCGCCTCTTCGTGAAGGGCGACAGTCGGGCAGACGTGCCGCGGCAGACAATAGACGACCGTTCCCACCGGGAAAGAGGCTGCCTGCGGCGTTTCAACGACCAGGTGTTCCTCGTTTTGCAGCGGGAAGGTCGCCCCGCTCAAGTCCAGCAACTCTACGCGTGGATGCGGCATTTCGCTGGCCACGGCCTTGTACCCCAGGTCAAGACAGAGCCGGCCCGGGGTCGGCTTGCTGATGACGCGGGCCAGCAGCACCGCGGCGTTGAGGTAGTCAAGGTCGGGTGAGACCGTCGGCTGGCCGACGTCCCACAGCACTGTGGTGCCGGGGCTCACCTCCACACCGTCTTGCTGCATAAGAATAAATGACGTCGGGGTGCCGCCTGCCACAACCAGTGGCACTTCAATCCCACCCTCTTTGAGGTCGGCAATCAATCGCCAAACCGGCGCAAAGGCCGTCTCGACACTTGATGCCAGTTTGCTACGGTCGGTGTCATGCAAATGCCCGTCGTAGGCATGAAGGCCCCCGAAGGTCAGCCCGGGCGACTCGGCAATGCGGCGAGCGAGCCGCACCGCCTCAGGCCCTGGCACCACCCCGGTGCGATCCATGCCGACATTGAGGTCAAGCAAAAGCTCCGCGGGCATACCAATTGCGGCCGCCGCCCTGGCGAGATCGTCAATCCCGACATCGCTGTCAACGACAGCCCGCCAGCGAACCTGCGGGAAGGTCCTGACCAACTGCATGAACCGGCCGGCCGTCGGGCCGATGACCGGGTAAGCCAACACAATGTCCTCGCCCCCGGCGGCAGCCGTCATCTCGGCCTCGGCGATTGTGGCCGCCTTGAACTTTGTGATGCCCTGGCCGACAGCCAGCTTGATTACCTCGGGCATCTTGTGTGTCTTCACATGCGGCCGGAGCCGCGCCGGCCCACCCGCAGCGGCAATCATCCGCCGGAGATTTTCAGCGATCCGTTCGGGATAAATCAGCAGTGCCGGCGAGGCAACTTCGGCCTCATTGCTGATGCGGTACCAGTCGGCCATCGCAATCAATCAAAGTTCAGTAGCGAAACCAATGCGGTTCGTGAACTTACCAGTTGCTGGGAATCGCGAATAGCGATGCGAGCCTGTCTCGTGGGCTCTGCGAACAGCCGCCTGCGGCAGCAGGCCGCTGCACGTTACGACGTGATGCACTCCCCATTTTTCGTAACCAGCTCTGAAGAATTGAAACAATTGCCCACTGCAGGCTCATTTCACTTCGCTTAAAAAGGTCCGGCAGACTGTGGATAAAGTCTGCTGCCGCAGGAAGCGCCGACCGGCAACTCTGAAAACCCTCGGCGTTTTCGGGAGTTGCCCAAGTGGAAAAAGGCCACGGAAGGCTTTTTCCGCGGACAGCTAGGCCGGCCGGTTTCAAGAGAACCTGGTCCGCATACTTTGCAGGATGACGAAATGACGACACGCAGGCAGCGATTCGACGAGACGTTTTTGAAGGTGTTCGTGGTATTGATCGCCCTGCTGCCGCTGGGTGACTGCTGGCAGGGCGTTGCTCGTGGGACGGAGAAACCGCAGCCGCTGCGGCTGGGGATCATCGGCCTTGATACCAGCCATGTCGTGGCATTTACGCAGGCACTCAATCGGCCGGATGCTGCCGACCATGTGCCCGGAGCGCGGGTTGTCGCGGCCTACCCGCAGGGCAGTCGCGATATCGAATCGAGTGTCCGCCGGGTGCCGGGCTACACGAAGACGCTGCGAGAACTCGACGTCGAGATCGTGCCCTCCATCGCAGCGGTCATCAGCCGGGTTGATGCCATCATGCTCGAATCCAACGACGGTCGGGTTCACCTCGAGCAGGCGGCGCCAGTGCTCGCCGCCGGAAAGCCGCTGTTTATTGACAAGCCCATGGCGGCATCGCTTGCCGATGTGATGGCCATTTTTGAGTTGGCCCGCCACCATGGCACCCCGGTGTTCTCCTCCAGCTGCCTCCGGTACGGAGAGTCAACGCAGGCTGTCCGACGTGGCACGATTGGGGCTGTTCTCGGCTGCGACATCTATTCACCTGACGTGATCGAAGCGACGCATCCCGACTTTTTCTGGTACGGAATTCATGGCTGCGAGGCGCTGTTTACGGCCATGGGCACCGGCTGTGAATCGGTTTCCTGCACCCGTGGATCGGCGGGGGACTGCGTGACCGGCCGATGGAAGAACGGCCGCATTGGCACGTTCCGGGGCCTCCGGGATGGAAAACGGGGGTATGGCGGCACGGCCTTCGGCTCCGAGCAGATTATGACCAGCGGAGAAAATCCTGGTTATCGCCCCCTGATGGTCGAAATCATCAGGTTTTTTCAAACCGGTAAACCGCCGGTGGCTCCGGAGGAAACGCTGGAAATCTTTGCCTTCATGGAGGCGGCCGGGGAGAGCCGCGACAGCGGTGGCGGCTCGGTCAGGCTGGCCGAGATCTTCGCCCGGGCCGAGGGTGAGAAGCAGCGACGCTTGCAGCCCTATCTGGCCCCGAAGAAGTGAAGGCCAGCCCCGAAATAACGACGGTTTTTCAGGGGAAATAACCTGAAGACCTTTTCGGAGCCGGGGTCTATGGTGGCAAGGAACAAGTGACCTTCTTGTGGAGGAACAATCCCGTGAGCCAGTTCTTGAAGCTGCAGGTCCTGATGCTGGTGCTGGCAAACGTGGCCGCTGCCAATGACACGTCGCAGCTAGCGGCCGCCACAGGTTCTGATGCCGTCGATTACTCGGCGGAACTACCGCGGATTCCGCCGACCGAACCTGCTGATGCCGTGGGGACCTTTGCGGTCGCAGCCGGTTTCCGGCTTGAACTGGTGGCGTCGGAACCGCTTGTCAACAGCCCCGTCGCCTGCGAATGGGATGAAAATGGCAGACTTTATGTCTGCGAGATGAGGGGCTACAGCGAAAGCCGTGACGACGGTCTCTCTCGCATCAGTATCCTCGACGACATCGACGGTGACGGCTGTTACGACCGCAGCACCGTCTTCGCTGACGGTCTGCTCTGGCCCACTGCCCTGTTTCCCTATGACGGTGGCCTGTTTGTGGCTGATGCGCCCGATGTCTTCTTCCTGCGGGACAACGACGGTGACGGCCAGGCTGATGAGAAGCGACTCGTGTTCACCGGGTTCGGGACTTCCAATGTGCAGGGGCTGGTGAACTGCTTTCGCTGGGGCCTCGATAATCGGATTCATCTGGCCACCAGCAGCAACGGAGGTGCCATTCGTCGCGGGGACGCCGCCTCTGATGATCCGCCAGTTTCCATCCGTGGCCGGGACTTCTCGTTCGATCCGAGAACTGAAACGTTCTCGCTCACGAGCGGCGCCTCCCAGCACGGGATGTGCTTCGATGACTGGGGGCACAAGTTTGTCTCGGCGAACTCCAATCACATTCAGCAGGTCATGTTTGAAGAGCGGTATGTCGCCCGCAACCCGCTGCTTGCGGCGCCGTCCCCGCTGGCGATGATTGCCGCCGAGGGCCCGCAGGCAGAGGTCTTCCGCCGGAGCCCGGTGGAACCCTGGCGGATCATTCGCACCCGCCTGCGGGTGGCCGGGACTGTTCCGGGCCCTGTCGAGGGGGGTGGCCGGGCAGCCGGCTACTTCACCGGGGCCACCGGCGTGACGATCTATCGCGGTGACTCCTGGCCGGCGGAGTGGCAAGGCATAGCCGTGGTCGGAGATGCTGGCAGCAACCTCGTGCATCGCAAACGGCTCGAGCCCAACGGCCTTGAGTTTCTCGCCCGCCGGATAGATCCAGACTTTGAATTTCTGGCATCCCGCGACATCTGGTCCCGCCCAGTGCAGTTTGCAAACGGGCCCGATGGCACGCTCTTCATGATCGACACCTATCGTGAGGTGATCGAACACCCCGCCAGCCTCCCCCCGGCCATCAAAAAACACCTCGATCTGACCAGCGGCCGCAACCGGGGCCGCATCTATCGGGTGCTACCGAAAGCATTCACTCAGCGGCCAACACCGCAACTGGGAGCTGCCACAACCGCAGAACTCGTCGCCCTGCTCGCTCACCCCAACGCCTGGCACCGGGAGACGGCCAGCCGTCTGCTCTTCATCCGACAGCCCCAGGCTGCTGCGGGGCTGCTGAAAGGAATGGCCGTTCACTCCCCCGCCCCTCTCGGCCGGCTGCATGCTCTCTGCGTGCTCGACGGCCTGGCAGCGGTCGATCAGCCGACCGTTCTGGCCGCGATGGCCGACCCCATCCCCGGCGTACGGCGGCATGCCGTCCGCATCGCCGAGCAATTCTTTGATCGCCCGGCTGTGGTCAGCAGCGTGATCGGGCTGGCCGCCGATCCAGACATCGAGGTCCGGTACCAGGTGGCGTTCAGTCTCGGTGAGCGTGGCCGCATGCCACCGCACCTGCGGCCGGAGGTCAACGCAGCGCTAGCCAGCATTGGAGCCCGCGACGGGGTAGACCAATGGATCCGGGTGGCCGTGCAGAGTTCAGTTATTGATGACGCAGCCGATGTGCTGACCCGGCTGGTGCGGGCAGCGGAGAACCGTCAGCTCGTTGCCGGCGCCGAGCTGCTGCTGGAATCGCTGGCGGTGCAAGTCGTGATGCAGGACCAGGACCCGGCGGTCAGGCAGGTGGTCGCGCTGCTTGACCGCCTGCAGGCGGTTGACCCCGGTGTTGCACTCGCCTTTGCCTGCGGGCTCGGGCGGGGGCTCGCCCGTCCCGGCAGCATGCTTGCGCAGCT
>Ga0209986_10000225_pt1 | contig 53109 bp, 41 predicted proteins | sample BlataG_FD_183168 | JGI IMG/M metagenome (GOLD analysis project Ga0209986, IMG submission 183168) | Deep subsurface microbial communities from Black Sea to uncover new lineages of life (NeLLi) - Black_00105 metaG (SPAdes) (version 2) | ecosystem: Environmental > Aquatic > Marine > Oceanic >... | reverse complement strand
ATCGAAGTTACCATCTCCCTCTCGATTCTGGGCTTTCTTATTTATATAACCGCTACCTCATTTCTGAATCTTGCTCCCAAATACCGGCTTCAGAGAGCGGTCTGGGAAATAAATTCATGTCTGAATTTTGCCAGATACAAGGCTCTCTTTGAAGGAATAAAAGTAAGAATAGAGTTTGACCCATCCAGATATTCAATCGAAACATACGATGAAGATAAGAAGAAATGGAACTTAGATAAAAAACAAATTCTCGAAGGTGTATTCATCCAGGCTAACAACAGCCCTTGTTTTCATCCAGGAGGAACTGTCTCCAATTTAGCTTCTATCTACATCTCTAACTCCTGGGGAAAATACAAAATTACTCTTGCCATATCAGGGAGGGTAAAGATTTCCAAACTTTAGTTTCAAATTCTCTCTTAAACACTATTTTCCTCTATCCTCCAAAGTAATTTTTCCTCAATTCCTGTGAATAAGTCTGTGGAAAAATAGAATGTTATTTTTACAAGATATTGAAAAATATATCGTTCAAACATATTGCACAATTTTTGGTCACCCAATAATTTGACTTGCATTTAATTTTTTCTTAAAATTCTTAATGGAGGCAGAAAATGAAAAAAACAATAATGATTTCGCTTCTTGTCCTTGTTTTTTCCTCATTCCCTTTGATACTGAGCGCTCAGGAAAAAACCTCTGATGTGGAAACAGTCTCCATCAAAGAAGTATCTCCCTTTACCTACTGCTGCATTGCTCATAAAGGACCATTCACTGAAATCGAAAATGTTATCGGCAAATTGATACAAGCCATTCGCGGCCAAAACATTGCTCCCATAGGTCCCATGATCGGAATCTATTACAACAGTCCGGTTGAAGTAAAACCTGAAGCGCTTGTGTGGGAAATAGGATTTCCAATTATAGAGCAAGCTCTTGTTCTGGCACCTTTAGAAAAAAAACAGTGGAACTTCACAACAGTTGCTGCTGCCTTACGTACCGGACCATACGAAAAGCCTGGGGAAACTTACCTTAAAATTTTCGAGTGGCTTAAGTTCAACAATTATGTCCAAGCAGGCCCGGCCATGGAAAGATACCTGGATCAAGACCCCTCACAGGTTAAGCCTGAAGAGCTGCGGACAGAAATCTGGATTCCCTGTAAAAAAGAAGAGAAAAGCATTTGATTAGCCCCAAGGGGGAAGATGTTTGGATTCTTGGCCATGAAAAAAAGATGTTTACTATTTTCATCTTTTCAGTTAATTTTAATAAAGTAAATTAGATAATTTTTTTTTAATCATAGAGTACAAATGCCGCCTAAGGAAAAAATTCGTGCGTCAACAGGTTCTCCTTCCTCAAAACTGCCCTTAACTAAAGAGGTTTTAAAAGAATCTGCAGAAGAGCTTCGCAGACTAATTGATAAAACTCCTAACATAATTTTTACTATAGATCTCAAAGGTAATTTTCTCTTTGGCAACAAGACTGCCCAAAAAATAATAGGAACTCCTCTTTCTGAACTTCTGAAAACCAGCATATGGAAGCTTATAGCTCCTGAACATCATGATTTGATGAAAAATCTTCTTAATCAAGTTCCTAAAAGAAAGCATGTTCCCTTTTTCCAGGTCGACGCTATAGCCTCTGATGGAAGGCGAATCCCCTTAGAAGTGCATACCCATTTAATAGAAGATAAAAAGAATAATATTGTTGGCGTGCAAGGAATAGCCATTGATATCACTGAGCGCAAGTGGGCCGAGCAGGAACTGAGACGTGAACGGAAGGCTTTTCGCATCATCGCTGAAGCGGCCGTCCATGCCACAGATATCCCGAATCTATGCCGCCGGATCCTGGCCGGTTTTATCGAGGTCTTAGAGTTTGATTTTGGCACAGTCCGGCTTTACGACCAGAAAAAGAAACTCCTGCAAAGAACAGCAGTAGTTGGCCTGAGCAAAGAAGAAGTAAAAAAGAAGGTTAGGCCTCAGCCGCTCGATGACCCAAGAAACATTGCTGCCCTTGTGGCCCGGACCCAGCAGGCAATCTTTGCCCCAAATGTAAACAAACACAAAATACTACATACCCACAAGTCAAGACTGAAGGAATTAGGGATTCGCTCACTCATCTCCTGGCCAATCCTCGGTACCGGGCAGAACTTTTTAGGGGTGATGCAAATTGTAGCTCGCACACCTAAGAAAATAGCAGAGGAAGATCGAAGTTTCTTTGAAACAGTGGCCGAGATGTTTGCCACTGTTCTTGAACGCAAGCTGGCCGAGGAAGCGCTTCGAAGATCAGAGGAGGCACTGAGAAAGGGCGAAGAAAAATTCAGTTCCCTAACTAACCAGCTTCCTATTGGAGTTTACAGAACAACAAATAAAGGAAAATTTTTACACGCAAATCCGGCCTTAGCTTCTATTTTAGAATATAAAAGCGCTGAAGAGCTTATGAAAACCTCGGCAGTAAGTGCCTATAACAATCCAAGAGAACGCATTAAACAACTCAAACAATGGAAAGCCAGCAGAAGGAGTGTCTGTAACGAGCTCGAATTCCGAACAAAAAAAGGCAGACTAATTTGGGTTCGAGATACAGGACAAGTCATTCTTGATAAGAAAGGAGAAATTGACTACATTGACGGTACAATCGAAGACATAACTGAACGCAGGCAGGCGGAAGAAGCGCTTCGAGAATCAGAATTTAAATATTCAGCCCTGGTCGAGCAGGCCCTGGATGGAGTTCTTATTATCCAAGACGGGATTTATAAGTTCGTAAACAGAGCAATATTAGAGATTTCTGGTTATTCAATGAAAGAAATGATTGGTACTCCTTTTCTGGAAATTGTGGCCCCTGAATTCAAGGATAAAATCGCTCAACGATATAAATTACGCATGGCTGGCAAAAAGGTTCCCTCTGTTTATGAAGCTAAAATTAAACGCAAGGATGGAACTATAAAAGATATTGAAATATCAGCTGGCCTTATTCAATACCAGGGGAAACCTGCTAATATGGCAGTTATCCGAGATATCACAGAGCGGAAAAAGTCAGAAGAAAGAATAAAAGAAATGAGTCAACAGATTGAAAAATTTTCCGCTATTTCTGCAGATATCTTGTCAATCGAGGATGAAGAGAAACTCTTCAAAGGCATTACTAATGCAGTCGTGGATATTTCGGATTTTAACCGTGCGCTTATCTCTTTCTTTAAGGATGACCCACCCTACAGAGAAATTATCGGATGTAAAGGAATTAAGAAGGTTGATTTAGAACGGTTAAAAAAAATTGAGATGCCTCCGGAGAAGTATCTCAAATTTTTTGAAAAAGGCATAAAAATCGGGAGTCAATCATGTTACATTCCTCACTACATGAAACACATCCTGGACCAAAAGGCAGTCATTTATGGGAAAAAAACATATCCCTCAAAAAAAGGATACTGGCACAGAGAAGATAACCTGCTTGTTTCTATGAACGATGAAGAAGGAAAATTAATCGGGATTATTTCTGTCGATGACTCCAAAAGCGGCCTGGTTCCTACAGACGAAACTGTCCGTCCCTTAGAGATATTTGCCAACTTGATTTCAGGACATATTCAGCACCTTATATTAGCAAGAAAAATAAAAGAATCCGAAGAAAAATACCGGGAATTGGTCAGTAATGTTAAAGTGGGAATTTTTAGAACAACCCCTGAAGGCAAGCTTTTAGAAGTGAATCCTGCTGGCGCTGAAATGTTTGGCTACGGAGATTCAACGCATCTTTTTTCCGTTAAAGTAGATAATTTGTATGAAAATCCAGAAGAGAGGATAAATCACGTAAATGAATTGGAAGAAAACGGCATAGTAAAAAGCAGGGAAATCAAGTTAAAAAAGAAAGACGGCTCCACTTTCTGGGCGACCATAACCTCAACAGCCATCAGGGACATTACCGGTAAAATTATGTATCACGATACAGTAATCGAAGATATTGCAGAGAGAAAAAAGTTAGAAGATGATGTAAAAAGACTTTCCATTACTGACGAGCTAACAGGATTGTATAACAGAAGATATTTTAACCAGAACTTGCCCAAGGAAATTAAAAAAGCTGAAAGATGGAGAAGCTATTTATCGTTTATTATGATTGATATAGATGATTTTAAACAATACAACGACTTATATCATCATCTTCAAGGCGATGTAATTTTAAAAGAAATAGCCCGGGTCATTTCAAAAGATATCCGGGAAGATATTGACTGGGCTTCAAGGTTCGGAGGAGAAGAGTTTTCAATAATTCTTCCTGGAGTAAAAGCCTCTGAAGCCTTCTTTGTCGCCGAGAGGATTAGAAAAAACTTCCAAAAGATAGAATTCAAACCCAAAGGAAAAGTTGTTCATAAAACTATAAGCTTAGGGATTGCCGACTGTCATTTTCCGGAAAGTAAAATCCCGCACTCTTTTAAGAACAAAAGATTCAGGTTAAACTATGAAAAAATTGCCACAAATTTGACCAACATTGCCGATAAAGCTTTATTCCAGGCCAAAAAAGCAGGAAAAAATAAGACTGTAATTTCGGAAAGCTCGATAGAGCTCAGTTACTCTTCTTCCTAATTTCAACTCAAATAAAAAATGACAGCTAAGTGCCACTGGCTTTTCAAAGCAATAATCTTCGCTTCATTAATAGTGTTTCAGACTTTCTCTGCATCCCCCCAGGATACAGATATTAAGCCCTTCCAAAAGGGAATGGCTTTTCCTACCTGGGAGTCAAAACAATACTGCTCATCTGACTCTGATAAATCCCTTGCTATTCTGGCGAAAAAAACTTGCACTGAGTGGGTCCAACTCGTGCCTACCTGGTATCAAAAAAACAGGCGCTCCAACAAGATGACTCCTGATTATACCGGACAAACTGCAAGAAAAAAATGTCTTAGACATGCCATTCAAACTGCTCATAACCTGGGTTTAAAGGTTATGCTAAAGCCCCATGTAGATGCTCTAAACGACGACTGGCGCGGCAATTTCCAACCCACAGACTCAAAAGCCTGGTTCAGAAACTACAAAAAAATGATAAAAAACTACGCTAAGCTCGCCTATGAAGAAAATGTTGAAATTTTTTCAGTAGGCTGTGAATTTCTAAAACTTACAGAGCCAAAATTCACCTCTGAATGGAAAAAGATTATCAGAATTGTCAGGAAACATTTCACAGGTCCTCTTGTTTACTCTGCCAACTGGTGGAATGAATACGACCGGGTGGAATTCTGGGGAGACCTCGATTATATCGGAATCGATGCTTACTTCAATTTAACCGATAAAACTGACCCAACCTTAGATGAGCTTCTGACCTCCTGGGAGCCGTATCTTGTAGAGATTGAGGCTTTTTATCAGACGTGGAAGATACCCATTATCTTTACAGAAATTGGCTACAGAAGCGTAGATGGCGCAAATATTAAACCCTGGGATTGGGAAACTCCAGGTCCTGTCGACCTTAAAGAACAGGCTCTCTGTTACAAAGCAGTGATAAAGACTTTTAAAGGGAAATCCTGGTTTGAAGGAATATACTGGTGGAACTGGGAGCCTGACTCCTCTATTGGAGGCCCGAATGATATTGGTTACACACCTTATATGAAACCCGCAGAAGATATTTTAAAAAAATGGTATAAAAAACAATAACCAGAGAAAAATGAATTCCATTCCCGGGCATAATTCCACATAATTCCGTAATTCCGGGGACACAATACTTATTCATTCATCTCTCAAGGCTTCGATGAATCAATTTTTTTTCTATTTTTCCGACTAAACAATAAGAGGGAAATGAAATTTCACTTAGAGAATAAGTAAAAGTCTCTTAAAATTTCAAATTTTCCCCAATAAAATAATTGGAGGTCTTAAAAAATCATCAACAATGAATTGATTGATAAAAGAGAAAAATTATGAGTTTAAAGGTTTCATCTATGCACAATAAGAGAGGAGAAATAGATACAGCCTTGAATAAACTCCTGAGTATTTCCGGAAGTGAGGGTGCCTCGATTTTATCCTCTGATGGACATATGATTGGTACAAAATTCAAAAACAAAGTTATTCAATCCAAACTAACAGATTTCTCTTCTGAATTCATAATCACAGCACTTAGTACTGTTTCAAATGATAATTTCGGAGATCTTAAACAAATTATTATATTGGATACTGAAAAAAAAATATTCATGCATAAAGTTCAGAAAAACAACTCTTATGCAATACTGTTCGGGACTTCAAAAATGAATACTGGATTAGCCTGTATTAAAACAAAAAAATTGATTCCCTCCTTTGAAAAAATAATTCAATAAAAGAAATAACAACTTTCGCACCAGTGTAACAAAGAAACCAAAAAGGCTATTATTCACAAGAACCGCAGGAAAAGACTCTCAGTTGTGCCTGTAAATTATGACAAAATGGAAAACTAATTATGGAAGAAAAGGAAGCGCTGATTTTAGCATCAATATGGCATAGAGATAAATTAATACTCCGTTCAAAAAGTATAGAGGAAGCAAATAATCTTTTTTTTAACATAAAATATCTTATCCCTAAATACAGGCAATTAATTATTTGTGGAGATATACCAAAAAAAGCAAGATATCTCAATGGCACTAAATTAATAGAAACAAAGGATTTTGATTCCTTAAGAGATGCTTTTCAACAATCCCTTGCAGAAGAGGAAATTGGTACTCCTCCAGTACAAATAATATTTTTCAATGCCGGGGAAGGAGTGCTTAAAAATATATTTAAATATCTTGACAGGGGCTGGATAGCCACGACTACCTGCCAGAAACCAACCCTGGAAAAGGAATCATTCAATATCTACGAAGAAATTAGGTTAAAAGAGGAAATTATCTACTTGCTCGATCCTATGCCTGAAGATATCTCTATCGAGAAGAGAATCATCGAAGACACCAGAAATAGCAGCGACGGGGGAAAAGAGTTTATGATCCAGATGAAACAAAGCCAGGTTCATCTTGCCTTTCAGGCAATCAAGGATGAGCTGGAATCAGGGAAATGTATAACTCAATCCTACCTTTCAGAAATTTATAACCTCAGAGATAAAACCTTAAGTAAGATAATAGAGATAGGCAGGAGGGAAAGAAGGTTGGATATCTCAAATTATATTGAAGAAACATCGCCTCAGATAGTAAACTTTTTAAGGAAAATCTCTTCGATAAATGAGATCTCACTTGCAGTAGTTTTTGATAATGAAAATTTAATAGGTTATGCAAAATATAGAGATATTGTTTTTCCTGCTGTGAATTTCCTTCAACTAAGTAAGAGAGTAGATAGCTCTTCAGACAATAAACTTAATAACAGTAAACGCCAGTATATTGAATTAAACTCAGAACACAAAGATATCTTTATTTATAAAAACAACTATCTCTATGGTTTTGTTCTTGAAAAAGGAATAGAACCCTCATTCTTCAGATTTAAATTAGAAAAGTTAATAGAAAGTATTTAAAAAATGTATATTGACCCCTTATATTAGTGGACATTATTCAAAGATAGAGTTAATACTCTAAGGGAGGAAAAATGGCAACAGTAAACGAAATTTTAAATGACTTATCTAACTTGGAAGGTGTAAAAGCTGCTGTTGTCGCAGGGAGAGATGGATTTTGCGTTGAGAGTGTAATTACCAAAGGAATGGATATCGATGCCCTGGGTGCAATTTTTTCTACAAGCATGAGCCCTTCTGAGCTAATGGGGAACGAATTAAAAATGGGAGAATTGACGCAGAACATGATTGAATTCAAACACGGTAACATCATTCTAACTGCTATAGGTCCTAATGCTATTTTAGGAGTGGTTACCAATTCTAAAGCTAATTTGGGTGCTCTGCGTTATAATATTAAGAAAATTCGCGGTAATCTGGCAAAAGCTCTATAAAAACTGGTTTAGTCGATTTCCTTGTTTAATCCCTCGACATTCCCACACAAGCCTTAACACAGACACCGCAGATATCCTGGCCAACTATACCAGAATGCCTGAATTCTTTAAGTTTTTCAAAACAGGCCAGGTGATTAAAATCTTCTCTTTTCTCCTTTATTGCCTGAGCCGGACAGGGCTGAAGACATTCTCTGCACTCGCCACAGTCAGCCTTTAATGGCTCATCTACAGCTAAAGGCATATCCGTCAGCACAGTAACCAGCCTGAACCTTGCTCCCAGCTCCGGATTGACAAGAAGATTGCTGAGGCCCATCCAGCCAAGGCCAGCCAGGAGGCCAACCTTTTTGTGAGAGAGATGGGCTTTCTGGTTTTCCCAGTCAATAATCTGTGAGGCGGGAATAGGAAGGGCTTGGTAGCCAAGCTCCTGGATATAGGAAGAGAGGAGAAAGGCAGCTCTGTCAAGGAAAAAATTAAGCTGGCGGTAGTGGTGGAAATAGAGACGGGTTGGCCTGTCTTTAATATCTTCCAAAACAGAATCAATAAGCCTTTTTCCCAGGGAAATTCCCCGGTTGAATTTTGTTACCAACCCCTTATCAAGAATAAATTCTTCCCTTATCCCAGTAATATCAGCCACCCCAAAAAGAGAAAGGCTGGAATCCAACGAGAACTTCTTGAGCTTATCCCTGTTTTCTTTCTCATCATTCATAAGAGCCCATTTTAACCGCGGCTCCCCTCGGCTGTCAATTGAGAGGGCTGCTTATCTATTTAACCTTAAATTTAAAAGGACCATTCCCCTCTCCCCCAGCCAGAACAATACAGGTATGGATGCCTGGAGTCAGTTTATAATTTTTTACTATTACTTTTTTGTCCTTCCAACTGGCTATCTTTACTGAAGGAACAGCATCGCCATCAATTTTTACTGTGCCTTGAGCTGCTCCAAATCTATTGCCTTTTATGATGATCTTTCCGTTCTTTCTATAAGTGACCTTGGTAATATAAGCCAGCTCCATGCCAAAGCTATGAGGCGCATCAAGGACAATAACAACCGGATCCATTCCAAATGCCATATCAGATTTTCCGTCACCGTTAAAATCTCCAACTGCTAAAAGGTTGTTGTATCCTTTTGCTGACACTTTACACTTTATCTCATTGAACTTACCATCACCTGAATTTTTATAAAGATATAATTTACCATCAAAAAATGTTGCTGCAATTAAATCCATGTTGGAATCATTATTAATATCAAAGGCCAGGATTTTAAAACAAATGCCTATACGAGAGTCGCTCGTCTCTATCTCAAAACCCTCTCCGGAATTATTAGTAAAAGCATGAAGGAAACCCGACTTGGATGAAACGCCAAAATCATCAAAACCATCATTATTAAAGTCTGCTGTTACTATACTGTAAACTCTTTCCTTGAACCGATGAGTAAAAATCTTTTTAAACTTAAAATTGCCTTCATTCTTGAATACATAGACATTGCCGGAATATAATTCAGCATTGAGGATATCAATTTTATTATCTTTATTTGCTTTAATCCCTTTTTCCATATTATGACCTGCTGTTCCCTGCAGTTTCTTCTTGAAATTAAAGACCGGCAGCGTTTTATCAGCACCGGATAATTTGCTTTTTGATTGTTTATAAAGTTCCGCCTGCCCAGCGTTAGAGTAAGGTTCTCCAACGGCAAGGTCTGCTAATTTATCCCCGTCCAAATCTCTACAAAGAAAAATATCGTTGGGTGTAATGGCTATTATATTACCCTCATTAATCAATTTACTCCCGTCATTCCTGAAAAATTTCAGGCCACTGCAACAAACTAAAACATCTTCTCTTCCATCTGAATCTATATCTACAGTCTGTAATCCATATGGATATCCGGAAATTTTTTCTGACTGCCAATATTTTTTGAACCTCTTTCCATTCCATTTGTAAACCAGTAACTGGCCAATCCGATTTCCACTATCATTATTCGTCAAAACCAACAACTCATCCATCCCATCTTGATCGACATCAAGAGCTCCTAAGCCAACCGAATATTTCTCTTTTAAAGGAATTTTAACTGTCTTATAATCAGTGTCCATTTTAAAGTCCTCAGCATACTGAAGCTGGATGAGTAAATATCCGATTAATAAGACCACAAAAAGTAATAAAAATATTTTTTTTGTCATTGCATGCCTCCTGAATTTAAAAATTTATCTGAAAATAAATGAAGAATTTTTGCTATCCCTTTTATTCTTAATATCACAGAATAAAAAAAAGAGTCAAGCTTTGAGACGAGTGTTATTGCACTTTAAAGCTTAAAGGAGTGCTTCCCTCTCCGCCAACCAGAACAAGGCAGGTATGAGTGCCCTTTTCGAGTTTATAATTGCTGATGATGATTTTTTTGCTGCTCCAGCTTGCAATCTTCCCTGCGGAAACGGATTTGCCATCAATCTTTACCTTATCTTTATTGTTATTGAAATTTTTTCCTTTGATGATGAGCTTTCCGTTCTCTGTATAGATCACTTTGTTGACATGGGCCAATATCAACCCAAAGCTGTGAGGGACATCGAGTGCACCTACAACCTTAGTTTCTCCAAAAGCTATGTCAGGCCTTCTGTCACCGTTAAAATCTCCGACTGTCATTCTATCAGGCGTTTCTCCCCCAACTTTGCTTTTCATTTCTTCAAACTTAAATTTACCTTCACTCTTATAAAGATAAATTTTATTATAAGTAGATGAAGGCACAATTAAATCCATCCTGGAATCATTATTTATATCGTAAGCCAAGATTACAAAACTATGGCCGGTATAAGAGTCACTGGCAATCATTTCAAAACTTTTTCCTGAATGATTTATAAAACTGCTAAGAAACCCTGACCAAGGGGAAAAGGCAATATCGTCATAGCCGTCATTATTCATATCTATTACTTCAATGCTGGTCACTTTTTCATTGCACTGGTGTGTGAAAAACTTGCTGAATTTAAACTTTCCTTTGTTCTTGAAGATAAAAATTCTCCCCGAATTATACTCAACATTCAGGATGTCCATCTTATTGTCATTATTGGCCTTCATTCCCTTTATCATATTATAACCGGTTATCCCCTGGAGCTCTTTCTTGAATTTAAAGACAGGTTTCTTGCCTTTCCTACCGGATGATTTGCCTTTGACCTGCTTATAAAGCCTGGGAAGTCCTATATATTTATAGTTGCCTGCTCCAACAGCAAGGTCTTTGAGCCCGTCTCCATCCAGGTCGTCAAAGAGCAAGAATTGAGATGGTAAATAATCAATTATATTACCTTTATTAATCAGATTCTTTCCGTTATTCCTAAAGAACTTTAGTCCCTCATGACAAACGAGAACATCATCTTTTCCGTCCGCATCCAAATCCACAACCTTTAAACCCGAAAAATCCCCGGCCATTTCTTCTGACTCCCAATGTCTCTTGAAGCTGTTCTTATCCCATTTATAGAGCATCAACTGGCAGCAATCCTCACCTACATACTTTCCCCATAAAATGGCAAGCTCATCCGTTCCGTCCCCTTCAATATCCACTGCGCCCAGGCCTGCAACCTCTTTTGATTCAAGCGAAATTTCAAATTTTCGATAACCTGTGTCCGGATTGAAGTTCTCTCCATATTGAATCCTAATAAAAAAAAATCCAATCAATAATGCTGCCGAAAGCATTAAAATCATCTGTTTTTTCATAACTCCCTCCTCAATAGATAAATTATCAAAAAAAGGAAGATTAATCGACAATAATTGATTTCATGTTTATATCATTTTTTATTTTTTTTAAAGCTATCACAGAACAGAAAAAAGAGTCAAGTTTTAAGATGATGTCTCGTCATACGTATTGACTACTTTCCGAGATTAAGATATATCTTTGGAGAATTCAGGATGAAAAGGAGAAGAAATGGTTGAAAAAACTCTGGCTATCATCAAACCCGACGCCCTGAAGAAAAAAGCAATGGGCAAAATCATCCAGCGGATTGAGGAAGAGGACTTCGCAATTTCAGGGTTGAAAATGCTTCATCTTTCCAAAGAAGAAGCAAAAGGTTTTTATATCGTTCATAAGGAAAAGCCTTTTTATGAAAGCCTGACAGATTTTATGTCCTCAGGGGAAATTGTGGTTATGGTTTTAGAAAGAGAAAAGGCCATTTCACACTGGCGCCAGGTAATGGGCGCAACTGACCCTGCCCTGGCTGAACCTGGAACAATACGCCGCGCCCTGGGGTTTTCAATAGAAGGCAATGCTGTCCACGGCTCAGACAGCCCTTCTACTGCGGAATGGGAAATCAATTATTTTTACAAAAAAGAAGAAGATTAAAGGACCAGAGGACGCCCCTTAAAAAAACCACCTTTTCATGAAAATCTGAAAATTTTCAATGAGTTTTTTTGAAATCTTCGGCCTTTTTATCCTTCCTTCTGCCATAATCCTGGTTTCCATGCTCCTCTACATCTTCTTTAAAGAAGAAGGAGAAGAATAACCAGTATGGAAGCCGCAAATCCCATTACAGTCCAGGCCGATTCTTCAGCTGTCATCTCTTTTCTCCTCTACCTGGCCATAATCGTGGCCATTGGTGTCCTGACCGCAAAGTTTTCCTCTTCAGGCTTAACAGAATTCTTCCTGGCCGGCCGGAAGATGAAAGAATTCATCGTAGCCCTGAGCGCTGTTGTCTCTGGAAGGTCAGCCTGGCTTTTGGTGGGAGTAACAGGCATGGCCTACACCATCGGAGCACCTGCAGTCTGGGCGGTTACAGGCTATATCACAGTCGAGACCTTCCTCTTTATCTTTGTTGGCAAGAGGTTAAGGAGATACACTGCCAGGATGGACAATATTACCCTCCCTGACTTTTTTGAATCCCGATTTAAGGACAAATCCAACCTGTTGAGAATCATATCTGTTCTTATTATCCTTATTTTCTTAATCTCCTATGTCGCAGCCCAGTTCAATGCAGGAGGAAAGGTCTTCAGCACGAGCTTTGGAATGAGCGAGTCAAAGGGCGTATTGCTCACCGCAGTCATCGTCCTTATTTATACCATACTGGGAGGCTTTTTAGCTGTCTCCCTGACAGATACGATCCAGGCCATGTTCATGATTGTTGCCCTCCTCTTTCTTCCGGCCTTTGCCATTTTCCATGCAGGGGGGTGGGGCGAGGTTTTGACCATTCTCCGGAACTTTAACCCAAAATTCCTCGACCCTTTTGCCTTCTCAATAGGAGGAATTATAGGTTTTTTAGGCATTGGTCTGGGCTCGGCAGGAAATCCGCACATTTTAGTGCGCTATATGTCTATCTCTGACCCCAGAGCGCTGAGAAAGTCCTGTGTGATTGGTACTATCTGGAACACGCTCATGGCCTGGGGTGCAGTGTTTATCGGCCTTGTGGGCAGAGCTTATTATCTTCGTCCAGAAAGACTCCCAGGCCAGGATCCTGAGAATCTTTACCCCCTGCTTGCCTCAGCCCATCTTCACCCTTTTCTTGTGGGCATTATCGTAGCTTCAATCATGGCCGCAATCATGTCTACAGCCGACTCTCAGCTTCTTGTAGCTGCTTCAGGAGTGGTGCGGGATATCTATATCAGAAAATAATTGTTAAAAAGCGCTCTTTGTCCCAGAAAAAACTTGTCTTTCTCAGCCGGGTCGCTGTTTTAATCATGGTGATTATTGCCCTTTTTTTAGGAATCATTGCCCGCCAGTATGTTTTCTGGCTGGTGCTTTTTGCCTGGGGAGGACTCGGCGCTTCCTTCGGTCCAACCATTCTTCTTTCCCTTTTCTGGAAAAAAACCACAAAGCCCGGAATTATGGCAGGGCTAATTTCAGGCACAGTCATCACCATTGTCTGGAACCAAATCGCCCCTCTAAAAAATATTATCTATGAGCTTGTCCCTGCATTTATTATCTCAACTTTACTGACAATAATCATAAGCCTCGCAACCACACCGCCAGAGGAGGCAGAAGAAGAGCTGAGGGCAATAACTCCAAAATATGGCCGTTGAAATGTTTGGGTTTTTCTGTAAAATAAAATATATAAATTTTTTCGCCTTGAATTCAATTTTTTTTTATTTCAATCGACTAATTAAAAGAAAAGGTGAATCTAAATCAACCTATTAAAAGATTAAAAGGAGGTTTCTATGTTTAAATCAAAGAAAAATTGGTTTCTAAAAACTATGGCCGTAGTGGCCTGCCTGGGATTTATCTCCCTCTCTGTACCTGGAATGCTTCAGGCAAATGAGGGAGGTTCAAACCCCGGAACCAAAATTTTCCTGGAAAGATCTATTAACTTTTTTGCTTCCCTTCTTCCTTTCTTAGGTCTGGACAAATACAGCTCTTCCTCTACTTACAGATACTATCAAGACATAAAAATTGATATTACAGGGAATTCAAATTCTACAAAGCCCCCTGATGATGGTGATTAATTAGATTTATTCATAAAAAATTTATTTTTTGTATCTTAAAAACAAAAGAAAAAAAAGAGGAATTAATAAAGAGAGTTAGATAATTAATTAAAAATAAATATTTTTTAAGACATTTTAATTTTTAAAGTATATTTCTACACCTCAATTTTCTCCATCTTTTCTCACTAAATTGAGAAAAATATAAGAATCAATCCATATCACCTCTTTATAATAAAAAAATCCAATTTCATCCCTAAAGGTGATTGACCCCGAAGGACAATTCTGTCAAAATTTACAGGAAATTTATATAAAAAAGTAAAAATAAATTCTCTGTCTAAAGGGCAACAATCAGCCTATAGAAGATAAATTGAAAGACTTTATTAAATTAATCTTTATAACTCAGGCGATTTTTTTTTTAATTTTCTCTTTTTTTGCCCTACACCTTTTTTCCCTCCAAAACAAATCATCAGTTAACTCAATCTCTCTTTTGAAACAAAAGTACTCTGAGTTTTTCAAACAAGGAGAAAATTTCAGACTTCAAGGTGATTATAAAGAATCAATTAAATTTTTTGAGAGTTCCTTAGCTGCAGCCAAAAAAATTGAAAATAAAACATATAAAATCGAATCTCTCCTTAAACTCGGCTTATTGTACTGGAATATAGGGCAACTTGAAAAATCCCTGGATTTCTATAAAGAAACCCTTTCCCTTGTTAACAAAATAAATTCTAAAGAAAAGAAACAAGAAATCCTAAATTGTATCGAGGTCTATAAACTTTACAGAGCAGGTAAAGAGTATCGTTCCCAAAGCCAACACCAAAAATCAATAGAAAGTTTTAATAAGGCCATAGCTTTGGCAAGAAAGATAAATAGCTTAGAGCACGAGGTCAAATGTCTGCGGCAACTGAGCATTACTTACTGGGAATTGAAGAACTTTCAAAAATTTTTCTCCTTGAACAATAAAGCATTAAAAATTGCCCACAGCCTCAATCACAATAAGGAATTAAGAAGATGCCTATATAACATTGGTATTTTCTACTATAAATTAGATAACTATTCTCAAGCTTTAAAGCACTACGAAGAAGCCTTAAGAATCACTCGAGATTTGAAAGACATAAAAGATGAATCAAAGTGTTTGAACAATATTGGAGTTATATATAACAATATTGGCGATTATGAAAAAGCCCTGGAATACCTGACAAAAGCACTGGAAATTGACCGGCAGTTGAAAGATGATGCTGAAATTTCTATTGATACGAACAATATTGGAGTAACTTTTCGGAAAAAAGGACTCCTTTCAAACAATAAAGAGGACTTTTACAAAGCTCTCAAATATTTTGAAAATTCCCTTAAATTAGCAAGTAAAGTAAAGGATAAAAAAACAGAAATTCAAGCCTTGAACAACATGGGAACAGTCTACACTGATTTAGAAAGCTATCCTGAAGCTCTAAAATATTTTAATTTGGGATTAAAAAAGGCAGAAGAGATTCATGATAGTGAAGAAACAGGTACAATTCTTAATAATATTGGAATTGTTTATTCGAATCAGGGAAACTACGAGCTTTCCACTAAATATTACCAGAGAGCTATTGATTTAGCCCTGGAGATAAGAGGAGGGCAGATTCTCTGGGAAGCTTATCTCGAGATGGCCAACGCTTATAAAAAACAAGGAAAGTACCAGAAAGCATTAGAAAATTATAAAAAATCCATTTCTGTCATCGAAGACATTCGCTCTAAAATCAAATTAGAAGAGTTAAAAGCAAGCTACATAGGAACAGATAAAAGAATCGAAGCCTTTCACAACATAATAGATTTGCTGGTGAGACTCCATCAATCTAACCCCGATAAAACCTTTAACCTCCAGGCTTTTAATTATTTAGAAAGAGCCAAGGCCCGGGCTTTCCTTGACAGTTTAGAAGTCTCAGAGGTTAACGTCAACCAGGGAGTTAATTATAAACTACTCAATCAAGAAAAAAAACTAATGAAAAAAATCTCAGAACTCTACAAAAAACTTTTAGCACTGGAGCTTGGCCAGGAACAAAGAATTAGCCTTAACGACCAGTTAAAATCCTGTGAAGACAGCCTGGAAACCCTGAAAAGAGAAATAAGAACAACCAGCCCTGCTTACGCAGACCTTAATTATCCTCAAATCATCACATTTAAAGAAGCTCAAAAAAATTTGCTCGATAGAAAAACCATGTTCTTTGAATACTGCATCGGTAAGGAAAACTCATATGCATTTATCATCACAAAAAAAGAACTTAAAATATTCCCCCTTCCTTCGGCAAAAAAAATCCGGACTATGGTCACCAACCACTTAAACACAATCACTGATAGAGAAAATCAGGATTTTTCTCTTGGCTATGAGCTATTCTCCACGCTCATTCTCCCAGGCCTGGATAAAAACATAAAAAAAATAATCTTTATCCCTGATGACATTCTCCATTTCCTTCCCTTTGAAACTCTTCTTACCCATAAAAAAAAGAAAAAATGGCTGATTGAAGACTACATAATTTCCTACGTCCCTTCAATTTCTTCTTTTCGAGAAATAGCTCAACGTAAAAAACTAAAAAAGAAAAGCCCTCAAAAAGATATCCTCGCTTTTGGCGACCCTTTTTATGGTATCCACGAAACAAAAAACAATAAAAATGACTTTTTCCAAAGTTATTACTCTTCAAAGGCTTTTAATTTTTTCAGACTAAAATACAGTGGCTCTGAAATCGATAGAATAGCTTCTCTTTTTAAGCGGACAAAAATAAACATTTTCAAAAGAGAAAGAGCAACAGAAAAACAACTAAAAGCACTCAACCTCACTGATTATAAAATCATTCATTTCGCTACCCACGGCCTCATAGATGACAAGAAACCTGCCCGCTCTTCTATTGTCCTCTCCTTGAATCATAGCACCACAGAAGATGGTTTTCTCCAGATGAGAGAAATATTTAACCTGAAGCTTAATTCTGATTTAGTCACTCTTTCTGCCTGTCAAACAGGCCTTGGCCAATTCATTAAAGGAGAAGGGATAGAAGGTTTGAATAGAGCCTTTTTCTATGCCGGGTCTTCCTCAGTCCTTATCAGCTTATGGGCCGTAAATGACCAGGCAGCCTCTCAACTCATGGAAAGATTCTACATTCATCTCCGCTCTTCTGAATCAATCATGAATGCCTTAAGAAAAGCTCAACTTGAAATGATAGCTTCAGACGCTCTTTCTCATCCCTATTACTGGGCAGCGTTCATAGTCACAGGTAAAGCTGATAAAGTTATTTTTCCCTCTTTTTTAATTAAATGGGCATTAACATTTATGCTTTTTTTATTAATAATGGCAGCAGGAGTAATCGCTTTAATAATTTTTAAAAAAAGATTCAGCTCCCCTTCCAAAAAAATCTAACCTGCTTTCCCATTACCTTGTCAGCCATGATTGGCTCTTCATGGTAAAGGCTGCTACAGGAACAATCCACCACAGAAAAAAGGCAGTAATTACACCATAGGGAATTCCATAGAGAAAAGACAAGCTTTTATTGGTGCGTAGATAATAAAGAGAAAGAAAAAAAGAAGAAACAACCAGAAAAGCAAGATGACGGAGAATAAAGACAGGATGGAGAAGGAAAGAATAAGAAATAATAGCTAAAGAAAATATATGGAAAGGATGGAGGAAATTTAAAAAGAAAAAATCACATATAGGCAAAACACGGTGTTTTTTTCGGTACCGAGAAAACATGAAACGAGCATAAAGAATCGACTCCCGAATATAACTCCTCGTCCAGCGAAGATACATCTTGGTCATCTGGACAAACGTAGTGGGAACTTTAGTATAGACCACAGCACTCGACTGATATCTTGTCATGTAGCCTGCTTTGAGGATTTGGGTAGTAAGGGCTCTGTCTTCTCCGTAAGTGCATTTTGTCTTTAAAAATTCCTGGTTAACCCAGTCTTTAATGAATTGTTGTAATATATTTCTCCTGTAGGCAGTAAGAGCGCCTGGGCAGCAAAATACTGCACCATAGACACTCTGGTAGGCGCGGCCGAAATCAAAGGAAAGAGAATAGCGGATAGAAAGCATTCTGGTGAGAAAATTATCTTTCTCATTCAAAACAGCCACTCTTCCTGAAACAGATCCCGTATCCTTATCTTTGATTAAAGGAATTACAAGATTCCTGATGGCACTGCGCCCAATTTTACTATCAGAATCAGCAGCAACAATAATCTCGCCCTTTGCTTTCTTTAAACCAACATATAGAGCCTTTCTCTTCCCTAAATTCTTATTGAAATTAATCACCTTAAGTCTCTCTTCGTATCTATGTTTGGCTCTCATCATATAGAAAAATGTTCTGTCTTTTGAACCGTCATTTATACAGATGACCTCAAGTTTATCCTTTGGATAGTTGGAAGCAAAAATAGAGTCTATTGATTTCTCGATTAGTTCTTCCTCATTTAAAGCAGGCAATATAACCGAAATAAAGGGCCAATCGACTTTTTCTCCTTCTTCTATTTTCTGCGGCTTATAACGAAACCAGAGAATTGTCCGGAAAATTAAACCCGTCACTATGAATGCTGCGGAGATGAGTAAAGGAATTGTTGAGATCCTAAGAAATGGAGTGCTGCGTAAAAATTCAGCCCACAAGTGGAAGATACGGAATTTAATGGAAATAATAAGGATAAAAGCACTGTTAATCAAAATAAAGAACAGAATGATGGTATCTATTTTTTCCCTAAAAAAAGGATTATTAAAAATTCCTCCCTTGGGCTTTGAAGCTAATTCAAAATCCTCAAACGTTTCTTCCCACATTACAGTACTCTTAAGAATAGACTATAAACTGAAGTTTTTTTTAATAAATCAAGTACAAATATTAAAAGAAAGGATGTTACACCTTATTTCGGAAAGGAATGTTATTAAATAAAGATAAGAAAGTCAAGGAGGTTTAGAAATGAAAACTTTTTTTAATTTCTAAAACTCTTTCCTTCTCTTTAAAAGAATCCAACCGTTTATATAATTACTATCGAATTTATAAATAATAACTCTTTCTTATGCAATCTGTCATTTGGTATTTTTCTAACAACCTATAGAATTGTCGTCTACTTTTTCCAATTTTAATTGCTGCTTTTGTCTTATTCCAACGACATCTCTCTAAGGTCTTTCTCAATTGTTCAGGAGTTATCATATGCTCTTTTTTAAAAGCTGATATTTCATTATCAAACTTTATATCTTTTTCTGTTATTATATCTGTCTCTGCAAGAATACATGCTCTCTCAATTAAATTTTCTAGTTCCCGTATATTACCAGGAAAATTATATTTAATTATTTTTTTCAATGCTTTCTCTGAAATTTCTTTCTTAAAATCTTTTTCTTTATCCTCTTTTTTAAGGAAATAATTCACCAACAAAGGTATATCTTCTTTTCTCTCTTTCAAAGAAGGAATAAAAAACCTTACGACACTAATTCTATAATATAAATCCTTGCGAAATCTCCCTATTTCTACTTCTTCTTGTATATTTTTATTGGTTGCAAATATAAAGCGAACATCAATTTTTTTTGTAATGGTTTCCCCAATTCTTCTTAATTCTTTATTGTCAATTATTCTCAAGATTTTTGCTTGAAGATGTAAAGAAAGATCTCCAATTTCATCTAAAAAAACTGTCCCACTCTCAGCAACTTCAAGTAATCCCACTTTCTCTTTAAAAGCTCCTGTAAAGGAGCCTCGTACATAACCAAAAAGTTCAGCCTCAAATAGTTCATCAGGAATATTTGCACAATTTATGGCCACAAAAGGCTTATATCTCCGTTGACTAAGCTCATGGATTTTTCTTGCTGCTAAATCTTTTCCTGTTCCTGTCTCTCCCAAAATAAGTACATTTTTTTCACTATGGGCCACCTTTTTTACAAATTTCAATTTTTCTTTTATGGCTAAACTTGTTCCAACAATATTAGTTTCCAAAAAACCCATAGACTAAATCCGGAATTAATTCTAACTTAATTCATATCATTATATTTCTTTTTCTCAATACAATATAAGAACGATTCCTCCTTAATAATATTCTCATTCACCAAGTAGTAATCTAAATATATTATTAAAAATAATGAGTTATAAGAAAATTTAAGATATTCAGACACTCTTAATTGTTCTAATCAAAAGGCAATGTTATAATTCATAACTAAAATGAAAAGGAAAGAAGGAAAAGAAAGAGAATTTGAAGCCATAATAGTTAGATTTTCAGGATTAATGAGAACTCATATTCAAAAATACAATCTTCAAAAATATGGTATCGAGATTGATGATATATCTCAAGAAGTTAAAATCAAAATATGGAAACTCTTTCAAAATGAGAAAAAAATAAAAAATTATGCGTCTTATATAAAAAAAATTATTAATTCATCAGTTATAGATCACTTCAGAAAGTTGAAACGAGAAAAAAAAATTTTATCTCACGAAAGACAAAAGAACATTTCTGAAGGAAAAAGGATCTACGAAACTGAAATCTTTGACGAAAAAAAAATAATAAAAACCATTGGTCAAGGGATAGATTCTCTCATTGAATCACGGCGTAAAGTTGTCAAATTGTTTTTATTAGGGATGACTTTAGAGGAAATTTCTATTTTCTTTAGCTGGAGTACAGATAAAACTAGAAATTTACTGTATCGGGGTTTATCAGATTTAAAAAAGATTTTAAGAGAAAAAGGAATTGAATATGAAAATAAATAATAAAGATTTACAAAGACTTTATAAAGCTTTCGTCAGGCAAAAAATTCCTTCATCTAGAAAAGACTGTCCTCCTTTTAAAAAGATTATTAAACTTTTTAGCAATAGATTATCCGAAAAACAAAAAACTCAAATCATAGATCACATAACAAATTGTTATTATTGTACTCGGGAATTTGAATTTATTCTACATTCCTTAAGATACAAACTGAAATTAAATACAGAGATTAATAAATTACTTTTAACTGAAAAAGAAATTTATGCTATTAAAAAAAGAGCTGAGGTTATAGTCTCTGACCTGGAAAAAAGGCAAAAATTTCCTTTTCTCAGATTATCATGGAAATATGTTTCAATATTACTTGCAGGAACTGTAATTATTACTTTCTCTGTTATCTCTTTTAAAACTAATCTATTTCGAATTCCAGAAGAGTCTAAACAAAGAAGTGAAAATATTACTCAAATCAAATTAATCGAACCAGTTGGAGAAAAACATTCAAAAACCTCTATTTCTTTTAAATGGAGTGAAATAAAAAATTCAAATTATTATATCCTCGAATTGTATGATGAAGCTCTTGTTCCTATCTGGAAAAGCAAGAAAATCTTTAAAAATTATTTTATTTTCCCTAGGAAATTATCAAAAAATTTAACTGAAAATAGAGTTTATTTTTGGATGGTAACAGCATACTTTATGAAGGGAAGAAAAATCGAATCTCCTTTGGAAGAATTCACCTTAACAGATTAGTGATTTAACATTTATATCAGAAGAAATTTTACACTTCTCGATGTTTATCTAAAATTTATGTTTGATCTATAATCACCACTCAATACAAAAGCTGCCCAAAAAAAAGGATCAGCATATGAAGACTCCATCATTTTTAATTTGGCTAAACGCAAGGATTGAGCTTTACTCTTTCCTTGAGAAAGGTATCGATAAAAAAAAGCCATAAATTCTGAAGTTGACTTGTCATTTATCTTCCAGAGAGTTGTAAGAACAGATTTTGCGCCAGCACAAAAGAAAATTCTGGGTAATCCTAAAATTCCCTCTCCTCTTTCTAACCTTCCTTTTCCAGTCTGACAGGCAGAAAGCACAATCAAATCTGAATTCAATCTTAGAGTATATATTTCCCGTACCTGAAGAAACCCATCTTCTTCAGGATCATCATCTAAGGATAAAACAAGGGCAGATCTAAAAGGAAACTTTTCATCTAAAAACCCATGACAAGCGAAATGAATGATTTTATAATCTTTTAAAGATATTCCTTTAATTACTTCCTCTCTCGCATCATTTCCAAGATAAATATCCCTTTTATTTTTTGGAAAAAAATTAGAAATTTCTAAAATTTCTTTTTCACTATAAGGCAGAAGAGAAAACTCAAATCCTTGATTTAGATACAATTCTCTTAAGATATCTATATCTGATTTGAATTGTTTACGTTTTGAGGAGGCTTTTAGAGTATAAACAGGATTTCCAAATGCCAATAAACTCTTTGGAATTTCCTTTCTATCCTTTTTCTTTGATAAAATCATTAAAGCTGATGAGGAAGGTGAATAAGAAATTTTATATTTTTTTATTAAAAAGTCATTTCCCTTTATAAGAGACTCGAAAGGAAGGTAATAAAGAATTCCATCAGGTATTATAACCAGGTTTTCCACGGACTTATGTATAACATGCTTAAGTGGAAACAATAGTTCTTTGTATAAACGTTTAGAAGCCACCTTTCCTCTGAAATCTTCTCTCCCTCGGACAGACAAAATTTTTAAATATGCTTTTACTGATTTTTCTATTTTCTGGCCTGAAAGCAGAACATCTAAATAAAAGCTCTTTTTGGTAATAACAAAAAGAAATGATCTCTTTTCTCCTAAAAAATATTCAATGAACGCCGTTTTCTCATCTAAGAGTTGACTTTGTATCTTTTCTAAGGGGAAGGGTTGGGGAGAAACCAAGTTTATAAACTGAGGAATTTCACTTCTTATTTTAGAAATTAAACTTAAGTATTCATTTTCTTTTTCTTCTAACTTCTTTAATAACTCTTTTTTTCTTTTTTCAGTAAGATTTGGTTTGAGAAGATTAGACAGAATAAGAGAAATTTGTTTGGAAATTTCTCTTTCTCTTTTTTTTAATTCAGGATTTAAGCTTCCTAGGATATCGATTTTCGCCTCTCCCAAGCTTTCAAGGAATGCTCTTGCTTTTGCTTTTTCCACTTGGTAAAAAATTTCTTCATCAAACCCAATTCCAGGATTATTTTTGTGCAAATCATATAAAAGATTCAAAAGAGATTCATGCACTCTTAATTTATCTCTTACAAAAATAGCTTTATCTGTATCAAGAAAAATTTGACTCCTCACATAATCAATGATATTGATAGCTTTTTTGTAATAAGCTAAAGCTAGAGAAAATTTCTTCTTCTTCTCATAACACTGACTAAGTCCAAAATAAGCTTCCCAAAGAATCTGCCCTCCTCTTATTCCCAGGGCTAAATCAATGGCTCTCTGATAATACTTAGTGGAAAACTCGTAGTTCCCCTGATTTGAATAAATAATTCCAATGTTATTAAGAATTGTGCCTATTTCTTCGCTATCCTGAATCTCTTCTGCCTTTTTTAGTCCTGAATTAAAATATTTTAGAGCTTTAGGATAATTCTCTAAATCAGTGTAGACTGTGCCCATATTATTCAAAGCTTGAATTTCTGCTTTTTTATCCTTGACTTTTCTTGCTAATTCAAGGGAATCTTCAAAATATTCTAAAGCTTTGTAAAAGTCCTCTTTCTTTTTTGAAAGGAGTCCTTTTTTCCGAAAGGTTACTCCAATGTTATTTAAGTCTATGGAAATATCAACATCTTCTTTTAACTGCCGGTCAATATCCAGGGCTTTTGTCAGGTATTCCAGAGCTCTTTCATAATCGCCTATATAAATATAAATGTTACCGATATTTATCAGACAAATCGATTTATCTTTTATGTTATTCTCATTTTGGGCGATTCTTAAGGCATCTTCATAGTACTTTAAAGCCTGGGAATAGTTATCCAACTTCCTATAAAAAATCCCAATATTATTCAAGCATCTCCCTTCCTCTTTCCTGTGGTTGAGTTTGCAGGCAATCTTTAAAGCCTCCTCATTTAAAGAAAAAAATTTTTTTAGATCGTTTAACCCTGAGTAAGTAATACTCAGTTGACGAAGACATTTAACCTCATGATCCTTACTTTTTATTTTCCTCGCTAAAGCTATGGCTTTTTCTAAACTTACTATTGATTTTTGGTGCTGATCCTGTGAACGATATTCTTTGCCATTTCTATAAAGCTTATATACTTCGATTCGATCCAGGATTTCTTGCCTCTTATCCTTTAAATTTATTTTGTCAGCAAGGAAAAGCGCTTCTCTGTAGAAATCCAAGGATTTTTCAATTTGCCCTATATTCCAGTACAGAAGCCCCAAACCCATAAGAGATTGAACTTGCCCATCTTTTTTTTCAATTTTATGGGCAATTCTTAAAGATTCTCTATAGACTTCAATAGCATGACTAAACTCACCTCTCTTTATGAAATTTCCCCCTAACTCAATAGATTCTTCATAAGCCTGAAAGAGGTTGGAATTTTTAAGCGGTTCATTATTTTGAATTTCAAATAGAATAAATGAAAGAATAATTATAAAAAAAAACCTATAAGTTTTAAGAAGTGGGAATTTTTAATCTTTTTCATGACATAAAGTAGTAGAAATATATAACTGAATCTATGTATTGTCAACAAAAAATCCTTATAAGTACAACACATTTGACTTTGTCGCTCCATAAAATATACTAAGGATAGATTTTTTCAAAGGAGGGCGCATGAAAAAAGAATATAAAAATACAGGGAATATAAACCGGAGGGATTTTTTCAGTATTTCTGCGGCGGGTTTAGCTGGCCTGGCTTTAAGGAGCGGCTTATTCGGACAGGAGAAGGTTGAAAAGCACAAGCCAGAAAAAAAAGCACCCCCTGAAATAAAGACAAACATCGATGAGATTAAAAAGATAGCCAGAAAAATAGAATCGCTACCAGGTAAATTTCCAGGTAAAGTTGTAAAAATAAACACAGGTAATGCTTCCTCAGAGGGCAAGTTAAATCAAGCCAAGATAAAGGATGCTGTAGAGAAAGGAATGATGGAGCTTACAGGCGAGAAGGATATGAAAAAAGCCTGGGCTCAGTTTGTCTCTCCTGAAGATGTGGTGGGAATCAAGATCAATCCCATAGGAGGAAAGCTCCTCTCCACCAAGCCCGAGGTTGTGGATGTTATTATCGAAGGGCTTTTGAAGGCGGGTGTGCCCAAAGAAAAGATTATCATCTGGGACAGAAGGCTATTTCAGCTCACAGATGCAGGGTTTACTGAGGAGAGATTTCCCGAAATCAAGATTTTGGGCACAGAAAAAAAGGGACCAAATGGAGAGTTCTTTGATGAAAAGGGCGAGCTGTGGAGCAAGGATAATATAGACAGACAGAGTCTGGCCTATTTTGCTGATATTGAAGGAAAATATGATAAAAAAACTCTACCTTACATGATTAACGAGGGAAAAAATTCCTATTTCACCAGGATTGTTACTCAAAAATGCACTAAAATCATCAATGTCCCAATCTTAAAAAACGCAGGCTCGTCGATTACTCTGTGCTTGAAAAATCTCTCTTACGGCGCCTTGAGCAATACGGCCAGGCTTCATAAGCTCTGGGCAAAATCTGTGGCTGAACCCTGCGCTTTTCCCTGCCTGAGGGACAAGGTTGTCCTCAATATTGTTGATGGGCTTCAGGGGTGCTATGAAGGGGGACCTGGAGCAAATCCCAAGTATATCTGGGATTCGAACCTGATGCTTTTTGGCACTGACCCTGTGGCTGTGGATGCTGTGGGCTATGAATTTATTCTCAAGGAGAGGATAAAGCGGGGCATCCAGCAATTGGAGAATAAAAAAGCAAGGGATTTTCTGAAGATAGCAGGAGAGCTGAGGCTCGGGGTGCCTCAGAGGGATAAACTCAAGGTAAAAGAATTGAATCTTGGCTGAGATATGAGAAAGAGAGCCTTTATCTTATTCTTTGCGGCGCTTTTCTTTTTTGCCTCTTTCCTGTCTCTGCCCCTATTTTCTACTGGGAATTCAAAGGATATTCTCCCTGGCCATCTTGAATTTAAAGACTGGGAAAGAAAAGAAGAGCCTGAATACTACCAGGGAAAGGGGCTCTTTGGCTATATAGACGGCGGGGCAGAGATTTTTCTCCAGTACGAGTTTAAGGATTTATTTCTCGGCCGCTACAGCCTAAACTCAGATGGAAAAGAAAAGGAGATTATTTTAGAAGTTTACAGGATGGAATCCCCTGCTGATGCCTTCGGGATATTCTCTGTGAAAAGGGCTGGTGATGAAAGAGTATCCAGGAAGATTGATGCTTTAAACTGGGTAAGCGGGACTCAAATAAACCTGGTCAAGGGTGAGTATTTCATCAATATCATTGGTTTTGACTGCAGGGAGAAAGAGCTGGAGGAGTTTTCAGCTTTTGCTGCCCGAAGAATCGATGAGGAAGTTTTGCTTCCTGCAGAGCTTTCGCTCCTTCCCCGGCAAAATCTTATACCTCAAAGCGAGAAATATATAAGAGGACAGCTTGCAGCTTCGGCTGATTCGGTTCTCCTGAAGGAGGATTTCTGGGGGTTTGAGGGAAAATCAAGGGCAGTATCTGCCCGCTATAGCCCTTCGAACTCAAAGCTTATTATCGTTGATTTTGAGGAGGAAAAAAGAGGCCTTCTAAGCAGGGTGAGAGAGCTTTTTGAAGAGTACCTGAATGAAATTATAATTAAGGAGAGAGTGGTCCAGGGAAAAAACTCTGCGGGAAATATTTTCTTATTCAGTCTGGAAGGGAAAAAAGCTGTGCTAATCTTAGGGGAGAGAAACCTGGATTTTGCCCGCTCCCTCCTTGAGGAAGCTCGGGAGAGGATAAACAAGGGAGAGTGAAGCTCAGAAGATAAGCTTTATCTTTGTCTACTCAGGCCGGGCGATGACTTCGTATTTAAAAGCCCTGTAGTGTTCGATAACATCATTTTTGAGTTCTTCGTGAGTTAATTTGAGGATTTCAGAAGGAAGCACATCTTTCATAAACTGCTTTTCTTTTTGCTCGGGGGGATTATTTTTGTCCTGTCTCCCTATTATCCGAAGCTTCAGTTTGAGCTCCACCGAGTTTTTGGGAAGGTAGATGACGTAGTGGAAATCGTCCAGACTCGAGTGGGGAAAATTTATCTGGAGGTGAATGGTTCTTCTTTTTATTTTGCGGTATTTGGCCTTTACCCCGTATTCTTTTAGCTCTTTTTTGAGGCTTTCAAAGGCAGGCACAGCTATAAACTCCCAGAACTGATCAAAGTATTCAAGGGTTTCTTGTTTGGATTGTTCTATGATTCTGATATCTTTAAAAAGGTTTCTTAAATTTTCCTTCCAGTCCTGGTCTCCCATTCTGCACCTCTTCTCAATTCGTTGTCAGGTATATTACCACATTTGCCTTTAACTTTAAAAGAGGAAGGAAGGTTTAACGAGGCTATCTCAGATTTTCTCTTACCTTGACTTTAAGTTTGGGAATTATTTCTACGGGCAATAACAAGCCTTGTTTCTCCAAACCCAGGGCAAGACTGGCCGAACTGAAGGGCTTAAGGTATTCGTCTATTTCTGTCTGGAGAAATATAAAATCAGAAGCAGCCTGAAAAACCCTGACAAACTTCAAGCTGGAGACTCCAGAAACTCCGGCTGATTCCATCTCTTCGGAAATATGAGAGTAGAAATCCTCTAACTCTGAAGCCAGCCTGGCTCCACTGAGGCCAACAGTCTCCCATTTTTCCCCTGCTGGAGTCACTGTCAGAATAACACGGCGTTCTCCTTCAACTAAGACCGGGACAAACCAGATCGGGGTTTCTCTCAGGATATCGCCAAGAGAATCCGGGAATCGATATTTTTCAAGTTCGTCAGGAAGGATGGTGTAAACTCTAAAAGGTACTCCCAATTCAGCCTGGGATAACTCTTCTAAAGATTGAAATCCATAATAAGTTAACTCATGGGCAGGAATGCTCTCAAGAAACTCCGAAAGCCCCTCTTGGGCAGCCTGAAGCACTTTCCCTTCTGTTTTATTATCTGCCGTGAGAAATCCTGAACTGAAGCTAAAAAATCCTGCCAAAAAAACAATAAAAAATAAAAATATTCTGTATTTCATCGGTTTTTACTCCCCTTTCTTTTTTTTCTTTATATTGTACAGGGTATGCGTCCAATCGTGGTCATAAGGTTCCTTTTTCACATAGCTATATTTATAAATACCATAGCCTTCTGTAAACCAGGGATTCATCAGGTAAAGCTTCTTGCCTGCAGTATCATAGCCTCTAATAATGATAAAGTGTCCACCTCCGGAATACCAGCCGTAGCGGATAATCTGAGGATATCCTTTTTTCTTAGCGGAGTCTACGGCCGGAGAAATCAATTTGTTGTTTATTTGTTTTTTTACCTCATTCCACCTCAAATGCTTTGCTATAGGTGTAGATGAGACTCTCCAGTGGTCTAAAATATCCTCGATACTTCCCTTATAGTAATACATATAATTCGGTTGATTACAGACAGCGGGCACAGGAGTGTTGGTGCAGTCTTTCCTGCCCCAGGCGTAATTGGCGATGACGCCTTGGCTTTTATTTTTCTTGTAGAATTTTAAAACTGCTTGAGAAACCCCTGCCCAGCACCACTGAGTCTGCTCCTGAAATGTCTCTTTCACGTTTAAAACCCTTTTTTTAGCATAGACCGGATTTGAAGAGATTGACAGGATGGATAAAACAAGAAAAATTGATAATAAAATGGAAACTATTTTTTTCATTTGCCCTCCTTTCCTAATTTGTTTTGATTCGTAACAATTGATTTGTAACTAATATATAATCTCAAATCAAAGATGTCAAAAAAATTGAATAAAAAGCTAAGGATTGGTGTATATATAGTTAATGGTTATGGAAATTGCTTTTTTAAGGAGAAGCACATCATGAAGAATTGGATTCTTATTTTACTAATTATCTTATTGATTTTCTTTTTAGCAATTTCCCTTCTCTCTTTTTCTCAGCAGCAGGAAGCTCAAATCTCTGATGAGCTCACAGCCCTGGCCAGGGAATTTATTACCCTGCTTGAAAAAGGAGATTTTTCAAAAGCAGTAGAGAACTTTGACAGCACCATGATCAAGGTTATGCCAGAAGATAAGCTCAAAGAAGTCTGGAATTCTATAGTTATGCAACTTGGCTCCTTTAAAAGACAGGGGGAAACCAGGACTGAAAAAGTCTTGGAGTATGACATTGTCTATTTAACCTGTGTATTTCAGAGTGTGGCCCTCGATGCCAAGGTCGTCTTCAACAGGAAAAAGCAGATTTCAGGACTCTTTTTTATTCCGAATCAGGCTGCTGTAAAATACAGGCCGCCTGCCTATGTGAAACCCGACTTATTCCAGGAAAAAGAAGTTGTGGTAGGCAGTGGAGAATGGGCTCTTCCTGGGACGCTGACTCTTTTAGAAGGGAATGGCCCTTATCCTGCAGTAGTGCTTGTCCACGGCTCTGGACCCAATGACAGGGATGAAACCATTGGCCCTAATAAACCATTCCGGGATTTAGCCTGGGGATTGGCTTCCAGAAACATTGCTGTTTTGCGGTACGAGAAGCGGACAAAAGCCCATTCGCAGAAATTCGCTTCCAGGAAGGTAAAACTTACCGTTAAAGAAGAAACAATCGACGACGCAGTAGCTGCGGTAAGAATGCTTCTTCAGACTGAGGGAATAGATGGAGAAAAAATCTTTGTTATCGGGCACAGCCTGGGAGGGATGTTAATTCCCAGAATCGGAGCCCTTGATATAGAGATTGCCGGATTTATTGTCTTGGCAGGCACAACCAGAGCTCTCGAGGATGTTATCCTTGAGCAGATGAATTATATCTTCTCTGTTAACGGGGGAATTTCTGAAGATGAAAAGAACAAGCTGGATAAAATTAAGAAACAGGTTGAAAAAGTGAAGAATCTCAAAGAAACCGACGCTAGTTCCAGGACTGACTACTTACTTGGCGCCCCTGCTGAATACTGGCTTGACCTCCGTGGATACAACCCTCCTCAAGCTGCCAGAGACCTGAAACAGCCAATGCTTATTCTTCAGGGTGGACGAGACTATCAGGTCACAGAGGAAGATTTTAAAGGCTGGAAAAAGGCCCTATCATCTCGAAACGATGTAGAATTCAGGTTCTATCCGAAGCTCAACCATCTCTTCATCGAGGGAAAAGGAAAAATCACACCGGCTGAATATCAGGTAACCAGCCATGTAGCAGAGATTGTCATTAACGATATCGCAGCATGGATAAAAGCGCATTAGTTATCACATTAGTTATTTGAAAAAAAGGTGCCTGTAACCTTTTTATAGTGATCTCGTTTAGCGCCAAGAATGAGATTGCCACGCTTTCTGCGAAAAATCGCAATGACACGCATGATGGGATTGCCACGTTTCCTAGGGAGCTCGCAATGGGCATAAAGGTCACAAAATGTTGTTGATCATATTTGTATTTTTAATTAAATAAGCATCATAGAGATGAATTTTAGTGTTTTTATTGAATGTATTCAACAATGATAGTAAAAAACACTCTCTATATAACTTATTTAAGAGTAGTATCTTCTTCATTAACAATTGGTTATATTTTGGATGCTTAAATGAAATATAAAGTAATAACAACAATTTGTGACCTTTATGCCCGCAATGACAATTTGCTACAAATAACAAAACCTTTTATATTATTTGCGCAGGGATGCCTTGGTGAAAATGTACTCAGGGATGGCGGCATTAAATTCAATGGACTCGAGCACAAATTCCGTGCCTTTCCCGCTTTTGAGCACATCTTTAAAAATGATATGAGTCGGCACCCAGCGGTCCTCGATCCTTGTAACCTTCTTTACCTCAATTGTTTTAAGAAGTTTACCGCTTTTGGCATAGCGGTTTTCCTTGAGAGAAACAAACCTTTCCTTGTCTACCCAGATTTTCCGGGAAAAATAAACGATATCGCCTCCCCTGGATGTCAGCTCAAGCACCCAGCAGGGCCTTTCAAGAAAAGTTTCTTCTGCGATAACTTGAGCCTCATAAAGCTTATGCAGCTCCGGGTCTTCCATCATATCCTCATAGGAAAGATCCGACCCCATAATGGACTGTCTCATCATGTGGCCTGAGATCTTAATCGTCCGGTCTGTAGATGGCGAGTATATCCATAACTGATCTTCGAGTTTTAACATCTTGGTTCCCTTCTCCCGGGCAGGAGCCAGGTATTCAGTGAAGGACTTATCCATTCCATGAATCCATGACTTTGATTTGATTGTCCGGCTTCCCCTGCGGCCGTAAATGATCATCTCCCCGACTGAAATTTTGTTATCCGAGCCAAAATTATTATCGACCTTTTTTAGAATCCACTCCCCGGAAGGCGTCTCGGCCGCTGCTTTGGCTACCGTCAACAGGATTATCACATAAAATATATAGAATATGCGCTTCATACTTCCAACTCCTTCATCAATTGAGATGTCTTACGCCTGTAGATGCCTAGGCCGGCGATGGAAGAACCCAGGACATTGGCCAGAAGACCGGGGATGAAACCGATCACATAGGAGGATGTTGTCACTTTTGCCCTAATGACATCGTTGATCAGCAGTGTCGCATTCTGCATGAGCTGCGATATATTGAAACCTTTCTCCTGCAGCCAGAAAGCTATGACCAAAGCAAATGCGGTGCCAATGACCGTTCCGATACAGCCCAGAATAAGGGATTCGGTGATCATGGAGCGGTAGAGGTGGCCTTTGCTTTCTCCCATGGCCAGGCGGACTCCGATCTCTCCGTACCGTCTGAGGCTGCCGATAAGTCCCGCATTCCAGAGGACAATCGACATAATAATGACAAAAACAGAGACCATGACCGGTATATAGAGATTAATCATACCCATCATATCAATCATCCCACCCTGTTGGTGGAGGGACTTCATCATCGGCGCAAACTCATCTTCATCACCCTCATATTTGGCGTTGAAATTCAGGGCGGCCAAACCGGCCTCTTCTTCCCTGTAGACAAAGTCATCGAAAAAGCCGAGGATCTCGCCCGCCGCATCTTCCATATCCAAAGCCGTCTGGATATCTTTCACATCGGCCACCATGGCTCCGCGGTCAAGGGCCGATATTCCGAAGTTGACAGTCCCGACCATAATAAAATTGGCGGCAGCCATACTTCCGTTCATGGTCGAGCCGATGAGCGTGGCCGTCTCACCCAGGGAGATTCCCAGACGGGTGGCGAATTCATCGCTGATGAGTATCTCGCCCGGTTTTGCGGGCGCTTTCCCTCGGACAATGGAATCCTCTATTCCCAATAGCTCCCATTCCAGGCTGTCTTTTGTAAAAAGATCCAGGGCTAAACCGACCACCGGGCCCTGAGCGCGTGTTTCTCCCTCTTTATCCGGAACATCGAGCAGCCCGCCGAAACGGATTCTTTTTGTCCAGACATATCCGGGGAAGTCTTGTTTGAGTTCGCTCATCAACTGCCCGACACCGATGTAGGCCAAATCATTGGGCAGCTGGTCGGAATTTTCGGCGTAAGCACGGGACATAATCTTGACATGCCCGGCGTCGAATTTGGCGCCGGTGTCGATAAACATATTGACCACCCCGTCCAAGTAGCAGTAAAACAGAACGGTGAGAAAAACGCCGATGGCAACGACAAGTATGGGGAATAGACTCCTGGAGCGATCACGAAGAATGCCTTTTAAAATGAATATAATCATGTCATTTTCCCCCTCAACGCATCTGTCGGTTTCAATTTAGCGATTTTTCGCGTCGGTATGAAGCTGACGATCGTGGTCACCAGGAGGATCAAAATCGTGGTGCCGATGACCAAACCTGTGCCGTAGACGGGAAAGAGTGCTTCACCGATGGCAATTCCGTAGTCGTCAACGACCTCTGGCATGGCCCATCCCTTTTTGGCCGAATAGAGGAGCAGTGGTATCCCGTAAATGGCGGCTACAACAGCAGCCAGAACGGAATGCATGGCCCCTTCCAGGGTGAAAAGCTGAATGATTTTACCTCTTGTCATGCCCATGGACATCAACGTGCCCATTTCCTTTCTCCGCCTGAAGATGGAGAGGACCTGGGTGTTGAAAATGGCCAGCATAGCCAGGGACAGCAGGATAACGTAAATGATGGATCCGCCGACTTGTTTAGTCTTGACCAGGTAGTTTATGTCTTTGAGCAAAAAGTCCATATTTTTGTGTGTCCAGCCGGCAATTTCAGGAAATTCTTGGGTGGCCTGGGCGAGAATGACCAGGCTGGCTTCATTTTCCATCCGGGTCAGCGACTGCATTTTGTCCAGAGGAACCCAAATCTGGCCCTGGTCGACGGTCGGGACGCTGGTTTTCATGATCTGCACGATCTTGGCATCCCGGGCATCGAATGTTCCCAGCGCATCTCGCCAGCGGACGGTGACCGTGTCTCCGATTTCGAGTCCTGCGTTTTTGGCCATCCGGGTGCCGATCAAGGCAGGCAGGTCTTCATCTTCCTGGTCTAAAAACTGGGTGGGAAGATTCACAACACTTTGGGCCGGATCGATGCCTTTCATCAGAATGGTGTGAAGCCGGCCTTCAGGGTAGATAGTGGCTTGTGAGATGAGAATTGGAGTGGCCTGTCCGTTGTCTATTTGTGTTTGCAAAGATTCGGGAATGACGGCGTGTGCATCTTGGAGAGTGAGAGGATCGAAGGGATCGTAATTTTCCTGCCAATACTGACCGCCTCCGTACTCTGCGTCGGTCGTGGCCACTCTGGCCTGGTCACCCATCCCTTTATAGAGGCCTTGCATCCAGATAATGACCACAAAAGAAAAGGAAAGAACGACGACGTTGAGCCAGGTTTTGAGTCCGGCACCCAGCAGGTTTCTGAGAGCTAAACGTGGAATGATCATTGTTCCTCTCCCTGACCGGTGGGTTTATCATACACCTCATCCTTAGCCACTTTCCCGTCGATCAGAGTGATTTTCCGCCGCAAGTACTGGATTACTTTTTCATCGTGGGTAGCGAAGATGAAGGTCGTTTCCAGCTCATGGTTGATTTTTTCCATGGTTTGAAGAATATTATGTGAATTTTCCGCATCCAGGTTGGCAGTGGGCTCATCAGCCAGTATAATCGTAGGCTCTTTGACGACGGCCCGGGCAATGGCTACTCTCTGGCTTTCTCCTCCCGAAAGCTGGGCGGGTTTGGATTTGACTCTATCGGCCAGTTGAACCCACTCCAGAGCCTTCATGACTTTGTCCTTTCTTTCTTGAGCGGATAGACCGAGAAGTAAAAGAGGGAATTCGATGTTTTCGAAGACTGTGTAGACGGGAAGGAGGTTGAACGTCTGAAAGATGAATCCGATGTGTCGATTGCGCAGTTCAGCTCCCTGTTTGTGGCTCAGATCCTCGATTTTCTTGTCCATGACAACCGCGCTGCCCTCTGTAGGAGAGTCTAAAGAGCCAATAATGTTGAGCAGAGTTGTTTTTCCTGAGCCACTGGGTCCGACAAGCCCGGCAAACTCTGCTTTCTTGAACTGGAGGTTGACGTGGTTGAGGGCCGTTATCTTGCTCTCGCCCATCGGAAAGATCTTGACCAGTTCATCGGTTTTGATCAGATAAGAGTTGTCCATAAGGACCTCACTTTTTTCTCTCTTTATTATACTGTTATATCCTTAATTTTATTTCAGTAGTTGAATACTACCATAATTTGAATCCCTTTGCCTGCAAACAGGTTATTCGCTGGCTGGGTCTGGTATATCTGAAAACGCTCTGGATTCCAGAAGCCGATAACATTGATACTCAACCTGTCATATGTACGCCTCCAGTTTACAAAGCTGTAAAGATCATCATTTTCCCAATCATAATAGAGAATACAATTGATATTATCAAAAATACTCAAAGGGTAATTCAAAGATAATGCAGAAAACTTGATCCTTTCGCCAGATCCAAATGCTTCCATGCTGCTTTCAAAAATAAAGTACTCCCCTATGACATTCAAACCATTCCCCAGGCCGAAGGTGTAATCCATGCCGATATTGAGAGCCCTCTGCCATGAGAATGGCAAGTATTCACTGTGCTGATGAATAAGGGCTCCTTCAAACCAGAGCCCGATGCCGATATCCCATTTGCCGTCCAATGCATAGCGGTTTTCAGGAATCAGGGATTTATCAAGAATGACCTGCTGGAGAAGCTCTTTTAACTCGATTTGCCGGTGGTGGTAGGTAAAAGCTAATTCACCATTCCCAAGCGGAGCCTGGAAGCGGCCTCCGAACTCGATGGATTTACCATGGGACGACATAGATTCCCATCCCTTCGGATCATCGTTGCCGTAAAGCCCCCACAACCAGATATTGGCATTATTCAGGAAATAGTACCTTAGCAAAAGGCTGTAGACACCGTCGGTAAGCTGAAGAGGATCACGGGGATCGATGCGGTCAAACCACATCAATGGCCGCAACAGGACTGCTGAGCCAAAATTGATTTTCTGAAGACCCAGCCTTGCCTCAAATTGAGAGGATGAAAACCGCAGCCACATCCGGTAGGGCTTGATATCTCCATCTGTCCGAATATCATCCAGGCTATACACCTGTCCTGTCCCGTATGCATTCAGCGAGAACTCAATATCAAAGGTATATTTTTGGGATAGGGATTTTTCCAAGGAGAATTCAGGGATGTAGCGCAGACCAAGCTGAGGTTTGTTAGCTTTGTCAGCATTTACTGTGATCCATCCGGATAACATGCCTCGCAACCCAAAAGTCTGAGCCAAAAGAGCAGTCTGACACAACAAAAGCAGAATCCATACAAAAAATGGTTTGTTTAACTTTGATCGCACTTTACTTCATCCAGTCCTCATTTCTAGACAAAATCGATAATTTCTGTCAAGCAAATATTATGAGACTTTCCCACATTTTACGCAAATAAAAGTCAGTGGGAACGTTCCCCAAAGTACCATGCTTGCCCACTATAAATCTAAAATATTATTATCAAAAACAACAAGGGTGGTACTTTAAGCAGCGTTCCCTTATTAATTAGTATTCCTTTTTTGTCTCTTGAAAAAAGATGAGATTGCCACGGCGCTACCCACCTCGCAATGGGCATAATACTCAGAATGTGTTGCTAATTTTTTATAGTACATTGAATCTTAGCCAATTCAACCCAATGTTATTAAAGAAGATACAACGCGAAAATAGACAAGATAAATGGTATTTTTTACTAACATTGTTGGATCGTTTCAACAATCATGCTTAAAATCTTTTCTATCCTACTTATTTTAAAAAAGATACAAATATACCTAACAACACATTCTGAGTATTATGCCCGCAATGACATTTAAAAAACGCAGAACGGAATAGACGGAATAAATAGAAAATTTTTCTCTTTTTATGTAACCTTTTTATGGAAATCAAGTCTTATATATTGAACAGATCAAAATGAGGAAGAGCACTTGTGAATAAAGCTACAGATAATCATCTGATGGAGCAAGTCAGAAATGGAAATGTTGAGAAACTGGCAATCCTTTTTGAAAGGTATCAGGTGATGCTTTATAATTTTTTCCTCCGGCTAACTGGCAACAGAAGCATCAGCGAAGATTTAGTCCAGGATGTATTCATTCGTTTACTGAAATATCGCTCTTCCTACCAGGGTCAGAATAAATTCATAATCTGGCTCTATAAAATCGCCCGGAATACCCATATTGATTACCTGAGAAAAAGAAAGGACCAAGTCTCGCTCAGTAAGCAATGGGATGAAGCTGCCAGCCAGGAGCCCTCACCTTCAGAAAAGATGGAACAGGCACAGGAAATCGCACGAATAAACCAGGCACTGGCTAAACTGCCTTTGAAAAAGCGTGAGGTTTTAATCCTCAGCCGCTTCCAACATCTAAAGTATGAAGAAATTGCAGAACTCTTTGGCTGCCATATAGGAACGGTGAAAGTTCTCGTTCACCGTGCGATTAAAGAATTAGGGAAAGCCTATTTTGTGCTTTCAGGAGGTATGGCATCATGAAATGTACTCAAATAAAAGAAAGATTTCCCGATTTTTTAATTGGAGAAATAGACGAAATCACGCGGAAAGAAATTCAAGAGCATGTAACCTTATGTGACTCATGCAGGGAGGAATTGGAAAGCCTGAGTGCAATCTGGGCAAAGCTGGGAGTACTCCCAGAAGAACAACCCAGCAACAAGGTACGCAGGCGCTTTTATGCCATGCTCGAGAAATACAAACAAACTCTAAAACAAGAAAAATCACGGCCCCATCTGGGAAAACTCCTTGATGGTTGGCTTGAACGCTGGGCACTGAGAAGACCTGTTTTCCAATTTTCTTTTGCTTTTTTGCTTTTGGTTGTAGGCTTAGCAGCCGGGTATTTTCTCCAAACAAGCTGGCAGAGGAATGGGGAGATTAACCTGCTTCGCCAGGAAGTACACCAAATTCGCCAGATTGCAGCAGTTTCTCTGCTTCGGCAGGAATCTCTGAGTGAACAACTAAGAGGAATAGGCTGGAGTTCTCGAGTGGAACAGCCTGACGAAGCGACCCTGGCAGCTCTCCTCAGTACCGTAGAAAGCGAGACCGATATCAATTTGCGTCTGGACGCTATAGATGCTCTTTTGCTCTTTCGCGATTATCCTATGGTCAGGCAAGAGCTTGTCCAGTCCATTTCAGAACATACTTCTCCCCTGGTGGAAATTGCCTTAACCCTTGCTCGTAATGTAAATCACTTATAGTACTTTGAAAAATTGCGCTAACTTATAAAAAAAGAAAAAGCGCATTTAAGGTATTTAAACCTATAAAGTAATGAAAAAAGTAAATTAAGGAGGAAACGATGAAAAAATTAATTTTTGTTTTAATTCTAATTTTCATTCTGGTTTTATTTACTTCTCCATTTTTGTCCGCTGATATTTATATTAAAAATATGGAACGAACTGAGGCGTTTGAAATAGGGGGGAAAAAAACCCCTGAAAAAGTAGAAATCAAGGAGCTGTGGCTGGCGAAAAACAAGTTTGTCCAATTCAGCAAAGAGCTAAGTATTATTGTCGATCATGAAAAAGAAAAACTGTATTTCATCGTCCACAAGCTAAAGATTTATTATGAGGTTCCGGCAATCATAGATATGGCAAATTTTCAAAAGCTCCTGCCTCCAAAGATTTTTAATATTATAAAATCGATAAAAATAACCGATGTTAAAGTCAACCTCAGCACCCAGACAAAAAAGATCGCAAATTGGAATTGTTATGGAAGTGATTTTGAGATGGTTATCATGATTCCAGAAATAAATATAATGCCGAAGTTAAAGATTAGATGGTGGATGACCAAAGATCTCCCTTTTGATTATAAAAGTTATACAGCGGGGATAGAAGAAGTTTTCGAGAGATTTATCTATGGAATCTTAGATGTGGATGAAAATTCAAAAAAAGAGTTTGAAAAATTGGATAAAATTGAAGGATTTAAAGTCGCCACTGAAGTTGTTGTTAATATATTTGGCTCTGAAATAAAGGTTGAATCACAGTGCCTGGAAATAACAGAGAAGCCGGCACCGGCTGGTATCTATTCTGTTCCCAGGGGTTATACCAAAAAAACAATTAATTTGCCTCGCTGAGGCGCTGCTCCATACCCATAATCATCCAATTTTATCACTCTATTTTTTTCTAGCTCAGTATAGAAATTTTTAATAAACTAAAAACAGAGGGAATTATTTTGAAGGGATAAAAAAGTAAGCTGCAGACCCGCATAATGTCTTATCCCGAATGATCTAACCTCTTTTGTTATTTTTTTATGAAGTATTCTCCTTCCCATTCAGCAATTAATATCGTACTTGAAATTAACTTTCCCTTGTAAGTGCCTTTTCCTTGGATACCCTCGTACTGACCTGTGCCTTTTATAAAAGTGTAAGTCCCTTCAATTTTGCTAACAGGTTTACCCTTAGGAGAAAGTGTAGTTGTAGTCTTTCCTTCACATTTACCAAAGACCACATCGCCATTCAGGGACATTTTTTGATAAACCACGTGAGGTCCGTTGCCCATAACATAATCACCGAATGCTACATAAACATACTCCGCACCATCCATAAACTTGTTCTTTCCTGTATCTTTGTTAATCCCCTCAGATTTCATAATAAAAAGAGAATGACCTTTAGTGTCATCGCATTCAATTTCATGATCTGTAGTGTAAGCAGTTATTACTTTCCCTGCTACCTTAATCTTCTCCTGGGCTATTGAAGGTGCCACACAAAGAGCAAAGATTAAAGCGAGACTAATGAATAGTCCCATAAATTTTTTGGATTTAAGCATTTTCATAGATTTTACCTCCTTTTTTTTAAAAAAAAGCTAAGCCCGCAGCCTATTATCTATTATTCTATATAAACTGGTGAATAGACCAGGAAAGTCACTGCCAGGAAAATCAAAATTTATAATGCGAAAACTTTATATTAAATATAAATCTATTTCAAGTAATATAACTAATTTTTTTTACTCTGGCACATTTGAACTTTGCAGCTTTACTATTACTAAACATTCCGGAGATAGAAATTTGGTTTGTAGTAATAAAAACAGTTAAAATTACATTTATTTTCCCCCTTTTCAATTTGGCCGTTTAGTTATCACCTAGTCTGATATTTAATATCCTTTATTAAATTGAATAATTGTTTGAAGTAAAATGGCGTTAAATAATTAATTATACGACATTATGCTTTTTAATAAAAAAAACGAGTTGTACCTGGAAAATGAGAGGTTCTCAGAAACTTAAATGACCTGCAGAGGCTTCTGCCTCAGCGACTTGTGCGTACGCAGGGGTAAAGCCCTCTGCGAAGCATAAATTGATAGAATTCTTCCAGAATTGTTTTATATTATTGAAGAACATAGATAAGATTTCCCCTCCAAGCATGTTTTCAAAGAAGGGACACTATGCTATCATTTTTCTGACTTATAATGCAGAGTCGAATCATGTCTTATCGGAATTTCTTCAACCAATCGCTTCTTTTCCTATGTCTTATTATTCTCGCAGGCAGAGTCTGGGCTGAAGATCCCTCAAAAAATTCTGAAAGGAATAACAAGCCCCCCCGCGATGCGAACGGCAAACGGTACATCACTGCCATTCGTACGGAAAATCTATTGAAGATCGACGGATTGTTGAACGATCCAGCTTGGAAAACCGCCCAGTTTCAAGGGCAATTTACACAGCGCGAACCAGAAGAAGGGGCGCCAGCATCCGAAAAAACCGAAATAGGGTTTCTCTATGATGAAAAAAATCTTTACATTGGTGTCAAGTGTTACGATTCTGAACCGGCCAAGATTATCGCCAGAGAAATGCGGCGCGATGCCATTGTCGATGATGATGACTATTTTGAATTGGTACTGGATACCTATCACGACTACCGGAGTGGGTATTATTTCATAACCAATCCCCATGGGGTCAAGCGTGAAGCGAGACTGGCCAACGAGGGCCGAGACTACAATCCTGCCTGGGACGGCGTCTGGTCATGCAAAGCAAAGATCACAGAGGATGGCTGGTTTGTTGAAATTGCTATCCCCTGGAAAACATTGCGATTCGCAGAGCAGGCCTCATCTGTGTGGGGTATCAACTTCGCGCGGATGATTCGACGGAAGAATGAACATGTCTACTGGCAACTTATTCCGCGTGATTTTGGAAGAGGAGCAGGATTATTCCGTCTCTCCGAAGCGGGATCGCTCCACGGCATAGACGATGCAAAAATGGGGGGCAATCTGGAACTGAGGCCTTACTTTTTAGGAGGTATGGAAAACGACCAAAACACAAATTTTACCACGGATCGTCTGGGTGATATTGGACTGGATGCAAAAGTGGCGCTTACAGCAAATCTGGCTTTAGACCTCACCTTAAACACAGATTTTGCCCAGGTGGAGGCAGACCAGGAACAAGTCAACCTGACTCGTTTCTCTCTTTATTATCCTGAAAAACGAGAATTCTTTCTTGAGGGTGCTGAGATCTTCTCATTCGGCGGCAGTGGGGGAAACCACTGGCGTAGGAGAGAGACTGATATGAATCTTTTTTACAGCCGTCGGCTTGGACTTGTCGATGGTCATGAAGCACGGATAATCGGCGGTGTCAAAATGGTGGGAAAGATAGGCAAATATCAAGTCGGTGTAATGAATATACTAACGGATAATGTCACCATTCAAGAAGAGGATGAGACGACCAAAGTCAATACGACAAATTTTACTGTGGTGCGTGTCCGGCGCGATATTCTCCAGCGGGGCACAATAGGGATGATGCTCCTGAACAAGGAAGAGACGCATTCCTCAGACTTTAACCGCTCCCTGGGGCTCGACGGTCACGTTCCTCTTAGTCGTTACTTCACTATCTCGGGTTATCTCGCAGCTACCTTTGGGCCTGAAGAAGCGGATGATGGACAGACCATCAATATGAACAAGCAAAACCTGGCTGGCAAACTCAGTCTGGATTACAATAGCGACCTCTGGAAGGCTTCGGCATCTTATCAGGATGTAGGAGCCCGCTTCAACCCGGAAATAGGTTTTATCCGTCGCACAGACTTCCGTTTCAGTAACGCCTCTGTTGAATACTCTCCGCGACCCAAAGAATCATCGGTTATCCGACAGTTTAATTATCAGATGGAGGGCAGCTATCGTTCTGACCATGACAGCAGGATGTTAGAGAGTACGATAGAGGCCTCATTTTCAATTGAATTCCAAAACAGCTCACGCTTCAGCATCAATATCCAGCGGGAAAGCGAGTTTATCGATTATGATTGGGAGGTCCGCAAAGGCTTCCTCATCCCTGAAGGAACCTACACCGACAACATGTACTCTATCAGCGCGGAAAGCGACAAGAGCCGCGCCATTGCCGGAAGGATTGATATTGATTATGGAAGTTATTATACCGGTCATCAAATGCGCTTTGGTCTCGACAGTACCATTACCCGCCTCCGACGTCTCAGGATGGAGGTGGACTACAATCATAATTATATTAATCTCCCTGAGGGAAGTTTTCACACGAATACGCTTGGACTTCGTATGTTTTACTTTTTTTCCACGGAGCTGTATTTAAAAGCCTATGTGCAATGGAACGACGACAAATACTATAACGCAGGGAAGGAGAAAATCGTCAGCGACATTCTGCTGCGATGGATCTATTCACCAGCATGCAATTTCTATCTGGTTTACAATGATGCACGACTGATCGGACCGGGTCATAATGAGATCATCAATCGGACATTGATGGTCAAGGTCACTTATTTCTGGCGAAAGTGATACAAAAGGAAATTGGTTTTTGCCCTTCCTGTGATTTGTCTCACTTCTACTCAGAACGAAAGAATGCTTCTTAAAGCTCCGACTCCCCCAGAGGCCGCCACAAGTGAATCAGCCCCTATTTCCAAGAATGTAGACAGAGGTTGACTTATAAAAGAAGATCATGGCCTGGCCCATTGCCTATTTTGTCAGGAAAATACCCCCTAAAATAGACCTTAGGCTGATCCTGGAATGATCCTCTCACAGGGTTAAAGAAAGAAAAAGAAGGGAAGCGCTAAATAAAGTGCTTGCCTCACATCATCATGTTATCTTACCTTTGGCCAAATAAAATAATCAAAAATCAAACTCTTACCTTTTTCTTTCCCTAAATAAAAGGTAGGACAGCGTCCATTGCAGCTTACTGCCCTTTTTAATCGGAACTAGATAATGTGCCATACAATCACCACGGCCTTCACTTTCGAATATCTGTTCATTCTGCCACCCTGGCCAACTTCCTGATGTATGTTCTAAAAGTGCTTCTTCACTGTTGTAGGTCATACCATATGCCGGATATAAATCATCTCCTTTTCCAGCCGCTTTCATAAAAATATCTGCAAGAGCAAGCAATGTTACTATTCCCTGCTCCAGAAGTATCTCAGGTCTTCCTAGACAACCAGCTAAACCTGCTACTACCGCTGATTTCATGGCATCTGTTATATCTGATGTTGATGGTCCCCCGGGATCAGATTCGCAGACCTTATAAATAAAAAACAAAGGTGTTCCTACAGTTACACAGGAGGTGGAATTCACTGAGGCACTAAGAACATTAGTAGCTTCCATAAAAAGATAATCATCATTTTTTGTGACATACTGTCCATTTTCAGTTCTCCCGGATCTCCAATAGTCGGGCCCAAAACATGTCCAGACTACATACGGCTCTTCCTCATCACATCCCCATTCCCATCCCACGTCATCGGCACATCTGTGTGAATAAATCCCATTAAGTTTGATGCTATATCTTTCAAGTATATCAAGTTTTCCTTCGAGTATAAAAGTTGCTAATTTTTTTCCTTTATCACTCCTACATTTGTCGAGAAATAAAAGTTGTTTAAACATACCACCAGAATCTGAGACCTGAATAAATTTTTCCGGATAGAAATAAGATTCAATTGATACACTGGGTAGGGGAGCTCCTGTAAGGGCTGGAACTATCTTAAACGTAGCATGCTTCTTAAATTGAAGGTCATCCGATTTCTTCGACACAATAAGAGGCAATGGGGATTCTCCTGGTGTTGTTGTTTTTATATAATATCCTGGCTCATTTAAGCATTCAAGAGAGAAATAGCGGCTATCTCCAAGGCCGGACACAATTTTAAACTTACTATTCTTAAATTGCCAATCGTTTTCAAGCTCCCCTCTTAAAAGTGCAGCTTTTTCTGCCTTTATCACCTCATAATGGACGTTTTCTGAAAGAAAGAAAGATGATTTTAATGAATAGGAATTTCCCTTTAACCACTCACCATAAACAGTTTCTCTACTCATAGGTATAGGCGGCGGTGCTTTCACAAAAGTACTCATTAAGTTCTTTGTTACTGGCTGTTGGATGGATAGATTTGTCAGAGTTCTATTCTTAATTCTTCTTTTTATTGATGTTTCAAATGGCTTTATTCCTTCAGACAATATTTTCAAGAAATTGTGTGACACACGATAATTACTTATGTTTTTTGATATTATGCTATCGATTTCCGACTGCCCCCCGGGATATCCCTTTAAATGCCTCTTTAGAGTGTGATGGAATACCCAAAGTATGTCAGGGTTACGGAACTCCATGATTGCTTCATTTAAAGCTTGTATCCGGCGCTCCTTTTCAAGACTTTCACGTTTAACAGTATCTGTAGAGGAAATTAAAACTTTTCCATTAAGAGATTTCCCTGTGAGATTTGTTAGCATGCCTTTCGCAGAGCTAATGTTTATTGGAATCCTATGTAATTGAATAACGAAATCAAAGTATCCACCAAGGTTTTCTATTGGACGATAAGTTCTTGCTCCAACTTTTAAAGAAAAAGTAAGAAATCCTTTTCTTTGGCGTTGTTGCCTAATTTGGTTATTGATCGACTTTTCTATATCAGCTTTAGTCAAAGGCATACCTGCCCGTTGAGGTCTAATCCGTAATCTTGCTGGTGTTCCTAATAATTTTTGTTTATCATCTGGCACGAACCTGACAGAAATTAGAGTTCCGGCTGTATATAATGGAACATCAAACTCGAATGTTTCTTGCGGCTTCAGCCTAGTATCAAAGCTCATCCTCTCCCTAAGCGCAGTTGAAACAGGGCGTTTCTCCTGTTTCCTAATAGGAGCGACAATCGGAGTAACGGTTACAGGGGCTCCTGTATAATTTATATATACTTTGCCTTGGGCAATTGTGCCTGAATGGAAATTGACCACAGAGAGTTTCCACTTCTTTCCCCTGGAAAGGAGTGTTTGGCTTATATCAAAGCTTAGACTTAAGGGGCTTCCTCCATCTTTTCGTGCGTAAGCCTGGGTTTGGCCCGGACCATTGAGAATTAGGGCCAAGGATCTCGCTGTTCCTTTCCATTCGGCTCTTGCATCAATCCTCCCTATAGTTTTCACCTCGAACTCTATTACCTCACGGTTCTGACCTTTCAGATTGAAATCTTGGGAGATAGAACTTTCTTTGGAAATAGTTCTTTCCTTTCTCTGAATCTTTATCTGTCCATTTACCATGAAATCTTGTGGAAAAGCACACAGCATAATAAACAGCGATATTAAGCAAGGGGTTAAATAGAATTTCCGAGATTTATATTTGGATATTTTTTTGGTATACGAAGTTAATTTTGAAAAAATTGGGAATACTCTTAATTTTTTCATTCTCTCCTCCTAAAGAATATTTTATTTTGTAATCTTGAAAAATATTTTAATTATTTGCATCTTTTAATTAATCTTTCCAGATTTGCTTTATTGATCTATCCTTTGCTTACTATTTTATTAGCAAACAAAAAATTGTATGTCAAGGGCAAGTTGAATTTTCCCTCACCAGAATGTGGAAAGAAAAGCGTGAAAATATAGAAGGAATTTGCTTTTGATGCTCGCTACAAATCTCTCACAATTTCCCTTGATTTCCACCTGCTGACATTCTTAATTTATGACTTATATTACAGAAAATCTCTGAATTCAAATGAAATGAGTAGCATAAAAACAGTTAGCATATTCGGCGACAAACTTCTCAAAGAAGTGAATTCGCCTGGGGAGAAATTCTACATAGCCCGTTTGCTGCGTGTTTCCTTCGGTGGAGTTTTGCAATATCTTATTGCAACAGCCAGTTGGATCGGGGTTGTCCGGATCATTGCCTTGTTTGGAAGTACTGTAATCGCAGGCTATACAATAGCTATTAGAGTCATTATCTTTTCGTTATTACCTTCTTGGGGGATTGCCAATGCTGCAGCAACTTTAGTCGGCCAAAACCTGGGTGCAAGAAATCCGGAGCGGGCAGACCTTGGCGGGCATGACGTCATCAATGCCGAAACTGGCGAAAAAGTGGGCCTCATCAGCAGCGTCACGAGCACGATAGTACTTCCAGCAGGAATCTACCATGTTACAGTGGGTAGCGCCAAGTGGAAAAGCGTTGAAATAAAGGCCGGAGAAACAACTGTTCTAAAGTATTAGTAGTTTTACTTGCTATATATTTATGTATGAGGTATACTTTTAAACTAAACATCTGGTAGGAAATAGTCAAAGCGAATTGTTTTTCCCACCCGAACGATAATTTCGTCTGACATTCATCCCCCCATGTTTTAGTCCAATAATAAGGTAGCAGAATGAATTTTAATGAATTGAAACTCGATTCCAGTCTCCTGCAGGGAATCGCGGACAAAGGATATAAAGAAATGACGGCCGTCCAAGAACAAACCCTGGCTATAACTCTGCGGGGTAAGGACGTGACCGTCCAATCCCAAACCGGAACCGGCAAAACCGCGGCGTTCCTGATCACTCTGTTTGAGCAAATGCTTCATAATAGCACGCCCAATGGAAAAAAGGCGCTGATTATTGTGCCGACCCGGGAACTGGCTGTTCAGATTGAAAAAGAAGCCTGGTTTCTGAACCGCTATATAAGTTTTGCAATCGGCAGCTTTTATGGCGGCGTGGGCTACGCCAGGCAACTGGCTTTGTTGAAAAAGGGCTTGGATATAGTCATCGGCACGCCGGGAAGGCTACTGGATTTAAGTGCACGAGGCCATTTAAAGCTGAAAGATACTGGAATTCTGGTCATCGACGAAGCCGATCGCTTGTTCGACATGGGATTTCTTCCTGACATCAAAAAGCTTCTTCAGCAGATGCCTCCCCGCAATTCCCGGCAGAACATGCTTTTTAGTGCGACATTGAACTGCGCCTCTAGAAAGATCGTAGCTGAACACTTGAACCATCCAGTGTCGATTGAAGTAACTCCAGAACGAATAACGGTGGATACAATTTTACAGGAACTCTACTATGTAAAAAGCCACGTCAAAATGAATCTCATGCTAGGAATTCTCAGGGCTCAAGCTCCCCAGAACGCCCTGATTTTCACGAATATGCGGCATGCTGCTTTCCGTCTGTCCAGGAAGTTACAACTCAATGGGTATCGCAGCCGACACCTGACAGGGGATCTTCCCCAAAGCCAAAGATTGAAGATCATTGACAATTTCATTGCTGGAAAGTTCGCGTTTCTAGTCGCAACCGATGTTGCCGCCCGAGGGCTCCAGATTGACGGCCTAGAAATGGTCATCAACTATGATCTTCCCCAGGATTGCGAAAATTATGTGCATCGGATTGGGCGGACGGCCCGAGCCGGGAATTCTGGAAAAGCTATATCATTGGCCAGCGAAGGCACGGCCAGTTACCTCGAGGCCATCGAATCATTTATCGGCATGAAGATTCCCGTTCAAGCGGCAGACTATCATCTTTTTGCTCCTGACATGAGCGAAGGATTCAGGATCGAAAATAGATATCGAAAACTTGCATCAAATAATAATCGAGCCAATTTCGGATCGAAAAATACGCCGAGGAATGGGAAAGGGCTTAATCAGCGGTACGCCCGGAGAGATTCGAACTCCCGACATTATGATTCGTAGCCAGGCGCCCTATGTAGATACATCTCCGTGACTACTTCATAACCAAAAGGCATCTAAAAATACCGAAAAAGTACTTGCATCACATCTAAATATAGGAATTTGCTTTTGATGCTCGCCACAAATCTCTCACAATTTCCCTTGATTTCCACCTGCTGAGAGCACACTTATAAGAGCCAATGTTTCATTAAAATCACTGGTTGTTCGGACAGATGCTCCCTCTCCCTCCTTAAGCCCGAATGAGTATGTTGAAAAGGTTTTCCAGGAAAACCCAGCAGAACAGGACAAACCCTCCGAGGAGAGCGATCAGGACAACACCTCCTCCGGCAAAAGGTATGACATAAAAACAGTTCGAAAATCCTATAGAAGCAACCATAAATCGAACCTAGATTATATGAGCCGTACAGACCCAGAAGCCTCATACATAGGCCGTATAGGAAGGAGGATGTTTTTATATGTCCTGGAGGAAAGGAACTAAGAAGAATAACTTATGATAAAAGAAACAGACGGTGGCATTACAGAGCTAGAGGCAGCGCCTGCCGTCTGTGCTCTCTTAAACCTATTTGTAGTCCGGCGACAAAAATACAGAAATATAGTCCGGCATGAAGATTATAAGTACGTTGAAAAAAGTCTTCAATGGCTTGAGACTTCGGAGGCCCAGAAGAGTATAAAAGAGCGTCGGTGTTATGCGGAATGGGCCATAGCAGAGGCAAAAAACTTATATGGGCTGTCAAAAACGCCTTATTGAGGATTAGAAAAAGTTACTATTCAAGGGCTTTTGACGGCTACTGTCCAGAATGTCAAGAGACTTTTAGCTTACTATTCCCAAGTCGGCGAGAAGTCCTTTGCGCTTAAGTCTAATATCAATGATTTCAGCGCCCACTTGATAAATTATACCCAGAGTTTGCGATATTCTTTTTCTGTATTCAGTTGAGCAACAGCCTCATATTTTATGTAACACCATCCCTTATCTTCTGAGTTTTTCCCACCCTAGGGTGTTTCGGCATGGGCACTTTTTATGAGTTTCACCATGGCAGTGCCACCTGACATCCAGTTTTTATTCCGAGCTTCTCCACTAACAACCCCGACTACATAGGGACCGCCGTCCCACCATCCGAATACGGGACCGCCAGAATGAGCCGCTGTGAGATCTGCAGTTGTGCTGCTCATGACCTTCATGGAGCCTCCATCTTCTTCTTCAAGTACCACTCCATCCTGATAGGTGGGATAGTGGGCATCATGTATGTCAGACGCATATCCCACATGGGCCCAATAGGGTTCACTATCCCAGTCATCATTGTAGGTCCTCGATCCCATCCAGCCCAACCAACTGCCGAGCGGTGTATCCAGGACACAGACAACATAATCAGACTCGATATTCTCACTAAGCCCATCCCCTATTTTTTCATAGTACCAGACACACCAGGTGTGGGCTACACCCTGGTTGATCTTCCCCCACTGGTTTGCATAAAAAGTTGCCCAGGGATTGACCCAATCAAGGGAATGGCTTGCAGTAAGGACATGACGAGGGCCAACCAGAACCCCGGTGGAGATACCTTTACTAACAACCTGTCCAGCACAGCGCCAGGGATAGTTTTCATCTCGGTAGATATACCGGTCGTCCGGATCAAAAATATACAAGGGATTTATAGACTTTCCTTGACGTGTCAATATGCGATTTGCTCTTGGCATGCGGCTTCGTGATGGAATAAATTTTTTGCCCAGGAATTCCGGCTGAAACGGTTTTAAACTGAGGCTGTCCTTATCCTTAATTCGGCTAAGCTCAGTGCGCTTCACACAACGCAGTTCAGCGCGCACAGCCGGTTTTACAGCCGGTTTTGGTTGACCCTCAACTTCCACATCAAGCCGCCATGTTGTCCAGTCACGTCCAGATGCTACCTGTTGCAATCGGGTAGAAACTGAAGGAACTTTTCCCTTGTCAAGAGAAAAAACCGAACTTTCAATCCGGGTGCTTAGTTCTTTTGGCGGTACACCCCGGGGCAATACTGCCTTGAGTTTGCGAACCTGTGCCAGTTTCATTGGCCGGTTTAAAACCTTATCTTTTATCATCTAATCCCTCCTTTCCGGCCCAGGTTCTACTTTTTGGCTTACATTAAGCAAGTAGAGTGAGCCGGGCAGTATAAAAAATTTTATACTTTTTAAGATCTTAAGGTACGGTCTTTGATTTTTTTCTCTTGTGATAATTTTGTATGACCAAATAAATAAAAATACTCAAATTTCAAAAGGTGTCCCTGATATTTATACAAAGTCAAATTTTGTGCTGCATTAGTTTAAATTCAAGAACTAACCCTGCTCACTGCAGGATGATTTTTCTTCATCTTCAGATTGTATCTTTTTGATCTGGACCAGGTTTGTTGAACGATAAGAACTCGCTTTTGGCGGGTAATAGTATACGCCAGGTTTCCTGGTGTGTAAATATTGGAATTTGCTTTTGATGCTCGCCACAAATCTCTCACAATTTCCCTTGATTTCCACCTGCTGACACAGCAGAGTAAGTATATCATCAGAAGTTCCTGCTGGACAACTTGAGGAGGAGGAGGGCGCTCGGCTGTGAAGATGAGTTCCTCCCGCCGCTTGGCCTGACACGATGGACAGAAATCTCGGATCTTGCAACTAAAAACAAGAAGTCTTTCACTACCAATACTCTCTTTCGGACTGTTTAGCATATTCAACGACAAACTTCTCAAAGAAGTGGAATCGCCTGGGGAAAATTCTAAATTTAGTTTGCCACCAATATGGAAATCCTGTACATTACATATCTTTATCAAGAGCATTCTTGCATGAATTTTTTTCTTTACAATCCTTAAAAATATTTTGGAGCATTATCCATGTTCACTATTTCGCGACTCATCATTTTCTTGAACTCCAAAACCTCAAAATTATGTTAGAATACGTGTTCCATTTTGTGTGAAGAGAATCGCCTATGCCCAATATCAGAAACTTCAGCATTATTGCCCATATTGACCATGGAAAATCCACACTCGCGGACAGACTCATACAGGCTGCAGGTATAGTTTCCCAAAGAGATTTCCGCGACCAGATACTGGATACGATGGACCTTGAGAGGGAAAGAGGGATCACCATCAAAAGTCAGACAGTCACACTGCCTTATAAAGATAAAAAAGGGGAAAACTATTCACTCAATATGATCGACACCCCAGGGCATGTCGATTTTTCCTATGAAGTATCCCGCGCCCTCGCATCCTGTGAAGGTGTGATCCTTATTGTTGATGCGTCACAGGGAGTAGAGGCACAAACCGTTGCAAATCTGTATATGGCTATGGAACATGACCTGACGATTATTCCGGTAATCAATAAGATTGATCTTTTAACAGCAGACATAGACAGGACTAAAGAGCAGATTGAAAATGAACTGGGACTTGATCCTGATATGGCGATCCTGTGTTCGGCCAAGGAGGGAACAGGCATAAACGATATTTTCGAAGCTGTAGTAGAATATATCCCTCCGCCCGAAGGCATCCGGGACAAACCGCTCAAATCTCTTATTTTTGACGCTCACTATGATTCTTTTCGTGGAACGATCATTCACTGCCGCATCTTTGACGGATGTGTTAGACCCGGCGATATCATCCGTCTCTTACACAACAGCGCCGCTTACAAAGTAGAAGAAGTCGGACTCTTCCAGATAGAAAAAAACCCCAAAGACAGTCTGTCTGCCGGGGAGGTCGGATACATTATTGCAGGGATAAAAAAACTGGGAGATACGCGGATCGGGAACACGATCACTCTGGATGCAGATCCTATCAGTGACCCTTTGTCCGGATTTAAAGAAGCAAAGTCAGTCGTTTTTTCTTCTATTTATCCTGTGGCTTCAGATGAATACCAATCTCTCCGCGAAACATTGGAAAAGTATGAGCTCAATGACGCCTCTCTGACCTATGAAAAGGATTCTTCCGCGGCTCTTGGACAGGGATTCAGATGCGGTTTCCTTGGACTTCTTCATCTTGAAATATTTCAGCAGCGGTTGGAGCGGGAATACGACCAGTCTATTATTATGAGTATGCCCAGTGTTGAATATAAATTCACACTTAAAAATGGTAAGATCATTTTAATAGACAACCCGAAGTATTATTCGGACCCCTCCCAGATCCAAAGTACCGAAGAACCTTACATAAAAGCATCCCTGCTTTTTCCTGAGAGATATATGGGTGTTGTCATGAAATTGTGCTTATCCCGCAGAGGGAGCAATCCCCGCATAAGTTATCCCACTCCAGGACGTATTGAGCTTTTGATCGATATGCCGCTGGCTGAAGTCATATATGATTTTTACGATACGCTCAAAACAAATACACAGGGATACGGGTCCTTTGATTATGAATTGATCGATTACAGGGCCAGCGACCTGGTCTGTCTGGATATTCTGGTCAATGGTGAAAAAGTAGATGCCTTATCCCTTATTGTGTTTCAGGACAAAGCCAGAGAATGGGGAGTCAAAATATGCGACCGGCTTAAAGATGCCATTCCAAGACATCAATTCAAGATTGCTATTCAAGGTGCGATCGGAGGGAAAATAATCTCACGCTCCACAATTTCTCCCTACAGAAAAGACGTGACCGCCAAACTTTACGGTGGAGACGTAACCAGGAAACAAAAGCTTCTGAAAAAACAGAAAAAAGGTAAAAAAAGGATGAAAATGGTCGGCGCGGTTATGATCCCTCAGAGTGCTTTTGTATCAGTCCTCAAAACAGACAACAAGTAACCTGGATTACCCTCTAGGCGACTGGTTTTATTTTTTGTGAAAGGGAAGTTCCAGGCCATAATTCTGCCGTTTATTAGAACGTTTCAGCTGGAATGCCAGGAAGATCGAGATCATACCAAGGATCACCAGCATTAGAATGGGAATTGTATAGTTGTATGGAGGAATTTCTCCGACAGTCTGCATTGCTTCGATCTTCTGAGCAATTTCGGCTGGGCCTAATCCCTGAGCAAGAAGAGTTTCTCGAACAGACTGGATCTGCTCCACAATTTTTGGATTGAAAAGATCCAGTACCTTTCCTATTCCAAAATAAAAAACCGAGAGTCCGTAGTTCTGAATAGTAAACATGGTCGCGTAAGCAGTTCCCAGGCGGTTTTCAGAAACGATCTTGGCGACTGACGGCCACATGGCAGCCGGGACCAGGGAGAAAGCGATGCCCAATGCGAACAGGCCTGTGTAACCGAGGAAGATACTGTTGAAAACAGAAAGTGTTAAATGAGCATAGATAAGAAGCAGGGAGCCCAGGATCATCAGAGAGGCGGCTCTGCCCTTTTTATCTACAAGGCGGCCGAAGATCGGTGTGAAAATAATAGTGCCTAAGGGAATGAGGCCGCTTACTTTTGGCCCGTTCTGCAGGTAGGTTGCAATCTTTTGCCAGAGGGTCATTCCCCCCAGATCAGGCATTGTAAAAGTAAAACCGAACTTGTGGACCAGGAGGTCCGGTGCATACTGCAGGAACGGGAAAACAGCCGAGTAAAAAAAGACACAGAGCAGGCCGATATAGATAAAGGATGGGTTGATGATAAGTTTAATGACATCCTTGAAGCTGAATTTTTCTTCCTGTGTTTCTGTGGCAGTCGCTGCCATCTGTTTGTCTAGCTTTATGTCAAATATGAAATAAGCCAGGAACATAAGTCCGCCCATTCCGATGATTGAAGCGGCGGTGATAAGCGAGGTTGACACTCTACCGCTGGCGATGTCCAGTCCGAAAGAAATGGCACAAAAACTGCCGAGTCGACCGACTACCACATTTAATCCCATGGCGGTTGCCAGTTCTTTGCCTTTGAACCAT
>Ga0209986_10000224_pt1 | contig 53157 bp, 105 predicted proteins | sample BlataG_FD_183168 | JGI IMG/M metagenome (GOLD analysis project Ga0209986, IMG submission 183168) | Deep subsurface microbial communities from Black Sea to uncover new lineages of life (NeLLi) - Black_00105 metaG (SPAdes) (version 2) | ecosystem: Environmental > Aquatic > Marine > Oceanic >... | reverse complement strand
AATGGTGCAGAAAGTCGATCCTTAAGACTAATAATGCTGTATAATCCCCGGATTTCTGGCATATCTCAAAATAGACAAAAAGACTTATTTAAACTGAACCCGCTTTCGCAGTTCTCACCTAAGAGATAAAAAAATCAATAGCCTCTCCTCTTCTTTACGTTTCTCATTATGTACCACCCAAACAAAATCATAGGTATCCCAAGTGGCAACCCAATCAGGGTGATGCACAACAAGATGCCAAAAAAGATCAATGTGAAGGCAATGAGATTTGCCGTTTGATTTCCTTCTTCTGTCCTGTCTAACTGCACTTTTTGTGGTTCCATGTTCTTATTCACCTCCTAAATTTTTTATTATTCGCTTTCTTTCAGATATTCTTCTCCGTTTTCCTTCTTTAATATCTTTTCATCTCTGTAATGGCTTCCTTTACCGCATCTCTGACCGCCACACTTATGTCGTTTTCCAACTCCTTTATTGCCTTGTCAAAATCCTCTTTTGTCATCAAATCCGCCCCGCCCCCTTTTCCAAAGTGTTGCTGCCTCTCTTTGAACACGACATATATTCTCCCTATAACTCTCGAAAAGCTTTCCCCTTCATATTTTTCCGCTTTTAATAGGTCATATATGCCTTCACTTACTCCCAAACTTTTGTACCCTTCGCCTGGCATTTTTCATCACTAATTACCATATAATTACCATGCCTATATAAAGGCTTACCATAAAACTACCATAAATTATTTGAACACATACCTATTCTTCTTTTCGCTTGTTCTTGTCGTGCCATGCGTTGCATTCTCAATCTCTTTATGGATCAATCGCAAGGCATAGCTCCATGAGATTATCTTCTTTAATGACCAATTGTCTTTTATTTCGTCGAGGTCAATATGCAGTTCCTTCGATAACACATATAGCCCTATTTCGCTTTCGACTTCTTTTTTAATAGCTGCTCGGTTCGCTTCTTCAAATAAGCATCCTCGCTGAGCTCCCGAAAATTTTTTTCCACAAATTCTAAAACCTGCAAGCTGAGATGTAAAAAGCCATCCATGCCCTCGACCTCCTCCGCAGTCAGTTTTGGCTCTTCAATGCAAATCATGATCAGATCGCGTAGAATGTCTGCCATGTCCTTGGATTCGGTCCCGTAAGCTTTGATTATATGATATTCTCCAGGCTTCTTTAGCTGAAACTCCCTTCCATTAATTTCAATTTTGTCTTTCATGTTTTTATGGATGGTATATCTAACTTTTTATGCTTCTTTATAATTTGTTCCCTTGAAGTTCCATTCTCTGATTTCGCCTTCTGCCGAAGGTGTAGTAACACCACGTTGGAAATAACAATTATCTACTGATATACGGACCCATTGCGTGGCCTTACTGTCATCATATGTATATACCACCTGTACCGCTTTCTTTGCATCCCGGAATCCACGTAGGATTGCATTAGACGGAGAACTTTGAACAAGTTTAATACTCCCTTCACCATCATCGTTCTCTGTAATCGCCACTGCAACCGTCTTTTCGGTTATGTCCTTTACGTGCCTGACTCTGTCCCCTTCGTCAACGGGTCCAATCGAGCAGTCCGGTGCGATGTTCTCCAGTTCCACCCCATCAACGAAGATATGCAAGTCCTTTATCCGATATTCGTTTTCGCTCATTTTTTGTCACCTCATTTACAAACTTATAATCAAATCCAGCGTTATCTTCGAGATTGCACCGCTCAAAAACACTTCCACCTCTATGTTCTGGAGTATTCTGCTTGACTTGTCGCTTGCCGATATGCTGTCCCACTGCGGCATCAAAACCGTGAATCCTGGATCGACCTCGCCATCTGACGTCAGTCCATCCGCTCGTATTGCCAACGTGCGTGTGCTCGTGGATTGGTTTGTCCGCAATATCTTCTCGATTGTCGCCTTCACCATCTCTATCCCGCGTGGTTCATAAGGTATCTTCTTGCCCTTGTTCGCAAGCTGGTATTTCAGATTGATCAACGCGTTTTTTATCTCCGTGGAAAGGTATATCTTCGTTCTTGCGATGTCCACATATTTAGCGGGCGTCATTGCTAATCCCGCAGAAATCTCGGATGAGACCACCTTGATCACCGTGTTCATCGGATGCGAAGTATGCTCTTCAAGTGCCTTTATCTGCGACTGCGTATATCCACTCGCTGCGATGCCGGAAACGGTAACCCATTCTGGCGGTATCCACGGATTGAGCAGACCGATGACGCCCGCTATCGCACCCGCCAGCTCGCCTGCGGTATAGTTCGCGCTCGCATCATGCACTATCGCGTACACGTATTCGCTTGGAGTCAATGCTGTAATATTTGATGTGACGGTCGCTGCACTCCCTCGCGAAGGGCACACGAGCAGTATATGATTCGTGTTCGCATGTGCGACTAAATAGGCATTCATGCTGTTGTCCGAAGCATCTATCGTAGGCACTATGATGTCGTGATCAACGTTCTCACTAAGTAATGCGGCAAGTACGGTGGCATATTGATTTACAGAACCGTCATATACGTTTACTGTCTTGACATGCGCGACCCCCTGTGCGAATATCTTCGCAGTCGCTTTTGATATCGGGGATCCCTCACCGTATATAGCCTCCACCTCCGCTTGTGAATAGCACGTATCAACGTGATTGTAGCTCGTGTCACTGGTGTGCTCACCTATAACAATTATCTCGCCATATGTCTCAGAAACGACTGCGCCTGTAGCATCTTTTAAGTTTATAGTGATTGATTCGTCTATTGTTGGCATGAAAATATATTTGAAAAAAGACTTATTAAATAACTATTCGGTAGAGGAACGGATTTAAAGCGAGAGGATGCGGAAGTTTTTGTTTTAAATGTTTTAAGAGCGAATGATGCTATTTAGTTTCCAAAGTATAATCGAATGTCTCTATCGTAGTGATTATTTCTTGCCATGACATAGCATACTTACAAACGATTTCTATATTCCTTTTATATACATACGTATCCTCAGTAAAGTCAAGCGCCAACGGTGGCAATATATCAAATATCGTGACATTTGTAAGCGCGAGATGCTGTTTCAGCCACAGAAATAGTTGGTTCTGAAGTGTGGCAACTCTCTTTATATCGTTGTCATAAAGCAGAAGGTCTATGGACTGCCGAACCACAATGCCCTTTGTATAATCTATGTTCGCACTCGGATCGTTGCCGCTTGCGTCATTGCCCGAAGCGTCAACCAAGCGTATCCCCATTATCTCGTTCAAAGGCGTGTTCAGCGGATCCACAACGGGGTCGAGAAAGCCGATGAACAGAGCTGGATATGCGAAATTTTCTATCAATTGATCTGAGCGATATATCGCAACGGTCGGCGTGGGCGAATATGCGAATATTTCGTTTGCGCTGGCGTCCAATTTAGTCCAGAGTTCGGAAAAGATGAGATGTTCAAGCATAAAAGCAAAAAGGGAATAAGACTTAAAAATAAAGCGGTTATTTTGAATATCTTGAAATCGTTTTATTCACTTCATTTTCTATTAGTTTTGCGGCATCTTCCTTTTTTTCGTCGAAACTGGTACGCAAAAAACTTCTGCGCGGGATTCTTCGTTTCGGGCTGCCAAACTCATGTGTGTATGCGATGCTTACGCGGTCTTCTTCACCGCTCAGCGAGAACACGCCCACAAGAACTCTGTCCTTCTCGAGTTCCGGTTTATGCGTCACGGCGTTGCGCATCGTTCCGGTATCCTTAAGTGGTTTACTGCTCTTCTTGCGCGCTATCGTCACTGGCGATAGCGGTTTCCATGCAGGATCGCCTTCGGTTATCTTGTTCTTTATTGCACCTTCCATGAATGCCCCGGCTTTCCGCAGTATGCGTTCCTTTTCCCCTTTTAGCTCGTTCAGTAATTTAGGGATATGATTAGTGTCCTTTACGGTCATTTGTCTTATAAAATAAGCACCACAAGGATAAGAAACAATACAGCAAACGCAAGAGAATAAGGTACCCAAAACCAGAGAATCAAATTAGTGTTCATCCGTGTTTCTCCACTATAACTTTCCAATAGCCACCCGTCTTTACGTCCTTGTGATTGTCCACGCTTGCCACCGTATAATCCTGATTATTCAACGTTATTTTGTCGCCCACATTCATTGAAGCATCGGAATATAATTTCAGCATCGCTTTTGTTATGCCCACATCCGACCAGAATAACCGTTCTTCCGAGCTCAGAGGCTGTAGTATTGCGGTTATCGCCGTTGTGTTGTGTGACGTGTCCATATAGCCGCCGATATTTGTGCGGACTATTTCTATTTGCGACATCGATTGCCCTTTCCGTGCGAGGATTTTATCGAAGCTCATTTTCTTCTCTTTGTTACATCACAACAAACCAAATCTGCCAATCACGTCGCTTTTTAAAAATGTCATCCGTTTGTGGCTCCACCATCCACACTTTAAATGAAGAATCGATAAAGAAATTGACCGCATGTGGTGGATTCACAATCCAGCAAACTCCGAATGCCGCACCCCGGAAAACGTATTTGAATCGCGCGAAAAGCTGAAACGCGAAGTCATCGCAATCGAAGCTCTCCTTCCTCCATTTTTCCATATCAAGAGGGTCGACATCGAGAAAACGTTGAACAAGATCACGAGTCACTGTTTTGTACTGCACGTCTGCGAGAAATATGTTTTGTTCCATCCCGAAATGCGATTTGATTATTTCTCTTGCGTCTTTCGTGATGAAGAGCGGATTCCAGAACAGGCGTGCTATGAGAAGAGCCAGTATTTGCATGAGTTTGTTTTTCCAGTTCATGTTCTCCTTATTCCCCCTTTTATCACGTATCTCGTTTTGCCGTTATCCAATATAATCCGCTCGATCTCCCCCTTTCTCTCCAATGCAGTCAAGCGTTGAGGCACCCATGAACTACCCTTATATTCTGAAATACCAAAGTAGGCTTTTAAATCCTTTATATTCCCACTACCGTCCATCGCCTTCAACGCTTCCAAAACCTCTTCTTGTGATGCCATGATTATTTAAGCGCACATAGACCTTATATATCTATCTACTTACTTACCCGTTATTTTGAGCCATCCCCATATAAGCGCATTGAATATTATTGTCACTATGCCGCCGATAGCCATTATGAACATCGCGAATTTTCCCACTAACAACTGTTGCTGCTGTTCGAGTTTTTGTATTCGCTTGTCATGACTATTGAACCGCTTCTCGCCCTGCTCCAACCGCCGTAGTATATGCTTGCATGTGATGTTGGTTTCGATTATCTTTTCCAATGTGTCCTTGTCGAGTTCCATTTTTACAGATTCGTATTCGTCTTATTTTCGATAATCTCAAATATTTCAGGATAATCGCCCTTTTTCTGCTCGTGTATGTAGTCCTGAATTGCCTTCTCACCCTTCGCTTCGAATGCCGCTATTTGCTCTTGTATCCCGGATTTTTGGCTGAACTCGCCTATCTTGTGTGTGTCCGGTGTTGTACCTCCAGCCCAATCGCGGGTTAATATGCGCGCGCATGCAGTATATTTGCTTGATTTTTTAATCTTCGCAGACGTGGGCTCGCTGACCGACAATCCCTTTTCCGCAAGTAGGTCGTCTATGTCCGTATCCACTATGTCAATGATGCTCTCTATGACAATATTATCAACCGAGGTGTCTATTAGTATCCTTATATCTCCAGGTGTCGTGTATGCCATTCCTATGCGTGCCCCCGTTCTCGTATGATTATTATCAGATCCTCTTCGACTTTATAGCCGGATGCACCTTGCACTTTTATCGTTACGTGATATGTCTTTCCCGCCGTGCCGCCTCTAAGCCAAAACACAACGTTTGTAGATGCATCTACGATTGCCGCTTCAATCATCGCGGCAGTAACGTCAGTATTACCGTCATAACATTTGCATTCTGTGATGTTGATAATTGAATCGCCTTCTGGCAATCGGTTCGCAAACTCAACCGTTATGTATTCTCGTTCATGCGGCTGCTTAATAGTCCTGTCTGGTTCTAACATCCTTCAACACCGGAAAGATTAAGCCCCGTCGTCTGTGCTTCCTACGGTGTATTTCACGTTTACTACGTCGTTATCGAGCACTGAGCGGTCGCCCTCCGTGAATGCCACGGCACAAAGCAGAGTACCTATCACTCCATTTTTCGAGCTATCCGTAGTCAAGAACGCACCTTTTAACGTGACTGTGGCGCTTATTGTGAACACTGCCTTACTTGCATTATTGTCCAATTGCTTTGTCGTAGTCCCAGTAATAGCACCATCCACGAACTCCCGCCGGGTTGCCTCATCATATTCAGTCGCCTCGTACCATGTCGTTCCGTTGTCATTCATTGACGAATCCGTCACGGGAAGCGTTGTCTTTACCAAGCTCACATACAGAGGGTCGCTTGGTGCGCTATTCTTGAATATCTTCGTTAGTAGATATTCTAGCCCTTGCTGAACCCACAGATTGTGCGCCTTATCTATCCACTTCAGATTGCCGTCCTTGTCATAGCATTCGACCTCAAATACGCCGCCAACCGTGAATCCACTTTTTATTCCGTTCATAAGAAAGAAGAAGATGAAAGACTTTATATTTAATTCATACTGCTTTGAATATTAGCGTCTTTCCCTGCGCCGTGAATATCTTTTTGCCTTCGATTAGTTCAAACCACGTGGACGCATCCAACTCCTTTAACATGTCTAATGTGGAACACAAAAACTCGATATTCGTAATTACCGTATCCGCACCTTTCAAGGTGTCTTCAGCGCTAATATTGATTGTCATCTCTCGTGGGCTCGCTGCATCCACCGCCTTGTCGAAAATATCAGAACAAGCCACTGAAAACACATTCACCTGCTCTGGCGTACCACCACTGAAAAACGTTTCTTCAGCCACTTGGGTTATATGTGTTGCTCGAGACATTTGTTTTTCCCACCTATATCTTAATAACCTTCTTCATTATTTATGATAACTTCTTTAAGTATATTGTTTTAATTTTTTAAGTATTTTTGTAATCTATTAAAAAGAACGTTTACGATCTTCATGTCCTATTATGGATTATCCACGTGAATGCAGTTACGCCCGAACCACTATTCCGCACCACGAAACTGTTTACTGCCATATCCGTTACCCACCATTCGCCAATTGCGCCGCCGCCGTCTGCAGATGGTTTTATGGAGACGTCATAATCGCTAAGATTTAGATTATGGGATATCGTTACCCCGCCGCTACCTGCGAAGTTATTTGAGCCTTCGGCATGTATTTCATCCACTGGTATATTTTCCGCTTTTATTTCAAATACCCCGTTCTTTGCTACTGCCATTTTATTATCCCAAGTATCCTCCGCTTGTAACTGCTCTTGTCTTTACCACTATATCGCAAACATAAGCGACACCATGTGCTCCACCTGCAATAGTAAGTTGAACTTTCGTACCCACCTTTATGAGAATAGGTGCATTAAAGTTCTGCCATGCGAGTTGCGCTTCTGCGGTAAGGTTTGCGACTGCACCATCAGCAGCAGAGATAAGCACTTGCGGTGTGGTATCATCCGTCTGTATCGAGATTGATGTTAGAGCTCCACCAGCAGCTATATCGGGCATCCGGATAAGTAAACTCTCCAAGAGTACATCTTGTGTAGTTCCTGTGAACAAATCGTAAGTAGCTGCTGTTTGGTTCAAGTCTTCGGTAGTTATGGCTATTTGCTGTTTGCCTGTGACTTTTGAATCGATATCTGCTAATACTGAGTTGAATGATGTATCTTGTTCTGTTTTTGTTGCAATATTATCTACTTTAGTTTCGATAGCTGCTTCCACTCCTTTACCGACTTGTATTGTATACGCCCGCCTTGCTACTGGACTACTACATGCAAAAACAATTGTCCATTCACCAGCAGCATCGGGTGTAAATGCAGCAGTATATAGTCCTGTGCTACCAATTTCAGTAACCGAAGGATTATTAAAAGAACTATCTGATTCATCGTAAACCGTACTTGTAACTGTGGCACCTGTGGCCGGTTGGCCGTCAGTATTAAGAAGATACAATTTAAATTCAACCGATTCGTTTATTTTAAACATTAATGTCCCATCACGTCTCCCGATGTCATTATCCCGCTACCGCCGACATCACTATATATCATATTTGTTGATATGTTTAAAGGACTTAAAGAAAGATTATATATCGTTCAAGAGTTTCAAGGAGCTGGCGTATGTTCCGACGTGCCACCATCCTCCTTTTCTAAAAAGTGGTTTGGTGTGTGTAGGAAATCTTTTAAATAATGGTTCAACCTCCTCTTGTTCTTCCAAGGTTGGGATTGCGTATGTTTTCTCTTCTGTATTCATCATTTGGTATTAATTTGGTTTTCTTACTATATAAATAAACCTATGTCATTGTGTAATAATTGCCCCGTTGCACAATAGCCGTATAGTAAGGCATTTGCTCTGCATACTCTTGAGCCTGCTCCATCAGAACATCTGACCCCGAGAATACGATGTATTTTTCGCTGTCCAACTCAAAATGCAACGTAAGATATTTCTTGTCTTTGTACTTGCTATTACCTACGCGAAAGTTAAGAATGAGTATTTCCTTATTCAGTATTTCAGTAATCTTCTTCTTCTCGCCTTCAAACTGTGGTCGTATATCGGCGAAGTCACTGAAATGGTGATAATCTTCTGTCATATTTCAATCGGTGTATTTCTCCAAGGCAAATGCTTGCATTGCCGGATGCAAATCATGCAATTGCTTTGTCAATCCAAAAGCGTCTGCGTGTATAGAATATCCTTTCCAACTCATCAGAGATGCCTCCGTGAAGGGCGTTATCGCGAGTGCTTTATCGTATTTTTTTAGCCTGCTTGTGAATCGCTCAACATTTCTTCTTCTTAGTTTTTTGTGATCCTTCCAAATAGTATATCCCAGGAAATCTATGCCCGTATTAGTTGGGAATATTTGCTGTTTTACCGGATGCAGTTCGAGCTTGAGCTCTTCGTTTATGAAGTCTTTGACTTTGTGCTTCCAATCATGTAATTGCCTCTTGGAATCTGAGAGTAGCAAGAAATCATCCATGAACCGGATATAATGCTTTACTTTTAACTCGTGTTTGGCGTAATAATCTAGTTCGTTCAAATAGATATTTGCAAACCACTGACTCGTGTAGTTGCCTAAGGTTACGCCAAGAGAGATGCCTTGATTGGTTAGGATTTTACGAATGAGATTTATTACTCGTTCGTCTGCTATTTTCTCTCTTAAAATACGGATTAGGATTTCGTGATTGATGTTATCAAAGAACTTACGGATGTCACCATGAAAAATGAAAGTATTATCACAATCTCTTCTAATGATTTGCGTAAGCCTCTTCACAGCAGCCAGAGTGCCTTTATCTTTTAGGCTCGCATAACTATCGTAAATGAATATTGGTTCATAGATAGGTTTCAGAACTTGCACTAAAGCATGATGCACGACTCTATCCCTAAACTGGGGTGCCCGGATTAATCGCTCCTTTGGTTCGTAAGCAATGAATTGTTTATATGGCAAGGGCATCCAAGTTTCATCTATGAGCTCTTGATGCAGTTGCTCGATATTATCGAGGATGTTTGACTCAAACTTCCGCACATAGAATTTGTTTCGCTTGCCCAGTTGCGCCTTCCGATAGGCTTTACAGATGTTCTTTTTTGTGCATATCTGTTCATACAGGTATTTATAAGTTTTCATTTTGGTTGGGTTATCTTGCTGAATGTTCACATCGCGCGCTACTAATTCAGCGTATCTTTTTTATATTCGGTACTATTGACCAAGATTTGAACAGGATGCACTTGCTTCCGTAACCCAAACGTATATATGAGAAGCAAGTGTTGAGAAAGGCTGCACGGAAACTGATGTTTACGTTCGTATTGTCAGGCGTATTGTTGATATTCGTATAGAAGACTCCCGCATTACCGGTATTGTTGTAGTTGCCGCCGACGAGGACAGCCCCGACTTATTCTTGTTCAAACCTTATCATGTAGTTCTTTTTTGTTTTTTCCCTCCATGACTATATTTTTTTTTTCATGCGCTCGTTTTCGTCCTTTCGATTTGACGGTTACAAGGCCGCACGGAAACCGACGTCCACGTCCGTACCGTCAGGCGTACAGTCGATACCCGTATAGAAGACCCCCGCACCACCGGTATCGTGGCAGCCGCCGCCGACGAGGACAGCCCGATCGCCTGGATAGGATGTTTTACTGAGATATCCGTAGTCGCCACCAAATTGTGCGCATGTAGCGCCGACCGTTATTGGCAATGCCAGGTCTTTAGTCCCACATAGTGCTGATGCTGCTTCTATTGTTGCTACATAATTATTCGCATCAGGAAATTGATGCCCCTCTCCAGGATATCCTGCCTGTATCTTTCCATCATATACCTTCGCGTTTATCCAGTCCCATATATTTCCATTGTAGCACCATACACCTGTCTTGCGGTTGTTGTTATGGAACCACGAGTCGGGTCCGGACCCACACAGAACTTTATAAATTGGATGTCCAGCGGCAGTGTAAGTCGGGTCGTTATCGCCGTAATATTTCCATTCGTCTACATCAGCAGAATCTCTGCCATAATAGTTGTTTCCTTTTGGATATCCATCTGCGCCAAACGGTGACGCAGCTTTTGCCTGCATTGCACATTCTAACTTGATGGCAGCCCACTCTTCGAGTCCTGCAAGGTCATATTTCCTGACGCTTACGCTGTCGCCTGATTTTGGCGTTATGTCCGCAACACCAAGCGCATTTGTGGGTAGTGCAACAGTAAGGAATATTTTCTTGTTCACTTGGTCGAATTTAGCCACTTTGCGTTCATAGATAATGGTATCCCCCTCTAACCATTGATTTGAGCTGCCTAAACGCACCGTTGGCGCGGTCGTCGTATTAGTGTGGATCGCATTGTCGTAGTTGTTTGTATTCATTGCAGCCGCTTCGGCTGCACTGAGCGGATGTGAAAGCTCAATATGATTGCCCACAGCAAGTTCAAGAAAATGCGCATCGGTATCAATCAAGACATAATGATAGCCATTCATATCCGCTCCGAGGGCGTCGATACCGCCACCAGAAACGTAAGCCTTTGCCAATGCTTGCTCATCGCTTCTGTTCATCAGTCTGCAAGCTTCAAGCGCCTGCTGCCAGTTCACAGTTGTCCATGCGGGTACGTGTGGCTGCGAGACAGGTATGGGCGATGTGCCCTGCGCTTTTGGCGTGGCATCAAGATGACTCATGGGATATTTCGCAAGCCAGCAGCCACCTATCAACACGCCATTTCTGAATCCTACGTCATAATATGGATTGCCGGAGGCATCAGCGAATCCGCTTGTCGCTTTACGCGAGAATTCCACGAAGTTCTCATTCAAATCGTTCAATTGATTGAATCTATTTCTCAATCCGCTTAAACTCAAATCTTCTGTCATTTTGTTTTTATTACACCTCTTTTAGTTTTAGTTAGAAATATTCTTTCATTTCTATCTTTTCCAGCCTCAAATCCTTCTCTTTCGTTTCTATGATGTATTCTCCATTCTCATCTTTCTCTGTCGTTTTCGTATGCACATATTCCTTTTTAGGGATGTCGAGTTCGCAGATCAGTAGTTTCTGTGTTGGTCTGCTTTCAATCGTATATTTGTCGTCATTACCAATATAGACTCTGATTCGTTCACCTTCATGACCTTTTATGTTGAAGGTCTGCTCCGCTATACTTTTGCCTTCATGTTCCATCGCTCCAACCATTATTTTGGAGCCCGATCTGGTTATCGCTGTCATTTTTCTTTTTTATGTCCTATTATGGATTATCCACGTGAATGCAGTTACGCCCGAACCACTATTCCGCACCACGAAACTGTTTACTGCCATATCCGTTACCCACCATTCGCCAATTGCGCCGCCGCCGTCTGCAGATGGTTTTATGGAGACGTCATAATCGCTAAGATTTAGATTATGCGTTATTGTTACTCCTCCAGGGCCTGCAAAGTTGCTTGAACCATCGGTATGCATCGTATTGATAGCAATAGTATGATTGGCGCTTGCATCTTCGAGACTGGTTATCGCATCTGCACGTGTTTTGATTGTCGTATCAATCAAGTCGAGATTGTCACCCAAGTCTGTATCCCTTGTAGGATGCCCTAACTGCTGTTTCTTGAACGAATAGTTTGTCGTCACTCCGTTTGGCATATCTTTATCTTCTCCTTATCGTCTCACGTTTTGTTGTTTCCACGACAGGTTCAACCACTTCAGGGAGCTTAATTTCAATTGCGTACCCGAATCCAATTAGCATTCGTGCTGTTGCCTCATCGTCAAGTTCATATTCATCGCCTTCTTTGTATATTCTACCATCACTGAGATTTTGAGTTCCAATCGTGCATTTTAATTTCATTTTTCACCTCAATAAAAAAATGCTAACCCGCCTTCATAAAAAAAGACGGTTTTATACCCCCGTAAGCGTGCAGATACAGTTGTCCTTATTGCTACTGTTCAGATGCTTAAACCGTGGCACCATAGCGCCAAGCTGTCTCACATGTATATCCCCGGTCTTCTGCGAACCGGCAATCCATAAGTCATGGAATGGCTCTGCCGCTATCACAAGATCGAAGAAACGCCTGTTCGCCGGTGTTGCTGCTGGTGAAATAATGCCGCAGTTTGCGCTAGCGTCTGATAGACTTGTTGATTCGTATATCACGCCGGGATTGCCCGGGGCGTTTCTGTTTAGCATTGCCAGTACGCGATCATATTCCGCCTTTCCCGTTGTCGATTCGCTCGCTTCGAGTTCGGCATACTGTGTCGGCGTTAATATGAGATTGTAGCCGGCACTATATATCTTATCCGTTCTGAGTAATGCCAATCCCGCGGCCACCGCTTTTATCGTGTTACCGTAAGTGGCGAAATCGGACCCGGCATATGTGTTATTTGCTACTTGAAACATACCTTTGAGTTCGTAGTTCGTGCCATCCGGCTTCCAGCCGTTTATCACCAACGCATCCTCCTGCGCCGCAATATTCGCTACCATATCCAGTGCCATGTCATTATCAAGTGGGGTGCCATGCAGTATGTACGATTCCCAAGTCCTCCGCATTATCGTTCTGTCATCTTGCTGCACGGGTATTTTCAAGGTCTTCGCAGTGACGTCCACCTTTTCCTCGTTATCCTGTATTATCTCGTAGTTGATTACTGCACCTGCGGTTGCCGTGTATGCTCGTGTCTCCACGGAAGTCATACCAAGTCCCTTGCCGCTTAATACTGATCGCGGTATCAACTTCCTCGCAAGAGTCTGCGCATGTAATACCGGGACGATGTCTTTGTCCCAACTTTTTCCTAAATTAGCTAATGCGTTTACCATTTCTTTTGTCCTCCTATATTTCGCTTATCACCCATGCATCCGCTGCGCCGCCGCCGGCATTCACGGATTCTGCCATTCTCGCGACTATGTCATTTGTGCCGATGGTTCCGGCTGTTATCTCTCCGTCCGCCGCTGCTGTTACAACCCTGCCTTTTGCAAGATTCTGACCGCTCGCGAGTCGCGCTCTAACTCTGAAGCCGCTACCATTATGCACCGGAACTTCATCGCCCGCAGCATAAGCCGTATCTATTGTCGTAGGTTTGAAGTTTGCGTTTGCTTTCTCGTATCCTAGCCAGCCTATCGGAGCGTTATTGGAAATATCCCATGCACCATTCATCGAAGCATCATAATCCGTTGCACCTTTCTTTACCAGTCTGCCGGGTTTCATATTTGTTACTGCTGTGTTCAAATCCACCTTCAACCGTTCCACCAGTGACGGACCATCTATCACGTCGTTCAATATCTTCCTGAAACCTACTTGCGCAGCCATACTACTGCTTCACCTCCGTAAACACTCCCTTCACCGGGTCCCAATCGTAAGCGCCACTACCGCCATTTGTCGTTAGTGGAAACTGTATATTCTTCCCGTGTTCTGCCGCAGCTTTTACCGTTTCTTTGAGTTTCGTATCTATCGCCGTGACGTTCTCAAGCATTTGACGTAGTACTTCACTTGAACCCGCTTTCATGTTTTCCGATTGTTTCTCACGGTCAATTTCCTCGATAACACCTGCATTCACAAGCACGTCAGTTATTGAAGCTGCCAGATGTTCGCGTTCTATGTCGTCCTTTGTCTGCGTTATTGCTTGTTCTACTGATGCTTTTATCTTCGTATCAAGCTCGTCCTTTGTGTATGTTTCTTTCTCTTTCTCTTTCTTGTCGCCTTCTTTGTTCGCCTTCTCTTCCAATGCCGCCTTCACCATCTTGTCCGCATCCGTCTTCGTTATCATTTCTTTGCTTTCCAGAGCCGCCTTTACTGCTTTATCAGTATCCTCTTTTGCCTTGTCCTGCGTCTCCTTGATGGCTTTATCCACTGCCGCTTTCACCGTTTTATCAACGTCATCCGATGTGAAGGTCTTTTTATCTTCTTCTCCCATATTTCCTTTTTCCTTTTTTGAATCCTCCCCTTTATTTGCATCATTAGCGAAAAGACTTATTAAAGGCAGTTCGAGAGTTACGCCTTCCGCACTTGCCGAGATATTGAATGTCGCATCTTCCCATGCAGGCTTCTGAACCAAAGTAAGAGATTCAATATTCAAACCATGTGTCCAACCATTTTGAAGGCTCTCTACATGACCGTATGGACTCCATTTATCACCCCAAACTCCATCTCTAATTTTCTGTGCTGCTCGACGATCCATTATAGCCACTTTTACTCTAATATTGTCATCATTTTTTTTTGCATTCAATATCTTGCCGATTTCCGAATAAGGGTCGCCCGCGTCATCACATGTATGTTCATCCTTACCTCTATTACATATACGAACGACCGCATTTTTCAATGAATTTGTTACGTTTTCAACGTCAGAATCGGGAATTCCCCAGCCATTCTTATTTATGAGACCCACGGGGAGATCACCTTCAATTATCAATGGCTCTTCCTCCGCTGCTTTTGCTATCCATTTGTCGTCTTCCTTTTTATAATCTCGTTTTACGGCAGCCCATGCGATCATATTTGCACATGCTTCTCTATCAGGACGATCTTTGCACGTGCCTGCCCAGCTCGCATTAAAAGCGGATAAGAATATTTCTTGGGCATGCTTAGGCAATGCCTTTTGTATGGATTCGGGCAAATCAGTTATCGTATCGTATGGCATGTCTTTTTATAGCGTAATAGACTTTTTAAACATATAATGAAAAAACAAAAGATCGTGGTCCCAAAAAACAAGAATTTAGACGCGCTACTCAGAAAGTTCAAGGCAGGACGTATATCGGTCAAGGAATTCGCGAAAAGAGTCCAGGAGTTCGGATATAATCCTGAATTCTGGCTTTCACCGTCTCAGATGGCACAGTTTGTCAGAACAGGCAATGACAGTCGGGAAGGATTTAAGCATAATTGTTATACTGATAAGCAGAAAGGGATGTTCTTTCAAACGATAATTAAGAAAGCAATACTAAAAGCAATAGACTTCGCACACTTGTGGTTGCAGAAGCAATATGACAAGAACATCTTCATATATGAAGATGAACGATTGCAGAAGCTTGACGCGTTTGCAGAACATATCATCAGCACATATTACAGTCACGAAAAGGGATATAAGGATGTATTCATGCGCAAGTGCAAGCAGATTAAGCTGGGGCTCAACAAAGAAGATGTCTTTTATCGTGCGCGGGACTTCGCAACGATAAACGAATTCTATACATGGATGCAGGAAAACTATCCGGATGGAATACCGCTGACTGAAGGCGAGAAGATAAACATCAAGGAGTACTGATAAATGACACTAAAAAAGGGAAAAAGGAAAGTCGCAGAAGGATTAGCGAAGTATGTGCTCCGTACTGGACGCGGAAGCGGACTCATATCGCAAGTGACCGATATGGGCAGGGATATATTGGAAGGTACGGTATATCTATTTGCTATCAAGGGTTTGCTTGGAATTGTCATATCGCCGTTGTGGCTGCCAGTCATAGTAATTATCAAGAAGATCGCCGAATATACTCTTGGATGGCTTGATGAACGTGTAGGTTTCTGGAAGTTTGAAAACGAGTACATAACAAGGAACATCAATCCGTTCAATGCGGAGCTTATGGAACGCGTGAAACGAATAGAGAGTCACATGAAAAGGAAAGAGAGATGAAACTTTATTTTGGTTTTGGTAATCCTAACAGCCTCACATGCATTTTTCCACATTCGCATTTCCGTATCATTTCTCCACGTTTCCATTCGTTGATCTGTCCGCATTTTATACATCGGAATCGCCGTGATTTGGAATGATGAAAAATAGGAAGTGTCGCCTTGACTTTTATCGCCCAAGTTATTATGTTTTTTTTGTGCATTTGCTATGTTGTCTTTCGATATAATACCGAGATCGCGAGGCATTCTATCTATTTTTGTCATTTCACCAAACACTCCAATTCAACTCCGCTAACAAAACGCGGCATAACAACCGGCTGAATATGCGCTAACGAGACACTATTGACTTCAAGTTTTGTTATGCTCTCAAACTCACTAAGCAACTTTAAAATCTTTGTTTCCGTTTCCTTCTTTATGCGTCTCGCCTCTTCTATTTCCATTCTTCTTCATCCTCCCTTGTCATTATTATCTGGTTATAATCCCCACATTCAAATATCCTTGGCATTTTAGGATATAGTGCATAAGCATCAAATTTTACCGTCTTTTTCTTTGTCTTATATTTAATAGGAAAGTGGCTTTTTAAGCATCTCGGGAAATATTGTTCTTTGAACATTTGCCACCATGAAATCGGATAACTAACAACAAATTCATGTGTTGCGCTTTTCATGTGTTCAACAGGAACCATTGTCCACAATCGGTATGTTAACGCATCTAATATCTCATTGTAATACTTCTCAATAGACAAATTTTTTAACGCGTGCCCTTTAAAAATTTGTGATGCTTCAAGTTTCAATAAATCCATGATATGTTTCTCTACTTCCATTTCATTATTCATTAATGCTGATTTAATCATTGCTTTCCCTCCCCCAATTTTTCTTCCAACTCTGGTCCTCGCGGATTTTTATATCGTCGTTTGAATTGCATTTCGGGCATATTCCTATTATTGAATTACGCTTATAGAATGCCATATCAATCGCTTCAAAGCCACAATTGTTGCATATCCATATTTCAATCATCGCTTATGTCCCCCTCATAATTCTCTGCCCATTGCTTCTCCATCCACACGAATCCTTCATATGCTATCCTTCGTTCCTTCAAATGTTGCTTAAATTGATACACTTCTTCATTCGCCGCTATTTGCATTTCCGGGAATAGTTCTTTTTCTTTATTCATAGACAATCCTTACGCTTTTTATCCATTTTGCAGTTACCAACTGCGAATGAATGCGTTTCGCTATCTCCTCGCGTGCGTGCAATGTATCCACGTACTCCGCTATGTCCACTTCGACACGCATGGTTATCATGTTCATTCTATTTAAGCTAAGCTATATAAACTTATTATTTCTCTATAAGTGGTACTATCGTACAACGGCAATTTACATGAATTGGAGGCTTTTGTGAACCTATTGAAAAGATTTGCCCATCTAACCCGTCGCAAATATCACAAGTTCGTTCATCACCTATTGCCGTCCAGGTGAATTTCTCTATCCCCGCTTTCTTATAACGGTCGCTCGCTGCCTCATTGAATACGCGAGTCGCTTCGGTCCGTGCTATTCTTGTCGCCTTATTCTTTGTTATCTGTGCAACTTCCGCTATCCTGTCCGCTATCTTTGTCGGATGCTCACCTCTTAGCATTCCTTCTCGTAGTTGGAAAGCCACGTCCTTCTTCATTGTCTCGCTCATACCCGTAACAAGATCTAACTGCATCGCCCTCAATGCGGTAAGCGTTTCCTCGTCCATCACCGCGAGATAAGATGGTATCTCAAGCGTTAATCCTGCACGTTTTAACTGCCTTAACGCGAATTCACTGCCTCGCTTCCAGAAGAGCATCGAATATCTGTTCAGTACTTTATGTGCCTCTTTAGCTCCGAGTTCTTGTGTGATTATGTGCTGCACCTCGGCAATAGTTTCGTCTCCTATTAACCCCGTTGCAAGTAATGCCTTTATGCGTTTCGCTGCGTTTACAGGAAGCTTTCTCAGCTCTCGTTCGAATTCGTGCCGAAGTACCGCTGTGCGAGTTATATCAACATCCATTGTTTTCCTTTTTCGAATCCCATTCCTCTTTCGCTTCTTGCACTACAGGGCAAAAGAAATCATGCAGATCATACGCCCACACTCCGGGCGCCCACGAATAATGCTCGAACAGCCAGCACAATAGCCAACTGATTGGATTATACTGCCGCCACTTAACATGCCAACTATATTTCGTTTTCATTTCAACAGTTCCCTTCCGAAATGCTACTTTCGTTTTCATTTTCGTTTTTGTGATTCAGAAATTCTGAGCTGCAATATTGCACCACTACGATCTATAGATGCGTGATATTCTTCAAATGCCTCATTTATCTCGCTTGCGTATCTCTTCAGCATTCCGAATAGATATTCTTTGGTCATTCCTCTTCTTCAAATTCATTCAGAGGCGCAAAACCCAATAGTTCTCGCGCCTCGTCCTTTTCAATTACCATCGCCGTGTAGAGTTCCGCAATCTCTTTCGCACTGTACCGTGCCTTATCGAGCTGCTCAAATCGAACATGTATTTTTTCAACGTTGTGCATATCCAGATTCTCCGCTTGTCTCCTGATCAGTTTCTCCAATTGAATGCGCATCTGCCTGCGATAGCTGTTCAGTATGCGTATCCGATTCTGCTCTACTACGTATGCGGATGCGTAGGTTGTGCCTGCCTCCTTCCCGGACGTAGTTCCACTACCGAATAGCAACGCGTATATGTCTTTTTCCAGAGACTCTTTCATGCCCAGTATGTCCAAACCGGTATTCGTGTCAAGTTGAGTGACGTCCATCCCGACACCTAAAATATCCTCATTCTCGGCAAGTTCTTCCATCTTCGCACTCATCGCGTTCCGCACCTCCACGAACTTGTCATAGCTTTCCGCCTTGAGTAGTTCCGCAAGCACCCCAGAATTGTAAAACAAACGTCCAAAGCCGTATCGCTGCACGTATTTTCTGTACGATTCGAGCATGTCATAGTAATATTCCAGTCGCCATTCCTTATTGTGCAGTATGCTACGACCGTACAACCCGTATGTGTTACGATTCATAATATCTTCAAAAACGTTCCCGCGATACTTATAGCGATATATGATCACTTCTTTGTCTATGTCAAGAATCTGCCTTGTGACATCACCAGTTACCGAATTCTCGTTCACGACTACGCGCTCTATGTCGCCCATCATTAACGTGGACGGCGTAGACCCAACAGAGACGTCTTTTGGAAGTAACGTCACATAGTCCATCGGCAACAGTCTTAATTCCTTTATGTCGTTTCGCCACTGCCCTGTATAGACGACCACGGTGCCCTTCTCCAATAGCTCATGGAGCACCGCGAGGATGTGCCCTTCTAAATCAACCGTGTCGCCCCAATCGTTCAACGGGCTGATATCGTCACTCTCATTATCGCTGTATATCTCAAACCCGCTCGCCATCTCCAGACTCGCTTTCTCCAATGCATCTGAAACGAGATCCAAGCTGCCTAACTGCCGGTATTTTGTGAATATGTTATCGTTGCTGATGACGAAATCGCCGATTTTGAATTCTTTAGGAACGTTTTTAAGGCTGCGTCTTGTGAGTCCGGAAAGGGACGCCTTTACCGTTTGTTCATCCATGCTTTCAGAGAAACGGTAAGACTTCTTAAATTATATTCTCGTTTTTCCGCCCATAACCAATAAAGAACCGAGTTCGTCTGGCGTCTTGCCACTGAAATTTAGTTGGTTGAACGCACCGCTCATCGCATCTACGATGTCGTCATGTATCCCTTTAGTGGGGAACAAAACGACCTCCGACAGCATGTCGCTTACCCACATCCCATTGACTATTTTTACGTTGCCATTCTGTGCCGCTGCGGATAGCGGCTGCGCTCTCGTCACTTTTGAACCTGTGCTGGGAATGCCGACAAACGAATAACCTTTCAGTATTTCACGGGCATAATGATCTATCGCGATTTTTCCGCTTGCCCCAGGTTCCTGCTCCATATATATCCTTGGTTCTATGCCATCAATCTGTGCAGTTTGCTTAATGATATTTTCGGTATCTGCCGGTGTCTTCTGAAATCTGACAATGTCTTTTACGTAAAATATTCCGTCTTTTTCTGCGAGTAAACATCCGACAGTCCAATCAGGATCTTTTCCTTTTTTTCGCTCGGATGCCGCCATGTCCCAGAATCGAACCTGGCGATTGCACTGCGGTGCCGCGTCAATAATCTCGAACCATTCGCGTTTGAACATATTGCCCGCAATTGCTATGTCCCAATTGCCGTGTCGGAGTTGCTCGTGGGTAACCGGGTCAAGTTTGTTAAGAGATTTTTCATATTCTTCTCGATCTAGATGGGGATTGTCTTCTAACAATGCAAAGATGAAAAAACGGTTTTGTTCCTTTAAATCTGCAAAGGAGGGTTTTATATAACGTGCCTTAACCCATTCATGTCCTATGTCCCCAGGATTACTCGCGGAACGCATCCGTATTGGGATATTTGTATCTTTTAACCTGCGCAGCCGCGAAAACAGATAACTATATTGTGTTTCTGTGAACTGTGTGACCTCATCAAATCCTATATACTGAAACGCTGCACTTTGATATCGGAATTTGTCCCGTTCTGATTCGAGATAGCCAAAACTCAATGTCGCACCGCTTGGAAATACCCACCCTTTTGTTTTGTCATGCCAGACGGCATTTGTGCGGGATAGCCATTCCGTTGCGCGGTCCATCAATGCCTCGGGCAATACAAGGTCGGTATATGTACGTCTAAGTAGCAATGCCGAATATCCAGGTATTGTCACATATTGTAATGCGCCCATCAATAATGCATCGCTCTTTCCCCCTCCTGCTGCGCCGCCATAGAAACCTTCGAGACAATCTGATTGTAACAGGAACTTCGCCTGCTTCTCGGTTGGTTCGTGTGGTATGTAGGAATTGTCTATTACAGTCGCCTGAAACTCCGCTATGCGCTGCTTAATCCGGCTGCTCAAGTTCATCTATCACACCTTTATATTTTTTTATTGTGTCCTCTATTTTGACTGTGTGTTCTACCTTGAGAGAACCTTTTTGTTCAGTCTCTATCTTTTCGGAGTATCCCCTTTGTTTGCCTTTACGAGATAGAACCCACTTACTTGTATCTTCATCTCCTTCTTGAATCCGTAGAAATAGATTGCTTTCACACTTATCAAGTATCTTTTCTGTCTCTTCTCCTATTGCTTGCCTGACGGTTTCATATTTTTTTTCATAGTTGAGGACCGTGCGATAATGCACACCGAGTTTAATTGCGATGGCGGTTTTTAATCCTCCAGTTCCCGATATTGCTGCTAATATCTTTCTTACAGATGCTTTTTCCGGTTGTCCCCTTTTCTTTTTCGTTTTGTCCATTGTATATGAAAGAATTGATAATTATTTGTTAATAATAGATATGATAAGCCATGTGTTAAAAAGATAATGCGTGCCCATGATAAAAATAGAGTCTTTAAGCTCATGCAATTCCCAATCATGCCCCTGAACAATATTCATATCCTCACAAGACGCTCTGTGCACGCTCAGGTCAGTATCGCGAAACAAAAAAGAAGGGTAGTGGAGAGGCAACGAAAGCGAATAAAAGTCCCGCTTTGAACGCGCATCTACTGGTATCTTCCTGTATCTTTTGCTTATGTCAATTATAGCGGGCTTTATGACGGCGATGGATTTACCCGTTTCGGTCGCATGTTTCAGTGTTTCAATATCGAATGAGTTGATATTACGATGTGAACCTGTGAGCCTCAGCGTTTCCGTATGTATCTTCCTGCTTTCGTAACGATGCTCAGGATGTTCATCTCGAATGCGGTATTCCACTTCGTCACCCTTTCTTATTCCTGTTTCAGCAATCCATTTCGCAGGCACGGGATATATGCGCCGCCATTCGTTTTCTTTTGTGAGTCCTGCAAGGCATGTTACGAACCGGCGATAGTTTTTTGAGAAGTGCGGATAGGTTATCGCTACTACGTGGATTCGTTCTATGTAATGCTTATCTTCGATGCTGTTTAAGTCAGGGAAGTCCATTTTTCTTTCTTCTTTGTAATGTTCTATCGCATATATAAGTAAAAGCACCGTAATTAATGTTTATTTGTCTCCAGCTTTTTCTTCTCATACGCAGCTTTACTTTGGGTTTTGCAAACATTTTATTCTTTTCTTTTAGCACAGGATTTATTAAATATTACGTTACTCTCTTTTCTCGGCCTTTCTTTTTTTCTAAATGCTATTAATATTTAATACTTTTTATTTATTTGTTATGCACATCACCATTCAAATCCACATTTAGGACATTTATTTTTCTTCCCTTTTTCCTCCTCAGAATCCGTAGGATTGTTGTTGATTTCATCCCAGTTAAATTCTAATAGCTCACCGAAATTCTCCAGTTCAGGCATTGTAAAAGGCATAGTTATTTCTATCTCGTCAAATGAGAACTCAAGAGTGATGTCTTTAATTGTCTCGGCAAGTTTTATATTATCTACCTCAAATTTAGTTTCGTTCGTTTCCACTGCTACACGCTTAGCTTGTGCATCTGATATATGCCCGAAATCATAGGAGAGTACAAATTGAGTACCCATATCCGCAAACACATCATAACGATGATTGCCGTTAATGACTTCGTAATAACCAGTATCGAGTTCACGTACTAATATATTTTCTACTTGTCCAATACGTTTAAGGTTCTGAAGTAAATCCTCTTTACGTTTATCGTTATCTATTTTGTAATTCCAGTCCGCTTTGACGAGTAGTTCAAAAGGAATGAGTTTGTAGTTAGCAAATAGCTTTAAATCGCCTTTTAGCTCTACGTTGATCCCTTTGAATGTGATTATTTTCTTTTTTAGGTCTTCTATTTTAGTCATTTTATTTGTTCGTTATTTGAATAGAATCTGTTGTTTATATAGTTTTCCATCTGGCGAAAAGAAAATGCTTGTAAGGCGGCATTTACTGAATAATTATTTATTTTACATTTACCATATTTTTGGATGCCTTCACTTAAAAGAGTAACCAGAGAGGGATAATATTTCTGTCGATATGTTTTGTATTCGTTACTATACAAAGATGCACCTATTAATCCCCCGTGCCGGTAACATTTAACTTGATTATATTTAACGCCAGAAATCCACGCAGTAGAATCCACAGAGTAATAATTACTATTCATCATTAAATCCCATTGCGTACAGCCGAGTAAGTGAATTTTAGGGTATTCCTTTGTATTTTTTCTAATAATATGAAAGAGTGAATAAAGCATAGTTTTAACGGATTGCTTGTTTCGAGTTGCGAGAATACGTAATTCTGGGATAGAAATAGCGATATAAGGATATTTATTAGCGAGTGCGATTAACCCTTCTGTCCCCTCTTCGAGATGCCAAACAAATATAGTGCGTTCAATATCCCAATCCTTTTCAAACATTGAACGCATTTTGTTGAGCGCCGATATACCTAATACTTTATGCACATCCATCTCAATGAGGGTGTGTTTGTAATTAATATTATTCATAAATTGAATATATCCTTTAGCATATTCTAACAAATCATCTTCGTTATATTGTTTGCCCTTACCCGCACCAAACATCATTGTAAAGAGCCCGCTATCAACAATCCAATCAATATTGTCGGATAAACTCTGCTTATAAATGTATTCAAAATCCGCATTTATATGCTCGTGAATTTTATAGTAGGTAGTAAGGATATTCGGATTATTTGAATTATCCAAAGATAGTCCTGCAAGTATCCGATTGCTCCAATAGCTGTCATCAGCACCTGCATAAAAAATTTTCATGCGCTTACCTCAGCTCCATTCTCGTTATCCTCAAGCACCTTAACAATTAGCTTTCTGTTAGGATATTTAGCTTTAATTTTATCTATTACCTCATTAGCAATCATTTCGCAAGATTTGTAATCTAAATCACTACTTAAAAGCGTGTTGAGCCACCGTTTAAATGCAATGTATTCTATATCACGATTATCGTGGAACTGCTCTATTTTTATTTCTACATGAAAAATATGCCTGTGCGGATATTTAAGAAAATCTTCATTACCACTTGCATCTGGGTATTTATGTATTCCTTCAAACTGCGTTCGTATAATTGCATATATAGTTGTCATTTTCTTATTAACCCCATAAACTCTAAACGTGCCTTCTCGTCTTTTTTAAATAACCCCTTTAACGCACTCGTTACCATAACAGAATTAGCCTTTTTAACACCGCGAATACGCATACACTCGTGTTGCGCTTCCAAAACAACCATTACACCAATAGGGTTTAACTGCTGAACAATAAAATCCGCTATCTGTTGCGTAAGCCGTTCTTGCACTTGTGGACGTGATGCAAACATATCAACTACCCGAGCGAGTTTTGATATACCACATATCTTCTTATCCGGGATATAACCTACATGTGCGAAGCCCGTAAAAGGTAATAAATGATGTGAGCAAAGAGAACCAAACTCAATTGATTTTAAAAGAATCATTTGGTCGTATCCCGGATTATCAAACATAGTGAATTTAAAGTCGTCTTTATTTTGCCATTCTTGTAAGAAGCGTTTAATACGGTCAGGCGTATTCCTTAATTCCTCTGCGCTAAACAATTCATCCGGTATTTCTATTTGCATCTTTTGTTACCCCATATATCTATATGTAATCGTGGCGAGTAAATAAAGTTATGTTTAATGCAGTAATTCCATACGCGTCTTTTTATCTGTTCATCCTCTTGGTTATTGAACGTAGTTAAAGGCATTAAATAGTCTGCGTAGTTGAGTAAATCCATATTTATCCTTTGTAAATCCGTGACTACTTTAATTGTAATGTTATCTTCAGAATTGTCTTTTCGAAGTTGCCAGTATTTTGCAGTATTTTCGTCTTTCGGTGATATTGTAATATGATAGAATAGAGAGGCATCAAATCCTTGTTGTGTGCCATTTGTTTCAAGTACATGGTATTTGTTTACGGTTGCTTTAATAACTTCGCTTATATCACAAATTTGGAGTGTTGGTTCACCACCAGTCCAGCATATATATTGTTTATTTGATTGATTAATGCGTTCTATGAGTTCTCCTATCTTTGTTTCTTTTCCATCTAAATCATGGTATTTTGAATCGCAGTATTCACAGTTAAGATTGCAGCCAGATAATCTAATGAATAGCATAGGCATTCCTGTTAAACCCCCTTCCCCTTGGATTGCTTCAAATACCTCACAAATCTTCATCTGTGTTACCTTCTATACACGAATCTTCAGATTCCCATACCTTTACGGTTGCATCAAACTCTTTAAGCTTATTTAAGAAATATCTAACAATGTTCTCTGCGGTTGGATTATACATAAAATCGTTCAGGGATTTATGGTCAAATTCATCTATTATTTGTTTAACCTCTGTGAAATCAGCAATCATTGCTTCTTCGGGTTTTAAATGTTTTTTAATCCCTATTTCAACAAGCCACGTATGTCCATGTAAGTTTCTGCATTTGCCTTTGTATTCGGGTAAGAAATGCGCAGCGTCAAATTTATGCCTTAGATATAATTTCATAAAAAATAAAAAAGAAGGCAAGCATATAAAGCTTACCGATTATAGCCGTGTTCGCGCACGTGCTCCTCGCCGATCAATCGTTTCAGCTTATCGTGGATGTCGTCGAGTTCCGCCTGCGAGTCGCACCGTATCCGTATGCTGCACGTTGCCGGATATATGTCCACCTTCACCACCACCCTTTCCTCCTCTGTTTATTTTGCGGACCCGAGCTGCTGACTTTTGCTATATTGCCTTCGTCGTAAAAATCCTTCTTCGGAGCTGCAAACGCAAGAATCTCCTTCCATTCCGCATCGCTCAGACTTTGCGGGTCTTGCATTGCTCGCTTGCGGAGTTCTGCTATGTCGCTCATTTTGCGTACTCCTTTTCTAATATTTCATCCAACACCATTTTTTTTGTCTTCATGAGATCATCTAATAGTCCATCGAGGGAGCTGCGCGAAAAGAAAACGGGTGGAAAAGCAACCTTCATGAGATCATCTAATAATCTATAGAGAGATTCCATGTTCAGTCGATTCGATCTTTCTCTTGCTTCTTTGACTTTTTTGTCATTTTCAACTTCATATTTCCAAAGATGATCCCGATGTTCGTTTTTTTTCAATTTCTCGTTAATAGCTGGGAATTCTTGTCTTATTCGCTTTTCAAGCTTTTCTTCTTCTTCTGTTATTTCTCCGTCTTCATCTCCCAATGCCCTGAAAATTGTCCATGCTTCTTCTTCATTTATGTTCATATTAGCCCTCCTAACCACTGTCCCAACCCTTCCTGTTCTCGTTCACGATACGGCATGTTAGCGAGTTGTTGCCCACATCTATGGCAGATGGCCCTTGGCGAGCCTTGCCAAATAAGTACCGGCTCGCCACAGCCTCTGCACCTAGCTATGAAGATGTTTTTTGTTTTCATTGATAAATTGCCTCCATTTCATCAGTGTATCGTTCCCAGCATTCTTCGCAATACCCTTGTTTCTTCTCCTTATCAGTTTTGAGTTTGCATTTGCAATGAAAGCATATGCCCATATAATCCGTTGCGATGATTTTAAATTTTGTCATTTTAGTTTCGCCTCCAGTGGATATATCGGTGCTTTTGCTTCATGCACTTTTCGAAAATACTCGTATGTCGCCGTTGGTCCACCCAATGAGTCTATTATGCTGTTTATCTGTCCCCTCAAATGTATCTGTGCGGGAATCATCACTTCCCTATCCTCTGCTATCGCTTTCAATGCTTCAACAAATTCTTCTATGGCCATCTTCTTTCATTCGCCTCCTATCCTTCGCGGGATTCATCGCCCCCTTAACACCTCTTTGAAATTGTGTACTGGTGTATCGGGATAAAAAAATTCGTGCGTATATACGATATGGTTTATTCCTTCTGCGTTACAGCGTTTGCAGTACCATTCACAGACATCATCAGGTAAATTTCCTCCGCAACTATAATGTTCTTCGCAACCTTTGATTGCGCATTTCCCACGTACAAATATGCGGTAATACCATTTATCTATGAAGTTATGCGGTATGAACCACAATCGAGCCAATATGGAATAAAATATGTTAGGAAATTTGTCTGTCTTTGGGTCTATTTTATCAAAGAGCCATTCTTCAAAATCATCAGAGGTTATCATTGTCCTTCATCACCTCCGCCTGTTTGGTGAAAATCATTGTAGAAATCCTCTTCTTGCTCATCGGCATCGCGCCTGTCCGCTTCCTCGTCTGCTTCCTGTTCTGCCCTTATAGCCTCTTCGCTTGGAACTGGTTCCTGTCTCCATGTCCGGTCAGCAAAGTTTACTTTTTCTGTTTCATCCATTTTTTTCTTTTTCCCTCCTCTTATTCCGTTGCGGGGTTCATCGCCCCCACCTCGCTCACAACCCTTCTTCCTCTCTTTCATCCTCTTCAGGTTCTTCAAGACGGCAATCCTGAGAGTTCCAAATCAATTCTCCATTATCGTACCTCTTCTGTTCGTTTTCATCGACTACGTAGTCAGCACGGCCATAATTATAGTCGCCGTTATTGACCACCACTATGCCTTGCTTATTGAAATCTACGAACCCAATCAAACGCTCAACTCCTATCCATGCGCCGCCGTATGATGCATCAGAGACCTTTGATACATCTTTCTTTCGAACTACGCCGACAATCATTTCCCCGTCATGGATGGGGATATAATCGTCTACATCTCCCTCCTCTTCGAGAAATGCTTCCATTTCTTTTTCTATTTCTTCTGATCTCATCCTACTCACTCACCTCCTTATTTTGCGAGGGTTCATCGCCCCCGCCTCGCTCTCCTCACGTTCCAGCCGCTCACGTATCGCCTCTTTAACAAATACGATGCGTTGAACCCTTTTTGTATAGCCCAGTGCAAACATTCGGTCGTTAAGATCCTCTGCGATATGCATTACTGGCATTATATTCGCCTCCTCCATCTTTCATCTGCTTCTATTTCCTTTTCTAAATCCTCTTGTGTTATGTCTTCCGTAAGTGCCTTCCTTACGAATGTACCGATTTGTTTGTCTGTCCACTCCTCGTGGTTATCCCAAACCACGTCTAAAATTTTATCTTCGTCCATCTTATACTCTCGCCTCCTTATATTGCCTTGCCCCGCACACTTGGCACACATATACCCACCTTCTGCCTTCGCATCCCCATAGCGTAGGGATGTGCCCGCAGCACTTTTCTACCGGCTTTTTTGTTTCGCGCTCGCCCCTTTGCGCGGTTCCCTTTTTTTGCATTTTGTTTTTATCCCCTTATAATACTTATTATAATAAGGGTATATAAAAGTTGTGGTTACTTAAAGAAAAATGAAAAGTTGTTAGTAGTTTGGGTTATAAGTATTAGATTATGGGGGAGGTGAGACTTGCACTCACGACCTGCGGTTCTGGAGACTGCCGCTCTTCTGGCTGAGCTACACCCCCAACCAAATAAAGGGAAAAAAGAAAAAGAGGTATAAAAAGGCTCTTGCTTAATATATCCTCTCTTTGTGCGTTTATCATTCCCTTCCACTCCTTTCTTCTTTGACGTGCCTATTCTGCATCCCCCGGATGCGTTCTCTTTCCCTTTGCCATTCCTCTTCGGTCATATAGCTCCTCCTTAATCCCGTTTTTGAGTTCTGCGATAAGTGCCGCCCTCGTGTCCTTCGTGATCGCATTGAATACCATGTTTATCGCATAGCCCGCCTCTCTCTCAGAAATCCGTTCATCCGCTCTGACCTTCTCGGTGATTTCTCCGATTAGGTTAACATAGTAATCTACGGTGAGCTTTTCGCCTTCTGCGAGTGGTACTGGTTCCTTGTGCGGTATTTTGTCTGCGACAGTTCCTTGTTCTGCTTTTTCTTTGCTTTCCTTTTCCTCTTCTTTTTTTGTCGTGTCCGCTACCGGAGCCTGCTCCAGTTGCGTTTTATAGTCAGACAATCTAATGTCCCGCGGTATCGCCATCTTCGCATCGTGCTCTTTTGTTGCATTGCTGAATCCCGCTGGTATGAAATAGCCTTCCGTATCCTTCTTTACTGCGCCTTGCCCGAAGAATATCTGCTTTGATTCACCGTTTTCTTCAATCTGAATCAAGATGGCTTTTCCTCGCTTTTCTATTATCTTACCGGTGACGATTATTTCTGGTAGTGGTTCTTTACCTTCTTGGATGGATTTGTATTTCTGTACCAGTGGATGCTGATTCAGGTCGCCATTCTTGAGAAATTCCTTTTCCTCGTCGCCTTCAGGAATTTTATATGCCCATATCTTACCGAGCGGGTGGGCCTCGTTGAACGTAATGCCAATTTTTATGTCCATCACCCGGATGGCATATTTTATTACGCCAGGGTCTTCGTATCGCTTGAATCCGAGTGCCGCAAGTATTTGCTGATTTTGTTCGGCTATTTCTTCAGTATCTTCAATCTCACCCTCCATTTCTTCGGCAAATTCCTTTTCTGCCTCCTCCAATTCCTGTTCTTCTTTATCTTCGTCTGTTGGGGTTGCTTGCTGTTCGATCATTGTAGTGCCTCCATTAATGCGCTCTGATTGATTTTGAACCTTTTCATGATTCGTTTTATCGCAACCAAGGCATCACCTGTATCGCTGTTTCGCGTACTGAAACCCGTGCCTCCTCCATTTTCGCTCTTATCGAAAATGTAGAAGATGCAGCCCATATCGTCCGTTTTTGTACCCCCAAACGCATTAAGCAATGTCTCAGTCGCAACTTCTAAATCATTTTGTTTGCTCATTGTTCTTTCCCCTCTTTTCGTATGCTCTTTTCGTATGCTCTTTTCGACATATTGTGCCATCTTGAATGTGCTCCATGCCTGTAATTGCTCCATATCCCATTGGTTGTTTAATGCGAGATTGCAGAGCTCTTCCATGTTCATGTCCAACATCTCACGTACTGATACCATCTTATTCGTCCTCCCTGACTTGTATGCAGCCGCTTACCATCTTCTTCCATGCATAATCTTCTATCAGTTCCTTCAGTTCCCGTTTGACCGTTCTCAGGCTGCTTTTACTGAGATTCGAAAACTCTATGGCTAACTTATTGCTTTCGCTCATTGTTCTGCCTCCGCTATTTTTATCGCCACGCTCTTTTTCTCGTCCCAGGTCGCTATCTCGTCCCCCAACAGTCCAGCGTCTTTTGTCTTGCGGAGCTTGACCGTCTCGAAACTCTTGATGAAATCGGGAAGTCTGTGTATCGTTGCGAGGAATTCCACCAGCTTCTCTTTGCTTTTGATGTGCAACGACCGCGTTGTCCTCAATGTCGCCGTCCCCGCAGCGCATTCAAAAGTCTTCTCTTCGATGTCCCACTTCTCAACAAGTTCGGATTTAATGCCTATTTGCTGTTGCTGCGCCGCTTCGATTGTCTTGATATATAGCCCTTGCCCCAATTCTATCATTTCGTTTAATTTCGCTCTTTCCCGCCTCAACATATCCAAGTCTGGATCAGTATCCATTTTCCGTGTTTCCGTAGTGACTATATTTTCGAGTTTTATATATTCGTCTATTCTCTGGGCTTTCCAATCTCTTTTTGCTTCTTCGCTCATGCCGCTACCTCCCTTACTATTCCTTTTTCAAAGACAACAATGCTAAGGCTCTCTTCTCCAACTCGTGCTTTCGGTCCGCCATTCCGAAAACGTTTATATACTCCCCTGATTAATCTTATCACAGGGGAGTTCTCGCCTACTCCTCTTCTTTCCATTTATATCTCTCCTAAATCCTCTCTGCAATCATCGCATATACCATCCATTTCTTCGTCTTCGTTTTCCAATTCGTTCCCGCATATTTTGCATAGCATCTTATTGCTTCGCCTCCTTTCTCTGCGCTACTCGTTCCCATAATTCCACTTGCGCTTTACCCGCATCTATGCGTTTCTGATACCACTCCTTGACTATTCTCGATATTATCGTAGCGTCCGTTATGTTCGCCTTCTTACCTTGTATTTTCAATTCCTCGTTTTCCTTTGCCGCTAACATAAGCAATTCCAGCGTTATGTCATTGGGCAGATATACGGTTACCATCTTATTTTTTCTCTCCTTGTTGAGGCAGAACGGTTGCCAACCGCTCTGCGACTTCTGCGACTTCTTCATAGTTCTTTCCTGTTATTTCGAGTCCCTTGCTTACTTTTTCCAGAAATTTTGATATTCGCTCGCTCCGAACAAGTTCTTTCAGTGCCTGTCTTGGTAGGTTCGCGATTTTAACGTAGTAGCTGACTTCACCCCTATAGCAAACTTCTACTTCCAAGTCATGTTGCCGGGTAGTGAGGAAGTATTTTTCGATTTCTCCTTCGTCGTCTTCGCTTTCATAGAATGATTCGTCATCGGTGACCTCGATGCTCACGAAGATTTTTGGCATGAATTTGTGGTGTTCGCGTTCTTCGATATAATGTACTTTGCGCTCTGGATCGCCCCATCGTCCTCTATCAAAATCCGGCGAAACCAATTCGATTTTTGCTCCTTCGATTTGTTCGGGTATCCCATCAAAAACTCGATTGGTTTTTCTTTCGCAATACTGGAAGTGAATACTGCTCATAACGTGTCGCCCGCATATCTGGCAATATTCCTTTTCCCCAAATATATTTGCTATTCTCTCCACATTCGTGCGGAGTTTTTCGGTAGCTCTTGCAAGGTCCCCCTCGCGTTCCTGGATATATTCCAGGACACTTTTCAAATCTGCGGCTTCCGCCGCTTCTTTCTTTTCCATTTTTCTTTCCCCCCCCCCCTTTTTTTTCTTATATATTATATAATATATATGTATATGTATATGTATATGTATATAAGAAGGGGTATATAAAGCTTTCGGTTATTATAAAAATTATTGCAGTTGGTTAGGCAATCCTAAAATGTTTAGGTTTTCTAATGGGTTCTCGGAGAAAGCACGTCCAATAACTCGTTACATTTCTTGTAGTCCCCGATAACCATTGCTGCGTTTAGCGCTTCCATCGTTTGCTCTAATGTTTCTTCTGTCAGTTCGTTCAGCTCTTCTGTGTTGTCCTTTTGTTAGAATCCTGCTTTTTGTATTGTCGACTGCTCATTTAAGGTTGTCTGCTCTTGCTCTATTTCTGTTTTAGCTCCAGTTCTCGCTCATTTCAGAAACCCCCCGATATATTGCGCATAGGCGGGTGGTACTGCTTGTATTAATTCTTTTTTGGTCATCCAATTTATATTCATTGCCTTTTTCCAATCCTCATATTTGAAACTACATCCGTCACCGCCGCAACCCGCAACACAACAATATTGACTGCGTTTCGCAAGAGTATTATTTTTTGTTTGTATGATAATCGGTGGCTTGTGCTTAGGATGTAATGGCTGTGGTATAGATAATCCTTCTATCTCAAAGTGTCTGTGTCTAATTATATTTAATCCAAACATCGTTCCACAAAGAAGTAAATCCTTTCTAATTGGTGCACTGATGACATTTTCTATTATAAATGGTTTGCTTGTTTCTAATAAATGTTCTCTTATTTTTGGTATTAAATCGAGATAAAATTTACCTCTATTTCTTGCTTTTGAGGAAGCCCAAGTATATGCTTGGCATGGTGGACTTGCCCAATATGCATCGTAGCCATCTAAATCAAAAGTAAGTGCATCCGCTTGTATAAATTCAAAAGGATAATTTGGCTGTGAATTAATGTCAACTCCGATGACTTCATGCCCCGCTCTATGCAGTCCCATTGCTGCACCGCCAGCTCCACAGAATATATCTAACATTTTCATCTAATTTACCTCCACTACTCCATCTCCTCTTTCGGCGGCTGCTCCCCTATCTCGCCATCTGATAGCGACCACAAATCCCATAGCTGCTTCTTCAGCTTAGCTTGCTTTTTTGTCATCTTCTTTCATAGATTATATCAAAGCATATTTCGTTAGAACCGTTCACTTTTGAATTCAATACCCGGGCCCCACATTTCTTTCCCAGCACTTGCAGTCGCATTATCGACATGCGATTGAGCTTGCCTCCATGCCCATTTCCCCTTGCGCGAATAAGCGTAACTTTGCCGTGCCGGTCGCAACAAACCAAATCTACCGGCTCGCGTTCTATTGGAATGGTGTCTTTCAATATGGGAAATACATGCAAACCTTCATGTTTCTCTTGGTTCCTCTTTACTGCTTCGCGAAAATTTTTCATTAGTACATCATTCGTTCTCCTATTTTTTCACGCTTTGAAAATGAAAAGTGTGTGTAAAAGATAGGTTTTTCTTCATCTTCTCGTTGCGCTTCTCTGGAAGTGGGCGGATAGCCAAACGCGTTTTCGTCTATGAATATGAACTTCTTGCCTTTGATTTCAACAATATCAATCATGTTTCTACATCACCTATCCCGAACCTAACTATTCTCTCCTCTTCATCCCAATAAGCCCTGATGTTCAGTCTATCTTCACGCATGAGCTGCAGCATCTGCTCGTTGCGGCTGTAGCGTTCCGCTTGCGTGAGCGTGAGCTCTTTTAGCCTGCCGGATTTTATGGCGATGGCGATGGCTGTGGGCATCATTTGTTGCGTTTTTTCATTCTTCATCGTCTTCCATTTCTAAAGTCATTTCATACCAAGTTTTAGAAGAAATGATAAGCCTTTTTGCCATATCCGTTTCCGGGAAATGGCATTCGCCATTCTCAAATAGAGGACAACGTTCTAAATGCAAAATCGCACATCTTCCATTGCATTCGTTTTCAAATCTTTTAATCCAAGACTCTTCTAATTTGTATTGATTTTTTCCTTTCATTTCATTTTTTCTTCTTCTTGGGTGTAATCATAGCTAAAAATGTTGGCAGTGCACTGGGTTCTGCTCCTCCAGGTATCACGTCGCATTCCGGGCAAAAATCTTTAACCATGTCGGGATCTATGATATATGGTACTTTTTCACGTCCACATTTGTTGCATTTGCCCATTTTCCACCCCCTCTACTAATTTATTCTCAATGAGCCAGATCAGCATTTTAGCCCGTGCACCCGCTTCCGTCTTTGTCGTGAATGCCTTGCCACCGTGTTGGTCCAATTCATCACCGCATGCCCATGTATCAGCGGTACGCCATGAAGTGTAAAAAGTGGGCAGCATCTCGCCGAGTTCCGCAACGGTGAGGGCGGCAAACAATTCTTTTTCTTTTCGCCCAATGCCCCCGTAGTACTGACTTTTAGCCCACTTAGTCAATTCCACATGGAAAGTTCCATCAGTGTATTCAATCCACGAAAATAAGGTGTCCTGCTTTGCCCCCAACTCTTTCAGCCGCTTCGACAATTCGAACGAAGTTACTTGTTCTTCTAATTTCATCTTCCTTTATCGCCCTCCCTTCTCGCCCGCCATACGTTTTCCATCTTGCATCATTTCTTACTCTCCCAATTTTGAAGTGTTACAAATTTAGGTTTTTGGTATTTCGAAGAGGGTTTCGCATTTGTCGGATTGAAGAATCGAACCACGTCTTCCCAGTCCACCTGTGACCATATGACCGAGTTTTCTCCAAGTGCTTTGAGGTATTCTCGTTTATGATGTTCTACATGCTTGTTCCAGCCGAAGAGTCCTATTTCTCTTCCGCAAACTCTACATTTCATCTCTTCTTACTCCTTTCTTTTATTATCCCCTTCACGTCCCCATCCGCAATCCCTTTTCGTCTTACTATCTCCGCAATGCTATGCCCACGCGTGTGTAGATTGCTCACTGAGATACGCAATTTCGCATCTGCGGAATGGTGATTGCCCGCAAACGGCGCATAGCCACCGGTGCGATTGCGCCTCGCAGTGCTGAGCTTGTCATGTAAACTTTTGAGATAATCGGTGCTTCTTACGGTGCCGTAACGCGGGCGGCGTATTTCATGTTTCTGCGCGGTATTGCAGATGGCTCGCCATGTTCTTCCAAGGAGCAATTCCAAAACCACTTCGCGTGACGAGATAGGATAGTGCTCCTTGAGAATTGCGAGTTCTTCTTTTGACCACCGCTCCCATTTCTCGCTCATACCATATCCTCCAATTTTGCGCGATAATATTGAAACAAGTTACCTTCCGGTTTACTGCAATTGTGCTTTCTACATTCCACACTGACATATTCTGCAAATAGAGGCATCGCCTTTTTTACTTCTTTAAAATCGCTCATACCTAAATCCACCAGAGCTTTGTCCAATGCACCCAATATTTCCGATTTGGGGAGGGGAGGCAATAGGGGTTTTCCGTCCTCAATATGTCGCGGCTTCTTCTCGAGCTTAGGCAGATCTAACTTTTCTTTGAAATATTTGTATTTAGTGTTCTTTTCAAAGGTCTTCCCGACTGTGCCTTCTCTACCGGTTTCTTTTGCTATTTTAAGAATTTTATCCCGGAATGCTAATAAAGATTCAAGTGTTGTATGCCGTGATGTTCCATATAAATCTACAATAGGCAATCCAAAATGATAGCAGTGCTGATATACCAAAGTGTATGGTATCAATCCGCTGATTTTAGTGGACCAGACATCAAAAATGATAAATTCGTTCTTCTCATGTAATTCCGTTCTGGTTGGTGATTTGCCTTTTGTTAGTAGTTCGCCAAAGATAACACATTCATCATGCCATTCGTCACGCATTGAAATCAGTAGTTCTCTAACGTTCTCCGCTTCGTCTGTGTCTAAGAATATCATATGAAAGTCTTCGCTCGCTATGTCCATGTTTCTGCTACGTAAGTTGATATTATCTTCTTCGTTCAGATACGCGCCGATATTACTGCCGTCTCTTTTCTCCTGCCAGAATATCTCATGTCCTAAAAGAATGTGCGGATTTGGATGCATCGCCATTATCGGATTCAGTTCCGAATACCTTATTTTACTTATTTCTATCATTTATTTTCCCTTTTTCATCCCAGTTTTCAAAAGTTAATCTTCCTGCGAATTTGTCATGCAGAAAGTTGAACCGAAGATGCCTGTTGATATATACTTTCTTTCCATTTCTGTATCTTCTCCAGCGATGCCCACCAATCATCCACCTTCCGCCTTCTCGTGATTTTATCATTCTTCTGTTTCTCTTTCTTTAGCTTATCCTGGGCTCAGTTGATTCAAACGCCGTTTTGCTTCTGCTTTATATTCACTTTGTTCCATCTCAAAGAGGTCTATCCCTTGCAGTTGCGCGGCAGTGTTTATCTTTTGATATACTACATCAAGGTCATCCCAGTCCTCTGGGGTTATCCAAACCTTAACGCCCCATTCTCTTGCTTTCGCCGCATATAACCATGCTGCATCTCTGGCTTTTCTGAGCTCTCTTTTAGGCACGATTATTATTTTTAGTGCTTTCGCGAGTTGCGATACCGAGTTAAATAGCTGCTCTCCTCGCTTTTGTAGTGTGTCTGCCAAGGTTTGCATCTCTTCTTTCAAGCCCCCTGGTAACTCCTTTATTTTTTTTGCCCTAATAGCGAACAGATTGGCAAACTTCTTTAGTGCGTTCTTTGCTACTCCGATTGCGTTCTTCACCGAATAAATGAAAATCTTCCGATGCGCAGTGCTCATTAAAACGCGTAGTTTGTTCGCAACTTCAAAAGAGATGTTGTGCGATAGTACGATAATCGTTTCGGCGGTGATGTGTACTTGTGATTTCTCTAATTTTGTCTTTACTTCTATCCCTCTTCTTATCGCTTCGCTGACTCCCTGTTCTGTTTCGGCTGTTGATTCTACGATTGCGATTTTGTGGTATCCTTCTCCGTACGTTGTCGCGCGATCGGGGAGCAATATTTTTGATACCCTCCAACCATCCGGGTATTCGTATATATTTGTGTATTTCCCTAACATCCGCTTTATCTGCGCGGTATATTCGCGGGTAAGGTCGTCTTCTTCCTTCACTATTTCTACAATTCGCTGGTATATTACTCTGGCTGCGCGGATTACTTCTCTGTCTATTTTAGATTGTTGTGGCTGGTTGTCGGTTTTCTCTACTAAAATTTCTCTTCCTTCCTCTTTTTTCTTCATTTTTCTTTTCCATATTTACTGTGATTTGTCTTATTACTTTATATGGTATATATATCTTTTAATAAATGAGCCTTCCTCGGCTCTCTTCATTGCTTCTCCCCCCGGCAAAAAGGGGGGATTTCTTTTTTTATTTACTACATTGTTCATGTGCCCCATAGCTCCCTAATCTTTTCTTTTCTCTTTTTTATTACCAGCCCTCTGCTTTTCTCTATGTCCATAGGCGCGGGATTCGCAGTGAAGAACGCATTTAATATCGCCTCTATCACATCCGATTTGGTCTCTCCTTTCAAACTGTTTGCTATCTCCTCTATTCTGTCCTTATATTTCTTCTCAATATGGAAGCTCATTATTGCTTTCTCTTTCTCTTTTTTCTCTCTCATCTTATATACACCGATATAGCATTATTTATAGGGGTATATAAAGCTTTCTATTTTTTCGTTTCGTTGGGGCTGCCTAAAAGACGAAAATCAAAGAAAAGGAGAAAAACGAAAAGGGCGCATAATGCCTTAAATAGGAAACGAAGCGGATAAAGTGAGATAAATTGCTATCTATATAAATAGCTACTTTTACCTATCCTAAAATACCTTTTCCTTCTTAACCTTTCCTAAAACGTCCCCCCTCTAAAAGCAACCCCGCCAATCCGCACCGGCCTTTCACATAGTCCACCTATGCGAACCAAACAACCTTTTTAATACTAACTATCAACCACAGATAAAACATTAGCTTACATCGCTGAACTCGAAGGCAGGGCAGCGTACCTTATTTGTTTGTCCCCCTTCTCCTTGCCTAACTCTATTGCAATGCACCATCCCCAATTCTTTGCAAGTTCTAAGTCTTCTCTTCCCTGCTCACTTACCGGTCTACCCATTCCCATTCCATTTTTATTCCCCCAAATGAAATATCACCATTATCACAGCGCCCATAATAGTAAATACTGATGCAGCAATCACAATCTCTTGATACATACCCTCGAAGTCATGAATAAATAGCACATCAATTAAAAGTATTAACCATTGCACCAGCCCACATAACAAAACAAACCAGTCACACATCCATTCCATTTCCATTCCATTTTTCATCTTCCTTTATCGCCCTCTCTTCTCGCCCGCCTTTCCGCAGCCTCAAGATACTTACGCTCAAAATGTGTCAACCCCTCGAGCTCGGACTTGGTTCGCAGGCGTGCAACGAATCCGTGAAGTGTGGGGTCTTCAATCATTGACTAACCCATACTTCAACTGGTCGCATAAGTTCATCATATTCTTCTGTCTGCTTAAATCTTCTCCGTTGTAGGATTATTTTCATTAGCCCTGAAGGAGTGGGAACTTTTATTCTTGATCCTGTCTCTAAAATGGTATCAAGAAGCCTACCGAAGTTGCCTTGTCGTTTCTGTTTGCTCCGGATAAACGAGATAAAGATAAAATTATTGTGTCTCCATAACCATCCATCAAACTTATCGCTTGTGAACCCGATCGCCCTGGCGAATTCGCTATCCAATTCTATGATGCCATCGGTCATTCTGGGAACTCCTGCCTCCATGCTCTTCTCTTAATATAGTCCAGTCCGCTACGGCTCCATCTCTGTACTATCGCCCTGTTTATCTTTCCAAAATTCGGCTTTTCTCTTGAAGATATGCAGAAGGCGTAAGTCATCGCGATGTCGTTTCGTTTGGATTCTTTGTTGTCTATCTCTTCGAGAATGCACTTTTCGCAATCCATAAGTTCGCAGATCATTCTACCTCCCCTAATTTTATCGCATGGAACTCAAACGCCCATCTGCTAAAGCCGTCCCATTTCGGATTGAGTTCTCGAAAGACTTTTTCATATTCTTCTGGTTGGTATCCTCCTTCTGCCCATGCATTTTCTTTTGATATGTATGAAAGAACTGTGTTGGTGACTTCTCGTTCTTCCCATATCCTATCCATCACTATCCTAATATCTGGTTCTGCCTTCACGCCTCGTTTGCGCTGCACTGCGTAATCCTTACCGACTTGATATATGCCTCTGTTTAATCTGCGGGTTTGCGTCTTTACAATCATACCAAGACAAAAATTACGCAATCTATCACAGAATAACCCATTTTGAATCATCGCAATATGCCCTGGTATATTAAATATCATTGTTCTGTATCCTCGTATCCACAATTAGGGCAGATGTATCTGCATTCATGTGTGAGAGTATCACATTCCGCTTTTTTCATTTCTATCCCTTCGCAATATGGGCATTCTTTCATTTTTCTTCACCTTTTTCCTTTTTGATCTAGCCCTTTAGCCTTAATATCTTCTCCGTTCTAATTTTTCGTCAAGAATTTCGTCTCTTCGTTTTTCTTCTTTCTCTTCCTTTGTCAGAACCACTCCGCTTTTGATTTTGTTTTCGTCAATTTCATTATCCGCTGCCTTTATAGAATTGAGTAGCACTAGCCAGAATATTGCCGTTTGTAGTATTTCTATCGCTTCGCCAAAAGAGTAATCTTGTAGTTGTTCTATCAGTTCCAATGCGATCCTATCATATTTATTGACTTTTAGATTCATCGGGTTGTACACTACAATGCCTTCTTTGTCTGCTGTCTCTTTTATCGCTTCTATTGCATCTTTCATGTTTTTCATTTGTCCGCTTCTCCTACGAATTAGTTTTCCCATCTTTCATTTCTTCCGTATATTTTTCCCAGCACCGCTCACAATAACATTGTTCTTTCTCCTTCTCTGTTTTGAGTTCTTGTTTGCAATGAAAGCAAATACCGGTGTAATTCATTGCCGTGATATTATGTTTCATCATTTTCTTCCGTCTTGAGAAGGACGATCCCAGTTTTCATTTCAACTCTACAATATGGACATTCTTTCATCTTCTTTTCTTCACCTTTTCCTTTTTTTTGCTATCTAAACATTTTGCCACTTCTAAAATGTCTATGAACTCATTTGCTTTTTTCTTGTAATCCATTTCGGATCATGTCCACGTGTCCTTCAACTGCGAATATCATAGGTTCTCCTAACATTGTCAAATATCCCCCTTCTCTTTTAGAAATTGGCGAGTTCGTTCAGCTTCTTTCTCGGGAATCCACCAACACTCATAACCATATTTAAAACTACCATCTTCTAATTCAAACTTGGGGGTATCGCGACAGAAAGCTAACCCCCCCTCGAACTCACCGTGTATATCTATATCGCCACGGTATTTTGCACTAATAAAAGTATTGTTCTCCAAATCTACTATTCTAACCTCTTCACCTATTTCTAATTTTCTACTCCCATATTTCATTTTACCTCCTTTTCACCTCCTACTTCCTTTTTTTTCATTTATCGATATTTCTCTCCCGCTTCTTTTCAAGTGATAATAATAACGCCAGGGTTTTCCTGCAGCTTTCCTTTCGAGGGTGCCGTCATCAAAAAGAATTTTTAGGTTTTTTGCTATGATATCATCAGTCTTTTTGATTCTTAGCGTAAAATAATTCGTAGAAAGCCATCCAGAGTCTCCAATATACTCACATATGCGGATTATCTCGCGTTGAGTGTCATTCATTTTTTGCTATTTCCCCTCCTTCTTTCGCTTGTAGCCATCGCAAAATCTGCTGTCGTGTAAAATTGGAAGACCGTATAAGGTGCATCTATTTCCCTGAATATGTTCACACGAAAAACATGGGCTCTCCATTTCCACTATTTCACCTCTTCCCTTAGTCGTTTTAGCAACCTTCCTTTTGCGATGACCCGTCCTAATCTGCGGTTGAATACATCACGCTTATCGCAAATTGCAGCGCCCCAAGTAGAATCATTTAGGCGTAATTTTAGAAATCCAGTATTGTGATATTCAGAAAAGCTGGTTTGATCGATAGCACGATTGACGTATTTCAGAACTCTTTTGTAATCTGAGTATTTCGCGGTGCTCACTATTGTTATTCCTGCATACGGAAAGACAAGGTTATCGCCGACAAAATGAAATATCCGCGGTTTTATCCGGAGCTTTTCAAAATCCTTATCCAATTTCTCTTCTAAGTTTTTCATTCTTCTTGTTCCCTCCGCGAACGCACCATTTGTAAGAAATCCTCAATTTTCAGCGTGACCAGTTCGCTTGCTTCATTCTTCACATGCGTAACCAGAATAGGCGTTTTGCCTTCTTTCTGTGCTGCTTTCGCTACAAGCTTGAATATGGTATGATGCAGAAAGCAAGCTCGGAGCTTTATCTCAGTATAGAGCCATGGATAATCCGTTTCAATGCAATCCGCTGCGGTGCCATGCTGACTGTTGCTGCCGGATAGTGGCGTTCTGCGCCCTCCAAACTTTGCGCATACGCGCTGTTCTAAAAGTTTCCACGCACGCTTAGTTGTCATGTTAAGAAGCACTCCTAACCTCTTCTTCCGTCAATAGTGTTATTTTTCCTTCTAAAATTTGGATAACGTCTACGAATCCGTGCATATGCTGGTCCGCTTCGACTAAGGCGGCCCCTCTGTAATCTGCAGTGCTTGGTATCCATTCGTGGTGGATTTGGCTTTTTGGGGCTATTATTTGTTTGTATGGGCGATAATGCTGGCGGTGACTGCTTCTAAGCAAATTTCGGAGATGCTGTACCCCTGATGAAGCATATCGCTCGTGTGCCTCATAATATTTTCCACCTTTTCTGGATGTTTCATGTTGATATTGTTTTATTTGTTTTGGATTGTTATTATTCCATATTTGTATTTGTTGTTGCCATTTTTCATATTGTTCTTTGCCGTATTTTCTAGTTCGTTCTTCGTTTTTCAATTTATATTATTGCTCCTAAAAAGAACATCACGAGTCCGCCCACAATCGCACCTTCAGCGAGTAACCCGAATCCATATCGCCGATAATCCGCAAACAATCTTCGTTCTCTGTGTTCTCTTCGGAATAACGCTATAATCGCTTCGCTGGCAACTTCTTTCATGCTCATGTCGTGTTCCTCTGACTTCTCTACAAGAATCCGATGCGCTTCTTCTGTGATGCGAACGTTGTTGCTTTTGGCCATCATTCACCTCCATGTTCCGCCAAGGTGGTCTGGTTGTCGCTAATGCTGATGTCAACGGCTGTCTCAAGCAGTTGCTTAATCTCATCAAGCTTCGTTCTCTCTGTATCTACTTCGATTGTTAGCTTTGTTGTCGATGTCTGGCAGTCAATCTTTTTCAGCCACCCTTTGAATTGCGCTTGCATTATGCATCTCCCCCTACCTTTTCGCGTCGCTCTATCTCAATCTTTCCAGAGCTGGGGATTGTTTTCGCTATAACGCTATTGCCAGATACCAGCCCGCTTTTCTCCAAGAGCCATATGCTCCATATTACACTTCCATCTGCGCGAACATGTCTTGGTTCGCTATATGTGCCTTTTAGTATTTCTTCCATTTTTATAACTCACCTCGCAACATCTTTTCCAACACTTTCATCTCTTGATCTGCCTCCAACATTCTCCTCTCACTCGCATTGTATTTCTGCATCTTCTGAACGTGGAGGTATATCCAATATGCCTCCCTGTCCGTTATCCCCCGCTTTAGCGCGAGTTCGCGAAACTCATGCGCCAATTCCGCTTCGCTTTTCTCTTCTTTTCTATATGCCATGTATGTAATATCAGATAGATGGTATATAAAAGTTGCGATAGGTAGTATTTTTCTTTAGCTTCTGTTATCCAAACAGATAACGTGTATTATCCGAAAATGGTCAAATCGCATGAGACCGTGATAGATGCAATATGACAAAATTAGTATGCGAAACGGTGTTTGCTATTACTGTATCGAGAATAATCGCACAGACATGCTAATTAGGGGTTACGATGTTTATTGGACACTTGCATATCCGATATAATTCATATTACAAACTCCTTCTCTTCATATACTATTTCGCTTATCTCTTCTTCTACGTCTTCCGTTGCTTCTACCTTCGACACCATCTTGTCTCTTGCCATCTTATCTGCTTGCTCCTCCATTTTCCAGAACTTCTTCGTTGTTGTGTCTAATTCATATCCTTGCTTAATCTTCTTCTTCACTATTTTCTTCTTAATGGTCTTATTACGTTTCCGAGTTACTATTTCACCTTTGTCCTCATCCCATACATCGTAATCTTCTTTAATTGCGTATTTCTTTGTAAACGTCTTATGCTTGCTTGCGCATTCTGCATGGATTGGTATTGCCATCGGCTCTTCTGTCTCCTCATCAAACTGAATTACTTTGAGAATGAGATTGTCGCCAAGTTTGAATTTCTTTCCGCAGATAACGCATTCTTTTTCTGTAAATGCTACATCACCTTCGTGGACTACAACTCCGTAGATATGTCCCCATTTGGCTCCGGAACCCCCCAAATATCTATTATTAGCAGTACTATCGGGATAGAAATCCGCTTTTGCATAGAGATATGCAGATGAATAAAATGCTTGGGAACTCATATCTAAATCGCCCGTCATTGCTACTGAACCGTCCTTCTTGAATATCGCTGAGCCTTCTATGCCGTCCACCTGCCCTGCATTGATGGCAAGCGCATCAATATCCGCTTTCGTCTGATCGGCTGTTGCTCCCGATTCTATACTATTTAATTTTGATATCTGAGCTGCTGTAGCATGACCAGTTTGTGCTGCCGTTGCTGCTTGACATGGTGGTGCAGAAGGATGCGAATAGTTGTTTGCACCAGTTGCGATGCCATCTAACTTCGTATGGTCTGCATCCAAGAAAGCCTGTTCACCGGTATCGGGATACTTAGTCGCACCATCTTCTACGTTTATTAGCGTCCTAATTTGCGCTGCCGTTAATCCTGCGATAGTTCCGCCGGTGATTCTCCCAAGTATTCTCTGTTCGTCAATCGTAAGCGCTATTGGCGTATTATCTGTATCCGCCTTCAATATGGTATTCGCATTAAACTTATTAATCACATCTGCAATTATGTTCTCTATGTCCTTCGCAAGATTGTAATTAATCCAGTTGTCGTATTCTGCGATCGGCTGCTTACCGACTTCGTATTTCGCCTGTCCAGCAGGTATTTCCGTGCCTACATTATCCCATTTACTCTTCTGCGTTACCGCCATTTTAGGTTGCCCCCTCTGTATAGAATAGTCTCACTTTCATATTCCACCGCCCCTTATTTATGTCTTAACGAGTATGATCCATGTGAATGCGGTTACTCCTGAACCGCTGTTTCGAATGACGAATGAATTTGCCGCTATGTCGGTCACCCAGATTTCGCCTATTGCACCACCGCCATCAGAAGTAGAAATGATTGTAGGTATGTAATCCGCGAGATTGAGATTATGCGTAACTGTTTTGCCACTCGGACCTGCGAAATTAGATGCACCTTTAAAAAAATTAAATAAGGAAGAAGCAACTAAATTACCATATGACGCATCTAATATGTCAAAATTACTATTTAGAGAACTATCCCAATTTATTTCACCTCTATCGGGTTTTGCTAAATCTAAATTCGGAGTGTTTTCGCTCATCTTTCTTTTTTGTGTTTATGTTAAGACTTTAAAGTATTAGTCCGGCATACGTCCCACCATTAGGATTAGAATTTGCTATGTTGTTATATCCTTTCGTGCTATCCGACGTATCACCGATCCCCATATGTTCGAATGTACCAAGTTGTTTTAAGGTAGTTATCTGCACTGCAGCAGGTTTTATTTCGTTTGCCAAAATCTTAAAATCAGCACCGGAGATCCCGCCTGTTGTCAAATCTTGCTGATATATTGTGATATCAAACGAAGCTGGATAGATGTCCTCAATGAGCACCCGTAATGTGTTTGTATATAGAATCGCAGCACAAATCAGTTTGATTTCGTCTATGGTCACATGAGATATGTGCTTCTGATACTGCAGCTTTATACGCATCCTGAAGTGTGCGTCTGTCTCCTCCGCATTTCTGGTTATGTCGAAGGGCTGTGCATAGTATTCGAGATTCTTACCACTTGCATAGTCTACCCAATGCGCTTCTTTTACTCTGCGCAATATGTCTTCAATGCCCCCGCCCCAGAGTGCATAACCATAACCGTCATCACCATAGCCCACGACTTCTAATTCACGCAATACCGTACCGAGCAGCTTATAATTGTTTGAAGCTTTCTCTTTCTGAAATGCCGTTGAAAGCACCGGAACAAGACTATCTATCTTCATCTTATTTTAGGATATGGTTACCTCCACATCATTATTCGTAGTGCGTGCTATTTCGTTTGCCGCTATCGTTATGTTTGACGTCCCGAATGCACTACCAACCTTCGCTATTTGCACCGTGGTCGCATCGACAACACCAGCTATGCTCATTACCGCGGCGACCACGCTATTATATACCACGTTACCACCGATGTCAAGGGCGTTTATGTATGCTACTACTGCATCTCTTATATCATTCCCTGATACGTCTGAACCATCAGTGGTCACAACCACATTTGCGGATACGTCAACCTCAATTGGACGTTCAAAATATATGTTGTGCGAAGCATCATTTATGTCAAGCGCGTATCCCAACGTATTACCTGAGCTTTCGATCCCCGCGGGTTTCGTATCCCATATCGCCTGCGCCACCTCGTTATCTTCACCGCCGAATGCGGTGATCATGAACGAATGCGGGGGCAAACCACCGACATTACCCGAAGTATCGTTCTCCACGATTATCGCACTGACTATATCAGGTACGTATTCCGCACTGCGTACTCGTGCAAGTATCGCATCCAGTGTGCCTGCCCCTACCGCTGCACTGGTAGTCTTCACTCGTAGTCTCAGTTCCGCATCGGTCTCCTTATCTCTTCCTTTCGTTGTTGGGTCCGTATTGTTCACAGAATCTATGCCGCTTATCGTGTCAACAATGACCGTTATTATGTTTGACGTTACATTTCCACTTGCACTCGCAAGAACCGCCTCTATGTTCCCGCTTGCGTCCGTGTCTGCAGCAACCATCGTGATCACTTCGGTCGTCTCGAACCGTATGGTCTCGTCCGTAGTCGCCACGCGCGTGCCTTTTGGAATCGCTATCTCATTGCCCGAAGCGTCCCGGTGGAACGTGACTTTACCACTCGCCTTCACTGCGGCAATTCGCACAACTCCTAATCCCGCAACGTAAAAGTCAAGGCTGTTGCCGATTGCGAAATCGAGATATGCAGAATTATAAACGTCTTCGGTGAGCTGCCAGATGTCGTCCAAATCGTAACTTATCGCATCGAGAAAACGCGAAAAACGCGAATCAACGCCCAATGCAATATCGTCACCAAGATATTGCTTTGCATACTGCTCCAGACTGCTTCGAATTGCATCGTAAGGCTTTATTACGAATCCCTGATCTACTACGCCATAACCACTCATATTGTCACCTCTACTGTCACGATTTCTTCTGATTTGAGTGTGATATGTACCGTTATAGTTATCTTACGCTCTGAATCTGGCGCGGATATATCCACGCTATCAATCGATTTCACACTATCATGTGACTTCAGTGCTTTGCGTATCTCGTGCTCTATCAGAACCTTATTGAATGTCGTTCTTTTGATTTTCAACCAGTGCACGCCGTATTCGAGATGGAACGGGTCGGAGCCTTTAACGCATAAAAGTCGGTGCTCCAAATCTTGTTTCACCTCTGCGATTGTCGTTACGGTCGTTATCTCATGCAGGTCGTTTATTATAAGGTCCCCATTTTGAAATTCAAAATCCCCCATAACAATAAAATTAGAGATTGACTTATTAAATATACCATCCAATTAGCTTGTTTTTCATCATGGCTTTTATCTTCGCCTCCACAACAGGCGGGGATGTGGTTGTGGCACATCCCTATTAATTGTTTGGTTTCTAGATATATAAAGCTTCATTCAGAAAAGACAAAGTCCTGCTGCGCTACTGCTATCCCACTAAACGTGTGACATCCCTGAGATATAGACACATCCCCATTTCGGCATACTGCTACGCCCCCGATATGCAATAGTGGGGTAGTCGCCTTCGTATTCGCAAGACAATGTGCTGAGAACTCCTCGTTATCTATCACGACAAGTTTTGAATCAACGAATACAAAGTCCTGCAAGGTTATCGGCGTTATTGGATATGTGCCGCCTCCAGTCGGCGGTTCGTGGCAATCACCACACGTATCGGTATCATTCTCTACTGCTATTAGTTCGCTCATAGTTTCGTTATGTCCACTTTTGAGCCGTGTATCGCTATTTCGCCACTTACGTTTATCTTTATATATGCACCGGATTTATGTTCTGTTATTATATCATCACTTGTTATTTTTATGTAGTTGCCATCTTTGTGTTTTATCAGTATTGCACCATTTTCAAATTCGCTCGGTATCTCATCGACATCTGTGAACGCACCAGAAACTATTATAGCATTATTCATGTCGAATTTTAAAACTTCGTTCACGTCCGTTATATCCTTGTTTTTCAGTTGCTGCTTGAGCTCGTAGTTTGAAAATGCGATGCCTACTATATCGTCTATGTCGAGCGATATTAAAATCATGCCCGCATTGAACCAAAAAGGCGCTATCGGCACGTTAAATAGTTCTATCTCATTGCCTCCGATTTTATGCTTTAATTTGACGTTGTATCGTAGCCTCAGATTGTTTGCGTCTGTTATCTTCCCAATATCGAACGTGTTTAGCTCACCGATTTTTTCGTGCACCAGTTTTTTGATCTTATCAACTATGTTCATTTATATCGCCTCTTTTTTATTTTGACTTAAACTTTATATAGACTAAAAACAAAAAAATATTTGGGATGCGCCCCGATCGCATCCCTCCGTCTATCGGGGAGACAGAAATGAACTGCAAGGATTTTAACGAAAAGTGGAAGGGATACGAACAAAGATATCCTAAAACAGCAAAGAAGATTAATAAGTTCTTAGATAGAATGAATAACTATCTGAAGTTTATTGAGCCATTAAAAGGCGAGATAGCTTCCGAAAACGTCTTATATGCACTTATCAATGAACGAGATGACGAGACAAGATGGAAAGCGACAGGTAAGATACTTATCTTAAATGAAAAACGTCAAAAACAAAAGAAGACGGAAAAGACAAGGGGAAGGCAACGACTAAATGTAAATGTAACTGATGTGAAGCGCATCTTGACGGAATGTCGGATCCCGCATACACCTTCGTTTAATCGCTTGAATGAGGAGGAATATAATGTTGTCTATGCTGACCCGCCTTGGGATGAGGATTATACGATTTCACATAGCAGAGCGATTGAGAATCATTACCCCACAATGACCGTGGAGCAGATATGCGCGCTGAAAATACCCGCCGCCGAAAATGCAGTTTTGTTTTTATGGGTACCGTTTTCAAAAGTCACAAAAGGATTGAAAGTAATAGAAGCGTGGGGATTTACAATAAAATCCGAACTCATCTGGATAAAAGATCGAATAGGCACGGGACATTATACACGGGCACAACATGAGCATTTATTTATTGCCACACGGGGCAATATCAAACCTCCTCCCCCTGATAGCAGATCATCTTCTACAATATTTGCCCCGAGAAAGCGACATAGCGAAAAACCCGTCATCTTTTATGAGATTATCGAGAAGATGTATCCGAATGGCAAATATTTAGAACTGTTTGCACGTAAGGAACGAATAGAGTGGATGAGTTGGGGAAATCAATTATTATAGAACGTTTTTATTTATCTCTTCCTGTGTGCATCCACACAACCCCGCAGCAATAACCAATCCCATTATTTTACCCGCTAAATAGTCACTATCTTCGTCTATATTCTTGAGTTCCTCCAATATCTTTTCTTTGCACATTTTCTTTTCGATAATTAAATAATAGTTTAATCAATTAAACTTTTTATTATATCGCCCCTAAACCCGCTTCGGTATAATAGCTATTATCATTCCCAATATGCTTATACTCTATAACCTTATAAGTCCCAGTCGCCAGTTTCGATTCCAAAGAGACTATACTGTCCACCGCTATCTTCCATTGCAGCAATGTTTTTACCCGGAGTTCTATCTCTGCCTCTTCGTCCTTGTCTTCTACCGCTTCCATTAGTCCTGTCTTTGAGGACAGAACTACCGCTTCTACTATGAGTTTCGTAGCGCCTTCGACAAAAAAACCCGTGTTATTGCGTACATATATCCGCCATGTACTGCCCTCCTCGCCTGTTGCCTTTTTAATTTCGCCATTCGCGTATTCGACATAGCGTTGCGCTATCGCGTATGGCGTGCCTTCCTCTGTTCTATCGTTCTCAAGCGTTATGCCCGGGTCCGCTATCGTACCTATCGCTACTTCCGCTTCACCAAACAGCTCTTCGATTATCGTTGATATCGAAGTGCCTTTTGGACTATATTTTACTATGCTTTCTCCTTTGAGCAAGTCTTTCATCGCATCCAGCGCTTCTATCACCGTCTTAACATCCGCTCCTTCAATCTTGTCGTAGTTCTTGTCTATTTTGCCTATGAAGATTATGCCGTATCCCGAAGATTCGTATCCGGCTTTGAGTTGAATGGGTTCATCCTTTTTTATCTTTGTTTTTGTCACATCCGCAAGATTGTATATCGCTATCTCTGCGGTGCCTGCCTCCGCTCCGGTCGTATTCTCTATGTTGAACTCAATATCAAAGTTGTCATTTGTATATATTTCGCTCCCTATCTGCAATTCTACATAGCGCCCCCAGATTGATGTCATACGAACACCCAAACCTCCGCCTGCTCTTCCGTAACTTCATATGGAAATAGCGTGAATAACAGTTCCAACGTAGTCGGCTCTTTAACCTCGAATGCGTTTTGCTTTGTTAGTTTTCGGTTGCTTACTATCGTTCCATCTGTTTTCGTTATTCGGAGTGTTGCGAAATTGTTGCGTTCGTTTCTTCTATAATAGAGTTCGTATGCTGTGCCGTCTATAAGCACGTTCTGTTTTTGTGGATAGCCTATTCCCAAATCAAAAGGCAATATGTTGATGGTTGCCATTATGAAAACCACCCCCAAATTGTTTCTGCCCATGATTTGTTTTCGTCCGGTTCTTCGCTCTTCGCCTCTTCGTTTTCTTTTGTCTTCGGTTCCGTTGCCGTAGCGCCACCCTTTACTTCTGTGTCTGCGACAGTTATGGGCAGCTCTATCGTTGTCGTTTTTGCCACTGCTTTGCGTATTTGTTTCAGATGCACGGATGCCTTTATAGTTGAAATATTTCCCCCTTGTGTATAACTCTTATCCTGAATTGCCATATCGTCAAATATCCCAAGTTCCGATATAAACGTAAGCAATTCCCTTGCTTCGAAAAGTGCGTTTAATGTTTCGGGCTCATCGCTATCCTTCAATAGTTCCAATTCCACTGTGAATTCTGCCGGTTGCTCTTCTCCATGGTCAGAGACGTTGTAGCCATCTTCTACCTTATGCTTCGGAATTACCAAGCTTTCTTTCAAGTTGATTATTTGGAATACTTTGAATTCCGTTCCGCCCAAGCTAATCATTTCCGCCATCCTATTTCAGAGCCCCCATACATGCGTTCTCATGCATTTTTATTGTTTCGTTCATAGTTTACTATTAGTTTGTTTTTTAAATACCATATCGTTCAAACTCCCGTTTTATCCTCCGTATCACGGTGTCCCCTATCTCTTCCGCGTTGTTGCTCACGCCGTCTATGTGCAGTTCTATTTTACTTATTGATACTCGTTTGTCTTCGCTGTGCGATGCATTCGTTATTGAAGTTGATGTTGAACTGATCATTTCCGCAGGTGCGGGCATCAGTTTGCTTATTCCCTCGCCTATTACGGGCACCCCTTTAAACAGTTCCTCCATCTTCAATGTTAACTCGGGTTTTAATTGTAACATGCCCTCTGTAAATGTCGAGACGAGTTTGCCCCCTGATGCGGTTAAATCGCGCAATGCACCTAAGCGTGAATCGGAAAAAGGTAAGAATTCACGTATCCTTTTGCCTATCTCTTTTATCGCATCCACCGGCGCATTTGCGAAAGCCTTTATGCCCTCAACGAATGCCTTTATCAGATTGCCCCCCGCATCAAAGAACATATCTTTTAGATCGCCGAAGGAGTCCTTTATTCTGTTCATTGTCCCTCTTATGCCCTCTATTATCTCCGTACCTAAGTTCTCTATGCCGAATAGTTCACCTATTCTGTTCGTTATCGCTTCAAAACTCGCTGCAATGTCGCCCAGATATGCTCGCGGCAACATGACCATGGTTTTTAATACGCCTGCTATATCGCCTTCTCTTACCTTTGTCGCTATGTCTATCGCTATTTCTCCTGTCTTTGTTTCTCTGAATATGCTCGTGAGTCCTTCTATATTCTCTTTTATTTTATCTTTAATTCCCTTTATTCCCTCAGTTATCTTCGTGCCCAAGTTCTCCGCTCCAAATACTTCGCCTATGCGATTTGTTATATTTTCAAATCCCTTTGTTATATCGTCAATGTGTGCATAAGGTAATTTGACCATATCCTTCAATATGCCTTTGATATCACCCGTTTTTACCTTTGTCGCTATGTCTATTATCATACCTCCCGTTTTTGTCTTTGCGAATGCATTCGTAAGTCCTTCTATCTTTCCTTTCGCTTCATCCACTGCATCACCGAGTTTCGTCTTTATTGCGCTCCCCGTTTTGCTGAGAACGCCTTTTATCTTATCCCAATTCTTGAACGCCATGTAAATCGCACCGATCGGTCCGAATAACAATGGCAGGAACTTCTTTATTGCATTGAGCTTCTCCATTACCCAACCAAACGCGCCCTTAAAGAAGTCTATTACCTTTTTTGTTTTGCCTTGGATATCACCCCAGTTTTTCGTCCACGCGTGCTGCAAGATCAAGATTGCCGCCACGATGCCTAAAAGCGCCAAAAAGATGGGGTTGGTCATCAATGCCAATGTGAATGTCTTTACGCTTAGTGCTGCTGTTTTTAGCATGAGGGACAATCCGCCCAATCCGTAAGCGGCAGATAATGATGCCGGTAAGATTGCCAATATTGACGGTGCAGCCATCGTAAGCGCAGCCATCATCAGCAATGCTGGACCCGCCACCAGTGCGAGAGCCGTTACTAATCCAGCAACCGCAGCGATAACGAATTTTATGCCTTTTGGTAAGCCCATGAAAAAATCTGACAGATGCAATACCATATCACCCACCATTTTGAGCATCGGCACCAAAGTCTTACCCATTTCTGCAGAGACAAGTTTCAGATTGTTTTTTAAGATGCCAAGCTGCTCGCTAAGTGTTTCGTCTATTATCGTACTTGCCTTCTTTGTTGCTCCTGCTACTTCGTCTTCAGTCAAGATATAGTTTCGCATTGCATCAACACCGTCATCGAGCATCAGAGCCATTGCCGGACCCGCACTCGCTCCGAATACCTCTTCAGCAGCGGCAGCTCGCTTTGCGGAACTCTCGATCATGGCAAGTTCTTCCATATATTCCCAGAATTGTTCTGGTGTTTCAAATTCGCTTGCCGCCGTCTTTAAGCTCGTCAAAGCGCGTGAAGTATCTATACCTGCCGTGTCCATCGCCGAAAGCAACCCGATACTTTCTTCCAAACTCATACCCCAAATTCGTAATGCCGCCGATTGCTCACCCAATGCCCTATTGACTTTCGCACTATTTATGTTGTATTTCGCTTGTGCACCCAATAATAAATCAGTAACCCTTACGGCATCCTGTGCTGGGATATCGTAAGCTTTCATTATCTTTGTCAATGCTTCAGTGCTTGCAACCGCATCCGTTTTGGCTATTTTTGCGAAATCGAGAAAAATCTGATTTACTGATGTGGTTTCATCACCCAATTCGCCAAATCGCTTTCGAGTTATGGCAATGGTATCTCCTATTACTCCAAAAGCATCACTATTCACCCGGGCCAGAGCCACCACGGTTTCTTTCAGTGTGCTCAATTCATCGCCAAGTGCCCCAGTTTGCGCTTCAAGATACCCGAATACGCTTTCTAATTCTTTCGCACTCCCCAGGAGAATACGCATACCCCCATATCCAATTGCCGTGAACGCTGCGCCAAGCGCCGCGAAAGCCATCTGGTGTTGTTTTATAACACCCACGGCACCACTCATTTTCGTCTTTAGCGTATTCACTGCAAGCCCGACACGCCCCATCTTTGCTTTTGCTTGATCGAGGGATGCGTTTGCCTTGCGCAATGGTGCAGAAAGTCGATCCTTAAGACTAATAATGCTGTATAATCCCCGGATTTCTGGCATATCTCAAAATAGACAAAAAGACTTATTTAAACTGAACCCGCTTTCGCAGTTCTCACCTAAGAGAAAAAAAATCAATAGCCT
>Ga0209986_10000222_pt1 | contig 53201 bp, 48 predicted proteins | sample BlataG_FD_183168 | JGI IMG/M metagenome (GOLD analysis project Ga0209986, IMG submission 183168) | Deep subsurface microbial communities from Black Sea to uncover new lineages of life (NeLLi) - Black_00105 metaG (SPAdes) (version 2) | ecosystem: Environmental > Aquatic > Marine > Oceanic >... | reverse complement strand
TCTCCCTTGGCTGTTTCTAAGCCTCGCTGAAGGGCCCCGGCCTTGAAGCCCGTTCGCTCAGAGCGGTGGATCAGGACGATGTCAATTCCCTGCGTCCGGTGATAATCCACGCGAGCTTGAGCCAGTATCGTCGTCTCATCCGTGGAATCGTCCAGTACCTGGATATGCAGTCTGTCTTTGGGATAGTCCAGGCGCGCCACGGCGTCAATCAAGCGTTCCACCACGTAGAGTTCGTTGTAGATAGGCAGTTGAACCGTCACAGGGGGCGCGTTCGTCAGGGGAGGAGGGGGCTGGTGCTCACGGCGATGGCGCAGGTAGAGCAGCACTATGATCAAGGAGTTGAGTCCGTAGGTAGCCAAAAGCACTGCTGTGACCCCGTAAACGATAGCCAAAACCGACAAGAGATTCCTCCAGTATTGCCTTCTGCGCAGTTAAGTAGTATACCATCATCTGGCGATTGTGACAAACTTTTATGGGTATTGCGTTTTGCCTCAATTTGTGGTATGATAGCAGCATGAATCGGAGTGTAGCACCGGCGCAGCCCTCATGGCAGCAATCGTAGTTTACCCAGGAGACTGGTATGAAAGATTGACAGCCGATCCCTAGCCTGGGAGCGATCCCTGTGGGTGGTGGGCTGTTTTGTTACCCGGGACCGCGAGCGTTTAGAAGGATGAGAAGGCAAAATGCTCAAAGCACGTTCGACGAAAGAAGGAGGAGGACATGGGCGATACACCAACAATCATGTGGCCGGGCAAGTCCGGGAAGGAATACAAGTACTGGATTTACCCGATGGGATCATCCTTCAAGAAGGAACCCGGGAACTACATCTTCGCCAAGGAAACCAAGCTCAACACTTGGTCCCTTTGCTGCATCGGGCAGACTGAGAATCTCGATGAACGTCTCGGTGATCATGAGAAGGAGGCGTGTGCAAAGCGCCACGGCGCAACCCACATCCATGCTCACCTGACCAGCGGCGGCGAATCTATCCGGAGGGTAGAAGAGAAAGACCTCATCCTTCACTGGCAGCCCCCGTGCAACGAGCAACTTGTGGACTGATCGAGACACGATCGTCGAACAACCGGGTCCACACGTGTGCAGGTTAGGTGCGCCGCTTCGCTCTCTGTCTCACCTGCACCCGTCACCCGTGACGTTGGGCGCCGCCCATTTGCGATTGTAGAGGGCATGTGTGTGAATGCCTCCACTGCCCTGAGTCAGCAACTTCTCACAGGAATCAGATCAACGCGCATTCACAAGGAGTTGCAGGCGAATAGCTGTCCCACCGAGAGTGCTTATGGCTAAGAGAAACACGGGGTTTTCAAACACAAGGCATAGCAGTCGTGCCGCTCCGCTGGTGGAGCAACTATCCCTCTGGCCACATCAGAAAGAAGCAGTCTCCATGATGCGAGAGTACATATCTAAGTTTCGTAATGGTGAGACTGAGGGTTCAGCTCTGGTACATATGCCTACAGGGAGCGGTAAGACCGGCGTCATCTCTGCGCTGTCTCGTTGCATTCCCGAAACAAAATGCGTGCTAGTCCTGACCCCTCGAATAGCTCTCCGCCAGCAGCTATTCAGAGACATCAGTGCACGTTTTTTTGAGCGCCTTGCATCGGCACCGCCTCTGTCGCAGATCCCGAAAGAGGTCGTGGAAATGGTTGATTCTTTTCGGGATCTGGAGTACAAGAACATCGACGAGACGGTATTCGTGGCTACCATTCAGAAACTGCAGGCTATGGCCAAGCGCGATGCTGCTCAGCTTGAGCGATTAAAGCGTCATGTATCCCTAGTCATGTTTGATGAGGGTCACTACGAACCCGCCCTTACGTGGAGCCAAGCGATCAGGCACCTAAGAGCACCCAAAGTCATCTTCACCGCCACACCGTATCGCAATGATTTGAAAGTCTTCGATCTGGACCTTGGTCATGCATACAGCTACACCTATTTCCAGGCAGTCCAGCATGGCTATCTCAGGGAAGTAGAGTTCATTCCTCGGGAACCAACCGAAGACCCCGAGGCGTTTATTGAAGATGTGCTGGACTTCTATGATCAACACTTCGGACAGCATCAAGATCCACCAAGAGTCATCATACGTTGCGACCGGCGAACGACAATTCGTCAGATCGCAACTGTGTTGAGGCAACGCGGTCGCGAGTATATTGCCATACATGAGCGTTTTTCGGATACTGGGGGCGACCCACACGAACGGAGGACTGTCCCTGATCCGGCGACTGAGGACGCAACGTTCTGGGTCCACCAGTTCAAGCTGCTAGAGGGTATCGACGATCCTCGATTCCAAGTGTTAGCTCTGTATCAGCCCTTGGGCTCGGCTCGCCGACTGGTTCAGCAGATCGGGCGTATTATTCGAAACCCTGAATGTGTGCCATCGGCCAAGGGTTACGTTCTTGATCACTCTGGGGGGCTACAGGCAGGGTTGTGGGAGGGTTTCCTAAGATATGATGCGATGATCAATGAATATGGGCAGGAGGGGCTGAATCTCGCTGTAGGACATGATTGGCTGTCAAGGTTGCTGGCAGCCCAGCCTGGTCCCGCCTATCTCGGTGGTCGTTTTCGCTCCCAACTCGATCTGGATACGTTGGTACCGAGCGAAGAGCTACTCCTGCCCCTCCGAGTCAACCTTCTGTACAAGCTAGACGATTTTGCCCTCGATAGGTTCTGTGACATCCTTGCACAGGATTATGAGGATCAAGACCGCTTGGTCAGACGCCACGATGAGGATGAGGGCACTATCGTTTTCCTTTACATCGCCTTCACGAACTCCCCACTCCTCAAGTCTACTAGCTTCATCGAGCCCAGGCTAGGAGTCACCGTCGTCCACGAGCTGGATGACATGATTGCGTTCTACGATAGTCTTGGATATGTTCCTCTGAACCACGATAGGGCAAGAATCGGAAGGGCGGTCGACACTGCCAAGCTCAAAAGGCTGTTCTGCGATCACGCTGGCAGCTACCTCACGAATGTCTCTCTCCGGAACACCAACCTGGGCGCCAGGGCAATCCGCTCGCGCTCCTTCAGCGCAGCCGTGGTGCGAGAAACCGTATCTGCCTTCGACGATCATGCTCAGGTCTGTACAACAGTAAGAGGATATAGCGTCAATGACCCAAGCAACCCCCGGGACAAGAGCAGACGCTATGTTGGGTTTCACCGAGGCCGCATTTCGCAGCCGTCCGGTGAATGGTGTTCCCTGGATGAGTATCTGGAGTGGTTGTATGACATAGTGGCGACAATCAAGGGACGCGCCAGATCTCTAACTGCGTTTCGTCGCTATGCATCCGAAGAATTAGAGGTCAAGGATCCAACTCCAGTCCACATCCTGCCGGACCTGTTCGAGGTAGAAGGTAGCTATGTTACATTGGGGAGCCATGCCGTGAAAGGCAGGCAGCCAATGGAAATCGAGGAGCTATCGCGCGAGGTGAGGAACGGGCACTTCACTCTTGTTGCCAATGGCGTAGAGTGCGATGTACATATAGCCTATGATCCAGTCAAACATAGGTATGAATTGGACTCGTATGACCTGGATAGACTCTATATGAATACGACTGCATACGATAATAGAGGACTTGTTGACTACCTCAACCAGGAGCAATCGTTTCGGGTAATCCCGAAGTCAACGAACTTCATATATGTACTTGGCCAGTTCTATAGACCCATCTTCAAAGTAGGAGCACGCTTTAACCCTGACGAATTCGAGGTCAGCAAAATCCTAGTACCTTGCCCTGCGCTTGAGACCACCCCTGGCTTGGAGAAAGGCGAGATCTTTCCAGCTGACAAAAGCGGTTGGGAGCCTAACTCGCTATTTGGGATCATTGATGACTGTGGTGCATCTGCAGGGCTCGGCGTGTACTTCGGCGATCCCGACATCTTAGTGTGTGACGATATGCGTACTGAGGTGGCAGATTTCATTCTAGCGGATACAAATAGGAGCCGAGTTGTGTTCATTCACGCTAAGGCAAGCTCTGAAAAACGGCCATATTCAGCAAGCGCTCTCCATGCGGTTTGCGCTCAGGCTACGAAGAACATCAACTATCTTGGCATGTTCAATGAGCAGAGGCCTCCGAATCTCAGAAGCTGGGATCGGGCCTGGCCCGACAACAGAAGCCCGAAAGTCGAACGGCGAATACGACGGGGCAACGGACCACCTTCCGAGATATGGTCGAGGGTGCAATCGGTCATTCGCCATCCTCTGGCGGACCGCGAGGTGTGGCTTGTCCTGGGACAGATCCTGTCAAAGAGCGAGTTCGAAGATCGTCTCGGTCGTAGAAACCCAACACCAGAGGCGGTGCAGGCTGCCTTTCTCTTGCATGCAACCATGACAAGTGTTGCTTCCGTCGGAGCCAAATTGCGTGTCTTTTGCTATCCCTGAAGCGAGACGGTTGAGAATTGGAATCTTTGGTTGACTGTTTGTTACGCCAGACAGCAGAAGAGGCAGGGTGTCGCCCAACAAGCAGTAGCAGCCGACCACCCTATCGCGCACGTTTATGCCAGTCCCTTGCATTTGTAGATTGTCTCTTGTTGCGGTCGATACTAATGTCGTTAGGCAGACTCGGGCGCATTTGAGTGGCGCAAAACCACCATGCGTCCTCTGTCTCCAATTCTCCTCAGAGACGCAGCCGTGATCCTACCCCCGATCAGAGTTACCCACCTCACCTAAGGAGAGGGCCAGCACTTCAGGTCTGCTGGCCCTCTTTTGTGTTGCTTTTCAGGCAGTCCGCTTGTGCCTGGTAGGCATTGGGAGTACAGTGTCTCCTTCGACCCTCCGGCAGAGTTCATGCCGTGCGAAGCCGAAGGGCTCAAGGCAGACTTCGCTTACGATGCACTTGCCGAAGGGTCGTGAGTATCATATCCAACCCTATGAAATTGACCTCCGCCTTAACCTGTAGTACAATGGTAGCATAAACCGGAGTGTAGCACCGTTGCAGCCCTTGTCCCAATTTTAGTTCACCAGACACAAGACGAAGCGATGGCAAGCAAGATTCTTCTGGTAGAGCCAGATTTTCCTACTAACAAGAAGAGCAAGAATCATAGCAAATCTCTCCCAATTGGGTTGTTGAAACTTGCCTCTTATCACCGGTCTCTGGGCGATGAGGTTAAGTTGGTTCGAGGATGTGAAGAGACCGACTATGAACCAGATAAGGTGCTTGTGACCTCTCTGTTCACCTATTGGTCTGGATATGTTTGGGATGCCGTACGCTACTACAAACATAGATTTCCTGGAGCCCACGTGGTCGTCGGAGGAGTATATGCATCCCTGATGCCTGATCATTGCAGACAATCGGGCTGCGATGAAGTGTTTGTCGGACTACACAGAGAGGCTGAGCGATTCCAACCAGCATATGATTTGGTTGATACAGATTTTCAGATAGTCCATACATCACGTGGTTGCCCTCGTAGGTGCGAATTCTGCGGGGTTTGGAGAATCGAACCGCGGTTCACTTACAAGGAATCTATAGCTGAGGAGATTCGCAAGAATAGAGTCCTATTCTACGATAACAATCTACTGGCAAACCCCTGCATTGGAAGCATATTGGAAGAGATTGCGGCGATTGGAGTGAATGGAAGCGTCGTTGTTTGTGAGAGTCAATCTGGCCTTGACGGGCGACTGCTCACTCCCGATATAGCTCGTTTGTTGAAAAAGGCTCGCTTTCGCTATCCGAGGATCGCATGGGACCACGAATATGAACAGTATAAGCAAAAAAAAGACCAAATAGATATGTTGGTCGGCGCAGGATACAATCCCAAACATATCTACGTATTTATGCTCTATAACTTTGAGTTGCGTTACGAAGAGTTGAATATGAAGCGGCTGAAATGCATGGAGTGGGGTGTCCAGATTACGGATTGTCGATACAGACCCCTGGATCAAGCGTCCGATAATTACAGTCCGCAAGCGTGGAGGACAGGACAGACAAGTGAGGACTATCATATTCATCCTAATTGGACAGATGTCCAGATACGTGCTTTTAGGAAACAGGTTAGAGAGCAAAACATCGTAATTCGTCACGGGTTTACCGAGTATTCAAGAGCCAAAGAACTCGCCGGGCGCACAAGAAAACGGGAAGCAGGGGGGAGATGATACGATGCCAGAACGAAAGCCGATCAATGTTGCCGTCAGTGTGCTAGCAGATATCAGCCTAGGGATATATCGCACGCCAGCCAATGCATTGAAAGAGTTAGTGAGCAATGCCTTTGATGCAAACGCCACGCGAGTGGTGATGAACACAGGTTTCCCGTATTTCCGCACAATGACTTGTCGCGATAATGGTAATGGAATGAGCCCCGAGGAGTTCGAGGATATCATGAAGAAGATTGGGGGTAGTATCAAGCGCAAAGGAGGAAGACAGTTTACCGATGAAGGACGTCCTATAATCGGGAAGATAGGGATTGGAATATTAGCCGTTGCCCAGATCTGCAGTCGGTTTACCATCATTTCTTCCAAGCGAGGCAGTGACACCAGGTTTGAAGCCCATGTTGATTTCACACCCTTTGCTACCGAAGCAGCTAGAGAAATATCCTTGGGAAGTGAAGAGGCAAGGAAAATAGGCAGCTATGAGTTGTATGATGACTTGCCAGAAGAATCGGACGTGCACTACACCAAGGTCATTCTCGAAGACATTGAACCAGGTTTCAGAGAAAGGCTATCGGAAGCGAGTGGGCCTGAAACGAGAATACGTGAGTACAGGTTTGAGAGAGGAGATCCCAAGGCCGTATCAGATTTTGTGGAGTGGCTAGCCAAGACCAGTGTTCGTGACATCTCGGACTATAACAGATTACTATGGGAGCTTGGAGTGATCTGTCCTGTGCCCTATCTTGAAGACGGGCCAATAAGAGGAGACGATGTCATACCTGATATCAAGCAAACCTTATTGGACTATGATTTCACCGTCGAAATTGATGGTCTGGAACTCAGGAAGCCCATTTTGCTCCCCACTTTCCCGGAGATGGGAATCGGGGGAAAAGACTACGAGATATACCCTGTAGAATTTGCTGGTGAGGTGGCAGGGAAGCGGCTCACTCTCAAAGGATACATTTATTCTCAACTGAAATCTATCATGCCGCCAGAACTACGGGGGCTTCTTATCAGAATACGAAATGTTGCCATTGGAATGTATGATAAGAGTTTGCTGAATTACCCAAGGCAGCAAGGGCCTAGAATGGCTATGCTTTCGGGCGAGATATACGTGGAAGAAGGACTGGAAGATGCTCTAAATGTGGATAGAAACAGTTTCAGAGAGACGGATCCACATTACCTCAAGTTGCAGGAAGTCGTGTACACAAGATTGGGAGGTGACAAAGACACCAAAACACCGGGTATATTCTCGGATATCTCCAAACGGTCGAGAGAACGGAATTTGGCGCGGCGAATGAAGGAGGAAACGTATGCACGGGAGAAAGTTCTCGCCGATATTGAGACTCTATTGGGTGTATCGTTTGAAATTGAATCGCGCGAGGATGATTCTCTAGTTCCCATTGAAGTTGACATGGATAGCGGTAGAATAGTCATCTACGAAAGGCATCCCATATTCCCACGGGCAAGAGAAGCCAGAAGATTATTTGAAAAAGTCCTCATTGCGTACGAGCTAGCCAATGGAGTTGCTGACTCAAAGGATGCGGTTCGCGAGGAGTTTTACCGACTTCTGCTGGAGGGCTAGGCATGGCCCACCATCAGAGAAACGAGACAACCGAGGACCGCCGCCTGCGGGAGAGGAAGCAGCGTGAATACGAAAGGGAGTACACTGACCCCGAAAAGCACTTCGTGCGAAAGTACGGTTGGCTGCCTGTTGCACAATATCTGCTCGAGAAAGTGCGAAACACAGGGCGCGAATATCTGAGGTATTTCACACTGTGTGCTGAGAAAGCGCTAGATGTTCATCTATTTTGGGCAGAGAACCTTGTGGAGTTCGATGGGCGCGGATACCCGAACGTTGCCTTCTGCGAGTGCTACCCCGAGCAATATGAACTGATTGCTGCGAGGTTGAGGCGCGCTCAGGGTTTCCTTGCTTATTTCGAGGATTTGGTGCTCAATCAGGATAGCCCCAAGAGTATGGACTTCTATTCGGCACTACCGTTTGATGTTTACAATCTAGACTTCACTAGCGTGTGTTTCCCAAGGGCGGACCCGCCCTTTTCTCGAACATTGGAAGCTATAGTAACTCTTATAGCAGAATTAGCAAGGCTGCCGGAACCGTCACAGTTTGATATGTTCTTTACCTTCAGGGCAAACAGGTCTGAGGAGAACGAGGATGCAATTAGGGATCTGAGGGACAATATACGTGATAACAGGAGAGCATACAATTGGTTTGACAATGCATTTTCGGAGAGGTGCGCAGATATGGGACAACTGCTTAGCAGAAGATACCACGAGTTTCTTCTGCTAAGTCTGCCCAAGCTGCTTGGGAGGTTTGGGAATGAGGCCGGGTTTCGGATGGCTTGTACGCACCGGTTCTATTATCCGCGTCCTGACGTTCAAAATCCAGAGTACTACATTATCTCATTTGGCTTGTCCTTCGATTGGGGGGGAGAAGACAGGACGCTCAGAAGGTCGGTTCGGCAACAGGTTCCCAGACAGGAGGTGATTGCAGAGGCATATATCCGAATGATGCGGCAAATCATTGAAGAGGATATTATTAACGTGGGGGCTGCGCAATTTCCACGCGATCAATATAGGCAGGAGGTGCAGGCTCTTCTCGCGTTGGTTGAGGAGTTTTGAAGTTGGTTCTCGCTCCGTGCTATGGTGGCCACTGAACATGTTCTCCTGATCGTGTATTATCGCTACTGGCGGCGGCGTCCAAGGCAACAACGTCGGCCACGGCGGGGGTGTCATCCGCTGCTCCGGCGACATTCGGCTTCTCTCAGGACAGGCTCGATCGAGTCATGACCGAATGGCGCACCTGCGTCATCAAGTGTAGGTGAGAGAACTCCCCAGGCGCTAGCCTTCCCTCGACCGTTCCCCCCCAAGAAACAAAAACTGACCATTCACCGCGAAATCGTTCACTCCCACGGCCTGTTCTGCTATTACAGGGTAGTACACCGGCGCCACGGCGTTGTTTGTATGCAACGTTGGACTGTAGTATACTTGGTGCGATGAAAACGCTGCCATAGCTTTTCGAGCAGAAAACCGCAAAACCAAGCACCATCGCTTCCGCTGAATAATGATCGGAGAGAGGTGGCACAGATGAATGAATCTCTTTCGGCTCTTCGAGTTAACAGCGAGCGTTTTCGTACTAACTTTGAGACGCTAGCGGCAATTGGAGCTACACCAGATGGCAGTGTACATCGGCCAGCACTAAGTGACGCACATCTTGATGCCCGCCGATGGTTTGTTGAGCGGGCGAAGCGAATAGGTCTGGACGCTAGAGTGGATGGCGCCGGCAATCATTCCGCTGTTCTCCGCTGCGAGCGGGCAGGCCGGCCGACATTGCTTCTTGGGGCGCACCTGGACTCTGTACCGTACCGTGGGCGCTTTGATGGTGCCTTGGGGGTCCTTGCAGCACTCGAAGTCCTCCACGTAGTGAAGGAGCATGGTATCTCCTTGAACACTCACCTGGAGGCGATTGATTTCACGGACGAAGAAGGAAATCTTGTGAGTGCCTTGGGTAGCCTGGCGCTTTCGGGACAACTGGAACCGGAACACTTACGAAACCCTCGTGGAGGCCGTGACCGTTTTCGTAAAGCCCTTCGCCACGCTGGGCTGAGTGAAAGCTCCCTGTTCTCTGCTGGGAGAGATCCAGCAACCGTGGCCGGGTACCTCGAGCTTCACATCGAACAAGGGATGCGGTTGGTCGAAGCAGACCTGCAGATTGGTATTGTGACCAGCATTGTCGGCATTCGCTCGTTCAGGGTGAGGTTTATTGGGCGGGCAGATCACGCCGGAACCATGCCGATGGGCAACCGATTGGACGCGGCTCAGGGCGCCAGCGCGTTTACGCTTGCGGCCAGAGAACTGGTGATGAAAGACTTTCCAGGCTGTGTTGTGAATGTAGGGAATATGGAATTCGAGCCAGGTGCCTTCAACGTTGTCCCCCAAGTAGTAGCCGTTGCGCTGCAATTCCGAGCCGACGATGACGACAAGCTTCATGAAATGGAGGCTGCATTGCTGAAGCAAGCCTCCGCTGAGGCGCAACGATTTGGACTCGATTTGGAAACCGAGCCTTTGGACAACGTCGGAACTGCCCGCATGAATCAAAACGTCCGGGAGGCTTTTGCAAACGCGAGTGAAATGCTCGGCCTGAAACATACTTCTCTTCCATCAGGTGCAGGCCATGATGCCCAGTCCCTGGCACAGATTTGTCCAACCGGGATGATCTCTGTCCCCTCAGTTGGTGGTTTCAGTCATTCGTCAAAAGAGTACACCGAGTGGCAGGATTGTGTGAACGGTGCGAACGTTCTCTTGCACGCAACGCTGATGCTGGCCCAGTGAGGCCGTGGGTTGGCATCGCCCCTATCGCTTATCATACTCACTACCGGACACTTGTGCGGAGCGCGTCGACCTCTACACGACTGGCACATATCGGCCGCCAAGGATGTCATTCTGAGGAGCGAAGCAGAGCCTGTCCTGAGCGAAGCCGAAGGAAAGAATCCCGTTTCAGGCCAACAATCGCCTTGCTATGCAAAGAACGAGACTCTTCGCCTTTGGCTCAGAGTGACAATCAGGCCGCCATTTACTCGTTCGTGACATCCGCATTCAAGAAGTACCCGGTAGCAGAATCATACAAGGAGATAAAAGAACATGCGTCGAAACGAGGGTCCCTCAACCCGTTCCGTCCATCTATCCCGGCGCATTGATCCCGGCACGCGCGCCATTGTGCCACCGATTTGCGCGAATACGGCTTTTGCCTACGAAGACATAGAAACATGGCGTGCAGTTGCGCTGCATCAAGCTCCCGGTGATATCTACAGCCGCAATTCCAATCCCACGACAAGCGCTTTCGAAGAAAAGGTGGCGGCTCTCGAGGAAGCGGAAAGCGCCACCAGCTTTGCCACCGGCATGGCGGCCATCAGCACGACACTCTTTGCACTGCTCAGCCCCTCGCAGCACGCGGTCTCGGTGCGGGATGCCTATGGCGCGACGTATCTGCACTTTACGCAGATTCTGCCCCGCTTTGGCGTGATCTGCCATGTCTGTGAGACGGAGGATCACGAGGCGATTGAGGCCGCCATCGAGCAAGGGTGCGATGTGTTGTACCTGGAGTCGCCCACCAATCCCACGCTCAAGGTGCTCGATCTGGCCCGTCTGTCCGCGGCCGCGAAAAAGGTGGGGGCGATCACCATCGTTGATAACACCTTTGCCACACCCATCAACCAGACCCCCATTGCCTTGGGCGCCGACCTCGTCATCCACAGCGCAACCAAGTTCCTGGGTGGACACGGGGATGTGTTGGGCGGCGTGGTCTGCGGCCGCAAGGATCTGGTGGAGAGGGTCTATCGCCATCGCGAACTCACCGGCCCTTCAATGGACGCCCATACCGCCTCTCTGATGCTGCGCAGCCTGAAAACGCTGGGCCTGCGCGTGCAGCGACACAACGAGAATGCGTTGGCTTTGGCGCGCTTCCTGGAGAAGCAGCCAAAAGTAGAGCACGTTTATTATCCGGGCCTGGAGAGCCATCCGGGCCACGAGATCGCCAAGCGGCAGATGTCTGGCTTTGGGGGCGTGCTGAGTTTTGAGATCAAAGGGGGATTTGAGACCGTCACTCGTTTCCTGCCCCGCCTCCGCTATGCGTACATGGCGGCCAATCTCGGCCAAGTCGAAACCATCGTTGGCCCTCCAGCGACTACCAGCCACGTCGAGTTGAGTGATGAGGAGAGAGCTGCGGCAGGCGTTCCAGAAGGATTGATCCGCTATGCCGTCGGCATCGAGGACTTGGACGACCTCAAGGCCGATTTGGAACAAGCGCTGACCAGCCTCTAAACTTGGAGACAAGTTTAGTAGCGCTTAACCAAGAACTAGCCCCTCGCTGGAGACACCTCGCGCTTGCATGTGCGGCTCAGCTCGCAGCCGTTACGTAGGCGAGGGCAATTCGCCATGAAATGGTTGACCTCTGCACCTCATTTTGTTATAATAGGCGTACGCATTACTCTTCATCCTGGTGACTGGAGGCTGAAACCGGGTGTCCTATCAGGTTGATTTCGAGCCCCTCGGTCGGCGCTTGCGAGTTGGCCGGGGCATCTCTGTATTGACCGCCGCTCAGCAGGCCGGGGTGGGCCTGGCTTCCATCTGCGGGGGACAGGGCACCTGCGGCCGCTGTAAGGTACGGGTTCTCGAAGGCCAGCTCTCGCCGTTGAGCGAAACAGAGGGGGAAAGGCTCAACCCAGGTGAGATAGCGAACGGCTATCGCCTGGCCTGCCAGGCCGAGATCCTGAGCGATCTCAAGCTCCACATCCCACCCCAATCGCTGACAGCGGCACAGCGCATCCAGGTGGAAGGACAAGAGCTGACAGTGCCCGTCGTCCCAGTAGTGGTGGGCTGCGACGTTCGACTCCCCCCACCCACCCTGGAGGACATCCGCTCCGACGTGGATCGAGTGCGAGATCATTTGGTAGCGACGCTTGGCTTAAGCGATTTGATCGTAGACTTCGCGGTGCTGCGTCAACTGTCCACCCGTTTGAGGGAGTGGGGATGGTCAGGCACTGTCGGCTTGCGAGGCCAGGAAGTGGTCAGCTTCAACCCGCTGGGGCACGAGCCCCTTGGTTTGGCCGTTGACCTGGGGACGACGAAGCTGGCCGGCTATCTGCTGGACCTGGAGACGGGCCGAACCCTGGCCATGGCAGGGGCCATGAACCCCCAGATCGCCTATGGCGAGGACGTGATGGCCCGCATCGCCTATGCCATGGAAGGAGAGGAGCAGGCTGTTACTCTGCGTGAAGGGGCCGTTGGTGCTGTGAACGACCTGGCCCGGAACCTCTGCACCCAGAGCGACCATCTTCCGGAGGAGATAGTGGAAGCAGTAGTGGTAGGCAACACCGCCATGCACCACCTCTTCCTCGGTCTGCCCGTGAGACAACTGGGCCTGGCACCCTATCTGCCAGCGGTCAGTGAAGCTTTGGATTTGAAAGCCAGGGAGGTAGAGCTGGAGATCGCCCCCGGTGGCTATGTCCACTTGCTTCCCATTATCGCCGGCTTTGTCGGGGCTGACCACGTGGCCATGATTCTTTCCACGGAGATTTGCGAGGCTGAGGGGGCGGTACTGGGCCTGGACATCGGCACCAACACCGAGGTGGTTCTGAGAGCCAACGGCCGGCTCGTCGCCTGCTCTACCGCCTCGGGCCCGGCCTTCGAAGGGGCACACATCAAGGATGGCATGCGGGCCGCCGAGGGAGCTATCGAGCGATTGCGCATCGTGGCCTCTGGCGTGGAATACCAGACCATCGGCGACGCCCCACCAGTGGGCCTCTGCGGCTCAGGTGTTTTGGATGCGGTAGCTCAACTGCGCCAGTTGGGAGTGGTGGACGAGAGGGGAAACATGGGTGATCACCCCCGAGTGCGACGCACAGAGCACGGCCCGGAGTTTGTTTTGGTGGCGGCTGAGGAGGGTGGGAACGGCCGCGATGTGGTCCTCACCCGAGGCGACATAGGCGAGATTCAACTGGCCAAGGGGGCCATTCGAGCAGGCATCAATATCCTCCTGGACGAAGCCGGCCTATCCGAGCGGGACATTGACGGGGTGATCATAGCGGGGGCCTTCGGAACCTACATTGACGTATCCAGCGCCATCGCTATCGGCATGTTTCCGCCCCTGCCTTTGGAGCGCTTTAACCAGGTGGGCAACGCAGCGGGCATGGGGGCTAAGCTAGCTCTCGTCTCCAAGGAGCAGCGGGCCAAGGCCGCTGAGATCGCTCGCCAGGTCGAGTACATCGAGCTAACCAACGATAGCCGTTTCGTTGATGAGTTCGCCAGAGCGATGTACCTCAAATGAGAGGGGAATTGAGCCATGACCAAGAAACAGGCAATCTTCATCATCGTGGTGAACGCTGCTATCTCCCTGATCATCAGCGTTTCTGTCCTCCTCGTTTGGGGGAGGACCGCGCCAGGGACGGCTGAGCCGACCGTCACTGTCACTCATGTGCAGGGGCTGCCCCGGTCGGTTGAGACCCCGGAGATGCTGGTCTACGCTGTGCAAGAGGGCGATAGCCTCTCTGGGATCGCTCTCGAGTTCAACGTCTCCTTCGAGGATCTAATGCGAGCCAACGGCCTGGTAGACCCAAATCTCTTGTTCGTGGGCCAGGAACTGATCATCCCTATCGGTGGCTTACCGCCAGTCCCACCCCCCCCCACTGATACGCCAATCCCCTTCGAGCCACCCACGCCGCTTTCCACGAGGCCACCCTCGGGTAGCCAGCCCCGAGTGATGATCGAGGAGGTGATCGCCCGTGGTAACTACGGCGAAGAATTCATCATCATCTCTAACTCTGGCCCTCCAGTGCGTTTGGAGGGCTGGACTCTCAGCGATCAGCAAGGCCAGGTTTACGTCTTTCCCAACTTATCTCTGGGGACAGGCGGCAGTGTTAGGGTTCACACTGGCCGTGGGATAAACAGCGTCACTGATCTCTACTGGGGGCTGGAGGTGGCAGTTTGGGGGGAGGCCGGGGGCGTAGCGAGCCTGCGGGACAACCAGGGGAAGCTTGTAGACGCCTATCCCCTACCTTAAGTGACAGGTGTCGTTGACCAGCACCGCTGCGAAGATCCCATCCTGGTGTTCGAAGACATTGATGGAGCCATTGTCCTGCCGGATGCGCCAGAAGTGGGAATTGTCTAGGCCAAGCATAGCACAAACCAGGACCTTGTTCACCACCTGATGGGCCACCAGTAGAACAATACGACCCTCGTGGCGGGCTGCGACTTCTTTCAGAGTGGCCATTCCTCGGAGGCGCACCTGGCGCAGGCTCTCCCCGTTTGGGAATTTGACCAGGTGGGGTTTCTCTAGCCAGCGCCGATAGAGGTCAGGATAGACCTTGGCGACCTCGGCAGACGATAGCCCCTGCCAGTCGCCATAGTTAATGTCAATGACGGCCGGCAGCGGCTGGACCGGCAGGCTGAGCTGCTGAGCTATTGGCCGGGCCGTCTCCACCGCGCGCTTCAAGGGGCTGGAGTAGACCGCAACAATGAGGCGGTTGGCGAGCCGCTCTGCCAGAGCATGAGCTTGAGCCAGTCCCGTATCGTCCAGCGGCAGGTCAACCCGGCCACGGAAGCGCTCGCCAGCCCCGGATTCGATGTTCCACTCCGTTTGACCATGGCGCACCAAAATGATTCGGGTCATGGGGAGCATCATAAATCAGCCACGAATTTCACGAAGGAAAGAGTAAATTAGTGGAATTTGCGTAATTCGTGGCAAGAATGTGCAGGATTATCTAAACTTCTTTTTCTTCACTCTTGTCTTGCTCTTCGTCTGCGCCGGTCACAGCGCTGCGGAAATCGCGGATCGCTCCGCCCAAAGCGCCTCCCACATCGCGAAGGCGGCTGGCTCCAAAGAGCAAGAGGATGATTAAGAAGAACAGCAGCAATTCAGGTGCCCCTATTTGTCCAAACATGTCTTCCCCCTTTGGGTAATTTCCCTTGATATTTGTGTTCTTCGAACGACTCTTCGAGAACCGTGAATGCACCGCTAGAATTATAGCACGGTATTGATGACAAGACAAATCAGCAGCCGCCTCAGATTTAGCTCTTTTGATGAAACTTCATCTCCCTCGGGGCTTGCAGAGCGGTTGGCTGGAAGCCCCAAGATGTAGCAGGGAAGTAGAGACGAGTGGGCACCCCTCGTACTCCCCGGGCATTCGCTGCGCGAGCCGCTCGCGATCGGGCTTGCGCAAATCGGCCATCAGTGATAAACTATGGACAGGACTTGGGAGGAGGTTGTTATGACTGCTCAGGCACTCTACCGCAAGTGGCGCCCACGCACTTTCGACGAGGTGGTCGGCCAAGGGCACGTGACTCATACCCTCCAGAACGCTCTGCTGAGCGGGCGTATCAGCCACGCCTACCTCTTCGCTGGGCCTCGGGGCACAGGCAAGACCTCGATGGGGCGCCTCTTAGCCAAAGCAGTCAATTGTTTGTCCACAGAGGACAATAAGCCTTGTAACCAGTGCCACATCTGTCAGGCGATCAACGAGGGTCGTCTGCTGGACCTCATCGAGATAGACGCCGCATCTAACCGAGGAATTGATGATGTGCGTGGCATCAGGGAGAAGGTGGGCTTCCGGCCCAACGAGGCCCGTTATAAGGTCTATATGCTCGATGAGGCCCACATGCTGACTGAGCCGGCCTTCAACGCCCTGCTGAAAACGCTAGAAGAACCGCCACCTCATGTGATCTTCGTCCTGGTCACCACCGAGCCCCACAAGATCCCGGCCACCGTCCTCTCCCGTTGTCAGCGCTTCGACTTCCGGCGCATTCCCCTCCAGGACATCATCGGCCACCTGAAGCACATCGCCGATCACGAGGGCCTGACTGTGGAGCCAACGGCATTGGAGCTCATCGCACGCAGCGCCACTGGAAGCATGCGCGATGCGGAGAGCCTCTTGGATCAGTTGATTTCCTATGGCGGTCAGGAGATCACTTTAGCCCAGGTGCAGTCGGTCCTAGGCACCGTCTCCTCTCAGGCGGTGGGAGAATTGGTGAATCAACTGGTGGCCCGCAATGTGGCTAAGGGCCTTGACGTTATCAATCGGGTTATCGGTGATGGCGTTGACCCCCGCCAGTTCAACCGCCAGGTGGTGGAGTACTTGCGTGAGCTGCTCCTGATCAAAGTCGGCGAAGGCTCGAGCCTTACACGCGTCACGCCCGAAGCCCTGCAGGAGATGAAGGGCCAGGCGGCACAGCTCTCAACCAGGGAACTAATCAAGGTAGTTAAACTTTTCAATCAGGCTGGCCTTGACCTCAAGGCCAGCACCCAGTCACAGTTGCCCCTGGAGCTGGCCTTTATAGATGCCACCTTGGGTGAAGAAGAGAAAACCACTCCGTCAGTGGCTCGGCCCAGTTCTGCAACCGTTCCCAGGAGCCCCGCAGTGGCAAGGGTGGCCTCTTCCCCTCGATCGGCTCCAGCCGGTGAGCCGGCTAAGTCTGTCAAAGAGGAGGCCGAGGAGCAGTCGAGAGGTACCTCAACAGGGCTGAAGTTGACTCTGGATGAAGTCAAGACCAAATGGGCTCAAATCCTTGGCGAGATAAAGCCTAGAAACCGTTCAGTTGAGGCCCTGCTCAAATCTTGCCAGCCCCTGGGCGTGGAAGATCAGGAGGTCGTGCTTGGCTTTTACTACACTTTTCACAGGGAAAAGATCGAGGAACCTAAGAGCAAGGCCCTGATAGAGAGTATCATTAGCCGGGTGGTTAAGAGCCCGTGTCACATCCGTTGTGTGCTCTCGCCCAAGAGCGGGCGACAAGCACAGCCGGATCAAGAGCCAGTCAGGAGGGCGCAGAAAGACACTAGCGAGAATGAGGAGACGCCCAGGGACAAATATTCGTCTATCGCCGAGGATCCCCTCATACAAGCGGCGGTGAGCAAATATGGAGCTCGGGTCGTAGATGTGCAGTGAGTGATCCTGCGCGTTGGCAGGGAGGTACGGGAGGTGACCAAGAGAAGAAGGTTTCAGCCCAAAGGCGGTCAGATGGACATGATGCGGCAGGTCCAGAAGCTCCAGGAGGAAGTGCTTAAAGCTCAAGAGGCTTTGGGCGAAGAGACGATCACCGTCACCGCAGGGGGCGGGGCCATTACCGTGGTGATGACGGGCCAGCAGAGGATTCAGTCCATCTCCATCGCCCCCGAGGTGGTGGATCCCGATGACGTACAGATGCTGGAGGACTTGGTCACGGCTGCAGTGAACGAGGCACTGCAAAGATCCCAGGAATTGGCTGCTGAGCGGATGAGCGCCTTAACCGGGGGGCTGCGCATCCCCGGCTTGATATGAGAAAGCTTTTTGGTGGCACGCATATGAAGTGCCTGGGAGATTTCGCTCTCAGGTGGCGTGTTTCAGCCGCTGGCAGAAGGAGTACTTAGGTATGCAGATCGCCCCTGAGCCTGTAGCCAGGCTCATCGAGGAGTTCAGGCGGCTACCGGGCATCGGCCCCAAAACAGCTTCGCGCCTGACCTTTTTCTTGGTTAGAGGCTCCGCTGAGCAAGCGGTATCCCTGGCTGAAGCTTTGCGCCAGTTGAGGGAGCGCATCACCTTTTGTTCTATTTGCTTTAACATCACCGAGGAGAGTCCCTGCCCCATCTGTCGGGATGAAGGGCGCGATCGTTCTATCATTTGCGTTGTGGAAGAGCCCCTGGATGTGTTGGCCATCGAGCGGACCCGGGAGTACAGGGGCCTCTACCACGTCCTGCATGGCGCCATCTCGCCGGTGGATGGAATTGGCCCCGAAGATCTGAGGATCCGCGAGCTGATCCACCGTCTGCGGGCCGAGCCTGCCGAGGAGGTAATCCTGGCTACCAACCCGAGCCTGGAGGGCGAGGCCACGGCCATGTATCTGCACCGCCAGTTGGTGCCACTGGGCGTGCGGGTTACCCATCTGGCGCGAGGGCTGCCTGTAGGCGGAGATTTGGAGTACGCCGACGAGATAACCTTAGCTCGGGCTTTGGAGGGACGGCGGGAGATGTGAGAAATGAGGGCGCACGATTAGCTGATGGCAAATAGCCTATGGCCGATAGCAAGACAACCTGTCTTGCCTCCGCTATCTGCTATTAGCTATATGCCATTTGCCAGTTAGGGGTGAGCGATGGGATTCGAACCCACGATCTCCTGGGCCACAACCAGGTGCCTTAGACCACTCGGCTACGCTCACCACAAGCTTTCCTAATCCTACCACAAAAAGGCAAATCGAGCAAATAGATCCTTATCTGGTTCTAGTAAGATGAGTGCGCAGATCATGAACCTTGCGAGCTTGCTTCAACAAATGTCGGAGACTCTCTCTCAGAATGACCGGGAGTTGATCGAGAGAGCCTACGGGCTGGCTGTGGTAGCTCATTCCCACCAAAAGCGCGCCTCGGGCGAGCCCTACATCCAGCACTCCTTGGCTGTCGCCCACATCATGGCCGATTTACGTCTGGACTCCGCCACCATTGCAGCATCTCTCCTTCACGATGTGGCGGAGGATTCCATTATCAGCGTAGAGGATCTGCGGCAGGACTTCGGCGACGAGGTAGCCAGGTTGGTTGATGGGGCAACCAAGCTGGGCCAGATAGACAAGCTGAGCCAGATGAGCCGCAGGGATTTGCAGGACGAGGAGGCCGAGAGTCTGCGCAAGATGTTCCTGGCCATGGTTGATGACGTGCGAGTCGTGTTGATCAAGCTAGCTGACCGCCTGCATAACATGCGCACCTTGGATGCTCTCCCCGAGGAAAAACAACGGCGCATTGCTAAAGAGACCCTGGAGATATTTGCCCCTCTGGCCAATCGCCTTGGCATCTGGCAGATGAAGTGGGAGCTGGAGGACCTAGGTTTTCGTTATCTGAGCCCCCCAAAGTATCGGGAGATCGCGGCCCTGCTCGATGAACAGAGGGCCGACCGAGAGCGGCGCATCGCACACATCATTGAGGCCTTGGAGAGGAGACTTGAGAAAGAGGGCCTAGAAGCCGAGATTTCAGGACGGCCCAAACACATTTACTCTATCTATGAGAAGATGAACCGCAAAGGCCTGTCCTTCGATCAGATCCACGACGTGCGGGGCCTACGCATCATCGTTAACACAGTTAGCGAGTGCTATGCCGTGCTGGGAATTGTGCACAGCCTATGGCGCCCTATCCCCGGCGAGTTCGACGACTTCATAGCTACCCCCAAGGACAATATGTACCGATCCCTCCATACCTCTGTAGTTGGACCCGATGGCAAGCCATTGGAGGTCCAGATTCGCACCCACGGGATGCACCGTAGAGCTGAGCTTGGTATAGCTGCTCACTGGCGTTACAAGGAACACGCGAAGCGCGATGTCGCCTTTGAGGCCAAGATTGCCTGGCTGCGTTCACTAATGGAGTGGCAGCAGGAGGTAACCGATGCCTGGGAGTTCATTGATTCGGTCAAAAGCGACGTCTTCCAGGATCGCGTCTACACCTTCACTCCCAAAGGTGATATCATTGACCTGCCGACTGGTTCCACTCCCATAGACTTTGCCTATCACATCCACACCGAGATCGGCCACCGCTGCCGTGGGGCCAAGGTTAACGGTCATATGGTCTCTTTGGACTACCAACTGCGAAACGGCGATCAGGTGGAGATTTTGACCGCCAAACGTGGCAGGCCCGGCCGCGATTGGCTCAACCCCCACCTCGGCTACATTAAGACGTCAAGAGCTCGACAGAAGATCCGCCAATGGTTCAGACGACAGGATCGAGTAGAAACAGTAGCTCAGGGACGGGAACTCCTGGAAAGGGAACTCAAACGCCTGGGACTCGACCAAAAGAGCTACGAGGAGATTGCCACGCTCTTCAAATTCGATAAGGTCGATGACCTCTTGGCGGCTATTGGCTATGGCGACATCAACGCTCAACAGATAGCCGCTAAACTAGTACAGGCCGACAGGGCAGAAGAGGAGTTGGAGCTGCCAGAAGCTGCTCCACCACCTTTGCTGGTTTCCGGGGTTACGGTTAGGGGAGTGGGCGATCTGCTCACCAGGCTGGCCGGCTGCTGTCACCCTTTGCCTGGCGACCAGATCGTGGGATATGTTACTCGGGGGCGAGGTATAACCATTCATCGCCAAGATTGCCGCAACATCCTCTACCTTGAAGACAAGGAACGTCTTATCGAGGTGGACTGGGGAGAAGACATCAAGCGAGTGTTCCCAGTTATGGTCCAAGTTCTGGCCTATGACCGTACCGGGCTGATGCGGGATATAACCGAGATCATGGCTGGGGAGAGGATAAACATAAGTGCCGCCAACGTCGCCACCTACGCCAAAGATCACACCGCCGTCATCACGACCACCCTTGAGATCAGCAGTATTGTCCAGTTGAGCCGCGTTCTGGCCAAGATTGAGCAACTGCCCAATGTCTTCGAGGCCCGGCGCAAGGCGAGTTAGGGCACGGCCAAACACAGGAGGCCAGGCAAGTTATGCCTGGACTATTCTTGCCCATCAGCGTCCTGCCTCTGTATCAGGAGGCACTTTGGCCAGAGACGGATAACGCTTTACTGCTTCCGACTGTCGCTGTTCTTCGAGCCAGTCCTCGAAGGCCTGGGTTTTCCGTTGCTCCAGGATCTGAGGTGCTAGCTCCCGCTCCTCGTGTCCCAAGACTTCGATAATGTGATAGCCGATAGTATTTGAGATCGGTTTGCTTATCTCCCCCACCGCTAAGCTGAAAGCTGCCTCCTCGAACTCGGGTGTCATCTCCCCTGTGGGGAACCAATCTAGGTCGCCGCCTTTATCCTTGCTTCTCCAATCCTCGGAGAAGTTCCCAGCCAGGAGGGCAAAGGGGTCATCGTCCTCCCGCAACCGGGGCAAAAGCTCCTGGGCCTCCTCTTCCCTTGCTCTAGCCTTGGCCACCTCGGCCTCGATAAGAACACCCAGAGCGGACAAAGCGGTCTCGTCATCAATACCCTCCTCCAAGAGGGTCAAAATAGCCTGGGCTTGTTCCTCGGTATCCACTAGTATGTGGCTGGCCCACACCTGGGGCTCTGGCTCCTCTGCCGTTTCCTGGACGAAGATGACGTGCCAGCCGAATTGGGTCTCCACTGGCCCGCCGATCTCACCGGCCGGGGTGCTGAAGGCCACCGCCTCAAACTCCGGCACCATCCTGCCCTTCGAGATCCACCCCAGGTCGCCGCCTTCATCCTTGTTGCCGGTGTCTTTGGAGAAGTTCTGAGCTAGTAGGGCGAAGGGGTCCTCGCTCTCTGTCAGTTGGGCTAGGAGCTCCTGGGGATCTTTCTCGGCTCTGATCTCTTCCTCGGTCTTTAATTCCTCCGTATCGGCCAGAAGGACAAGGAGTGCATCTAAGATGCTCGCCTCATCAGCGCCTTCCCCAAGCAGGGTCAGGATCGCCTGTGCTTGCTCCTCGTTCTCCACCTGTATCTGGCGGGCGTGTACCTGATCGGCGATGGTGGGCACTTCCTGACCCATCGCCTCCTGCAGCTTCTGTCTCAAAAGCATGGCCTCAAAGATATGGCGCAAATCCGCTTCGGAGAAGCCAGCCCCTTCGCCCAATGCTTTCAGGGTGGTGGCGTACAGCTCTTGGAATCTGTCCAGCGTTATGGGCGCTACGGTAGGGGTAGGCGTTATGGTCAGGGTAGTTGTGATGGGCGTAGGTGTGGGGGTAGGGGGATTCCTTTCATAGCCGAATTGGGTCTCTATCTCGAGTTGCACTTCCTCGGGTGTGACCACTATCCCTCGCCTGACTGCCTCCTGGCGGATCAATTCGTCGTCAATCAGGTCATCCAGCACTTGTAGGCCAAGCGTTTGCGAGTCCCCCAACTGACTCTGCAGTTGTTCAATTTGCTGCTGATAGTACTGGGCGATAAATTCGGTGCTCTGGTCGTTTGGATCCAGGCGGGTTAGTTGGTCTTGCAACAGGGCCAACTGATTCTTGAGGTTAGAGCGATAGTAACGCACTATCTTCTGATAGGTATCCGTGCGGATAGGCACTTCGCCCACCATTGCCACAGGCCCCCTTGGCTTGACTATGTATTCTTGATAGGAGCCAAAGGCGAGCAAAACCACTATAACAACGGTAACAATGGCTACACCAACAAGGATCATCCACCTTTGTCGTTGGGCTTTCTTGCCGAGCCTTATTTCCTTTTTCGTCAGTTCCTTACCCTTCTTTTTCTTCTTCTTGGCCATCCTTATTCCATCTGCTCAATTGGCAAGCATAACTACTCACGTCAGGTGTTATGACGAGCATCCTGAGTCTGTCGAAGGATGCGGGTCTCGCAAAGTCGCACCCTTTGACAAGCTTTCGGCCCGAGCGCTTCGGCTGAGCGCTCAGCGTCGCAGCCTCAGGCCGAGGGCTCAGGATGCTCAAGTGGTCCCACCTCCGCGCAGGTTGGGTGTCCAACCCGTGCTCCAGAATCGCCCCTAAACAAAGGGCATAGGAACGAGCCATCCTATGCCCTGTCAACTGCTCTTATCTACGCCTTAGCTGTAGCGCCGAAGGTGTTCAGCAACGTAGGGCAGAAGGGCCAAGTGCCTGGCCCGCTTGATAGCTACGGCTAAACGCCGCTGGTGCTTGGCACAGGTTCCTGTCCGGCGGCGAGGCTTGATCTTGCCTCGATCGGTGAGAAAGCGGCGCAGAAGTTCGGGCCGCTTGTAATCTATGACATCAACCTTGCCTGTGCAAAAGGCGCATACCTTGCGACGAGGGATGAACCTCCGTCTCCGGGCACGACGGGGCCTCTGCCCCCTGGCCCTCTGGGTACTTCCCCTGTCGTTCCTGGTCTCTTCGTTCGCCAAAGTTACCTCCCAATGTACAATTAGCTTGCCCCCCAGCGAGAGCCAACCGCTGATGGCCGGTTAGAAAGGAAACTCGCTGCTTTCGGATTGAGCTTCACCTTCCCGCGTCTCTTCAGTGGCCTCGGCGCTTTTGCGCTCTCCCAGCATGATCATCTCATTAGCGACCAATTCGGTGCGGTAATGCTTCTTCCCGCTCTGATCCTCCCAACCACGGGTTTGCAAGCGGCCTTCAACATAGACCTGTTGGTCTTTGGTTAGATATTGTTTGCATATTTCGGCCAAGTTGCCCCAGGCTACGACGTTGAACCACTCGGTGTCCTCGCGCCGCTCGCCTTCGGCGTTCACCCAACTGCGGTTCGTAGCCACACTGAAAGAGGTTACCGGCCTACCACTCGGCGTATAGCGCATCTCTGGGCTGCGCTCCAGCCTGCCTATAATCATCACCTTGTTCAAACCCCTGGCCATCTTTTCCCCCCTTCCTCAAGTTGAAGGCTTGGGCAAGTTTTAGAGCACCTCTTTCTAGTCCTCAACTCGCACCAGCAAATAGCGGATGACTTGCTCTGTGAGTTTCAAGTTCCGCTCGAGTGCGTTGATAGACTCGGGATCCAGTTGAACTTGCATCAACACATAATATCCTTCCTTCTGCTTCTGGATCGGATACGCCAGGCGGCGCCTGCCCCAATGGTCTACATTGGTCACCTGGCCGCCGCCATCGGCGATGAACTGGCTGACCTTCTCCGTGACATCCGTTATCCCCTCATCTTCGACATCGGGGTGGACGATGAAGGTAAACTCATAACTGCGCATGTCGGCGATGATGTGCCTCCTTTCTTAAGAAAAGCTCTCTATCCACTACCCTCGCTTGACGACGGGTATAACTATAGCACAAAGCGGCGATTTTGGCAAGCGACTAAACGCTAAATCTGAAGTGGATGACATCACCGTCCTCCATTACGTATTCCTTGCCCTCCAAACGCAGAAGGCCCCTCCCTTTGGCTGCGGCGAAGGAGCCGCTAGCCATTAAATCCTGGTAGGAAATGACCTCGGCGCGGATGAAGCCTCGCTCCATGTCGCTGTGGACCTTGCCAGCAGCCTGGGGGGCCAAAGTACCCCTTAGAAGCGTCCAGGCTCGCACCTCTCTTCCCCCGGTAGTGGTGAAGAAAGTCATCAAATTCAGCAGACGATAGCCAGCCTCGACCAGTTTTTGCAGCCCCGGTTCCCCTGAGCCGGCCTCGGCACGGTAGGCTGCTGCTTCTTCAGGAGGCCAGTCAGCTAACTCCATCTCCAGTTGGGCGCAAATAGAGACCACTTCTGCCCCTTCGACGGCCGCCATCTCGGCTACTGCCGCCGCTAACTCCCCGCCTCTGGGCAGATCCTCCTCCCCTACGTTGGCCACGTAGAGCCGCGGCTTGGCTGTCAAAAGATTTAACTCCCTCAGCATACCCGCCTCTTTGTCCTTCACTGTCAAGTCACCAGCCTTTTCCCCCGCCTCAAGGTGGTGGTGCAACTCTTCCAAGAAATCCAGCTCGGCGGCGTAATCCTTTGGTCGTCGCTTGGCTGCCGAGCGGACCTTCTCCAGTCGCCGCTCAACGGTGGCTAGGTCAGCCAGGACTAGCTCTAGGTCCACGACCTGGATATCGTCCCGAGGGTTGGGTTCGGCCGTAACGTGGGGGATCTGAGGATCGCGGAAGCAGCGCACCACCATGGCTACGGCGTCCACATTGCGAATGTAGCCCAGGAATTGGTTGCCTAACCCCTCGCCGTGGCTAGCGCCCTTCACCAGCCCGGCGAGGTCCACGAGTTCGATGGTCGTGGGGACGACGCGTTCCGGATCCACCATGGCGGCGATGTCCGACAGCCGTTGATCGGGCACCTCGGCCACGCCTACGTTGCGCTCGATGGTGGTGAAGGGGTAGCTGGCGACAGCGGCGTTGGCCTTGGTCAAGGCGTTAAAAAGGGTCGACTTGCCCACGTTGGGCAACCCCACGATACCGATTTGCAGGCCCATCCTCTTGCCCCCTTTTCGATAATCAGCTTTGCTATTATAGCATCGAACGCCCCTCTCCGCAACAATGAAACACTAACGCTTGACAAGCGTGAGGTTTGCCCTATACTTAAAAAGACAGGGTTGGAAGGGGGATTTGGTTTGAAGTGGGAGTTCATAGCTGAGGCGAAGCGGATACTGAAGCGAGAGCAGGGGACAATCTACAAGGATTGGGGAGGCAAGCTGCCCATCGCTCTGGCCTACCCTAACACCTATCAGGTGGGCATGTCCAACCTGGGCCTGCAGACGGTGTACCGTCTCTTCAACGAGCGGGCCGACGTGGTCTGCGAGCGGGTTTTCTATAGGCAGGGAGCGGGGAGCAGGCCACTGATTTCGCTAGAATCGCAGCGGGACGTCAAGGATTTCGCCGTTTTGGCTTTCTCCATCTCCTTCGAGATGGACTATTTCAACGTGGTGGAGATGCTGCGCCAGGCGGACATCCCTCCACTGGCCGAGGAGCGAGCTGAGGACTACCCCTTGCTTCTGGCCGGTGGCCCTGCTGTAACTGCCAACCCCCAGCCCCTGGCTACTATCTTCGATGCCTTCGCTATCGGCGAGGGAGAGGTCATTGTCCCTCCTTTGGTTGAGGCCTTGCAAGTTGGTGTCGGCGAAAGCCGATATGAGCTTCTCTCAGCATTGGCTCACATACCTGGCATCTACGTCCCGAGCCAGCATCAAACATCCAGCATCCAGCATCCAGTAGAACGCCAATGGGTGCCTGACCTCGATGGTTGTCCTGCCACCTCTGTCGTTCTCACCCCCGACACGGAGTTCGGCGATATGTACTTAATAGAGATCGCCCGCGGCTGTGGGCGAGGCTGCCGCTTTTGCCTGGCTGGTTACACCTATCGTCCCGTGCGGGAACGGAGCCCGGCGGTCCTGCTGGAGCAAGCTGAGAAGGGGCTGCGCTATCGTGACAGGATCGGCTTGGTGAGCGCCGCCGTCTCCGACTACTCGCACATCGAGGAGCTGGCCACGCGCCTGTGGGGAATGGGAGCCAAGCTCTCCGTCTCCTCCCTGCGAGTCGCCCCCCTCCCCGAGGCCTTGGTTCGTGCTCTGGCTGAGAGCGGAGTCCAAACCTTGACCATTGCCCCCGAGGCCGGATCTCAACGCCTGCGCACTTTGATCAACAAGAACGTGTCCGAAGATGACCTGATGCGAGCTGTGGAGTTGACTGCCCGTTACGGCCTCGCGCAGCTCAAGCTCTACTTCATGCTCGGCCTACCTACTGAAACCGAGGAGGATGTCCAAGCTCTCATTGACCTGGTACTGGCTGTCCGGGGGCGCTTTCCGCGTCGGATCACGGTGAATATCACCCCCTTCGTGCCCAAGGCCCACACTCCATTCCAGTGGGTAGCCATGGCTCCGGTCGAGGGCCTGAAAGAAGGGCTGAACCGCATTGAGCGGGCTCTACGACCTAGAGGCATTGCTGTCAAAGCCGAGAGCCCTGCCTGGGCAGCGGTGCAGGGCGTCTTATCCCGGGGCGATAGCCGGGTGGGCCAGGCTTTGGTCAGGGTGAAGAGGAGGTCCCTCGCAGCCTGGCGGCGAGCTCTACGGGAATGCCAGCTCGATGCCGTCGAATACCAAAGAGAACGCTCATTGGACGAGCCCTTACCCTGGTCAGTGGTGGACAGCGGCGTCAGCCGTGATTACCTATGGCGGGAGATGTGCCGAGGATTAGAAATCCCCGTCTGAAATTGAAAAGCGCCCGTTCGGCTGAGCTCACGACGAAGCCTCAGGCGCTGAAATTAGGCCCTGAGGGGCCTTCTCAGCGCTTCGACAAGCTCAGGACACCGCTTCAGACGCCGAATTTTATTCGGTGGTCTAAAAGTCTTCACGATTCCACGGCGTTATTTGAGGAAAGGTAAGACGATCTTTGCCACGACATCAGATCAACGGTCTCGTCTACTACCGCTTCGCCAATTTGGCCTTACATGATGAAGTCTTCCATGGCATATTCACGAGGCTGGGTGGGGTAAGCCCCTCCCCATACGATTCCCTCAATGTGGGCCACTTCATCGGCGACGACCACCAGGCAGTGGAAGCCAACCACGCCCTCATCTGCCGAGCCCTGGGCATCTCTCGAGGGGATGTCGCCACCGCCCACCAGGTCCACGGGAGCCGGGTGGCCTTGGTTGGGCCTGAGGATCGCGGTCGAGTGATCCCTGCCACCGATGCCTTAGTCACCGACACCCCCGGCGTCGCCCTCATGCTCCGCTTCGCCGATTGTCTGCCCGTTCTTCTCTATGACCCCGTCCGCCGGGCCATTGGCCTGGCCCACGCCGGCTGGAAGGGCACTATCGAGGGGATTGCTATGAAGACGGTCTCGGCTATGATGGAAGCCTACGGCAGCCACCCCGCCGACATCATGGCCGGCCTCGGCCCATGCATCGGTCCCTGTTGCTACCGGGTCGGGACCAAGGTGATAGAATTGGTGAAAGCAAATTTCAATCATTGGCAGGAGCTCCTTCGGCCCCAGGGGGATAGCTCCTTTCACTTCGACCTCTGGGAGGCCAACCGGAGTCAGTTGGTCGAGCTTGGCGTCGAGGAGATCGCGGTGATTCAACTTTGCACCGCCTGTCGGACCAACGAGTTCTTCTCTCACCGGGCGGAGGGAGGCCGTACGGGGCGGTTCGCGGTAGTACTGCGAATGCGAGGTTAAGTTATGGTTGATATCGAGGCCAATCTGCGGGATGTACAGCGGAGGATAGCCGAGGCGGCGGGTCGGGCCGGGCGCGACCCAGCAGAGATCACCCTGGTAGCCGTGACCAAAATGTTTACTGTGGCCCACATCCAAGCCGCCTATGAGCTGGGGGTGCGCCACTTCGGCGAAAACCGAGTGCGCGAGGCAGAGGAGAAGATCCCGATCGTTAACCAATGGGTTGAGGAGAAGCACACTCTCTCGCCTCTCACCTGGCACATGGTCGGCCACCTGCAGAGCCGCAAAGCTAAAGATGCCATCCAGTTGTTCGATATCATCCATTCGGTGGACACTCTGAAGCTGGCTAAGCGCCTGGATCGCCTCTGTCGGCGCGAGGACAGGATCATGCCCATTTTGCTGGAGGCCAACGTCTCGGGCGAGGAGAGCAAATACGGGTTTGCCTTGGAACGATGGGCAGAGGATGAAAAGCAGAGGGGGCGCTTTTTCGCCATCGTGGAGGAGATACTTGCCCTGCCCCAGGTGGAGGTACAGGGCCTGATGACCATGGCTCCCATCGTGGCCGACCCTGAGGAGGCGCGGCCCTACTTTCGGCGCCTGCGGCGGCTGCGGGATGCTTTGACCGAGAGGTTCCCGGGAGAATATTGGCGGCACGTCTCCATGGGCATGACCGACGATTTCGAGGTAGCTATCGAAGAGGGAGCTACCATAGTGCGCATTGGCCGGGCCATCTTTGGGGAGCGAAGGGTATGAGGTTGGGCCCTTCACCTTAGCCTAGAACGCACGTGTTTACCGGCGCGCAACTTTCCGACTAACCACTAAGCCACAAAGACACGAAGGATATATTGATGAACTATGCTCCTATTTAATGTGCCGTTGATCAAGCGAGGGATAAAGCGAGTAGTTTTGTAATCGTTCGACTGAGCTCACGACGAAGTCTTGGTGCCTTGGTGTCTTCGTGGTAGGATTAAAGGTGCGGTAAACAAGTACTACAGGAGGTCAAAATGAACTTACTGGTCTATTTCATTGATCTTCTCTTCACCCTGCTCAGTTTGGCCATCTTGGCCAGAGTGTTACTATCCTGGATCAGGGTCAGCCCCTATCATCCTGCCGTAGACTTCCTCTATCGGATCACCGAGCCCATCCTGGCTCCTTTGCGCAGGGCCATCCCTTCCACCGGCATGGTTGACATCAGTCCCGTCATCGCCCTGATCCTACTGCAGCTCATCCGGCGGGTCCTGGTGGCCATCATAGTTGGCAGTTTCTAAAACATTCGTACTGGCGACAGAGGAGTGGAGATGGGCCAGCTCAAGATCACCGAGGCCGGGGGCGGCGTAGCCTTCGCCGTGCGGGTCGTCCCCCGGGCCAGCAGGAACGAGATCGTGGGGGTTCACGGTGATGCCCTCAAGGTTCGACTCACTGCTCCACCTGTTGGGGGGAGGGCCAACGAAGCCCTCACAGCTTTCCTGGCTCAATGGCTAGGTGTGCGTAAGAGCCAGGTGGAGATCGTGGCAGGGGCCACCTCCCGCTGGAAGATGATCCGCGTCATTGGTTTGTTAGCTCAGGAGGTGGAGGAGCGACTGTTGGGATAGTTAAGCCCCTATCGCTCCGCGTAGAGGATGCGCTCGCAGCTACCGCAGAGGGTCAATACTTCTCCTTGACGGGCCTGTTGCACCTTGCTGGTGGGCAGGGTCACCCCGCAGCCCTGACAGAGTTCGCCTTTGAGGAGAGCTACCGCTCGCCCACCCTTGCGGCGCCGCAAATCCTCGTACAAAGCGAGGGCGCCCGCCTCAATTGTCCTGTGTAGCTCAGCCCGTTCCGCCTTCAGTTGGCTCAGCCTGTTTATTAGTTCCCTTTGTTCGGCGGAAAGCCGGGCTTGAGCCGCCTGCCAGTCGTCCTTCAGTCGGGCCAGCCTCTCCCGCTGCTCCGTCACGCTGGTCTCGCTCTCCTCAACCTCGATCATAGCTTCCAATACCTGGTCTTCGAGCTCACCCTTCCTCCGCTTCAGGTACTGAACCTCTCCCTGAAGGTTGGCTAATTCCTTGGGGTTTTTGATGCGGCCGCTGTAGAGCCGATCTTCCACTGAAGCAATCTTGTTGGTCAGGCTTCGCATCTCCAGTTCCCGGTCGCGCAGCTTCGTTCGCTGTCGGCTTAGCTTCTCCTCTCCGTCTTGCAGGGCCTGCCGCACTCGGCGCGACTCCTCATTCCCTTCTAAGCTGGCTTTCACTTCTTCCAGGCGGCGGTTCCTCTCGTCAATCTCCAGGTCAACGGTCTGCAAGCGACAAAGTGTCTCGGCCTTACTCATGATAGCAACCTCCCTCAACAGTGTAGCGTCAGCTATCGGCCATAAGGTGGAACAAAAAGAGCCCAATGCCCGAAAGCATTAGGCTCTAAGCGTAATCAACGCCGTCACGCTCACCCAGTCCACCGAAAGTGACGGGTCCAAAGCACACCAATCGTGTTTGGCAGTTGGCTCGTTCCGTATCAGGTACATCTCTCGCTTCCCAAGAGAAATTATAGGTCAGGATGCCCATACTGTCAAGTGCGAATCGCTGCATAGCCGTGGGTTTTTGCCTTCTGCAAGCTAGTAAGGTATAATTGCTTAGTGGATCTTGCTGGGCATGTCTACAAAAGCGAGGTAATTGCAGTTTGCATATCTTAGTCACCAACGACGATGGCGTTGATGCGCCGGGGCTGTTGATCCTTCAGAAGGTCCTCCAGGAACTCGGCGAGGTCACGGTTTTCGCCCCCGATCACAATTGGTCGGCGGCAGGCCACACAAAGACCATGCACAAGCCCCTACGAGTGAACCAAACGACCCTGCCCGATGGTACATTGGCCTACACCAGCACCGGAGCTCCATCGGATTGTGTGGCCTTGGCTATCCTGGGCATTCTGAAGCATCGAATCGATCTGGTCGTCTCAGGAATCAACCAGGGGGCTAACGTGGGCCACGATATCACCTACTCGGGCACGGTGGCCGCAGCCATGGAGGCGGTCATCTTTGGCATCCCTGCCCTGGCGGTGTCTCTGGACTCCTACCAGAGTCAGGACTCCGCCTACGCTGCTCGGTTCGCCGCCCGGCTGGTTAAATTCGTTCTGGAGCATGGCTTGCCCCCCAACACCTTCCTCAATGTCAACGTGCCTGCTGTGCCTCATGAAGAGATAGCAGGCGTCAAAATCACCCGGCTGGGCAAGCGTGTCTACAGCGACAAGCTGGTGGAGCGCCAAGACCCTCGGGGACGGAACTATTATTGGATCGGCGGCGAGCCACCGGGCGGTGTACCCGAGGAGGGAACAGATATCTGGGCCTTAGCTAACAACTATGTCTCCATTACTCCCCTCCATCTCGACATGACCGAGTACCAAATGATGGAGGAGTTGAGGCGATGGGGATTGGAAGCATGAGATACCTGGATCAAGGAGTTTGAGACGATGGATTTTTGGCGAGTGATCGAGGAAAGGCGCAGCGTGCGGAATTTCGATGCAGGGCGCGATGTCCCGCCCGAAATGGTGCAGAGGATCCTGGGAGCGGCCATCTGGGCCCCCTCGGCCGGCAACTGCCAGCCCTGGCACTTCGTGGTCATCCGCAGCGAACAGACCAAGGGTCTGCTCGCCGAGGCTGCTTACGGCCAATGGTTTATCGCCGATGCGCCCGTGGTCATCGTCGTTTGCGCTGACCCTGCTCGTTCGGCCTGGCGCTACGGAAGCCGAGGGGTGCAGTTGTACTGCTTGCAAGACACCGCTGCCGCCACCGAGCACATCCTACTGGCTGCCACGGCCGTGGGTTTGGGCGCTTGTTGGGTAGGCGCATTTGACGAAAGAGCAGCCTCCAGGGCCCTCGGCCTGCCAACTAGCCTCCGTCCTGTGGCTATTGTCCCTATTGGCTATCCCGCCGCTCACCCTTACCGAACTTCACGCCGAAGTCTGAAAGAGGTAGTTACCTTCGGTGAATGAGTTCCTTGACAGGAAGAGGGAGCATGGATATAATTCAATCGCCAGCGCCGAGGGAGTCACGGCGTTAGAATGCCAAAGGAGGTAATGAAGTGCCTAAGTACGCGTTTTTCGGAGGCGAGTTTGTGCCCATCGAGAAGGCCAAGGTCAGCATCATGACCCATGCCTTCAACTACGGCACCGGTTGCTTCGAGGGCATCCGCGCCTACTGGAACGAGGAAGAGGAACAGCTTTTCATCTTCAGGATGAGGGAGCACTATGAGCGCTTCCACCGTTCCCGTGGCATCCTTCACATCGAATTGCCCTACAGTGTGGAGCAATTGGGAGAGATCACGGTAGAGCTTTTGCGTAAGGAGGATGCACGCACAGATACCTATATCCGACCCCTGGCCTATAAGGCCACCGAGGGCATTGGCGTGCGATTGCACGACCTGGAGGACGAATTCGCCCTCTTCGCCCTGCCCTTTGGAAAGTACATCGAGAAGGAGGAAGGGGCCAACGTCTGCGTCTCCTCCTGGAGCAGGATCAGCGACAACGCTGTGCCAGCACGGGCCAAGATCACCGGCGCCTACGTCAACTCCGCCCTCTCCAAGACCGAGGCCGTGCTCAACGGTTTTGACGAGGCCATTGTTCTCACCAGCGATGGCCACGTCTCAGAGGGTAGCGCCGAGAACCTGTTCATCGTGAGGAACGGCGTTTTGATCACCCCGCCGGTGACGGAGGACATCTTAGAGGGGATCACCCGGGCTACCATGATCCAGGTTGCCCGCGAGAAATTGGACCTGGAGACAGTGGAGCGCAAGATAGACCGTACCGAGCTTTACGTGGCCGAGGAGGCCTTCTTCTGCGGCACCGGTGTGCAGGTGGCAGCCATTGCCACTATAGATCACCGCCCCGTGGGCACGGGCAAGCTAGGCCCCATCGTCAAGGGGCTGCGCGACCTCTACTTCGACATCGTGAGGGGCAAAGTCGAAGACTACCGGGACTGGTGCACCCCAGTGTACTCAAAGTAGCTCAGCACTCACAGAGCCGAGCTCTAGAGGTGCCGGTCGCTGACAAGGACCTGTGTGTCGGGCGATTAGCTGATGCTTGACCTGGAATAAGAAGCCAATAGCTAGCCCTCAATTGCTAATCGCAGATGTGCAGGTCTTTGTTGTTGCTCATAAGCAGTAGGTAGGGATTCTATGGTATTCAAACCTCGACGATCTATCGGCGTCCTGGTGGGCATCGCTATTATCTTATCCCTATTGGCTCTCGATGGGCTGCTGCTTTCTTACCTCAGGCAGAGCCAGATCAGCCCTATTTTCTTTATCTTCGCCCTGTTAGCTGTCCTCAGCCTCCCCCTGCTGGCCCTTTTAGGCTATTTGGTTTATGGCTTATTCAATCTGCGCTATCGGCTGCATCGCGATGCCTTGACCATTGTCTGGGGGGCAACCCAGCAGATCATCCCCATGGGCAGCATCCGGGAAGTGGTGCGGGGCGAGGATTTGGGAGAAGAGATAAAGGTGAGAGGGGTAAGTTGGCCGGGCTATTTAGTGGGGTGTGGTCAGATGGAGGGAATTGGGTGCACCCGTTTCTACGCCACCGAGCCCGTGGCCGGACAACTTCTGGTGGTCACTCCCACCGTGGCCTACAGCATCTCGCCGGCCGACCCCGATGGGTTCCTTGACGCCTTCGAGATACGGCAGCACATGGGCCCCATCCGGCTTTTGCCCCACGAGCACCGTCAGCCCGGCTTTCTGAGTTGGCCCATCTGGAGGGATCGTCTGGCCCATCTGCTCCTCGCGCTTGGCTTAGGGGTCAACCTCATCCTCTTCGCCTATCTCTGTTGGCGTTACCCTTCTCGGGCTGAGATATTCAAACTGCCAGCCATTGGCCTGGTAGCTCTGATAGCCAATTCCAACCTGGGTATTCTCATCCACAGCCGGCAGAGGCTGGGCGCCTATCTGCTTTGGGGGGGCACCATCGCCGTCCAACTCCTCTTCTGGCTGGCTGCTCTCAGTATTATCGGCTGAGGCGATGGAATCTACTGTTTCACCAGTCAGATTCTTGCACAAATGGCAAGAAATTAACCACAAAGACGCAAAGGCAGGAAGCAAGAAATTGAAAAACTTAGTGTCCTGGTGTCTTGGTGGTTTTTATGAGATTTGAACCTTGTTTGGTTCCGGCTTATCTGGGTTAGGGTTTGCGTGAAGAAATGGATATCCTCAAAGATCTGAACCCCGCTCAGCGGGAAGCAGTACAGGCCATCGAGGGACCGGTGTTGGTGTTGGCCGGGCCAGGCAGCGGCAAGACCCGGGTCTTAACCCATCGGGTGGCCTATTTGGTCAGGGGGTGCGGTGTGGACCCCTACAACGTCATGGCCGTAACCTTCACCAACAAGGCAGCCCAGGAGATGATGGGGCGGTTACATCACCTCCTGGGCCAGCGGCTCCGGCGGCTGACCATCGGCACCTTCCACGCCATCTGCTCTCGCATCCTGCGCGGTGAAGCAAAGCACCTGGATGTGAGCAGCGACTTCGCTATCTACGACCAGAGCGACCAACTGGGGCTTGTCCGCCAGGCTCTCCAGGACCTGAACCTGGACGAGAAGATGTACCGACCGCAGGCCATACTGGCGACCATCTCCAAGGCCAAGAACGAGCTGATCGGCTCGGAGTCCTTCGAACCCCAGACCTATTGGCAGGAGGTAGCCGGTCGAGTATACACTCGCTACCAGGAGCTGCTCCTGGCAAACAATGCCCAAGACTTCGACGATCTCCTGATGAATGCGGTTCACCTCTTCACCCGGCACCCGGACGTCCTGGCCAAATACCAGCGGCGCTACCTCCACATCCTGGTTGATGAATTCCAAGACACCAACACGGCCCAATACGTACTGGTCAAACGGTTGGCAGGAGAGAATAGCAATCTCTTCGCCGTCGGGGACGAGGATCAGTCAATCTACGCCTTTCGCGGCGCTGACTTCCGCAACGTACACCGCTTTCGAAACGACTACCCTGACGCCAGGCTCGTCCTTCTGGAACAGAGCTACCGTTCGACCCAGACCATCCTTGATGTGGCCAAGGCTGTCATCTCCTGCAACATCCACCGCACGCCCAAGGATCTGCGTACCGAAAAGGGTCAGGGCCTGCCCATCGTCGCCCATGAGGCCTATAACGAGCAGGAGGAGGCCCAATATGTGGTGGACGAGATCGCTCATTTGGTGGCCGAGGGGACCTGTGGTCCGGGAGATTGTGCCATTATGTACCGCACCAATGCGCAGTCGCGCGTCCTGGAGGATGCCTTCGTCAGGGCGGGCTTGCCCTACAAACTTGTGGGAGCCACGCGATTCTACGCCCGCCGCGAGATCAAGGATGTCCTGGCCTACCTGCGCCTGGTGCACAACCCCCACGACAGCGTCAGCCTGGCTCGCATTATCAACGTGCCCCCGCGGGGCATCGGGCCGAAGACGAGGAGTGCTCTCGAAAGATGGGCCGACGATTTGAAGGTACCAATCTATACGGCCCTGCAGATGTTAAGAGAGGAGATTGAGGGATCTAGAGGAGGTGAGGAGGCTACTGCTTGTCTTCCCAGCTACGCTTGTAATGTCCTTGCGGATTTTGCGGAGCTGCTGGGCGAGTTGATCGCGGTGCGGGAAAAGCTGAGCGTGCTAGAGCTTTTGGACCTGATCCTGGATAAGTCGGGTTATTCTGCTTACATTCGGGATGGCACAGAGGAGGGCGAGGACCGCTGGAACAACATCCTGGAGCTGCGCACGGTGGCTCGAGAGTACCTGGACTTGCCTCCAGAGGCCGCCCTGACCACCTTCTTGGAAGAGGTGGCTCTGGTCTCCGACGTTGACAACTTCGACGAGGCGGTGAACGCCCCTACGCTGCTCACTTTACACATGGCCAAAGGTTTGGAGTTTCCAGTGGTCTTCATCGTGGGCCTGGAGGAGGGGCTCTTTCCCCATAGCCGTTCCTTCAACGATCCCGAGGCCATGGAGGAGGAGCGGCGCCTTTGCTACGTGGGCATTACCCGGGCCAAGGAGCGCCTCTACTTAGTTCACACCTTCCGCCGCACCATGTACGGGGAAGGCCAGGTGAGCGTACCATCCCGCTTCATCGCGGACGTCCCCGATCACCTTATCGCGGGGCGTGAGGAAGCCCAAGCAGCCCTCGGTGAAGAAGAGCGGCGCTACCGTTGGCAGGTCCAGTGGCCTGTCACCTCCGGGCCCGCTGTGACAGTTCAATTCGAGACAGGAGATAGGGTACGACATCGCTTATTCGGGGAAGGCATCGTGATCGAGAGCAAAGTCACGGGGGCTGACGAGGAGGTGACTGTGGCCTTCGAGGAGGAGGGAATCAAACGCCTCCTGGCTAGCTTCGCCAAATTGGAGAAGTTGAAAGGTTAAACGCAGGGGCGACCATTGGTTGCCTGCTGGTGACGTAGACGACAAAAGCCACCTGTTTGAAGCGCAGGTGGCTTTGTGTTTGTAGCCTACTTGGTGGGCCCACTTGGACTCGAACCAAGAACCGACCGGTTATGAGCCGGTTGCTCTGCCATTGAGCTATGGGCCCAACAGAGCGGGAGACGAGACTTGAACTCGCGACAGCCTGCTTGGAAGGCAGGAGCTCTACCACTGAGCTACTCCCGCATCTTGGCAGATGGCAGATAGCCGATGGCTGATAGTGCCATCCGCTATCTGCCAATTCAGTCGGGGCGGGCGGACTCGAACCGCCGACCTCTTGGACCCAAGCCAAGCGCGCTGACCTGACTGCGCTACGCCCCGCTTGTTGTATAGTATAGACTATTTGCCCCAAAACGTCAAGCTGCCTTTTGTAATATGCTATTATACCAGGCAGCGTTTCCCTGACCTCGCAAGGGGGCCTTTGGCAACCCGTGGTCTGGGCTAGGAATTCACGTATAGAGCTGTGCAAGTGTTTGGCTGTCAAACAGCAAGCCCCAGGTGTTCGACAGTCGAACACTCTTGCACAGAGTAAAGTCTCTGGCCTACCCCAACGGGTCAAGGTGTGCCTGCCAAAGGCAGGTTTGAAGGAGCTATTTGCCACTGTACCGCTGTTGGAGCAGAGCCAGATCCTCGCGCAGCTCCTCCGGGCTGTATTGGGCCACCGTGCCTCGCTGGCGCAACTCGTCCAGCATGTCATATATAGAAACGCCCGCCATCTCGGCCGCCCGCTCTTTGGTGATTTGGCCCTGTTCGTACAGGCGCAGGGCGTGCCCCAGGCGCCAGCGATGAACGCCCTCGGTCAAGAGCTTTCGGGCCACCGAGGTTCGATCCACCTGCTCCTCGGTGGCGATGCGCTCCAACCCTTCTATGAGGCTCTCAGGGATCCCGATGTTCAGTTGACGGGCTGCTTCAGCCATTTTCCCCCTCCCGTTCACGTTGGATAGCCTCAGCCGCTGCTTTCAGAGCGTCGAGGATGGCCAGATCGGTGTTCATGGCGACGGCGATGCGGTCCAGGAGATCAATACACTTTTCATAAGGGAGCTTGCCCTGGATGTAGCCCTCCAGAGGGAGAACCTGCAGGATGGTGTAGGTGATGTTGTGGGCCTTGGCCAGGGCGCGGCCCTTACGTTCTTCGATGATCAGGCAGGTCCCCGTGTCCCTGGCATAAGCCAGGGCTTCCCACTCTCCCAGGCCCAGAGCCCCGCTGGCGTGAAAGTCCCGGGCAAAGCGCGTCTGTTCCTGGGTTAAGGGCACGACCTTGACCAGCCCAGCCTGCATGGCTGCCTCGATCACGAGGGCATCGTCTTTCCCGCGTTGTTCACGACTTTGACCGTCTCCTGAAAGACGGTAGGGGGAATACCCAGGAGCCCGTAGGCTTGGCGCAGGGCCTTGATCTCCTGAAGCTTGGCGATGATGATCAGCGAAGAGGCATCGAGGACGGCCCCGAGGGCTCGGCTCTTTTCCATGCCAGTCTCATTGATAGCAAATCCTAACACTACTGTACCCGAAGGCAGGGAAATCGTCAAGGCCTTCCGCTCAATTTCCCGTACATTTTGAAGGGGGGTGCATTTTCTGGTAGAGGCGTACCCTTGTCGTTGCCCTGCTCACCTCACCCAGGAGATGCGCTGATCCAGCCAATCGGGGTGCTCAGGCCCGAGGTCGAAGATTTTGGTTTGATCGCTGCCATCAGGTTTCATGGTATAAAGGGCCCAGATCCCGTCGCGGTCGGAGACGAAAGCGATATGTTGCCCGTCGGGAGACCAGGCGGGGAGGCCGTCTCTGGCTTCGTTAGTGGTCAGCCGCCTTACCCGGCCCTCTGGCACGGTAACCGCATAGACCTCCCAGTTGCCGTCATGATCGGACATGTAGGCTATTTGCGCTCCGTCGGGGGACCAGGCCAGCCCGATATCGCGGGGGTCAGCGGTAATCACGAAGGGATTGGATAAGTCTTCATCGGTAAAGCGGATGCCGCAGTTTTCGCGCTCCTCGCCGCAGCCTGTGTAGGCCAGTAGACCTTTGGGCCCCCAGGCCGGCGACCAACCGGAAGCCAGCTCCACGGCCTCACCCTGCCCATTGGAAGAGATGGCATAAATCCACCATGAATCATCCTCTATGTCGTAGATGACAAAGGCGATGCGCTCCCCATTGGGCGACCAGGTGGGATAGCCAGCCTCATCTGAGGCGCTGACGCTGATTTCGCGGGTTCCCTCGATGTCCATGGTACGCAGACCAGGCTTTTGACTTCGTCGCGAGCGAAAGGCAACTAGTTCCCCGTCAGGGCGGAAGCTTGGTTGGTCAGCAAGGCTGGTCACTTTCACCCAACGCATGTCCTCCGCGTACACGACGAAGATTTCGTAGACTTCCCTCTCCTCGTCGTAGATGGCTAGGGCGATTTTGCCTAGCGGCAAACTAACGGCCTCTTCGGGGACAACGGTGCTGGTGATAACGGGTGTCGGCGTTATCCCCAAACACAGCCGGTTGGCTCCAATTCTTTTCTCCTCCCCAGCTTGATCGGGTTTGATCTCGACTGCCAGCGCGTATTGCTCCTCCGCCGAACACCACTCATCTTGATCGGCGTGTAGATCTCCTTTATTCATGTAGGCCTCATAGAGGCGCTGCTTTACATCTATATATTCGGGCTCGATGCTGTATAATTCAGAAAAGGTGGCGATGGCCTTATCCCAATCGGCACCCCAATAGCTTATAGCGGTCAGGTAGAGCGCGGCCAGTTTTCTCTGCTCTAGAACATCTTCCTGTGCTGGCTTCAGCTCCAAAGCTTTGTCCAGGTAACGCAGGGCCTCCTCCAACCGTCCCTCGTTGATTAATTGTAAGCCCTGGCTATAGAAGGTCGCTAAGAGCATCTCCTCCACAGCCTCCGGCTCATAGTCAGGATCCACGGTGCGCAACCGCTCCAGCGTGAGGACTACATTCTCCCACCTTCTCTCATGATAGAAGGTTTGGGCCTGCCTAAAGAAGCTGGCTGCGGCCTGTTTTTGGATCTCAACTGTGGGCGTTGCCTGGACTTCGAGCTTGGCTTTAACTTCACTTAACTTCTCCTCGGCCTCTCGGTAACTTGGCACCAGGCGCAGGGTCAGTTCCAGCTCAGCTACGGCTAATTCGTATTCCCCGTTCTCCAGGTGGGCCAGGCCCGCAGCGTAGTGTTCCTCCGCTGTCTCTTGGGTCAGGCGGACGCGCTTTTGCAGCCCGTGGTAGACTCCCAGGGCCACGATAATCAGGATGACCACGAGCAAGAGAATGACCAGAAGGACTAAGCCCTTGAGCCAAGTTGGGGCTGTTCGGCGATGTCTTTTCTGCGTAGCGGTACCTCCCCCTCTGCCAGGCTGAGACCCACGCTAGCTCAGGCCTGATAGTAGATGCTCAGACAGGCAGCGAGTTTTCCCACAAATGAACGGCCCTGGTCCAGAGCCAGTAAGTGAATTATAATCTTTTTCGGCTATCTTGTCCAGTTCGGCTTGCGCAGCGATTCTGCGCAAGCTAGTACATATAGGCGTGAGAAGAGAAGCGAGGGGACACCCCTCGTGCTCCCCGGGCTTTCGCTGCGCACGCTCCCAATTGGCCTTGACTTGTGTCCCGGATGGTGATACTATATACTCCGTCAGGGCACACCGACACAGGAAAGGGGTTGCGATTATGTTTAAGAAAGCCTTCGAAGCCATACGTGAAGAGTTCTCAGGGCAGGCGGCCAAGGGCTACGTAGTAGACATCACTCACTATCACCGCATGCAAGCCAGTCCTGGTTTCCGCGAGGCGGCACATTATTGCCTGAAGCGCTTGCTCGAGGCGGGCATCCAGGCCGAGATGCTGTTCTTCCCAGCGGATGAGAGGACGCAGTACTGGTCGGCGCGGATGTTCCAGGAGTGGGAGGCTACGGAAGCTGCCCTGCACCTCTTCGAGCCAGAGGATGAGCGACGCAAGCTGGCCGATTTCCGTGACTGCCCCATTTCCCTTATCCAGCGCAGCGAACCCTTCGAGGGGGAAGCTGAGGTGGTTCTTCTGGAGGATGGCGAGGAGGAAGCAGACTACGAAGGGCTGGACCTGAGAGGCAAGGTAGTGCTTACGAAAGGCGATCTGGACCGGGTGCGTGAGTTGGCCGTAGAGAAACGTGGCGCTATTGGCATCATCTCCGACGGCATGAGGGAAACCCCGCCCGTCCGCGCCCGAATGGACGTGCCTGATGCCCTCCAGTACACGTCCTTTTGGTGGACAGGCCAGGAGAAGAAGTGCTTCGGCTTCGTCCTCTCACCGCGGGAAGGTGAAAAGCTGCGTGGGCTGATCAAGAAGCGGACTCGGGATGGAGCGCCACAAGTCAAGGTTCGGGCCAAAGTGGTCAGCCGCTTCTACGATGGGGAGATCGAGGTTGTCTCCGCTCTGATACTTGGGGCAACGAATCAAGAGGTAGTGATTGTGGCCCATCTCTGCCACCCCCGGCCCTCGGCCAATGACAACGCCTCAGGATCAGCCACTGCCTTGGAAATCGCCCGCACCCTGCAAAAGCTTGTTGACGGAGGGAAGCTGGCCCAACCCAAGCGAGGCATAAGGTTTCTGTGGGTACCTGAGATGACGGGCACCTACGCCTATCTGGCCGCCCATGAGGACGAGATTGAGCACATGGTGGCTGGCCTCAACTTGGACATGGTTGGCCAAAGCCAAGAGCTGTGCGGAAGTTCCTTCCTCATCGAGCGCCCACCGCAGGCTATGCCCTCCTTTGCCCCCGGTCTCCTGGAGCGCTTGCGGGAGGAGTTTTTGGGCGAGACCTCAGCCTGGGGTGGGACGGGAGGGTACGCTCTCTTCCGCCACGCCGTGACCCCTTTCTCCGGTGGCAGCGACCACTATATCCTCTCCGATCCCTCAGTGGGGGTGCCAACGCCCATGCTCATCCAGTGGCCCGACAGATTCTACCACACCTCCCAAGATACCCCAGACAAGGTTGACCCTGCTATGCTGAGCCGCGTGGGGAGCTTGGCTGCGACCTACGCCTACTTCCTGGCTAACGCTGGCCAGGAAGAGGCCACCTGGTTGAGCTACGAGATGGTGGCCCGTTTCAAACGAGACATTGTACGGCTCGTTCAGGAGAAGGTCACTGAGGCAGTCCACCTTAGCCTTGAAAAAGAGGGGACTGATAAGCTGGGGGAGACCACCGCCCTCCTGCGCAAGAAGGTTGCCTACCTGAGCGAGCGCGAGCAGCAAGCCCTGGCCTCGCTGAAACGCCTGAGCCCTGGGATTGCCGTTGAAGGATGGCAAGAGGAAGTGGCCGAATTCGCCAAAAGGGAGTCAGCCAAAGGTGAGGAGGCCATCCGGGTCTGTGCGAGGGGGCGAGATTGGGCCGAGCTACCGGAGGCATCAAAGCGGGAACAGGACGAATGGGAGGAGAAGGCGGCGACGATGGTGCCCAGACGGCTATATCGCGGCCCCGTCTCTTTGCGCCCCTATCTGAACCAACTGAGCGAGGAAGAACGGGAGCGGTGGTGGCGAGTGCGCAAGGAACGAAAGAAGGGGTTTTATACCCTGCCTACCTTAGCCGAGTATTGGGCCAATGGAAAGCTTAGCCTGCTTGAAATCGCTGACTTAGTAGAGCTAGAGACTGGCCAACGCGACGTAGAGCTTCTGGTTGAATACTTCCAGATGCTAGGCAAGTTGAATTTGGTCAAGCTAGAAACTAGAGGCTGAAGCTGGAAGCCAGTAACCGGTGTCCAACTTCCAGCACCCGGTAAGGAGCGTCGGGATGTACATCCGACCGGAGAAGAAGAGAAAGTCTTCGCCCCTGCGCGTGCTTATCCTGTTGATACTCATCGCAGCGGGCCTGTACGTCATCACTCAGCGGCCCGATTGGGCGCGTCCTTTCGAGCCTACCCCAACACCCACCAGGACCGCCCAATCGTATCTGGTTGAAGGCCAAGCGTTTTTCCAAGAAGGCAAGCTGGACGAAGCCATTGAAGCCTTCGAGAGAGCGACGGAGCTCGACCCTAAGGGTGTTGCAGCCTATGTGCACTTAGCCAAACTTTTGACGTTGCGTGGCCGCACGAGCGAGGCAGTACGCCAGGCCCAACGAGCCGTCGAACTCGACCCGCAGAACGCCGAGAGCCACGCTATTTTGGGCATGGCGTTAGACTGGGACCGCCAAATAGATGAAGCCATCACCGCTTGTCTGCGAGCTGTTGAGCTCGACCCCAATTCGGCCGAAGCCTATGCCTATCTAGCTGAGGCCTATGTGGACAAGGGCCGCTGGGATAGGGCCCTGGAAGCTGCTGAGAAAGCCGTCAGGCTTGATGATCGCAGCGTTGATGCCCATCGCAATTTGGGTTACGTCCTGGAGAAACAAGGGGATTACGAAGCAGCCATCGCCGAATACGAAAGCGCAGTATCCCTTCAGCCCAAGCTGAGCTATCTTTACATTAGCCTGGGCCGCAATTACCGTGTGTTAGATGATTACGAGCAAGCCATTGTCCAGTTCCAAAGGGCCATTGAAGTTGACCCCGGCAACCCCAAGGGCTATGCCCAACTGGGGTGGACCTACTATCACCAAGGGGATTACGAGCGGGCCATAGTTGAACTAGACAGGACTATCGAGGTCGATCCTGAGTATGCCAGTGCCTATGGCCACTTGGGTGTTATCTATTACGTGCAGCGAAACTACGAAGAGGCTATCCCCAATTTGGAGCAGGCTATCGAGCTGGGAGGCGGCTCCGAGGAGTATTATTATGAGCTCGGCCTCTCGTATGTCTACCTGGACCAATGCGACAAGGCTATTCCTTGGTTAGAGAAGGCGCTGGAGATAAACCCTGACTCTGAGCCAGCCTGGGCTGGATTGGAGCTTTGTGAGGGGGAATAAAATCGCCATCTCTAGAGTCTATGTTGGAGAATGGGTAACTTCAGAGGACTGTGGCGGCCCCACTCCCAGCCCAACGAACACCCCAGTCACTCCCGGGCCAACATTCACCCCAACTCCTACTTCAACCCCGACCCCAGGGCCCCAAACCTACTCTATCTCCGGCTATGTGACCGGGCCAGAAGGCGGATCAAATCCCTTCTCTGGAATGCGAGTGGGCATCAGGTGCTATGGTTCAGTATACACCGATCACAATGGTCAATACCGCAAGGACGGACTCGAAGCAGGTCGCTACAGGGTGGCCCCCTATGACGATAGATACGATTTTGTACCTACCTGCAAGTGGGTTGTCGTTCCACTCAGTCGAGATGACGTGAGCTTCGTCGGGGTACCCGCGGGGCCACCCCCTGGAGTGACCTTGTATGAGCATGATGAGTACCGAGGAATGCACGAGACCTTTACCGGAGACAATCCCGGCCTGACGGATAGCTGTATTGGGGACAATATCGTTACCTCTATCAAGATATGAGGCTCCTATATCGCAACCCTGTACCGGGAGCCTAACTATCAGGGAACAAGCGAGACCTTCAGCGGCGATGATCCACAACTCAGCGATAACATCATCGGCAACGATACAGTTTCGTCCATCCAGGTGATGACTTTCACCCCAACACCCACGCGCACTAACACACCAACGCCGACCCCGATAGCTACCCCAACATCAACTCAGACTCCCACGCCCACAGCGATAAAAACAGCTACACCAACTCGAACAGCAACGTCCACACAAATGCCCACGCCGACCAAGACATCAACCAGCACCCCCACGAACACCCCCACGAACACACCAACCGCCACGCCCACGCAGGACGGTTCCGGGCCAATCCTGAGCATCCCCAGCAATATCCCAACCCACACTAGCCAGACCGTTTCCATGCTGGTCAACTTCACCAGCAACGATCACAGCATCGCCTCCACCGCTTTCTCGGTGGACTTCGATCAAACCTGCCTGGCCTTTGATGCCACCGACAGTGACCAGGACGGCATCCCCGACGCGGTCACCTTGAGCCTACCAGGCGCATTTGACGTTTCGGTCACCTTTGATGGGGGCGACACCGACGGCGAGTTAGACTTCTTTATCGCCGATCTCTTGCCCCCCCGGGCCTCGCTGTCAGACGGGACGATTGTCTCCATGACGCTGAATGTGGGCAGCCCGCCCAGCGCAACGGAGGTGGCGGTCAACTTCTCGCAAGACCCGTCGGCTTCGTTTGGCAATACGTCGGGTCAGAGCGTCCCAGGCACGACGGACGGCGGTTCGGTGCTCATTGTGCCAACCGGCACGCCGACTGCTACGCCTACTTCAACATGTGCCTACCAGGTCTATCTCCCGCTGCTGCGGGAGAGCCGTTAGTGATCGTGGACATCGTGAAGGTGGCAGCGCACTGGGGGGACAGGTGTGAGTGAGGGGGCGGTTTGAACCGCAAACATGTGAAAGGCCACGAAAGGCGCGAAATACTCTCGTGGTCTTCGTCTCTTTCGCGCCTTTCACGATCCAGAGATCTTCGTGGACGTCAGGCGGGTGGCGGCGCGGTGTGAACCGCTGAAGGAAATGAGGGCACGGTGATGTTTGATGTCAGGGGGTTTGTACTCCCGGGGCCTGATTCGCCTTGACCGAACTGGCCTTTTCTGCTATAATGGCGGCAACCTCCGAGATGAAGGCGGTAAAAGGCTGGCCGAAGTCAAGCTCAGGACGCTGGTTGCGGTTCTTGTGGCCGCAACCAGCCCATTTTACCCCTTGGGGGTAGGTTATACTTCTCGGAGACAGAGCCGATAAGTCTAGAGGTTTAGCAGTGTTGGAGATCGCTATTCAGGCAGCTCGTCAGGTTGGCCAAGTACTCCTGGAAAATTTCGGGAGGACTCAAGAGATCAGATTCAAAGGGTTGCGAGACATCGTCACTGAGGCCGACCTGGTGGCTCAAGCCAAGGCGGTAGAGGTCATTCGATCCCGGTACCCGGACCATGATATTTGGGCCGAAGAAGTGGGTCAGACGCCTGGCGGCGTGTCCAATTATTGTTGGATTGTGGATCCTTTGGATGGCACCACCAATTACTCCCGTGGTTATCCGTGCTTTTCTGTCTCGATTGCTCTGAGCTATCGGGGGGAGGTCATCCTGGGAGTCGTTTATGATCCAGTTCGCGATCAATTGTTTCGAGCTCAACGCGGTCAGAGTGCTTACCTCAACGATGATAGGATCCACGTCAGCGCTGTCGAGAGGTTAATAGGTGCCTTGGTCGGCCTTGATTGGGCTCGCAAGCAAAAGTTGCGTTCCAAAATGGCCCGGTTGGTAGCTGAAGTCGCCCCCAAAGTTGGGACTCTGCGCAACACGGGGTCAGCAGCTCTGGGTCTGTGCTCCGTGGCTGCAGGTTGGACAGACGCCTATTTTAGTCTCTCGCTGAAACCTTGGGACGTGGCAGCCGCCAGCGTGATAATCCAAGAGGCTGGAGGAGCCGTCAGCGACCTGGCTGGCCTACCGTGGCACCCGAGTTCCAAGGGCTGTCTGGCCAGTAACGGCCCGATCCACAAGGCAATGCTGACATTGCTAATGGGGACTTGAAACTCATGTCCTTGAGACGAATCATTCACTTGATAATCCAATCAGCCATTTTTATGGCCTATGTTCTGGCGATCAACGTCCTGGCCGTATCCGTGACGGTGCTAATCTATGAGTGGCGGCATCAAGATCGTATTTATCCTGGGGTCACCGTCTTGGGCCTCGATTCGGGTGGACTTGAATTAGAGGAGGTTATGGCTCTCCTGGATCGCCAGTTGAATCCTTACCAGGGGGAGCAGTTAACCTTGCACTATGGCCAGCAGTCGTGGCAATTCTCGCCATCAGATCTAGGCGTGAGCCTTGATGCAGCGGCTACGGCGGTTTCAGCGTACGCAGTGGGGCGAGGAGCCACACTGTGGGACAGCTTACAGGAGCAGATTCAAGCACTGAGGTATGGCTACGTTGTCGAGCCTATCCTCAACTTCGACGCAGGTGTGGCTATGGTCTTCCTGAGTCAGTTAGCCCGGGAGGTGAATCGGCCGGTACACAATGCCAATCTGACCGTGCACGGCCTTGAGGTCGGGGTCACTTCCAGCCAGGTGGGGCGGGATGTGGATCTGGCAGCCACGCTACAGCTTCTTTACGAGCGCATTGCCAGCTTCTCAGGAGGTGAAGTAGCCGTGGTTGTAGGGGAAAAACTGCCTCTCATCGCCGACGTCAGCGAGCCCCAGGCCCTGGTAGAGACCATGATAGGCAGCCCTTTGGTTCTCAGTCCCAACTTCGAAGCACAAGGTGAGCTGGTGGAGGATCTTGGACCCTGGACTTTGAGCCAGGAGGCCATTTCCGATATGTTGATCATCCGCCAGGTCAAAGAAGACGATAGTAAGGCAGAGTTGGAGGTTGAATTGGACCAGGAGATGCTTGGTGCATACGTTGAAGGCCTTGCTCCTCAGATTGAGCGGTCTTCTGAGAATGCCCGTTTCGACTTCGATGATTCGACTGGCAGCCTGACGCCTATCGTGCACAGCCGAGAAGCGCGGGCCTTGGATATCTCTGAGACGATGCGGCTTATCAACGCGCAGGTGGCCACCACTAACCGAGAGATTACCCTGCCCATCTTGGCCATCAGGCCTCAGGTGGCTGATGACGACGGGCCTAACTTGGGGATCGTGGAGCTGGGCAGCGAAGGTACCACCTCTTTCAAAGGTTCATCAGCGGCTCGGGCACAGAACATCGAGGTTGCCGCTTCCAAGTTCCACGGCCTGGTCATCCCCCCAGGGCAGGTCTTCTCTTTCAACGAACATCTAGGCGAGGTCAGCGCCGAGGCTGGATACGAGGAATCGGTGATTATCTTCGGCGATCGCACCAGGGTAGGCATCGGCGGTGGCGTCTGCCAGGTATCCACCACCGCCTTTCGGGCCGCCTTCTGGGGTGGCTTCCCCATCCTGGAGCGCTCGCCCCACGGCTTCCGAGTGGGTTGGTACGAGCCGCCCGTGGGGCTGGACGCTACCGTCTATGCGCCGTGGGTTGATCTCAAGTTCCTGAACGATACCCCTTACCATCTCCTCATCGAAACCGAGGCCAATCTGCAAACAGGGGTGTTGAGCTTCCGCTTCTACAGCACCAAGACCGGGCGCACTGTGGAGATGGAAGGGCCTCTTGAGGAGAACGTGGTACCTCATGGGCCGCCTGTATACGAAGACGATCCCACGCTGCCCAAGGGGACGACTAAACAAGTCGAATGGGCCCGCGATGGAGTCGATGTCACCCTCTACCGGATCATCAAAGAAGGCGACGAGGTGATCTCCAGGGACAAGTTCTTCAGCCGCTATCGGCCCTGGCAAGACGTGTACCTGGTAGGACCCAAGGAATGAAGACCAAATTGGCAGATAAAAAGATAGCGCCGACAGAATCCTCGGCGCTATCTTTATCTCCAGCTCTCAGCCGGCCCGGATGGGGATGGAAATCCCCATGCTAAAAGCTCAAGTGGGCCAAGGTGCATTCCAGGCAGTCGGTTTTATGGCCGACGGCTCGACCGAGCCCTCGGCCTGAGGACCTCGGCTGAGCTCGGTCGAAGCCCTCGGGCCGAAGGCTCGCCGAGGTCTTTGGCTTTTAGCCTGCGAACTTCCATCCGCAGGCTTTTCTGAGCTCCAGAAAATCGCGGCCTACTCAATCTTCTCATGCTCCTTACTCCTCCTGTGGGTGGTCCGCAACCCCTAACCAGAAATGGTGGGGAAGGACCTTAGGAGCAGTAATCACCTTTATGCGGCCACAACGAAGTTCGGTTTTCAAAGTACCATGTCCCTGCAGGCTTACGGGATTGACATAGCAGGTGTTGGCTGCTCGTCCGAACTTCTCCCGATATCGTTTGGCCGCCCGCTGAACCTTCTCCTCGATCGCCCGCTGCGGATCGTCATCAAACCATAGCAAACCCACCTTCATCATACCCTCCTGTACTTCGGCTGAGACTTCGGCGTGAGCCCTCGGCCTGAGGACCTCGGCTGAGCTCGGTCGAAGCCCTCGGGCCGAAGGCTCAGTCGAACGCTCAGTACAGGGTCAGAAGTATCGCCCCTCGTCGAGCACCACATCCTCATCGCCGATGACCTTGAACTGGCGTGGTCCCTGGCTCAAGGGTGATAGGAGCGGCGGCTGCAAGTAGCGAGGCTGGCTGTTTCCTGGGTTGACGATCACCACCGGCGGGTAGTCTCCTCGCCGTCGCCCCTCTCGCTCCCCAGGCCTGCTGCTCACAGCCAGGATGAGCAAACTGGTACGTATGGAAGCCGCCACCCCACAGGCCACCCCGATCACCACCGCCATGGCATCGGTGGACATCCGCTTGCCGATGATAACGGCCAGGGTAACAGCGAAGGGAATGACCGCTATGATTGCTACCTTCTTCATTGGAATCCTTTCGTGCTCACTTCACCAGTTTCAGCCTGGCGGCCAGGCGCCTCAAGGGCATCCTCCCGTCTGTACCGGTGGCCTCGTCCACCCACCGCCTGCTTTTGCGACCTCCCTCCCTGAGACGGGAGGTGAGTTCTTGGATTTCCTGACCGGATACGTGGGCAGCCTGCAAGCGCATCACCTGCCCCTGGGCTATCACCAGGAAGTCCCCCCGGCCCAGGAGACTCTCGGCCCCTGTCCCTGCCAGGCCTGAGGCCACTTTGGCATCCTCCGGGCTGGCCACACTGCCCACAATGCGCACCGGGAAGTTGGACTTGACCAGTGAGCCGATGATGGCCACGGTGGGTTTCTGGACGCAAGCCACCAGGTGGATCCCTGCCCCTCTCCCCCGCTGCAGGAGGCGCGTCAAGAGGTGCTCCATCTCCTTGCCTCCCACCATCATCAAATCAGCCAACTCATCAATGAAAACCACCACCTGTGGCTGGGTCACTTTCTCGTGGTCCTCCCGTCTCTCCATCTCTACTATCAGACGCTTCAGCACCTCCGAGGCCCCTTCCACATCCTCCACCATGGGATACAGGAGGTGGGGGAGATTAGCGAAGGGAGTGAAGCCCCGTCCCTTGGGATCTATCAAGACCAGTTGTACTTGCCCCAGACGATTGTACATCGCCAGGCTAGCGATCATAGCGCGGGCTAGCTCATTCTTGCCCGATCCCGTCCTGCCAGCAATGAGCACGTGGGCTACATCGGCGCTGGGAAGGCGCAGGAGCAGGGGAGTTCCCTCCTCGTCCAGGCCCAGGACGGCAGTGCAGGGAGGTATCTCGGCCAGCCGCCGACATAGAGCCAGGAGCTTGACGGTGCGGGGCGTCTCCCGAGGAATCTCCACGTTTATCTTGCCACCCTGGCGGAACACTCGGCAAGAGGGGATGCCCAAGGAGAGAGCGATCTCCTCGGCGAGGCCCTTGATGCGGCTGACCTTGGTGCCCACCATGGGCACCAGCTCGAAGCGCACAAAGCGCGGGGTGACCGTGCCCCCGCAGACGTGGGAGGGCACCTTGTGGCTCGCCAGGACCATCTCGATTCGCTCAGCCTGATATTCCAGCAAACGTTGCATGGCTCACCCAAATCCGAAAGCGCCAGAGGTCTACGACCCTGAAGGGTCTTCAGACCCGGAGGAAACAACGTGCGGCCACATTCTCGTCAGGCCATCGCTCCCACTCAACTGGCAGCCACAGCCGCGCGTTGAGGAAAGGCTATCACCTTGCCACCACTGGCAACCTCGTGGTGAGCTTGTCGAACGACTCGAGGCAAGGGAATCTCCTCGACAACCGGCTTGCCAACAGTTCGCAGCGCGCAAGCTGCGCACGGGCGGGGGTCGCTGATAGGAGCGATCTTGGCCGCGCAAGCTGCCCTCAGGAAACTGATCCTGGCTGGCTCATCGTTCCAGACCTCGGAGTGGCCATTCCCGTAGCGGACCACGATGGGCGAGGGAGAGGACTTCTGCAATGAGAAGCGCAGCTTATCACAGGAAACCTGCCTGGCGGGACAGTTCCGACAGAGATTAGGTGAGACCTCGTTGTCCCCTTCTGCGATCTTGGTGCAGACGATGCGGCCATCGCGGGCCACACTGCGGTAGGCGCATATCTTGGTCGTCAATTTGCCCATGTTCACAACCCTTTCTTGAGTCATGCTACGTGACGGATCACGGCCATGACCTTGCCCTGGATCTCCACGTTGGCGGGATGGACAAAGACCGGCTCCAGTCTTGAATTGGCCGGCTGCAGACGCACCCGCTTGCCTTCCGGATAGAGTCTCTTCAAAGTGGTCTCGTTCCTGTCCTTCAGCCTCACCGCCACCATCTCGCCAACCTCAGCCACCGCTTGATGCCTCATCACCACAATGTCCGCGTCGTTGATCAAAGCATCAATCATCGAGTCGCCTTTCACCCGCAGAGCATACAAGCCGTCCTGCTCCTTGACGATGTCGGGAGTCAGCTCGATCTCCTCGTAGTCACTATCCGTGAAGGAGATAGGCTCCTCACTGGCGGCAATCTGTCCCAGCAGAGGCACCTTGAAGCTCCTGAGACCATCGAGGAGCTTGATCCCGCGGGGGGTTTGAGGCTCTCGCTCGATCACACCCTTCCTCTCCAGAGCCTTCAGGTGGTGGTTTACCAGAGACTTGGTGCTCATCTTCAAGCCCTGGCGGATCTGCTCGTGAGTGGGAGGGTACCCATTTTCACTAATGAAGGCAGTGATGAAACTATGCATTTCCTTTTGGCGTTGGCTTAAGCTTCTCATGACCAGCTCCTTTCCAACAAGAATAGAACGCATGTTCTACTACATTATACCAGAACATGCGTTCTATGTCAAGAGGGAAAACGGGTTTTCCGAAAATTTTAAGGTTTGGTGTTAGTTCAGTTGGCGGATTACTAGAACCACCTTTCCCTGAATCTCCACGTTGGCTGGGTGAACGTAGATGGGTTCCATGGTCGGGTTTGCTGGCTGCAGGCGCACCCTTCCCCCCTCCAGGTAGAAGCGCTTCAGGGTGGTCTCCTTCTCGTCCTTCAGCCAGACGGCCACCAGTTCGCCGTTCTCCGCCTCTTCCTGATGCTTCATGATCACGATATCGCCATCGTGGATCAGGGCATCAATCATTGAGTCTCCTCGCACCTGCAAGGCGTAAATACCTTCCTCTTTTTCGATGATGCTGCGGGTCAGCTCGATGGTCTCGTAACCAAAGGGTGGGAGATCGCTGTCGGGGATGGGGATAGGCTCACCGGCAGCGATCCGACCAAGAAGGGGAATGCTGACGATGTCACCTTTAGCCCTACGTCCCGATCCGGATCTATCCACTAGCTTCAGCCCCCGGGACACAATCTTATCCCGTGCGATATAGCCCTCCCTCTCAAGGACCTTCAGATTGTAGTTGACAACCGACGTCGAAGAGATGCCAACCGCAGCACCTATCTCGCGGATGGTGGGAGGATACTCGTTCTCACGGGTGAAAGCTTCCACAAAGCTGAGGATCTTCTTGTGACGCTCCGACAAAGCCATGATATGTCACCTCCTGAACTCTACGTCAACCCAATTATACACGAACATGCGTTCTATGTCAAATCGCTAAAATGACAGGGCTTGCGCAGCCATTCTGAGGGGCCAAGGGCCAGAAGCAGGGGTATGGACAAGGCCAGGCTCCAGCGACGGGGATGAAGAGGAGAAGGGTGGGGTTGACTGGCTCAGGGGGACGAACTTGGGGCTGCAAAATGCGCAGCGGATGGTGGCCAGGTGCGCAGCGGTACGGCGCTAGATGCTGTGGGGGATCTAGTCAAGACGGGGTATCGAGCAGGTCTGAGGAGTAGCTGGGGTAGCCGGAGGCGATTAGCAAGCAGGCGGGTCTGCTTCTAGAAACCATCTTCTCCATAAAGCAGGCTCAGAACGATCGTGCAAGTGTTGTTGATCAGGCGGATGGGGTGATAACTAGCGTGCCTGGCATCAGGCATTGGCCCGCTCCCTGGCGTCTTCCCAGGCCGGGCACTCATTACCTCGAAGGCTGCATGAGCCGTGCTGACGACATTCGACCTATTTGGCCAGACTCCGGGCAACGTCCACGGCGCTGGCGGCGTCGGGCGCGTAGGCGTCGGCCCCGATCTGCTCGGCAAAGGCCGCCGTCACCGGCGCGCCGCCGACCATGACCTTGACCGCATCGCGCAGTCCCGCCTCCTCCAGGGCCTCAATGGTCGCTTTCATCCCCGGCATGGTCGTCGTCAGCAGCGCCGACATGCCCAGGAGCTGCGGTTGATGCTCTCGCACGGCGGCCACGAAGTCGTCGGGTTTGACGTCGGTCCCCAGGTCAATGGTCTGAAAGCCCGCGCCTTCCAGCATCATCTTGACCAGGTTCTTGCCGATGTCGTGCAGGTCGCCCTGCACTGTGCCGATGACGTACTTGCCGGTCGAGGGGATGTCGGCCTCGGCCAGCAGCGGGCGCAGGACGCCCATCCCCGCCCGCATGGCCCGGGCAGCGATGAGTACCTCGGGCACGAAAAGGTCACCGGCCTTGAAATCCTTGCCCACCTCGTCCATACCGGCAATCAGACCGCTGGCTAGGATCTCTCCCGGATCCATACCCTGGTCCAGCGCTTCCTGGACCAACTCAGCGACCTCTTCGTCCTCACCATCGTACAGGTTCGATGCGATTTTTTGCAGAACGTCCGCCATTGCCTGAAACCTCCTGTGTACTTTGATTACTGATCGCTCTACAATGGGGCAGCCCGTGCGTTCTCTGTGCAAGGGTTGACCGCCCCGTAGTTGTGAACGTCAATTCCGTTCCTAGTTATTGTAAAGAGGCTCCCAACACCCAATCTAAGCCGAAGTGCGCGCCTTATCTAGCCTCCTCAATTCTTCAAAACGTTACC
>Ga0209986_10000221_pt1 | contig 53204 bp, 50 predicted proteins | sample BlataG_FD_183168 | JGI IMG/M metagenome (GOLD analysis project Ga0209986, IMG submission 183168) | Deep subsurface microbial communities from Black Sea to uncover new lineages of life (NeLLi) - Black_00105 metaG (SPAdes) (version 2) | ecosystem: Environmental > Aquatic > Marine > Oceanic >... | reverse complement strand
AGTTACCACCGGATGCGCTCCTCGTCCAGGTCGGTGTAACGCGCTTCGAGGACCGGCTGGCGGCCATACGCGGCACGGCTGCGTGTAAGCAATAACCGCTCATACTCGTCCCGCTTGAGTTGCATGTCGGCTGCGCCAACCCGTTTATACGCGCGTCCCTCGGCCAGATGAGGGCAATTGTCGCTGGGGGCAACGCGAACGACGATGACCATACGTCCTTCCACTGGGACGCACTCTACCGACGGATACACGACCGGGTCGGTAGCGCCGGTGATACGGCTCACGATGCGCTCTTTGGTGGTCTGACCTATCTCGACAACAATGATCTCGCCCGAATCGCGCACGCCAAAAAGGAGCACGCCACCGTCGGTATTGGCAAAGGCAGCCACGGTGCGCGTGGCCGTACCCAGTTCGGCTAGCGAACGCTTGAATTCCAATCGTTGTCCTTCGTCGTGGCTGACGAGTTGCCGAATGTCATCTGCGTTCATACGAGCCGTCTCAGCCTGATTCAAGCCCTTGCTTCCCCCCGGCTTGCTCTTCCTCGGTTTGATCTGTACCATCGTCACCTGTTCCACGTCGTCGTCCACGAAGACCGCCTGTCCCGTGGGGGCGATCTTGTTGATGCACACCCGGAGTTCAGCGTCCATATAGTCCTTGATGAGCCGATTCAGGGCGGCCCTTCGACAAGCTCAGGCCATGGCCCTGCGGGCTAAAATCCAGCCCCGAAGCGGCTTTGCTCCCTTAGCGTGGGGATTTGTTCTCGCGCAGCCTGAAAAGTTAGTGCCATGGACTATAGACGCTTCTACAGCTTGGCCATGGCCTCGCCGATCCTGCTCAGGGCTTTCTGTATGTTCTCCACCGAGTTAGCGTATGAGAAGCGGATGAAGCCCTCCCCGTACTCGCCGAAGGATGTGCCGGATAGGGTGGCAACGCCGGCTTCGTTGAGCAGGAAATCCTCCATCTCCTGGGAATTCTTGCCCGTGCCCTCAATGTTGGGGAAGACGTAGAAAGCGCCCTTGGGCCTCAGGCAGCGGAAGCCGGGGATCTGGTTGAGTCCGTCAACGATGACGTCCCGCCGCTGGCGGAAAGCTTTCACCATCTTATTGGACTCATCCTGCGGCCCCTTGAGGGCATCAACGCCGGCCCACTGGCTGAAGGCGGCTGTGCAGGAGTTGGAGTTGACCATCAGGTTGGCCACCTGCCCTGCCAGCCACTGGGGCATCACGCCGTAACCCAGCCGCCAGCCGGTCATAGAATAAGTTTTGGAGAAACCGTCCAAAATGATGGTTCGCTCCTGCATGCCCGGGAATTGGGTGATGCTGGCGAACTCCCCCTCGTAGACCATGCGGCTGTAGATCTCATCGGAGAGCACCATGACGTCGTTCTCGATGGCAGCCTTGGCGATGGCTTCCAGATCCTCCCTGGTCAGCACGCCGCCGGTGGGGTTGTGAGGCGAGTTGAGGATGATCATCTTGGTCTGGGGGGAGACCAGGCCCTTGAACTCTTCGATGTCGAAGCGGAAGTCCTTTTCCATCAGCAGCGGGATGGGCACCGGGGTGGCGCCGGTGAAGTTGATCATTGATTCGTAGATGGGGAAGCCCGGGTTGGGGTAGATGACTTCGTCGCCCTTCTCACACAGAGCCAGGATGGTGAAGAACATGATGGGCTTGCCGCCCGGGGTGACCACTACCTGGCCTGGATTAACCTCGATGCCCCGTGTCGTGGAGATCTCCTCGGCGATGGCTTCCCTGAGCTGGGGGATGCCTGCTGACGGAGTGTAATGGGTATGGCCCTCGCGCAGAGCTTTGACGGCTGCCTCGACAATGTTGGAAGGGGTATCGAAGTCAGGCTCGCCGATCTCCAGGTGGACGATCTCCCTCCCCTGGGCCTCCAGTGCCCTGGCCTTTGTCAGCATCTCAAAGGCCGTTTCCGTGCCTAGTCTGCTCATTCTAGTAGCGAGTTTCATCGCTTTTCTCCTTTGACGAGCAGGCCCCCTTAACCTTTGATGACGCTCTGTGCATTACCCATAAGTTGACCACCTTTTAGGACGGTGGTATTTGCTCCTCGTATCGCTCTTTTCCCAGAGCTTCGCAAATAACCTCAAAGTGGTGGTCCAAGGTGTAGATAGGAACGTCCTCTGGGGCTTCCAAAGCGATGATCGTGTCGCCCAGGGGCCAACAATTCCGCTGGCCCTTGGCTTTCTCAAAATCATTCTTACCCAACACAAATGTCAGAGCTCTGATCGCCGTATCATCTCGTTTCTTGCTAGACGCACTCTCCATAGCTCTTAAGACCACAAGCAGGTGTCCTCTGCGTGCTGCAAGGAATTGAGATAGTGAACAACGCGCTTCCTCTCGCCTACATCTCATCGTTCCTAGGTGGCGATCATCTTTGGCCAAATCGCAATCGTGTAAGCAATGATATTGTACTTCTTCCACCTTCTCATTGGATTCGTAAAACTCGACTGAGAAGAATTCTTCCGTGAAAGTGTCAATGTGTTCGTCTAGCCATTCCAGGACATCTGACACAGGAAGCGGATCGTTGCCAAAACACCTGAGCAGATCTGAGGCTATCCAAAGGAAGCGTCGGAATCTCCGCTCTGAGCGGACACCACGGGCACGCGAGAGGATGTCAAGCAGATCGCTTAGACGCATCTCCCTCTCCCCTTCAGTTCCCCATTGATCCTTGGCAACGGCGCACACGAATCTCAAGTCTCTCAGGAGAGTTCGCTTGAACTCAGCAAAAATGTAGCAAGATGTGTGAAGTTGCTTGTTAAGTAGATTATACAGGATCACGGGCTCGCGTTCCGGGCGCATGAATCGGTCAATCTGGATAGACGTTTCGAGGAAGACCTGTGACCGGGGGGTCATGGTTCACCTTCACTTTCGTCATACTCATCGTAAATCTCTATCAGTTCTGGGGTCCTCGGTCCAAGGGTGACCATCGTTTCAATTCCCGCGCGGCGGAGCCTGCGGCGGCAATCGCGACGGCTGCTCGTCCCGACCTCATTGTCAGCAAGTTTCGTCAACGTATATTCTAATACGTCAAATTGCTCACTGGTGAGAGTTAAGCCTTTCATTTGCCGGACAGCCATGCGAATGAGCAAGGCCATCCGACGAGTATCCTGATCGAAATGCTCATAGACACTATGGAGTCGTGACAGGGCAATGTCTTTTAGTTTGTCGAAAGGAAATTGTCGTTCTTCGATCTCGTTAAGGTGCTCTCGCACGTTGGCCAGTGCTCGTGACAGATCGGAGAGCACTCGTTGCGGAGAGTCGGGGGGAGAAAGCTCCTCTTTCAGATCCCTGAATGCTTCCTCCGAGAGTTCCAGCATGGGCAGCATCGCTTCGAGAGCAGCCCAAGCGGCAGTCAGGGACAATCCGCGCGAAGTCCACGCTGTGACCATGTCGCGCATCAAACGCCGGTCCATCTCATACTTGACTTTGAGCAGCAACTGGTCACGAATATTAACGAGAGCTTTGGGTATCCAGGCAGATACTTTCAGACCGGCGTCACGAACCCGCTGTCTGTATCGTGAATCTTCGGAATAGGCGGTGAACAAGATGACCGGTACATCGGGCTGCATCTGTTGGATCGCGTGACTAGCATCAATACCGTCCATGCCAGCCATTCTGATGTCCGCCAGCAGTAAACCTATCGTTTGGGTTCGAGCGAGTTCCACAGCTTCTTCCCCGGAGCTAGCGGTAACAACTGGGTAATGGTATGTTTCGAACAACTCTTGCAGTTCCCATCTAGTCATTTGATTGTCTTCCAAGCAAAGGACTGGTGCCCTGCCCATTGTCATCTCCTCCAAGCAATTGATTATTGTGGCCGCTTATTTCACAGGTAGAAATATGGAAAAGACCGTACCTCGCCCAGGTTTGGTGTCAATTTCAATCCGCCCTCCATGCTTGTCACGGACGACTAGGTCAGAAACGTAGAGGCCCAGACCGGTACCACCGGGCTTAATAGTAAAGAACGGTTTGAACAGACTTCTTTTGGTTTCATCATCAATGCCTGCACCATAGTCTTGGATCTGGATCTCCACCTGTCGTTGCTCCTTGTGCCGACGTGTCCTATAGTCAATCCGCTGCCCCCGTTCAGAAGCATCCAGCGCGTTTAGCGTCATATTGACGATGACCTGTCGAATCTGACGTTCGTCTAATAGCACTTGATGTCCTCCTGAGCCCTGAGGCGGACGGTCTAGAGCCGGGTCCAAGTCCAGTCGAGAGGAACACTTGTGCGCCTCAATGGTACTCTGCAACAAGTCAACGCTATGTTTGACAACTTCATTCAGATAGACCCGCTGTTTCTCCGGTTCCCACTCTAGAGAAAGACGATGTAGCCTCGTCGCGATACTTGCTAGGTGTCCAAGCTCTTTGTGGATTTGCTCGATCTTGTCTAGAAGCTCTTTCTGTCCTGGCAAGCCTTGTATACGTTCAATACGGTCCGCAATGTTGCCTATACTCAAACCAACGCTGGTTATGGAACCCTTGACCTCGTGTCCCACCCCAGCCGCAAGCCGACCTGCTGCTACGGCGCTGGCGGTCCGCAACAGTCGCTCGTGGGTTTCTTGCTGTTGTCTTACTGCTTCTGCTCGCTGGATTGCAACAGCAGCAAAATCAGCAAGAATCTGGGCGAGTTCCAGCGAGTATCGATCTTCTGGCCGAAAGTGTCCCACGCGATGGCTGGACACGTGCAGCACCCCAATAGGACCACTATCTCCGATGATTGGTACATTGAGTTCTGACCTCACATCGGGCGAAACCATAATATACCGGGGCTCTTTCCTGACGTCGGGTAGGACAACAGGCCGCCCTTCGTTCATAGCCAGGCCTACCAGCCCTCCTCCAACAGGAATTGACACGCTTTCTATCTCTTCCTGGGTATAGCCACCATAAGCTTTATCGACCAGCTTATTGTCTTCTCGAAGCAGGATAGATGCTGCATCGGCATTGAACAATTCTCCCGCTTCTTTCACAATGGTGTCCAATAGATCCTGAAGTTCCTCTGGTTGGCTCATGCGCCGGATCGCTTCGAAGGCAGTTCGACTGGCATTGCTGATCACTCGCAATGCCTGGACTCCTGTCATGTCCTCGAAGAATCCAACGCTGCCTATATGCCGTCCAGCCTGATCTCTGAGAAGAGCACCAGAAAAGAGAATGTCAACTGGTCGGCCACTCTTGTGCACCACGCAGGATGGACGATTCCTAACGATTTCATCCTCCTCTAGCAGCGTTTGAATCTCCCTGGCTTCTTGGTGGCCTCGACAATACAGCTTATATGCATAAGTCCCTAACACTTCCGCCGCCTTATACCCCAAGAGTTTTTCAGCGCTAGGATTGAACTGCGTGATCCGTCCGTTCTCGTCCACCTGGATGATTCCATCGAAGGATGTGTCTACGATGTCTCCGAGTCGTTTCAGAATGGTCGCGTTGTTAATTGCAATGGCAGCCTGGTTGGCAAAACGTTCCAGAAGATGAATTTCATCTTTCATAAAGTGTCGTTTCTTGTCTATGACAAACAGGACACCAATGACACGCTCCTGCCACTTCACCGGTGCTTCAACTACTGCTTCAAACAGGTCTTTCCATCGGCCTTCCGTATACACCTTGGCTGCGCCGGGCCACTTCTGATAGTTGTCAACCGTGTTTGGCTCGCCTTCCAGCACTACGAGGCCCGCCATCCCCTCTCCAAAACGCAATGTCTGGCCAATGATTTCGTCTGTAATGTTGTGCACAACGGAAAGTCGAACTTGCTCACGTTCATAGTCACACTCGTAAAACCCACCACCCCTTGCATGCAATAACTCTACAGCCCGCTGCACAATGCTCTCTAGAAGTACCTGCAGATCTAGCTCGCGAGTTATCTCCAGTGATGTTTGATACAAATCGCGAAGCTCCTCCAAGGATTCCCAGTTTTTGAGGGCTATGGCTGCCTGACTACCAAATAGGATAAGTAGATCTTTGATTACCTCTGTATAATATCCTGGCTGGTCATGATCGAGTGTCAACAGTCCCATCATTCTTTCCCCATAGACCAGAGGAATACCAACCCAAGATTTGACATCGGCCGTTTCAGGGCGAAGCTCCCAGTCGGGATCTTTCGATGGCTCTCTCAAGATAAGAGGTTCCTTGTGTGCTGCAATACGCTTAACCAGACGATCTTGAGAAATCGGTCGGAGGAGCCGCCGATCAATAGCACTCTCATCGAAACCACGATAAGCGACCAACTGGCGAAAGTCACCGCGGACAAGCTGGATAGATGCATTGCGGTACTCGATAATCTTACCTAACTCATCAAGGATCACTCCACCCACTCTATCTAGCTCAGGAGTTGAACCAAGCGCACCGAAGACTCTCTGCAGGCTGCTCTGAAGCTGTGCTCGCTCAAGAGCATTGGCCACGTCCATTGCAAGTGCCCAGAGGAGACGCTCATCTCCCTCATCGAAGAAATCTCGTTCCTCATGATCCACGTTGATAACGCCTAACAACCTACCACGAGCCATAATCGGGACGGAAAGCAGCGATACAATGTCTTGTCCCTTCTGCGTTGGCCGAAAGTGTTGTTCCTTGCTGGCATCTCCAGTTCTGAATGGGCGTTTCTCTCGTGCTACCCATGCTGCGATTCCTTGTCCGTCTATATCAAAACGGCGGATTTCACGAACTTCTCGAGTTCGACCATGTCCTATGAAGGTATCAGCCACTAATGAATTCGTGTGATGGTCAACCAGCATCAACGAACCACTCTTGGCCCCTACTGCCCTTACAGCGCGCTTTAATATGACCTCCTTTAGACTCTTCACGTCATAAGTCTGATCAATCTCGTTTCTTGTTTCTTGGAAAGCACCGAGCATTCCTATTGCCTGCCGAATGCGCAGACTTCCGACTAGGTAGTACAACACACCCAGTAACACTAACAATACACCACTGTTTACTATGAACAACGGCCAACTAGCTCGCCTCGTCGAGCCCAGGATGTTGAAGCAAATGAGGGAGTAAAAGAACTCTATCTCACCGAAAATGAATAGGGCAGTGATAGAATTATCAAAATATACGATAGTTGAGAATAATGGCAATAGATACGCGAACCAAAAATAGCTCTGTGCTCCAGAGGTGATATATACCAAACTACTCATGAACGCTATGTTGGTTTGTATTCTAATCATTCGAAGCCAGGACGTTTCATAGAGACGACTCTTCTTCCGCCCCAAAAAGGATACAGTTGATTGGTATACCAAGTATGCCCCCAACCACCAATACACTTTGCTGTCAAATAGGGGCTCTCCCGGCAAGGCGAAGATCAGGAGTACAAAAGCCAGAAGAATCCAGCCTGTGTATCTAATGATTAGGCGCAATGGAACAGGCATTCTGTCCATTGCTTTCAGTGATGAAGCAACTCTCAGTGCCCCTGTTGCCATCAATTCTTCACTCACGATTCATCTCCGGAAAGCAAATCCAAATAGCCCTAAGTGGACAAGTAGGGTAGAAGTTGGAGAGGGATTATCCCTGTGTCTCCAGCAATCCATGTAGGAATGTGTCTGCTATCGGCCACTCCCCCGACATCCCCTATGATCCGCTGAGGGCCATGATAACTGGCACCAGCACCGAGGCCATAATGGCTAGAAAGATCACCGCCACGTAACTGCCAACCGTAAGCCCAAACCATCGAACAAACCGCCGCTGGCTCTCATCCACCCGCTGTCCCACGATCTCTTTTACTTTATTCGCATATAGGTGTTCCTCAAAACGTCGTCGTCGCTGCTCAAAGCCCCTCACCAGCGTCCGATAACGTCCCCAGGTATGAGACATGTTGTAGGCCAATGGAAATAGAAATACGTAAGCGGCGTACGTTGTCATGCCGATGATGAAAATCGCGGGATTGAACTTGTCTTTGAAGATAGCGCCGATGGAGGACCCCAGCACAGTGGCGATGGCGACCAGCATAGTCTTGGACAAGCTGTCTATCATGGCTGACACCTGATCGGCAAAGGCTTCGACTATCTTGTCCACGTAATCTTCCAGATCCTTCACCTTTGCAATGTAAGCATCTACCTTGCTCTCAATGAAAGCCTTCCAGTGCCATTGTAGCTCATGGAAGATGTTGCGCGCATTGCACACAAGCAATCTGTAACGGTCAGCCGGCTCCACCGAACGCAAGGCCTGGCATACTGCGATTTGCACCAATGGCAAACGATCCTTTGACCAATGGCGACCATCAGCCCATTCGTAAGCCCACTCCACGGTTTTGATGAGCCAGCCGGCCGATGCCTGAGTACTTTCGTCCAGCAGTGTTCCAGGTCTCACCAATTCGAATGTTACGGTCTGGTTAGCACCGGCGTAAGTAGCCTCCAAACTACCGCCATCCCATCGCACGGTGCGGTCAGCCGTATAAAGAACGACCAGATTGAGTAGGTGCACGAGCAGAGCATTCGCAATCGGGTCATCAACCGGACGGTCGCCCTCAAGCTTCAAATGAAGGGGCGTGAGACACCCCAGTTGAAAGTCCAGCCACTTCAACGTTTCTCGAGCCAACTTGTGCACGCGTTGAACAGCGTCAAGGTCGGGTGCCAACGCCGGAATCACCTCTCGCCACGAATGCACAGCATCCCCACCCAACATGGCCAGATAAGGTCCATCAAGACGCATAGAGCGCCCGGGAACAAGCAGGATAACCTTGCTGGCCGGGTCATCTCCCCAGAGTTTCTCCCGCAATCGTTCAGGCTCACTTGCGAGAAAGCCCGTTAGTGTATCGGCAAAGAAGAACAAAAAAGGCTGGCAATCAGATAGCTGGCCCAGCCAATGTTCGGCAAGCTTTACCTTATCTATGATCAACTCCAACTTCACAGATGGTGAGTTCTTGACATCCTCCCGAGAATCGCTCAACTCTTGATTGCTAATGTCTGGTTTGATGTCAAGCACAACCAAAGTGCCCAACAGCAGCTTGCATTCCAGGGCACCGCCATAGGCATCCGTCAGAGACATGACCTGATCGAAAGTCAAGTTCACTATCTTGCTGACTTGGAACTGTTCATCCGCATACACCAGTTGTTTCAATCCCTCCGCTTCGCGCAGGGCCTTCTCGGGGATTCCGACGTGTTTGGCAAACTTTAGAAGAGGAGCAGCAGGATTTTCAAGCCATTGTGTATCCACCTAGGCAACCTCCCGCCAACGCTTCGTATGGATCACAATCTCGTAATAGCCCAGTTCTTGGCACCATTCAGCTTTCTTGATGACCTGCTCATACCTGTCAGCCCGGACATCAACTCGTAGGTCAAAGTCACCGCGAAACCGCCTTTTTTCGACCAGACGTCGTGCATAGTCCCTGTCAATATCAAATGCCCTGTCCGGTAGCCTTTCTGACACAATCTGGTCGATCTTAGCCTTGTGCTCTTCCGCAAGCCGCAAGCCAGATAACCACTGGTCAACATCAACAGATTTGGCTCTAACTACTGTATCTATACTCTGACGAAGCGCATCTTCCTCATCGGGGTCAAGTTGTGGCCGAATCGCGTTGTACGCACTGAGTGCCCCGACGTACCAAAGACGAGTTCGCTGTCGTGCATCCAGCGCCATCTCGCAGTTCAAGAAGTCCTCAGCAAAGAACTTGGCCACGGCCCGTTCCTCGCGTCTGCCCACCTGCCAGTCGAGTAACATCATATCGTAATCAGGGCGGGGGTCCAGTGGCTGGACAAAAGCACACTTCTGCAAGCGTTCGCGCGCTGTCGGCAACACATCTTGCTGAACTTCAAAATTGACAAACAGATTGCCCTGAGCATCACGCTCTGTTACATGACGCAAGACGGCAGAGGGATCTAGCTTCAACAAAGCGAGGTAGCGCGGGATTTCAGGTCGGTTACCAGCTCGAAAGAGACAGACTGCAAGATCACCCGCCTTGATCACTCTATTGCGGGCCATGATGTTATACAGCCGCTCAGCCAGTTGGCGCGAACCTTCAACGAGGTCACGACTCCCATCAAGGACGCCTTGACACATACCGGCCGTTGTCTCAGTTGCGATCTCTTTGAATTTGGCAGCCTTTGTTGCCTGATCGCCCAGCGAGTTTTCGATATGTGACGTAAAATATTCCACCAGGTGTGGATTGTCTGCCAGCGGGCATATGGTTTCCGAACGAACAAGCTTGTGGGGCCCCCACGGGTCAAGAATGTGAACAACAAGCTGTTGCAATTGGATATCAGCAGCATAACGCATAATGACTCTCCTTACGACACAACGTTTTCGTTCAGTCTATTGGGGCCCAGCACTAGCCAGATGCTTTCATCCAACCGGCGTGCTTCATCTTTTCCACCAGAGCAGCGCGGTTGCGGTCGTGGCACCCGGCGTTGTTCAACGTCTTCTGCACCTGGTGTTGCTCTCACTCTGTACAGCGCAGCCAGGCGCTACCTTATTCTATCATATCCCGCTCTTCTGAGCAATCCAACCAAGTCTAGGGTAACTGTTCAGGGACCAGGATCCCAAGTGAACCCGTTACTGGCAGAAACAATAAAAGCCGACCTTCTCCTGATCTAAAAGAGAAAATCGGCCCTCAATGTCACGTGCTCACTCCTCACATTAGCTAGCGGGTGCTATGAGAGTAACGATGGCAAAGCATTGGTCAATGTGTGCTATTATATTGCAAACGAGTTCAAATGTCAAATGTCTGGACCTGGCCATGGCCTGAAAGTGCTCGTCGCCCTTAACGGTTACCTGTCAGGTTGAGTGGCTGCCTGGCTTTGGCTGCGCTGCGTTACAGTAGCACGTCGAAAAAGATTTCGACCCACTTAGCCCAGATCTCCACCAGACATCCCCCCTCGCCCCTCAGAGGTCAAAGGGGGAATCTATTCGTCGTACATGAAGGTCGGTTCTTCGTAACGTCTAGGCTTCTTCTTTCTGAGGAACTCCTTCAGTACCTCGTTCTTCGTCTCCAATGATACGCCCTCTGCCTTCAGCACCGACAGCGGGAAGTTGATTCTCAAGGCTCTACCCTCGACGACGATATGTTTCGTTACTCCAGGGGGCATTTTGACTGCATTTTCGCTATTTTCGCCAGTAGCAAGCCTGGCGGCTATTTGCACGACCTGCTTTGGAGTAAACTGAGGGAAAGCGACCATTATGTTGCAGTCGTCGTGCTTTTCAAATAGACCGTTGATTTGCCTTTTCCATTCTCCCTTTTCGGGCTCAAGACTATCGCGTTCTATCCTTCCCTCATAGGTCCTGACCACCTCATTCATTAATTTGATCCGTGACTCAAAATCCCTCTCGCTCTTAACTGCGAAGACATCTCCGTCCCGGAAGAAGAGACAGCACAAGGCCCCCTCCCCTTCCGAAATTAGAGTTCTCGCTGCATCGCAATCCATTGTCAGGGGTTCGACGCCCTTGCTCTGAAGTCGAGAAAGGAAGGAGTCTTTGTCCTGCTGAGTCAAATGGCACCAGGTACTCAGTTTGACGCTCTCCGGATCGAAGTAGTCCACTATTTGCACAAGGATGTGCTTGCAGTTGAGCAAATCCTCTTCTTGAAATATGGTAATCCTGTTGGCACCATCGAGGTGAACGTATTTTCCCTCTCCCAGCCTGGCCACGATGGGAGGATCCTGCAGGACCCCGGCTTCCTCTATCCTTTTGGCCAGCTTGGGGGATCTGGTTTTGTCAAAGTGCTCGTGGATGATGATATCTTTGACGGGGACGATCTTCAATTGTGGCCCTGATTCAAACCCTCTTCTGCTCATTCTCCCCTCCTCATCGAGTTTGGAAAAAGCCTAGCGATGTGTCATTGCGAGCCGAAGGCGAAGCAATCCCCAGTCCGCGATGGACGGGATTGCTTCGCTCCCTGCGGTCGCTCGCAATGACACAGAATTGTCATTTGCCTCCGAGTCTCTTTTGAAACTCGATCACTTTCTCGGCCACCTCAACCCCCACTCGGTGCTGAGCTTCGACGGTTGACGCCCCGATGTGGGGTGAGCCGATCACTTCATCAAGCTCAAAGAGCTTGTTACCCTTGGCTGGCTCTTCAAGATAGACGTCTAAGGCCGCACCCTCTACTTTTCCTGACACAATCGCTTCGTAGAGGGCGTCTTCGTTAATGGTACCCCCCCTGGCACAGTTAATGATGCGCACGCCATCCTTCATCAACTCGAACTGGGGACCGCCAATCAGATCGCGTGTCTCATTGGTCAGGGGCAGGTGCATGGAGATGTAGTCGGCTCTTTTCAACAGTTCCTCCAGGGAGACGAACTCCATCTCCAGTCCCCTGGGATCGGAGACGTAGGGATCGTAGGCGATGATTTCCATCCCCAGAGCCAGGGCCTTTTTAGCCACCAGCCAGCCGATGCGACCATAGCCAACGAGGCCCAGCGTATTGCCAGCGATCTCGCTGCCCTTGAGCCTCCTCTTCTCCCATTTCCCGGCCCTCATCGAGGCCGTGGTCTGCGGGAGACGGCGCGCCAGCGCGAACAGGTAGCCGACGGTCAGCTCAGCCACCGCATTCGTAGCGGCTGCGGGGGTGTTGATCACTTCGATCCCCTTGGCTTGGGCGTACTCGACGTCAATGTTGTCCAGGCCCACGCCGGCGCGAACGATCAGCTTGAGATTCTTGGCCGCCTCGATGATCGGCTCTCGCACCTTGGTCGCGCTGCGGACGACGATGACATCGTAGCCGCCGATGGTTCTCTCCAGTTCATCAGGGGCCAGGCTGGTCTTGACATCCACTTCGAGGCCAGCCTGGCGCATCATTTCGACACCTTTGTCGGCGATAGGATCGCTAATTATGACTTTCACTTCGGCAGGACTCAGTACAGGCATTGCCAAATACCTCCACCGTCGGTTTGTTATCTGACACCTTCAAGGCTTTGTCTTGAAATGTGTTTCTACATCAGCCAGGAACTCCTCGAAGCGGACAGGAGCACAGGGCACGTGCTGATCCGGATCATGGAATGGGTGCCTGTGCCAACTCATCTTGGCGTTGTCTACGCCGTAGAGCCGGCACCCTCCTTTCACCAGCGCAAAAGCTGTCTTGTCGGTCGTCACGTTGTAGAAGACGTTGATGAACGTATGGGTAGCCGTCAGACGCACCCGAACACTGAGGATGTCGACATCTACCACGCGCTCCTCAATATGGCTGACCAGGGGAGAACGATTGCAGGCTTGTTGCAACTCATAAAGCAGTTGCCTCGTCGTCATGGCAGCCACGCGAAGCTCTCCATCAACCGCTTACGGCGTGTGACCAGCGACTCCCATTCCAGGTAGTCCCACTCCGTTTGATAGGCGTAGTGTTCCTCCCGATCTTCAGTCTCCCATATTTGTTTGTACGCTTCGAAGGGCATCCCGTACTTTTCTTCGTACCGGCGGAGGGCGGCATCAATCTCAGCTAGCTTTTGGCGTGCGTAGTCACGCATCATGAGTGTCAGCGCCACGTCGATGCGTGCCTCTCCCGTCAACTCTGTGAGAACCCGCATGGTCTCTTTGGGCAGTACTACTGTCGCTTCTGTCACGTTGTTATACCTCCTGGCCTGAGTTGGGCTATAGATTCCAGAGCTCTTCGATCAGGCTTGTAATCCAGCGCATGTCATCCATGGTGAGGTCGCCCATGTGGGCGATCCGGAAGATTCCCCCTTTTAGCCTGCCGTAGCCATCGCCGATCACGGCCCCATATTCGGCCAGAGCCTGGTTCAGCTCGGGCACGCTGAGACCCCTGGTGTTTACGATGGCAGTGAGGGTGTTGGAAAGGTAGCGCTCGTCGGCGTAGAGGGCAAAGTACCGGCGGGCCCAATCGCGTGTGAACCCGGCCATCTCAATGTGTCGTTGAAAGCGAGCATCCAGCCCCTCGGCCAGGATATCGTCCATTTGCTTATTCAGCGCGAAGATCTGGCTGATCGCCGGTGTAGCTGGGGTTTGGTTGCTCTGGTAGTACTTGAGCATAACGTGGAAGTCGAAGTACCAGCCTCGATTCTTCACCTTCTTGGCTCGGTCGAAGGCCTTTTGGCTCACCGGACACACGGTGAGGCCGGGCGGCAGGGCGAAGGCTTTCTGCACCCCAGCAATGCAGACGTCTATGCCCAGCTTGTCTACCTCGATCTTGGCCCCGGCCATGGAGCTGACCGCGTCCACCAGCCAGCAGACATCGGGGTACTTCTTCATAACCTCAGCAATGTCATAGATGTTGTTCATTACACCGGTGGAGGTCTCGTTGTGCGTCAGAGTCATGGCGTCGTACTTGCCGCTGGACAACTGGGCCTCGATTAGCTCCGGGGTGATTGCTTGGCCCCATTCCACCTCCAGGACATCGGCCTCCTTGCCACAGCCCAGGACCATCTCATGCCAGCGTTCGCCAAAGGCGCCGTTGATGGTACTCAGCACTTTCCTACCATCCCTGACACAATTCCGCACTGCTCCTTCCATGACGCCCGAGGAGGCTGAGGTGAAAAGGAAAACCACCTTCTCAGTGTAGAGCAACTTTTGCACTTTGGATGTCACTTCGGCCTGGAGGTCCGCGTACTCCTTAAAACGATGGCCGATCATCGGCGTGGCCATCTCCTGCAGAATCTCGTCCCTCACGTGGGTTGGACCAGGGATAAAGAGCTTCTTGTACATCATTTGCCTCCTCGAATCAGCACGCTGTTACTCGGTATTATATAATGGATACTTAGCGGCGTCAAGCTCCCATGGGATTAGATAGTGTCCTCTAGTTTTTCTCTGCTAGCTCCATCGAGGTAAGCGGCGAAGTGGGGATACAGGTCCTTGGCGTTAGTCACCTCTTCAAAATCCAGGCTCAGTCGCCCAGGATACATGATGAAAGGGTAGTCCTGCGGGCCGCCCAGGCCGCCGTGGCTCGCCACCTGATTCTCGAAGCAGACCACCTCTCCGTCCTCGCGCCAGGCGCCGAAGATTATGATATCGCCACTGTGAGGGAACGAGGTCAACTGGCGCAACTGGCTTGCGGCGAGCTCGGGTTCTGGAAGGGAGAGCAGAGGATCCTTGCCGCGAACCTCTACCCCTTCATTTAGAGTCAGCGTTCCATCTTTGCCTACGATAACTGTCTCCCCCTCTTCGCGCCCTACTACCAGGCCGATACCTTCATGTTCGACAAGCCTGTTGAGCAAGCTGGGGTAGATGAGGGCGATCTCGCTCAGGTTCATTGGCCGGGGGGTGACGTTGAAATAGACGTGTGACATGGAGCCGGAGTTTCGGACAACGATGTCGCTCCTTTTGCTGAGGTCCCAGGAGTCATCTTCGTCTAGTTCGGCGGAGCTCAGTACAGGGTCCACAACCAGCCTCTTGTCCACGAAACGATAGGCAGCTTGCACCAGGCTTGCGCCTCGTTCAGAGAGCCGTGCTTCTATTCCCTTCAGCTCCTCCAGCAGGAACAGAGCTTTGGCCGCCGATGGCCTCTCCTCGCCTCCACGCTCGTCGGTGAAGACGCCTTCGCCTATCTGCTCAGCGATGTATTGGCCCAGGGTGCGACCATAAGCTTTCTTGAAGGGGACAGAAGGGGTCAGGCCGTGGTCCGAAAGGATGTACAAGTCGTAGTGCCGCCTTCGATACTGGGTCCTCATGCGGTCAATCTGTTTTATCTGGTTGTCTATACCCCGCAGAGCTTTGAGGGCTTCCGCGCTGGCTATCTTGAAGTGGTGAGCGATCTCGTCGTAGCTATAGTAGTTAGTATAGATGGCTGGCATGCCGCGGTAAATGTCTATCAGACAGCCGAAAGTTTGTATCTCCCGGAAGACAACGTTGGTGATGATCTGCAGAAAGGGAGATAGAACACTGAAGGGCTGGTAGTAACTAGGCACGAAAAGGGCGACGAACCGTTTGCCCAAATCAACGAGATACTCCCATAGGGAGAGCAGGATGACTCGCAGAACCCGCAGGGGGCTGAGGAGGAACAGAAGCAGGAATCCAACGCCCCGCACGCTTTCGAAGAAGCGCTGGCTGTTGATGGCGCTCAGAGTGAAGAGGGACAGCCTGGCGTCGCCATCGAACATGTTCACGTAGCTGGAGCCGCCTCGCAGGATGCCCCGCCGACCGATCGAGATGCGGTCTTGCATGGCCTTGGCCAAGCGAGGCACCTTGCAGACTACCGAGGTGTTGCTTTCCTTCTCGTACCAGCGGAAGGCGGGGATGTCGAAGTTGTTGCCGAACATGATGCCTGCCTGGGCGGCGGGGGTGGTGCTGGGCAAGCCGCAACGCCAGCGAGCCAGCTTGAGGGCCGGGTCCTGAGCCCTGTCCTGAGCCACGTCGAAGGGCTGCCGAAGGGCCTTCTTCTCCAGCAGACGCTTCATGTGTGGGGCATGGCCTCTGGCCATAGCTGCAATCAGATGGTCGTAGGCCAGCCCATCTATCTGGATAACGATGAAGCCCTGTTTTTGGGCGCTGACCTGGCTCTCTTCCAGACCCATTCTCTCGGCAATAGCCTCATACTTCCGCGAATAGTAGAAGTCGGCTAAGGCGCTGAAGAGGTCAACGATTTTCCTGGTGAACCAAGAAGTCATAGGAGAATCCCTCAACTGTTTGAACGCTCTTGCTCACTAACTCGTTGGGGCACACCGCGCCCCAGATGCAGGTCCCTCATGGCCTGATCGCTTATCTCTTGGCCGATGAGCTCTTCCAAAGTACAGAAATAGTCCGTGGCCCAATGGCCAGGGTAGCGGTCAGGCCATCTAGTATAGGGGTTCTCTTTGGGCCTCTGCAAAAGTGTCAACGATTTCAATCAACCTTCGGTGATCAGCAACCATCCATTTTTCCTTCGTCAAGAGGACTTGTAGCATCAGCGGGAGGTTTAGTCTGCCCGTATTATGGCACAAAACCGGGAGGAAATCAAGCACGGTGCAAGAACGCAAAAAGTTGCGTCCAGTACAGAAACTGGTATAATATGTTTAGCAGGGGCCAGGCATTCCGCGGGGACTGGCCCACTGACAACGCACCGTCGTATGGCCGGGCATTCGGGGCAATGCGGGACGATGTTGGGAATGCCTCGCCTGCTTCCGGAGAATGTGGGTTCAAATGGCCGAGGAAGTCATCCTGAACAAGCGCTATCGGGTGCTAGCTGAGATCGGCCCAGGGAGAATGGCTGTCGTCTTCAGGGGCGAGGATGCGTGGCGGGGCAGATCGGTGGCGGTCAAGGTGCTGCGCCAGGCCTACGTTGAAAGCGAGGCTTTCTTAGCCCGCTTCCACAGCCAGGCCCAGTCGGTAGCCAGCTTAGTGCATCCCAACATCGTCGCTACCTACTCGGTGGGCCGGGATGGCGATTGCCACTACCTGGTGATGGAATTTGTAGAGGAGCCAACTCTCAAAGAGTTGATCCTCGAAGGTGCCCCTTTTGCCATTGGGCAGGCCCTGGATATCGCTATCCAAATCTGCACTGCAGTAGGGCATGCCCACCGGGTTGGCATCGTGCACGGCGATATCAAGCCTCAGAACGTCTTTGTCTCTGCTGATGGCTGGGTCAAGGTTGCCGACTTTGGGATCGCTTGTGCTCTTTCGGCAGCCCCCATTGTCGAGGGGGAGATCATCTGGGGCACGCCTCACTACTTCTCACCGGAACAGGCAGCCGGCGAAGACGTGAGCCCAGCCTCAGATGTTTATTCTATTGCCGTCCTCATCTACGAGATGCTAACAGGCCACCTGCCTTTCGAAGCTGAGACCAGCATTGGCGTAGCTCTCAAGCACCTGCGGGAGAAGCCGGTTCCCCTACGGCAACTGAACCCTGACGTGCCCCTTGAGCTGGAGCGGATCGTGCGCAAGGTGATGGCCAAGGAGCCTGCAGCCCGCTACCGCACAGCGGATCAGTTGGGGCGCGTCCTGGACAGCTATAGACGCTTGGGCGAGGAAGCTCTCGTTGTTCGGCATCCCGCGGTTGTTGAGCCCCAACCCTTCCCGGACGAGCCCGAGGAATACGAAGAAGAGGAGAGGGGCCCAGATTGGCTAACCGTTTTGTTGGGGGCAGTAGCTGTTGTAGCTGTATTGGGTCTGATACTACTGGGGGCGTCGGTCTATCGGCGCTATACTGTGGCTGGGCCACAGCCTACGGCTACTGCTGTTGCTGCTGTCACCCCTGCGCCTGACCAGGTACAGGTGCCTAACTTGGTCGGCCTGGATCAGGAGGAAGCCCGGCGGCTTGTCGAAGGGGCGGGCTTGCAGTTCGCTGTTGTGGGGGAGAAGCACGATTCATCTATGCCGGCTCTGAACATCATCGCCCAGACGATGCCTGCTGGGCAGATGGTTAGGCAGGGGGACACCATAGGGGTTGTCATAAGTCAAGGCCCGAATTTTGTCTCTGTACCAGCGATAGAGGGCCTGCCGATCACGGCGGTGGAGCCTGGATTGAGGGAGATGGGCCTAAACATCTCTCGGAAGGATGTCTGGAGTAGGGAGACCGAGGGCATCATCTTGTCCCAAGAGCCCCCGGCTGGCTCCATTGTGTCCGAGGGAAGCGTTGTTACCCTGATCGTCAGCAACGGCCCTCGACTTATGCTGGACGTCAACTTGGACAGCAAGGTCCTCCTCATGGCCTGCGATCTGGAGAACGACAGCCTGAAGCCAGGGGAGACGCTCCGCCTAACCTTGTATTGGCGTGCCTTGCAGCCGACTCAAGAAAACTACACCGTCTTTGTGCACGTGGCCCGAGCCGACGGTGCGATCCTGACCCGGCGGGACGTGCAGCCGCGCGATGGAACCCACCCCACAAGTGCGTGGGTAACAGATGAGTGGGTTGGAGACCCTCATGAGCTCTCCATCCCCAGCGATGCTCCTCCTGACATTTATTGGCTCAAAGTGGGTATGTACTCTGAGGCTACCATGCAGCGCTTGCCGATAGTGGATCCTGGTCAGGCGACGGTGCTGCAGGACAGCGTCTTAGTAAAGGAATTACGGGTGGTCCCTGCTCAATAGAGGAATTCGCGCCTGTCCGGCCAAGAAGGATGCTGAACTGGACAGTGTCTCACGTTGGAGATAAGTAGTGCAATTGGCATATTTAGCCGATCTCTGGTATAATGTTAATAGGTCAAGGATGAGTTTCTTGGCAGTCGTCTACAGATCGAGGGTGAGGAAGACGAAGGCCAATAGTTGATCGCTGGACGGAGGAAGAAAGTGTTTGGGGGAAGGTTTAAGAATATCTTTGTCTATTTGATGATCTTGCTGGCAGCGGTGTTCCTCCTGTATAACTTCTCTTCGCAGTCGAAGAAAGCTGAAGAGGTGCCTATTAGTCAAGTAGCTGCTGAGGCCAAGGCAGGCAGGATAGAGCAGATCACCATCTCAGGAGATTACTCTACTCTGAAGGTGGAGTTCAAGGATAGAAGGGAGCCGGTACTATCTCGCCAGGGACCCGACGTAGATGTTGTTGAGACATTACGCAATTTGGGTGTTAGCGAGGAAGAAATAGCAGCGATTACAATCGGGTACCAACAGCCCAGTGGTTGGGCCAGTTGGATGCCTTTGCTTAGTGGTATCTTGCCCGCTATCCTTTTCATGGTCCTCTTTTACTTCTTGCTGCGCCAGGCACAGGGCAGCAACAGCCAGGCCCTCTCCTTCGGCAAGAGCCGGGCCCGCATGTTCACGGGCGACCAGCCAACAGTCACTTTCGAGGACGTGGCCGGGGTGGAGGAGGCCAAGGAGGAGCTGTACGAGGTGGTGGAGTTCCTCAAGGAGCCGGAGAAGTTCATCGCCCTGGGGGCTCGCATCCCCAAAGGTGTGCTCCTGGTGGGCGCGCCGGGCACGGGCAAGACTCTCATGGCCAAGGCCGTGTCAGGCGAGGCGGGGGTGCCCTTCTTCAGCATATCAGGTTCCGAGTTTGTGGAGATGTTTGTTGGCGTGGGAGCGAGCCGAGTTCGCGATCTCTTCGATCAGGCCAAACGCCACAGCCCTTGCATCGTCTTCGTGGACGAGATAGACGCTGTGGGGCGGCTCCGCGGAGCCGGCCTGGGAGGCAGCCACGACGAGCGCGAGCAAACTCTGAACCAGATCCTGGTGGAGATGGACGGCTTCGATACCGATACCAATGTGATCATCCTGGCGGCCACCAACCGCCCTGATATTCTGGACCCTGCGCTCCTCCGTCCAGGCCGCTTCGACCGGCGGGTGGTGTTGGATATACCCGACATAAATGGGCGCAAGGGTATCTTGGATGTGCACGTGCGGGGCAAACCCCTGGCTAACGACATACACTTGGAGATACTCGCCAGGCAGACCCCTGGCTTCGTAGGAGCCGACATAGAGAGTATGGTGAACGAGGCAGCTATACTGGCAGCACGGGCGAACAAGAAAGTCATCGGCATGGAGGAGTTCGAGGAGGCCATAGAGCGGGTACTCGCTGGCCCGGAGCGCAAGAGCAGGATCATCAGCGACGAGGAGAAAAAGATCATTGCCTACCACGAGGCTGGACATGCCATGGTAATGGGTAAGCTTCCCCACTGCGATCCTGTGCACAAGGTCTCTATCGTCTCGCGGGGAATGGCTTTGGGCTACACCATGCCCTTGCCTGAAGAAGACCGCTACCTCAAGCACCGGGCCAAGTTTAAGGACGAGTTGGCCGGTCTTTTGGGGGGGCGTGCAGCGGAAGAGCTGATGTTTAACGATGTGACCACGGGGGCTGCGAGTGACCTGGTGCAGGCCACTAAATTGGCCCGGAAGATGGTCTGTGAGTACGGGATGAGTGAGGATCTGGGGCCGATGACTTTTGGCAAGAAGCAAGAGCTGATATTTCTGGGCCGGGAGATTGCCGAACAGCGCGATTACAGCGAAGCGGTGGCACAGGAGATTGACCGGGAGGTGCGGGGTCTTATTGACGAGGCCCACAGCCGGGCCAGGGAGATCCTGACCACCTATCGGGACAAGCTGATAGCTCTCGCCCAGCGCCTCATTGAGGACGAGACCCTCGAGGGCGCTGAGCTGGAAGCTATGCTTGCCTAAGTTGTTAGCTAGCCCCGTAGGCAAGTACAGTCACACGAAAAAGCGGAGCCGTGCATTACGGCTCCGCCTCTTTTTTCTAGTCACTCTGTGGCCTCTTTCAGAGTCAATCAGGGCTGACTCCCTCTACACGTAATACCATGAACTTATGCCTCTCCGGCCATCTTTTTCTTCTCTTCTTCGAGCAGCACCCGCCGCAGGACTTTGCCGACCATGGTCTTGGGCAGCTCGGTGCGGAACTCCACGAACTTGGGCACCTTGTAGGGAGCCAGGTTCTGGCGACAAAACTGGATAATCTCCTCCTCGGTGGCTGTTTCGCCCTCCTTGAGAACGATGTATGCCTTGACCCGCTCCCCCTTCTCGGCGATCGGGATGCCCGCCGCCGCGACCTCCTTGACTTTAGGATGCTCGTACAATACGTCCTCGATCTCGCGGGGGTAGATGTTGAACCCACCTGCGCCCAGGATCATGTCCTTCTTGCGGTCCACGATCTGGAAGTAGCCGTCTTCGTCCATCTTAGCGATGTCCCCGGTGTAAAGCCACCCTTCCCTTAAGGTATTGGCCGTCTCCTCGGGCATATTCCAGTAGCCCTTCATCACTTGCGGCCCCCGGATGCACAATTCACCAACTTCGCCGGGAGGCAGGATTTTCTCGCCGGTATCCAGGTCCATGATCACCGCTTCGGTATCCGGCCAGGGGACACCGATGGTGCCGACGCGGTTCTCACCGAAGAGGGGATTGGCGTGAGTCACAGGCGTGGCCTCGCTCAGCCCATAGCCCTCTACCAACTTGCCGCCGGTGATCTCCTCGAACTTCTTCTGCACCTCGACCGGCAGGCCCGCCGCCCCACTGACGCACGCCCGAATGGACTTGACGTTGTACTTTCCGGCCAGGACCCCCGGGTCGTTGTTGATGGCCACGTACATGGCTGGCACGCCAGGGTAGATGGTGGGATGGTACTTGTTGATACTTTCCAACACGTCCTTGAGGTCGCGCGGGTTAGGCACCAGGATCATGGTACAGGCTGTGTACACGCCATGGTTCATGCAAGTGGTCATCCCGTAGCTGTGGAACAAGGGCACAGAAGTCAGGACGACCTCAGTAGCTCGCGTGGTCTTCAACCAATGCTTGCACTGTACGGCGTTGACCAAAACATTCTTGTGAGTGAGTTGCGCGCCCTTGGAGACACCAGTGGTACCGCCGGTGTACATCAGCACCGCCGTGTCATCCCAATCCAAATCAACTGGCGTGGGCCTGGTCGGGGCACCGGCCAGCACATCCTGGAACCAGCAGGTGTTGGCGTCACCAGAGATGTCCGCCGCGTGGCCCTCTTTCTTTTCCATGAGCAGGGTGAAGAGAAGTTTGAGAAGGCCAGGAAAGTAGGTCTTGATCTTGGTCACGATGACGTGGCGCAGTTTGGTCTTGTCCCGAATCTGCTTGATGAGGGGATAGAAGGCGCTCAGAGTGATGATGACCTCTGCGCCGGAGTCGCTAAGCTGATGCTCCATCTCTCGGGCCACGTACACCGGGTTGCAGGGGACAACGATGCCACCTACCCTAAGTGTAGCGTAGTAGCTGATGGGGAACTGCGGGCAGTTGGGCAGGTGGATGGCTACCCGGTCGCCTTTCTTGATCCCCAATTTCTGGAGCCCGGCAGCGAACTTGTCCACCAGTTCGTTGAGCTCGCGGTAAGTCAGCTTTGCCCCTTTGAAGAGAGTGGCGGTATGATCGGGGTGCTTTCTGGCCATATCGGCCAGAACCTTGGGCATCACCGTGTCGGGGTAGTCAATTGTTGCCGGAACCCCCTGTTCATAGTACTTCAACCAGGGCTTTTCCATTTTTCACCTCCTTATCAACTCCAAGACTAAGTGCTGGTGGCTTATTCTGAGTTAGCTTTAATCCACCTCCTTTCGGCTTCCAGCCTTTTCGGAGACGATCGCGGATATGCGCATGTGCGCCGTCTCTGATGGTGCCGACTTTGACGCTAAGTAGTATAACGCAATCAAGACTGGTTGTCAAGGGTCTGATAAAGCTTTGTCAGCCTGAGGCTGTATTCTTCCGCTAGCTCCGCGTAGCCCGAGCGCTGAAAGACACGAAGTGCATCGCAGCCAACGAAACACCCCTCGCCGACCACAATCTCCCGTCCGGGGAAGCATTTCAGGAGTGCTTTCACGACCTTAGGATCGGTGAAGAGACCCTGCCCCGCCAGGCCAGCATTGGGCACGTTGGGCTTGATGAAGATAGCATCCTTCTTTGGCTGATAGCCGATGAGTGCGAGGGCCTTGTCTACTTTGGCCTCGATATCCTCCATTGTGGCATGGACGACGCTAACCGTCATCTTTCTTTCCACGTACTTGGATCAATGCTCAGCCGGGGGAGTTCTCAAGATACGAGCGCACCAGGTTCTGAGCCGAGAAATGGCCCAGGGTGATGTAAGCGATGGGCAGTTCGTGGCCCCAAACCTCATTTCTGATTTGACTCAGACTTAGGCCCTTTTGATGGAGTTCTCGCACGCAGTTTCCGGCCTCTTTAAGGTATTTGATCTTGATTATATAGCTTTGAGCCATTAGTTCCTCCTCAGCATCTCCCTTATCGCTTCGGGAATCGCTTTGACCGTTCCTTCTTCGTCCACGCAGATGTGCTTCGTCTGCCCTGTGGCCAACAGTTGGCCCGTCTCGGCCATCGCGACCTCGTAGGCGAAGGTCACCTGGCGGCTCCGGGCTTCCTCGACCCTGGTTCTGACCGTGACCAGGTCTCCGTAGCGGGCGGGAGCCAGGAAGCGTGCCTGCACTTCGATGACGCGCAAGTAGTAGCCCTGGGCCTCCAGTTGAGCGTAGTCGCCGCCCTGCTGGCGCATGTATTCGCCGCGCCCTACCTCGAACCAAACGATGTAGTTGGTGTGGTGGACGATGCCCATGGCGTCGGTCTCGGCGTAGCGGACTCGCAATGTTACCTCGACGGCTCGACTGAGCCCTCGGCCTGAGGCTTCGTCCTGAGGCTCAGCCCGAAGGGCTCGGCCCGAAGGCACGCCGAAGTCTACGTGGCCTTTGCTCATGCTGATGCTCCCTTGTTTGAGCTCGACAGGGTAAGGCTGAAACAACGCCCACAAGGGGCTGGACTATGCCGGCGTCAACGAACGGTGGGCGGACTTACGCCACGGTGTACTAGCCAAGCTCTCTCGTCAATGCTCGCTCCAGCCTCTTGATGCCCTCCTCGATCCTCTCCGGGTCGGCGGTGGCAAAGGTTAGCCGCATGGCGTTTTGGCCATCGTCATCTGGGTAGAAGGCTCGGCCGGGCACGAAAGCCACTTTTTCCTGCAGAGCTAGATTCAGGAACTCAGTGGTGTCAATGTGTTCCGGCACTTGTACCCAGAGAAAGAGACCGCCTTGGGGACGGGTCCAGGTGACGCCCGGAGGGAAGTGCCTCTCCATGGCAGCCAGCATCGCGTCCCGGCGTTCCCTGTAGACCTCCCGAATCGTCTTCACATGGCTGCGGAGGATGCCCCGCTGACAGATGTCGTTGGCCACCATCTGGACGAAGGTGCTGGTGTGTAGGTCTGATCCCTGCTTGGCCTGAACGAGCTTGGCAATGATTTTGCTGGGAGCAACGATCCAGCCGAGGCGGATGCCAGGGGAGAGGGTCTTGGAGAAGGTGCTCAGGTAGAGGACGTTCTCTTTGTGCAAAACTACGAGGGGGGTGATGTCCTGGCCGTCGAAGCGCAGTTCGCCGTAGGGGTCGTCTTCCACGATGAAGACGCCGTACTTGGCGGCCAGTTCCACCAGCTTTAGCCGCCGCTCCAGGGTCATCGTCACCCCAGCCGGGTTGTGGAAATTGGGCAGGACGTAGATGAACTTAACGGGGTGACGTTCCAGGGCCTCTTCGAGTTTGCCCGTTTGGATCCCCTCTTCGTCGAGGGGGACGGTCACGAAGCGGGCCTGGTAGGCCCTGAAGGCCTGTATTGCTCCCAGGTAGGTGGGACCCTCGGTGAGGACGACATCCCCCGGGTTGATGAAGATCTTGCCGATCAGGTCGAGGGCTTGTTGGGAGCCGTTGACGAGGAGGATGTTTTCTTGTTCGGCGGGCACGTCGTACTCCTTCATCTTCTCCACCAGGTATTGCTTGAGGGGTGGGTAACCCTCAGTGGTGCCGTACTGAAGAGCCCGCACCCCATCGTGGGTTAAGACGTATTGACAAGCTTCCTCGAACTCCCTAATCAAGAACAGCTCGGCGGCAGGCATCCCCCCGGCGAAGGAGATAATATCCGGCTGCAAGGCCAGCTTCAATATCTCCCGGATGATGGAGCTCATCATATTGTGAGTTCGCTCGGCGAAGCGCTCATGCCAATTCGTGGTTACCTTGCCGTCCAAAGTTGACTTTTGCGGCGTCATTGTGGAACCCCTTCTATTTTGCTTTTGGCGGTGGTTGTTTCTCTCGGCGGTAGGGCACGGGAATGTACTGAACTGATGGACGGCGCTGGCCAGCCTGACGGTAGAGTTGCATCAACTGGCACACCTCATCTGGCAGATCCAGCTTAATGGGCAGGCCCAGCTTTTTCGCTTCCTCTGCACTGATGGGATAGTCGTGGGTCCACCGGCCAGCGCTGAGGGCCTCAGCGATCTCCTTTGCTTTCTCTTCTTCCATCCCGTTGCCCATCAGGATTTCCACCACGGTCTGCTTGACTTGGGAGACAGCCTTCTTTGCCATGTCGGCCAAAATCAGGGTTTCGTCATCAGTCTCGTTGACGTCCTTGATCTGGGTCACCGCGAGGATTGAGCTGGCCGGATAGCGGCCCAGTTGGGGATCAACGGGCCCCAGGACGGCGTTCTCGTCCATCACTATCTGATCGGCGGCCAGGGCGATGAGAGTTCCGCCGGACATGGCATAGTGGGGGATGAAGACGGTGACCGGAGCCGGGTGGCGGATTAGGGCATGGGCGATCTGCTCGGCGGCCAGGACCAACCCGCCGGGGGTGTGCAGGATGATGTCTATGGGCATGTCCTTGGGGGTCAGGCGGATGGCCCTGAGCAGCGCTTCTGAGTCCTCGATGTCAATGTAGCGACGGAAGCCTATTCCTAAGAAGCTAATGACCTCCTGGCGGTGGATGAGGGTGATGAGGCGCGAGTTGCGCTTCTTCTCCAATTGCCGCATCACGCGACGCCGATTGCCTTCCAGGAGCTTCTTCTGCAGGGCGGGAATCAGACTGGAAATGATGATGAAGATCCAAAACAAATCGAAAAGGCTGAAATTCATTTCAACTACCCTCCATTTTCTGCGCCCTAGGTTGTGACCAGAGCATCCTCGGCTCTTGCTACCCGGATCCCTTCCTCCTCGTTGACTCTGGTCAGGAGCAGACCTCCTACGATGAAGAAAAAGATCAGCGATACGATGCTCAAGCGGCTGGAACCGGTAAGCTGTCCCACCAGGGCAAAGATAAAGGGGCCGGCGATACCGGCGAACTTGGAACTGACGCTGTAGAAGCCGAAGAACTCCGCCGTCTTCCCCCTGGGGACCATGGAGCCGAACAGCGAGCGACTGAGGGCCTGGCTACCGCCCTGCACCAGGCCGACTAAGAAGGCCAGAGCCCAGAACTCCCAGGCATGGGCCATGAAGTAGCCCCAGATGGAGATGCCGGTGTAAACGGCGAGGGCGAGGTGAATAGAGGGCTTGGTGCCCAGCCGCCTGGCCAGCCGACCGAAGAGGAGGGAGAAAGGGATGCCTACGAATTGAGTCAAGAGCAGCGCCCCGATCAAGTGGCCCTGGCCGATGCCGATCTCGGCTCCGTAGATGGTGGCCATCTTGATGATCGTGCCGATGCCGTCATTATACAGCCAGAAGGCGACCAGGAACTTGATCAATTCACGGTAGCGGCGGACATCGCGGAAGGTCTGGCACAGCCGGCGGAACCCACCCAGGATGGGGTGGACCTCAGATCGGGCTTTAGCCGTGCGAGGCGGCTCAGGCACGTGACGAAGGAGGGGAATTGAGAAAAGGGCCCACCAGATTGCCACGCTCAGAAAAGAAAGGCGGGAGGCGCTCTCTGTATCATGCAGGAGGAAGGTACTGGGAAATAGTATCCAGGCCAGGTTAAGGGACAACAGGACACCCCCTCCCAGGTAGCCCAGAGCGTACCCTTTGGTCGAAACCTGGTCTATCTCATCGGGGTGAGCGACGTGAGGCAGGAGAGCATCGTAGAAGATGTTGGCGGCGGCGAACCCCACGTTGGCTATTATGAAGAGGAAGGAAGCCAGCAGCCAGTCGCCGGTCTTAATGAGAACCAGCAGGCAGGTGAAGATAATGCCCAGGGTGGCGAAACCAGCCAGGAATCGCTTCTTGGTTCCGCTGTAGTCGGCGATGGCCCCCAGCATCGGGGCCAGGGTAGCGGTCAATAAGAGGGCCATGGAGGTGGTGTAGCCCCAGTAGACCGTAGCCAGATTGCCTTCCAGATTAGCGCCGGCTACTGCCTGGTAGAAGGTGGGCAACACTGCGGCCATAATCGTCGTGGCGAATGCAGAATTGGCCCAGTCGTACTTGCACCAGGGGTTGATCATCCTTCTGTGCGTCTTGTCTTTCACTTTTCCCTGCTTCTGCTTGAGATCGCCTCACGGTTCATCATACCAGCGCCATGCATGTAGCACACCAGTTTTATGTCTTCCTCACGAAACCTCGGTACTTCTTCGGCCCCGACAAACTGGTGCTTCTCACCCTTCTGCCAAGATAGGGCTCCTTGGAATCTCTATGCATCAATCTCACAATGAAATGGCAGGTAGTGAAAGTGTGTTATAGGCTCATAAGGCTGTTTCATAGAACTTGCCCTATTCATTGAGCACATAACGGGTCCACAGCCTCTTACTGTCCAGGCGCTTTCACGTCACGGCCAATGCGGTCCGTAAGCAGGCTTGCACCCTCTGCCAATCCTGATTGGACAGATGGCCTACTGCGGTCAGGGTGGTGGCCGGCAGGGTGGCGAGGAAGGCACCGAACACGGAGGGGCTGTGCAGGCCAGCAGTCTGTAGGTCCGGTTGCGGCAGTGACCTGGCTGGTCACTAGACCAAGGATGGCATCCGGGCGTGTCTTGTGGTAAGTGTCGGTGGACACCACCACAGCGGGACGACGCTTGATGCCTGTCACGCCGGGGAAATCCACCGTCACGACGTCGCCTGGCTTAACCATACTCTTTCTCCCTCGCCCAGATGGTGCGTTCGGCGTGTGCCAGTGAAGCCCGTATCAGGTCATGCAGGTCTTCTTCGCTCGAGGCATCGCTCACGTGCACGGCTGTGCGTTGGCCGTAGCGCTCTTGCAAAAAAGATGACAAAGTCATATACCTCGGCCACCTTTTCGGGGGGCAGGGTAAACAACACGTCAAGGATTGTTCTAGCTTGTGTGGGCGTCATCATCGGCGTCCCTCCTTTCATGGCTCATGACCTGTATGGGAACAGTCATCTCTTTCCCAACGACCCCGCTTTCTCCATCCGCGCCTGCACCAGGGCCGCGGCAGTTGCCGGCAAGACCCGGACTTCTCTCCAGTGGCAGAGTGGACCCTAGTCTATGTTATCGTCTTCGCCGACCGGACATCCCCGTTGCGATGGAGATGTAGTAGAGAAGTTGGAACAGCGCCATAGCTAAGGCTGCTACATAGGTCAAGGCTGCCGCGTTCAGGACGCTTTTGGCCTGCTTGAACTCGTCCTGTCCTCTTACAAGCCCTGCGCTATTTAGCATCTGCATGGCCCGGCGGCTGGCGTTGAGCTCCACGGGCAGGGTGGCCAGGGCGAAGACGACTCCCCCTGAGAAGAAAATGACGCCCAACCAGACCAGGCCTGTCACTTGCAGGAATAGCCCTGCCAGGAAGAAGATGTAGCCCAGATAGCCGCCGATGTTAACCATCGGCACCAAGCCAGCGCGCAGTCGCAGAGGGAAATAGGCACTTTTGTCCTGGACGGCGTGGCCGCACTCGTGGGCCACGATGCCCAGGGAGGCCACCGAGGCACTGCGAGCCACTCCCTCGGAGAGGCGCAATTCCTTTCTGCGAGGGTCATAGTGATCAGTGAGCTGACCAGGGATGCCTTTGACCTCGACGTGGTTTAGCCCATTTGCCCGCAAGAGTCGGTAGGCTGCTTCCAGGCCGCTGATGCCCAAACGGTTGGCTACCTGGCCATACTTGCGGTAAGTCCCCTGCACCTTGAACTGAGCAAAGAGCATCAGCAAGAGAGCGGGCGCGATGAAGATAAAATAAGCGGGATCCCAAATAAACATCCTTCACCTCTCATTGACTAACCAGTTCTCTCGGAAACACTCCGGTATTATACCTGATTCTCCCCTCAGGTCATCCTCTGCGGCTCTGAAGGTCCTGCACCAACCTGGCGGCCTCGTGCAGGCTCATCACTTTATCCGTCACTTGACAGTCCTTCAGAAGTCAAACGCCGCACGACCTTTCCAATCTCCTCCACTTCACCGATTACGAAGTCCACGTCCTTGGAGTGACCTTGTCGAAGCGCTGTTTTCTCGCTGCCCACGAGAACGGTGATCATCCCCAATTCCTTGGCCGGCGCGAGATTCAGAACCCTGTCGTCGACGATGAGGCACTCATCTCCTTTGACGCCCAATATCTCCAGGGCGCGGCGGAAAGCCTCCGGATCGGGCTTGCTAATGCAGCCCAAAGCTCGCACATCTATGATGTGGCTGAAGTGGCGCTCAATGCCCAGCGTCTTGAGTACGCGACGGGCATGCTCCTTCGAAGCGTTGGTGAATACGACCTTCTCTGCCTCGATCTCGGCGAGCACCCTATCCAGCTTGTCGTTGGGGCCGATGTAGTCCTCCAGCGGGATGTCGTGGACGTAGGCCAGATAATCTTCGGGATCTATACCATGATGGATTTGCAGGCCCCCCATGGTGGTGCCGTACATCCGGTAGTAATGCTCTCGCAACGTCGGCACTTCGGTCGGCGACATCCCCAACCGCTCTTCCATGTACCGACTCATCAATCTCCCGATCTCGGCCATGAGCCCTGACCGACTGGGATAGAGGGTCTCATCCAGGTCGAAGAGGATGTATTTCAGCGTTTTCGGCACAGTCCTCGATCCTATCCTTCTGCCCCCGCCACGCTCTCGGCGCGGGACGAGACGTAGATGCCGGCCAGGATCAGCACGCCGCCGCCGATCTTGGCCAGGGTGGGGATCTCGCTTAAGATAAAATAGGCCAGGATAGTTGAGCCGACGGGCTCGCCCAGGGTGCTTACACCCACGAAGGTGGCTGGGAGGTACGCCAGGGCCCAGTTGAAGGATGAGTGGCCAATGATCTGGGGCACGACGGCTAGCAGGAAGAACATTAGATAGGTCTGCCGGGAGTAGCCTGAGAAGGGATGTCCCGTGAGCAGGCAGAGGGCGACCAGGAAGCCGGCCGCCGTGGCGTAAACCAGAAAGATGTACGACAGGAGGGATAATTGGCGGCGCAGCCTCCGCCCCACCAGGAAGTAGCCAGAGACCATCACCGCCCCCGCGATGGCCAAGAGATCGCCGAAGAGTTCCCTCGCGCCCAGGCCCAAGTCGCCGTAGCCGATGATCATCCCCCCCAGCATGGACACCGCTATCCCCAGGAACATCTGTGGCGATACCCGCTGTTTCAGCAGGGAATGGGAGGCCAGCCCCACGAATATGGGGCTGGTGCTGACGAAGACCACCGAGCTGGCCACCGAGGTGTACTCCAAGGAGCTTATCCAGGTGGCAAAGTGCAAGCCCAGGAACAAGCCGGAGAGGAGAGCCAGTTGCAGGTCTCCCCTCGTGAGAGTTCGTAGCTCCTCTTTTGCCCTGATGAGAGCCGCTGGGGCCAGGATCAGAGAGGCGATGGTCAGGCGACAGGCGGCAATGACCAGGGATGGGGCTTCGGCCAGGCGGATGAAGATGGAGGCGAAGGAGACAGCCACGATCCCCGTAGCAAGCCCCAGGTAGGGCTTGATGGTTGGGTTGCTCATGATGTTCGCTATCTAGTCGAGGGCCAACTTCAACATGGCCCGCCAAACCTTGTAGATAGTGAGAAGGTCGTCATGGATGAACTCGATGCGCCGGCCGCTCACGCGGTTAGCATCTGGGATGAGCTCCGCCATGTCCAGATGGGCGCTGGAGGTGAAGTCTACCGTCAGAGTGATGGGTGGCTCGACGACGAAGGGCTTCCCTTCTGTGGACAGCGCCCTTTGGGCCGCCTCGCGGATGAGCTTGCGGGCTGACTCCGGCACCAGGCACTTTGCTGCGGAGCGGCCGCAGCTCTCCTTAACGGCCACACCTTCCACCGTCCCCAGCAGAGTTGTGGCTTCTTCTACCAGCAGCTTGTCCCCGGTCACCAAAACCACTGGCACGCCGAAGTGTCCGGCCAGGGCAGCGTTGAGGCCCGTCTCGCCCACCAGGCGGCCGTTCAGGCTCACCTGGTAGACGATGCCGGAGTAGGTGTGGTCCAGCACGCTGTAGGCGGTGCCAGCTTGAGCGTGGTAGCCGATGAAGAAGGCGGCGTCGAAGCTCCCGTCAATCCCTTGCATCATTGAGAGAGGCTTGGGCGAGCCAGAGATGAGCTGGGCGCTGGGGTTCAGCTCCTCGATGAGGATGTTGCGCATGGAGCCGTGGGAGTCGTTGACCAGAACCTCGCTGGCCCCGCCGGCCAAGGCCCCCTCGATGGCGGCGTTGACCTCGCCCGTCATCAGCTTTTGAGTTCGCTTGTACTCCTCGCCGTTCATCTCGGTTTGCTTGCCGGCTACTACACCCGAGATGCCCTCCATATCGCAGGAGATGTAAACTTTCATTTTTGCCTCCTTGGGCTACAGGGTTTGTTGTGAGGGGTAGAAGTTCAACCGCGTTGGGCGACTCACCGGTGACGGCCAATGCGATTGGCCTGCTACCCCCTGCCTTGGGTAAAAGCCCAACCGTGTTGGGCGGCTCACCAGCGACATTTTCACGTTTCACGGCGTTTGTTCGACCATGATCTCGAAGAGGAGGCTCGCATCTATGTTGGCCCCTGTCAATACCGCCACGACTTTTCTCCCCGCCAGGTTCACCTTGCCGGCCAACAAAGCAGCTATGCCCACTGCGCCGGAGCCTTCCACTACCCACTGGGCCAGCTCCAGCAGGGTGAAGACGGCGGCGCGCATCTCTTCTTCGCTCACCAGGACGATTTCGTCAATGAGGTCACCAGCGATCTCGAAGGGGAGACGGCCAAAGCCCCCGGCCAGCCCATCGGCGACGGTGGGGGCGGCGTCGTATTCCTCGTAGGGGCGTCCGTTGCGCAGCGAGAGGTAGGCCGCCGGCGAGGCCTCGGGCTGCACTCCGATGACTTGTACATGAGGGTTGATCGCTTTGGCGGCCAAAGCCACCCCAGCGATGAGCCCACCACCTCCCACTGGCACCAGGATGGCCTCGGCCTCGGGCAGGTCTTGCATGATCTCCAGCCCTACCGTGCCCTGGCCGGCAATGATCCGGGGGTCATCGTAGGCGTGGATGTAGGTAGCGCCGTGAAGTCGCCCAAAATCCTCAGCGGCGTGATGAGCCTCGTCGTAGCTGTTTCCTGAGAGAAAAACGTCGCACTCAAACTCCTCCAGCTTTTTCAGCTTGGAGGCAGGCGCGGTGACGGGCACAAACAGGGTGGTCGGCACGTTGCCCAGGGCTCGCGCGGCGTAAGCTACGCCCAGGGCGTGGTTCCCCGCTGAAGCCGTCACCAAACCCCTGGCTTTCTCTTCCTCCGTCAGGCTGGAGATCTTGTTAATGGCGCCGCGTACCTTGAAGGAACCGGTCCTCTGCCAGTTCTCCAGCTTGAGGTACACCTCACAGCCGGCCTGCTGGCTCAGGAGGAAGGAATACTCCAGCGGTGTCCTGGTGATCAAGCCACTGAGGTTGCGCTGGGCAGCTAGGATGTCCTGGAAACCGAACGTGAAGACCTCTCTCATGCTTTGTCTCCGGCACAGGAGTGAGAGATATGATAGCACATTCCAACTGGATAAGCAAACGGGTAGATGGCACCCTCTGCCCATCTACCCGGTTGTTGTCTACTTTATGAGGGGCACTTCACCCCGCTCTCAACTCAGAGAGCAGCAGCGGGATGATCTCCTTGGGATCGCTCACGATGCCAATGTCGGCTACCTTGAAGATAGGTGCTTCGGGATTCTTGTTGATGGCCACCACGAACTTGGCCTCCTGCATCGCGAAGTAGTGGTGGACGTCCCCGGAGATCCCGCAGGCGATGTAAAGGTCTGGCTTGACTGTGACGTCACTCAGTCCCACTTGGCGCTCTTGACCGATCCAGCCCTCGTCGAGTGCCCCCCGCGAGCCTGCCACTTGGCCGCCAAGGGCCTCCGCCAGCTCTTCGACCAACGCGAAACCCTCAGCGTCCCCCAGGCCCCGCCCACCAGCGACGACTACTCTTGCTTTGGATAAGGGCACCTGGGGTTGAGCTTCCCCAGTAGATACACTGAGCACCTTGACTTTGCCTTCGATTCCCTCTAAGTTGACAGCGATCTTCTCCATCTCACCCGAACCGTACTCGTCGGCAAAGGGGAGGCGGAAGGCGCCGGGGCGCACCGTCGCTATCTGAGGTTTGGCCCCCAGGAAGGTGCTGACGTGGAAATACTCACCGCCGTAGACCGGGTGAGTGGCCAACAGGACACGCTCGGTTTCATCAATGGATAGGTCCAAGCAATCGGAGATCAGGCCAGTCCCCAGGCGTTGAGCCAGGCGGGGGGCCAGGTCCTGGCCCAATTCGGTGGCCCCAAAGAGGATGATCTCTGGTTTCTTCGCCTGGAAAAGGCCACTCAGGATCTCAGCATAGGTTTCCAGATGATATTCAACGAGACGAGGATCGTCGGCCAGGTAGACGCCGTTGGCCCCACGATGGATCAGCTCCTGAGCCAGACTCTCCAGGCCCTCACCCAGCAGGACGGACTGGACGTAGGCCCCCAAGGCAGCAGCCAGCTCCCGGGCTTTGTCTACCATCTCCAGGCTGATTGGCGTCAGCGCGCCATCCTTTACCTCGGCCACTACCCAGATATCCCGATAGACAATCTCCTCTTCCTCGATTGCTTCGCCCGTGGGAAGTTCCCAGTATTCCAGATCCATATCTAACCTCCACTCTCCAACTTCCAACTTCCAACTTCTCTCAAGAGCTGTGCCAGTTCCTTAGCCGCCTCACCAGGCGCGCCCGTTATGAGCTCCCCAAATGTTCGCTCCGGGGGAAAGGCCTTGCGCCGCAGGCCGATCAGAGGGCTGAGCTCCTCTTCGGCTAGGCCCAGATCGGCCAGGCCCCAGGTGCTGATTTCCCACTCCCGATAGGCGTTCATGATGCGCGCCCCGTGCGGATAGCGGGCCTCGTTGGCCTGGGGAGCGATGCTGAGGAGTACAGGCAGGCCGACTTCTACCTCGGCGTATCCCCCTTTCCAGTTTCGTTTGGCCCTCAGTTTCCCGTTGCTTAGGCCGGACACCTCGCGGACTTCCAGTACCTGCGGCAGGCCCAAGTACTCGGCCAGACGCGGGCCTATCTGCCTGGCGCCAGTATCCATTGCTCGCTGGCCAGTTAGGATGAGGTCATAGTCGCCGATTTTCTCAATCGCCTTGGCCAGGATCAGCGCAGCAGCCGCAGCATCTGCCTCGGCGAAGGCCTCATCGGTCAGGAGAAACGCCTGGTCAGCTCCCATGGCCAGCGCTTCCCGCAGCGCGTCATTAACTCTAGGCTCCCCCAGGCTGAGGGCGATGACCTCGACACCGTGGGCGTCTTTAAGCCGCAAAGTCTCCTCCAAGGCGTTCTTGTCGTTGGGGTTGATGATGTAGTCCTCCCGGTTGATGAAGATTCTCTCGAGTCGCCGGTGGACGGTGAAGCCGGTGGGGTCTAGGATTTGCTTGATGGGAACGATCGCTCGCACGGTTCATTCCTCCTCAATATGCAGGGTTGCAAGGGAGCAAGGTTGCAAAGTCGCAGGGGAGCAGGGTCGCAAGGGATTAGACACGGTCTTGGAAGGCGTCTTCACGGTAGTTGTAAAGCATAGCGCGGAGTTTTCGGTACTGATTGTAGAGTTCGATGAAGCGCTCTTGGCCGAGTGACTTAGTTTCGTGCAACGTGTCGAGATGAGCTTTTGCTTCGTTACAGGAAGCCAGAGTATAGGCCAAGTAACGGATGAGATCGCCCTTGTAACTCTTCATGCCGTAGCCCTCGACGAAGTTGGAGACGATGGACTTGGATGAGCGGCGAATCTGCCTGCCTTCTTCGTACATCTCGAACTCCGGTAGTTCACCCAACGTCATCCGATGTACTTCTACGGCCAATCGTTTCCCCAGGTAATAGATGGCTGTGCCCTCATAGCCTCGCACATCCTCTTGGCTCATCTCCTCCCCTTGCTCCCTTGTTCCCCTGTTATGCACTGATACGCACCCCCTCCGGTCGGAAGAGGTTGCTGGCGATGACGATGCGCTGTATCTCGCTGGTGCCCTCGAAGATCTCGGCGATGCGCTGGTCGCGGAAGGCGCGTTCAACCCAGAAGTCCCGGCTGTAGCCTACCCCGCCGTGGATCTGAAGGGTGCTGTCAACGCAGCGATGGATCACCTCGGAGCCGTATAGCTTGCACATGGCCGCTTCCTTGGTGAAGGGCTGACCTGTATCCACCAACCAGGCGGTACGGTAGATCAGAGAGCGCAGAGCCTCGATCTCGGTGGCCATGTCGGCGATCATGAAATGGACCGATTGCTTCTGGGCGATGGGCACGCCGAATTGCTGGCGGGTCTTGGCCCACTGGATGCTGCCCTCCAGGCAGGCCTGCGCCCCTCCCAGGCAGCCGGCCCCCAGGCCAATGCGTCCTATATCCAGGGTCTTCATGAAGGTAATGAAGCCGGCCCCGAACTGGCCCAGCACGTCCTCCTTGGGCACTCGGCAGTCCTCGAAGATCAGCTCGGCCGTATTGCTGCCCCTAACGCCCATCTTGTTCTCTGAGGTGCCCACCCTAAAGCCGGGGAATTCTTTCTCCACGATGAAGGCTGTTACCCCTCCCCGGGCTCCAAGGGAGGGATCGGTGACCGCCATGACGCTGATGATGTCGGCGTGGCTGCCATTGGTGATGAAGGTCTTGGTGCCATTGAGGACGTAGTAATCGCCGTCGCGCACGGCCCTGGTTTTGATGGCTGCGGCATCGGAGCCAGCCCCGGGCTCCGTGAGGGCAAAGGCGGCGACCTTCTCACCCCTGGCCAGGGGGACCAGGTACTTCTGTTTTTGCTCCTCAGTGCCGTCGAGGTAGATGGCCATAGCCCCGATTCCGGTGTGGGCACCGATGACCGTGGCCGTTGAGGGACAGACCCTGTTCAACTCCTCCATCAGGATGCAGTAGCCCATCTCGCCTGCCCCAATCCCGCCGTACTTCTGGGGGAAAGGTACGCCCATCAGGCCCAGTTTAGCTGCCTTGTCGAGGGTTTCGAAGGGGACACGATCCTGTTCATCTATCTCCCTGGTCAGAGGCCGCGCCTCGTTCTCGGCGAATTCGCGCACCATCCGACGAAGTAGCTGGTATTCCTTGGGAAAGGAAAAGTCCATCATACCTCCTCATTGCCCTATTACCCCTACGGCTTAATTGCCAGTCCCTTCTCCTTGAAGATGTCTCTGGCGATGACGAAGCGCTGTATCTCGCTGGTTCCTTCCATGATCCGCAGGGCGCGGAAATCGCGGTACATGCGCTCGATGGCGTATTCCTTCATGTAGCCAAAGCCGCCGTGCACCTGGAGCATCTTGTCAGCTGCCCGCATGGCCACCTCAGCACCGATGAGCTTGGCGATGGACGCATCTCGGGTATAGGGCTCTCCCTTGTCGGCCAGCCAGGCAGTGTGGTAGACCAGATAGCGCAGGGCCTCCACCTCGGCCGCAGTGTCAGCAATGAAGTTCTGGATGGCTTGCTTCAGGGCAATAGGCCCACCAAACTCCTCGTGCTCGATGGCGAACTGGACGCCAGCCTGCACTGCTGCCTGGGCCGCACCCAGGCAGATGGCGGACAGGCTCAGGCGGGAGAAGTCCAGAGCTTTCATGGCGATCTTGAACCCCTGTCCCTCCCCGCCCAGGAGGTTCTCCGCAGGCACCCGACAGTCGTCGAAGTAGAGGGCGTTGCAGGTAAGGCCCCTCAAGCCCATAGTTTTCTCTCGGTACCCCACTTTGAAGCCGGGCGTGTCTTTTTCCACGATGAAAGCACTTATCCCCTTGGCCCCTGCCGCAGGGTCGGTGACGGCGAAGACGAGGAAGATGTCGGCGATCTCACCGTTCGAGGCCCAGGTTTTGCAGCCGTTGAGTATGTAATCTTCGCCATCTCGGCTTGCCCTGGTCTCCAGGGCAGTGGCATCGGAACCGGCGGCCGGTTCAGTCAGGGCAAAGGAACCTATCTTCTCCCCAAAGGCCATCGGTTCCAGGTACTTGCCCCTTTGCTCGTCGGTGCCGTTCTCTAAGATAGTTTTCCCCACCAGGCCGTTGTGAACGCTGATGGTCATCGCCGTGGACGTGCAGGCTCTGGCAAGCTCCTCCAGCAGCAGGCAATAGCTGATCGCATCCAGAGCCACCCCTCCGAACTCCTCCGGGAGAAGGGCTCCCAGGAAGCCCTGGAGGGCTACTTTTGGCAACAACCCCAGTGGCGGCTTTTCTTCCTGGTCTGTTTCCTCGGCCAAGGGGGCAACCTCGTTGGTGACAAAGTCGCGGAACATCTTCTGGAACATCCGTTGTTCTTCGTTGAGTGCAAAGTCCATAGTTTGTCCTCCCCACACTGTTGGGTGGCCTTGAGGAGTTTGGGCCGCCAGGGTGGCAGCACGCGGTGAGGGTCCGTACGGTTCGATGGCTGCTTGGTGAGGACCCTGCCCCATCTTTGGACGCCATTGTCCAGCTCGTCGAGTAGTGGTTATGTTATTGTATCACCGGCGCTGCCGCCCCTGGCGGCAAGCAAGGAGGGGTGCCGACACTGGCCCCAGTCTTTGTCGTCGTAAGTGTTGTGGGCTGTGAGGCATGTTGCATTGTTGGGGCCAATGTCAGCGGTGGCTTCGATTAGGAAGGGTGGGCGTCCCCGCCGTGGTTACGGTGATTGGACCATGACGGCGAGGACGCTAGCCCTCAGAGGAAGGGACGTGGGATGGATACGTGCAATGCAGCCCGTCCCTGACCTCGCTACCTGTAGGTTTGTAGTGGCGACTTCACTCGCTTATACCCGCAGACAGGACGACTGAAGTCGCTTACTACAGGTCGTCCCTGGTCCCGCTACCTATCCTTGAACTGCGGCTTGCGCTTCTCGAGGAAGGCCTTGAGCCCCTCCTCCATGTCCTCGCTGCCCTGCAGGGAGACAAACTGCTGGGCTTCGGTTGCCAGACCCTCTTCGAGACTCTGCTCCAGGCCCTCGTTCACGGCTCTAATGATGGCCGCGATGGGCAGCGCGCTCTTGGAGATGATGCGCCTGGCGAGACCCTTCGCCTCTTTGACCACCCGGCCTGTAGGCACTACCTTGTCCACCAGGCCGATGCGGTAGGCTTCTTGGGCGGTGATGTGGTCGCCGGTGAGCATCATCTCCAGGGCCTTGCCCTTGGCCACGATGCGCGGCAGGCGCTGAGTGCCGCCCCAGCCGGGGATGATCCCCAGGTTGATCTCCGGCTGGCCCAAACGCAGCCCATCCTCGGCGATGCGGATGTGGCAGGCCATGGCCAGCTCATTGCCGCCGCCCAGGGCGAAGCGACCGTTCATGGCGGCGATGACCGGCTTCTCCGAGTTCTCGATCTTAAGGAAAAGCCTCTGGCCCTTTTGGATGAAAGCCTTGGCCTCCTCGGGCTTGTCCTTTACGTGGTAGATCTCGTTGATGTCCGCTCCGGCGATGAAGAACTGGCCCGCCCCGGTGATGATGATAGCCTTCACCTCGTCGTTCGCCGTCACCTCGTCAAAGGCAGAGTCGAGTTCCTCGACCACTTGCCGGTTGAAAGCGTTGGCCGGCGGGTGGTCGATGGTCAGGGTAGCGATGCGGTCTTCGATAGTGACGTGAATGTACTGGTAGTCTCCCATTTGTACTTCTCCCTTTCTCCAACTTACTCAGGTCGCGTACTCCATGAATCCCCGGCTTGTCTTCTTCCCCAGCTCTCCGGCCTTCACCTTCTGATAGAGCAAGTCCGCGGGATGGAAGCGGGGGCCGTATTTCTTCTCCAGATGCTCCAGCTTTTGCACTACGACGTCCAGGCCTACCTCGTCGGCGTACTCCAGGGGGCCCATGCGCTTGTCGCCCACTTTCATGCCGATGCCGGCAATGCAGGCCATGTCTATGTCGTTGACGTTGGCGATGTCCTCCATCAGGCACATGGCGGCCTCGTTGATCATGGGCATCATCAGCCGGTCAGCGCTGAACCCGGTGCCGGTGGGCACCTGGCCCGACTCCTGCAGCTCCTTGATCATCTGCTTGACCGGCTCGTCGGTCTCCTCCCCATAGCCGTAGAAACCGGCTCCTGCCTTCTCGCCAAAGCGTCCCGATTCGACCAGCTTTTCCCACAGAGGGGCCGGGGCGCCGCGATCACCGTACTGGGAGTGGAGGTACTGGCCTACCTCGGCGCAGACATCAACGCCAATCATGTCCATCAGAGTGAAGGGCCCCATGGGCCAGCCGAAGCCCGTCATGGCCCCGTCAATTTCGGCTGCTGTGGCTACCCCCTCCCCCAGGCACATAACCGCTTCGTTGAGATAGGGCATCAGCAAACGGTTGACCAGGAAGCCAGGGCACTCCTTGACCACCACCGGTATCTTGCGCAACTCCTCCGAGAAGCGCACCACGTCGTCGACGGTCTCCTGATCCGTTTCCGGGCTGGGGATGACCTCCACCAGCTTCATTATGTGGGCCGGGCTGAAGAAGTGCATTCCGATCACCTTGTGGGGACGTTTGGTGGTCGAGCCCATCTCCTCAATGGACAGGGCCGAGGTGTTGGAGGCGAAGATGGTCTCCGGCGGGCAGACTTCATCCAGCTCAGCCAAGACCTGCTGCTTGATCTTCATGACCTCCGGCACGGCCTCAATGACGATGTCCACATCGGCGAACTCGTCGTAGGACAGGGTGGGGATGACCAGGTCCATCTTCTCCTGCATGGTGGTGGGGGACATCTTGCCCTTGTCAACCCGCCGCTGGTAGATGCGCCGGATGGTATCCATCCCCTTGTCCAGCATCTCCTGGTCAATGTCCTTCATCACCACCGGCAGACCCGCATAGGTGACGACCTGGGCGATCTCAGCTCCCATGAACCCCGCGCCGACAACTCCTGCTTTAAAAATGTACATGTTCCACCTCCTCTAGCTTATCGCTGATAGCATATCGCTTATCGTTTTCGGGCTTTGCGAAGTGCGAAGCATTTGGGCGAAGCAGTGAGCCGCAAAGCCTGTGTTAGACACCGTGCTGCCCGGAAGATTGCTCCTCAACGTCCAAAGTACTCTAAGTTGAAAACATTCTCGTCGAACCTGCCGCCTTTGAAGCGACTGGCTAGCTGGATGATCATAGCCTTGAATTCATCTTCCGCCATGTCAGACTTCATGTCGTTCAGCACTGCAGCCCCGACAACGACATCGCTCTCTTGACGTGGCGTGCGGTGGTCGAAAGTCAGGTAACGCGGATCTTTGGGATTGTCCTCAATGAGCCTTATACCACTGTAGTAACAACGGAATCCTTCCCCATCCCACGCTCGCTTTAGTGCTTGCATGCGAGCTTTCTTGTCGGCCTTTCTGCGAGTATCAACCCGATTGATGAACTTCTTGCAGCGTTTGCAGCAGTAGGCCTGGGGATGGATGGTACTTCCACAAATCTCACATATCTTAGAATCGCTCATAAGTGTGGTCTCCTCGCCATACTGGACAGCATGGCGGCTAACGCCCGCCTATGCGGACTACCACGTCGTCAGCGGCATCGCCGCCTCAGGGTCGTCGAGTCGCACGAAATACATCCAGTTGTCTGGATACTTGGCGAAGGCGGCATCGTTGGCTCCTCCCAGCGTTTTGCCCACGAAGTACTCTCCGCTCTCTGGCTCGATGGCCAGTACCCCATCCTGGCCTTCCAGCTTACCCTTGATGCCGTCGAAGATCTTCTCGCCCTTGGCGATGAACGCCTGGCGAGCCTTTTTGTCTTTGTACAATGCTGTATCAGCCATGCTACCTCCTCTCAATGATCATGGCCCCGCCCATCCCGCCACCCACACAAGCGGTGGCCAGTCCCAGGTTCACGTCGCGCTTGATCATCTCGTTGAGTAGAGTGACCACGATGCGCGTGCCCGTGCAGCCCACCGGGTGACCCAGGGCGATGGCCCCGCCGTTGACGTTGACCCTATCCCAGTCCCAGCCGTCCTTCTCCAGTTCGATCCCCACAGCAATGGATTGGGCAGCAAAAGCCTCGTTGAGCTCGACGAGGTCAATATCGGTCAGCTTCAGGCCTGCCTTCTTCAAGGCCTTGGGAACGGCCTTGGTGGGGCCGATGCCCATGATCTCCGGCGGCACGGCGGCGTAGGCGTAGCTGCGAATATAGGCCAGGGGCTCCATGCCCAGTTCCTTGGCCTTATCAGCCGTCATCACGATCATAGCCGCCGCGCCATCCGAGATGGGGCAGGCGTTGGCGGGAGTGACTGACCCGCCTCTCTTGAACACGGTGGGATAGAGGCCGGCTTTCTGAACCGAGAGGGCCGGGTTAATGCACTCGTCGTGGACGATGTTCTCGTAGGCTACCTCCTGGCCAGCCACCTTCTTGGAGACACGCACGGGAACGATCTCATCGTCGAACTTGCCCATCCTTGTGGCGCGGAAGGCTTTCTTGTGGCTTTGCACCGCGAATTTGTCCTGTTCCTCGCGGCTGATGCCGTACATCATGGCCAGGTTTTCCGCCGTGTAGCCCATGATCATGTCGCAGACGGGATCGGTCAGACCTTCCCAAAGGGCATCGGTGAATTGGGTGTGGCGTAGTTTTAGCCCCCACCGTGCTCCGCATACTACGTAGGGGGCCGTGCTCATGCTCTCCGTGCCGCCTACCAGAAAGACCTCTCCATCGTCGGCCTGAACGGCCTGGTAGGCGCAGGAGATGGCCTGCATGCTGGCTACGCAGTTGCGCTGCACGGTGTAGCCGGGCACGTGGGTGGGGATACCGGCCATCAGCGCTGCCACGCGTGCGATGTTCGGCGCATCGGAGTACTGGCCGATGCAGCCGAAGATGACGTCGTCAATAAGGTGAGGGTCGAGGCCCGTGCGTTTGACCACCTCTCGCATCACGATGGCGGCCAGCTCTTGAGCGGGCAGGTCTCTGAAGGCTCCGCCGTGTCTGCCGATGGCGGTGCGCACTCCCCCGACGATGACCGCTTCTTTCATTTTCTCCTCCTTGATACCCCCTACGGGCGACCGCGAGGGTACGCCCCTACCAAGGGCGACTGCCGAGATTAGCGATTATGAGCTTGCAGGCCGCGCAGGAAAAGCTCGAAGGTTGCATCGAATACCGCTTCCGGCTCTACCAGTATCATCTCCCTCCGGACAGGGTTGGCCATTAAGTTGAGTGCTCCATTGAGGGCACCCCAGAGGACGCCGGCTGTCAACAAAGGGTCATCAGCGGTGAAGATGCCTTCCTCCGTCCCCTGACGTATGGCCTTTGCCACCAGCTTCAACCCCCTTGTGCTTTCCGTCAGGATCTCCTGATATACCTCTGCCGATACCCTTTCCTGGAAGCGCCCCCGGTCCAGGGCCAGCAATAGACGCAAATAATGGGGATAAGTGTCGGCGAATTGCCAATACGCCTCTACTAATTGGCGAAGGCGTCTGTCGGCGGAGAGCGACTCTTGAGGTGCGTAGGCGGCTTCCAACTGAGGCAGCAGGATTGACAGGCCCTCTAAAAGCAAATGAGCAAGGATGGACTCCTTGCTCTGAAAGTAGAGATAGACTGTTCCCTTGCTAACCTCGGCCTGAGCGGCCACGTCATCCACCGTTGCCCGGTGGATGCCTTTTTCAAAGAAGACCTCCTTGGCGGCTTCTAAGATCTCCTGCTGCCTCCTCGCCCTCTCGCGAGCACGCCGCTGTGCTGTCGTCATCGCGCAACCTTCCTGCTGAAAACCTGAGGTCATTTACTGACTGACGGTCATTATACAGCAAACGGCTCGCGTTGTCAAATCGGGTTTTTGCGTCGCCTTGGTCAGGTGGTCTTTGGTCAGATGGTCGAGTGGTTGGGTGGTTCCTGGCCTAGCTCTGGCGCAGATAGCGAATGAAGCCGTTGATCAGCTTTTTCACCTGCACCGCTTTCTGGTAGATTGCCTCGAACTCTTCCTCCGTCACATAGCCTCGGTCCAGAGCGATGTATAGATGAGACTGCACCTCACTGGCCGAGCGCCGGGCATAGCCCAAAAACCTGATGAACTCCGCGTCCGAACCTGAATCGAACCCCCCAGCGACGTTGGCCATCACTGAGGCCGTGGCATCCTCGATCTGCCTGCGCAGCCGAAAGTCCTGGCGAACTGCCCCTTGCTGGACGCTTCGTAGACCATTCGAGCCAGCAGTCTGGCTTCTTGCCACCCCTCGATATCCTCGAACCGCTCAATCTTCATCTGGCCTCCTCGAGCACCAGACCAAAGACCAAGGACTATCTCACCATCCGACCGAATCTACGATTTTCTAGCGGCTCTGCCTCGCCTCCTGCCCGTCTTGAGCGACACTTTGTTGGCCTTGCGACAGCGGGGACACTCCACGACGTAATGACGGGGAGGAGGGGTTTCGGCCTCCGCGAGGCTTTCGGCGATGGCTTCCTCGTCGAGAGTGAATTTCCAACCACACTTGAAGCACGTTACGTGAATCATAGTCACCTCCACTGGCCTGCTGCCCGTTGGATAGGGATCAAGTTTTGCTTTCCAAGAGATTTCCACCGTCTATCCTGCGGGCACTATTGATAGCATGGAGAATTGTAGTGCTAGTTGGGGATTTTGGCAAGTGCCTCTCTTTGACAGAGGGTGGAAACTGTGGTAGTATCAATGCTTGTAAAAGCGAATTCGCATACGCACTCCGGCAAGTTATCCTTATGAATCAGGTCTTTGTCATGGGGGATGGTCTATGTCTGACCCGAGGTGGATCCTGGCCATTGATGCCGGGGCCGGAACTCAGGACATTCTATTGTATGAGAGCAATAAACCTATAGAGAACTGCGTCAAGATGGTTCTTCCTTCCCAGACGACTATCGTAGCAGAGAGGATCCGGCAAGCTACTTCTCGAGGAGATGACGTTTTCTTGACTGGCAACCTGATGGGGGGTGGGCCTTGCGTCAGTGCCCTCAAGAGGCACCTGAGGGCAGGTCTGGCGGTTTACGCCACGCCTCTGGCAGCAAAAACGATTCGCGATAACCCTCGTGAGGTAGAAGCCCTGGGCGTTCAGATTGTGGAGGAGGCTCCGGCCGAAGCCCTGACCATTCGCACGGGCGATATCGATCTGTCTGCCTTGGGCCGCGCCCTGGCCCTCTTCGACGTAGAGCTGCCTCAGCGCTATGCCATCGCTGTGCAGGATCACGGCGAAGCGCTAGCGGGAAGTCAGCGCCGCTTTCGCTTTCAGCAATGGAATCGCTTTGTCGAGCAGGGGGGGCGCATCACTGAGCTAGCCTATCTGGAGGTGCCCGCGCATCTCACCAGGATGAAGGCCGTTCAGGCCGACGCGCCCGGCGCGATGCTGATGGATACTGGCTCCGCGGCGATTTGGGGGGCGCTATGTGATGATGCTGTGGCTGCCCACCAGGAGGACGGCCTCATCGTCGTCAATGTGGGCAACCAGCACACGGTCGGCGTTTTGCTTCGAGGTGAGAGGGTGTGGGGCCTCTTTGAGCACCACACCGTGCTGATGAACCCTGACAAGTTAGCTGCTTATGTTGAATCTTTGCGGGAAGCGACCCTAACCAACGATGAGGTCTATGGCGACCATGGTCACGGGGCCTATGTCCATCCTGATTACCCTGGCGATGGAACCTTCCGCTTCGTGGGGGTAACAGGGCCCAATCGAGGGATGGCGGCAGGCATGGGTTACTACATGGCCGTGCCCCACGGCGACATGATGATGACCGGGGCCTTTGGCCTGGTGGCCGGCGCGCGCCGTTTGGGGCTTGTTGAGTAGGGGAAACAGTCTCTCGTCTGCCAGGGACTGGGCAACACATCTCATGCCCGCATTGGCCCAGAGACCGTCTCAGCCCTGTACCCAGGTGCAAGATGAATTTCGGCCGCAGGCCCGATGACAAACAGGGCAAACTCTGGTATAATGTGGGTGAATCGCGAGAAGCCTACAGGAGTCTCAAATGCGGAGCAATTCTCGTCCAAGGATTAACCTACAACACAAGCTGATTCTCGCCCACGCGGCGGTGACCCTGGCAGCGATCCTCATCGCTGAAGTGATAGCCCTAAGAGCCGTGGCCTCGATCGAGCCTCAGCCCATCGGGAGCCTTCACTTCGCGCTGGTGGCTATCGTCGGTGCGCTGGTGGGATTGCTGTTGGGCGCGTGGGCCAGCCGGCGCCTCGCCCATCGCCAGGGCGCGCACTCGAAGTCAGCCGCGCTTGGATGCGCAGCAATCTCTCGCTGCGCATCGCAGACCCGACGCCCGATGACGTGGGCCTGCTTGGCCAGTCAGCTCGACCTCCTGGCCGAGCATCTGGAAAAAGACGAGCAGGACCTGGACGAGCTGCGGGAGCGCAACACGCGCCTCACCGATCAAGTGCGCGCCCTGGCGGTGGTCGAGGAGCGAAATCGCCTGGCCCGCGAGCTGCACGACAGCGTCAAGCAGCACCTCTTCGAGCCTGGCGATGATGGCCAGTGCCGTCCGCGCCCGCTTCGACACGCTGCTGGACGTGCCGGACGACGTGTCGGACGGCCTACTGTCCGACTTGGACGAGATGGTGCGTGAGGTTGAGACGACGGCCCAGGCCGCCCAGCGTGAGATGACCCGGCTGATCAAGGACTTGCGCCCCGGCTCGCTCCAGGAGCAGGGGGTGGCGGATGCCCTCAACGATCACACCCTGCTCTTCGGTGCGCGGGAGCACATCCTGATCTACCTGGAGGTAATGACTGGGAGTTCAAAATCGTCAGATCTGGGTGCGGTGCCTTTCGCAAACCCGAGGTTCTACGAAAACTGATCGAAGAAGAGGCCCGAGCCGGTTGGGTAATGCTAGAGAAGTTTGATGATAGAAGGGTACGTTTGAAGCGGGCGCGTAGTGCTCGTACCAGAGATGCCCTCCTACCGCCTGGTGTTGATGCCTGTCGCACACGATACGGTAGCCCTATTGCCCGATATGTAGTGTTGGCGAGCCTGCTGATAGGACTGGTAGTTTTGGGTCTTGGAGTGCTTGGAGTGCTTGGCCTGTCGCTGGAAGATGAAATCGGTGCGCCGATCGAGCCGGCTGTAGTTTCAGCGCTGATAGCTTTAACTATCGTAGTGCTTGGAATCTTGTTGCTCTTCGTGCGGAGAAGGTAGGCCTCTATTCGCTTAAAGGTGCCTGGTCTGAACGCGCCATTGGATAACTACAAGAGTGCTACGAGCTGGTAGGCGTCGCCGTGGGGGTCGGGGTGGGCGTCGGAGTAGGCGTGGAAGTGGGCTGCAGTATTGGCGTTACCCTCGGGAGCGGCGTGGGCGTGGGCTGCTTTGGTTGGGGTGCTACTGTCAGGATCAGGCTCAAGGCCAGGCTTAAGACCACAAGCAAGCTCATTATTCCCAAGATAATCTGCTGTCCTCTGCTGCGCGAGCGTTTCATTTTTCCCTCCGAGAATGTAGGTCAATGAGGCAACGAGTCAATAAGTGGATTACCTGTTACTCGTTGACTCGTTACTTCATTATACCATCTTCCGTCTATGTCAGTCAAGATGACATCGTCTAACATCAGCTTTCCCAGGGAGTGGGAGCGGATCAACCCCGAATCCCTCGAAGGCACCATCATGGTGATCGGGGAGTCGGATAGCGGAAAGACCACCTTCGCCCGCTATCTCTTCCTCCAACTGTGTCGCTGCCACAATTCGGTCGCTTTCTTGGATTGCGATGTAGGCCAGAGCACCCTCGGTCTGCCCACGACCATGAACCTGGCCCTCTCCAGCGGCCAGCGATCGGTGTTCCCGCCCAAAGGCGAGACCCTGTCCTACTTCGTGGGTTCAACATCCCCCAGAGGGCACATGTTGCCAACCGTGATCGGTGCTCACAAGCTCCAGAAAAAGTCCCAGGAGCTGGGCGCGGAGGCTATCGTTGTGGATACCAGTGGCCTGGTGAGTCGCGCGGCGGGGGGTGGCGCGCTGAAGCAGTGGAAAATCGAACTCCTGAAGCCCTCGGTCTTGGTGGGCCTGGAGAGGGGCGCGGAGCTGGAGCACATCCTCTGGCCGTGGCGGTGGGATAAGAGGGTGCGAGTGTACGATCTGCCGGTGTCCGAGCACGTGATCGAGAAGACCAGGACTGAGCGGATAACCCACAGAGAGAAAAGGTTCCTGAGCTATTTCCAGAAGGCGCACGCCCTGAGGGTGGCCTTCAGAGAGGTCGTCGTGTTCGGGATCGAGATGATGGCTGGAGGCAGGCTGCTGGCCTTTCAAGACGACCAGGGCTTTGCTATGGCACTGGGTGTCGCCAGGGCCTACGATAGAAATGGTCAGGAATTGGCTGTCAGCACCCCTCTCCCCAGCCCGGAAGGGGTCAGCAGCATCCGGTTTGGCTCGTTGAAGCTCGATCCGGCGACGGGGCAGGAATTGGGGAAATAAGCGGGGTCTCTGGTCAGTTCACTTCTTCTCTTCGCCCAACTTCAGGGAGATGACTCTAGATACGCTGTCCTCACCCATGGAGATGCCGTAGATGGTGTCCGCTACCTCGACGGTGCCCCGGTTGTGGGTGATGATGATGAATTGGGTGCGCTCCGATAGCCCCTGCAGCGCCTCCCGAAAGCGGCCGATATTGGTTTCGTCCAGGGTGGCGTCCACTTCGTCCAGAAAGCAGAAGGGAGTGGGGCTAACCTTCAGGATGGCGAAGATCAGGGCCACCGCCGTCAGGGCCCTCTCTCCGCCGGACAGCAGTGCTAGGTTTTGCTTCCGTCGCCCCGGCGGCCGGGCTACAATGTCTACCCCTGTCTCCATCAAATCGTCGGGCTCCGTAAGGACCAGGTCAGCCGCGCCTCCGCCGAACAGCGACACGAAATACTCCTTGAACTCCCTGCGCACAGTCTCAAATGTCTCTCTGAAATCCCTCTCCATCAATTCGTCCAGCTCCTCGATCACCTGGCGCAGGTCCTTGACCGCCTCTTCCAAATCCTCGGCCTGAGCCGTGAGAAAGTCGTAGCGCTCCAGAGCCTCCTTGTATTCAGCAGGTGCGTTGGGATTAATGGGACCGATGTCCTTGATTTGCGCCTTCAGTCGTCCGAGCTCCTCTTCGAGTCCGTGCGGCAGCTCCTCGATGGGAGGCAGGGCTGAGACCAGGGGCTTAGGGGACGGTGGTGGCTGGCCGAAGACATAGTCGCTGGTCTCCATCTCCACCTGGCCCAGGTCATTCTCGATCTGGCGTACCAGGCTGGTCACCTCGTCTTTGCGGCGCTCTACCTCTAGCACGGCTTGGCCCTGTAGGCTTTCGTACTCACGGAGTAAGGGGCGAAGGCGGGCCTCTGTCGTCTCCATCTCAACTAGCTCGGTCTCCAAAGCGGCCAGCTCTGCCTCAGTTGGCTCGATGAGCTCGGCCACAGCCTGGACTTGATCCATTAACTCCTTGTGGCTAAGTTGCAGACCCTCTATCCGGATGACCAGGGCCCGACTTTCCGCCGTCAATCGTTCTTCCTTCTCCTTCTTGGCTGATACTTGCTCATCCAATCGGATCAAACTGGCCTTCAAGTTTTGCAAGACAGTTCTCTGGTTCTCGAAGCCTTGCTCAGCTACAGCTACGGCTATCTTCAATTCGGCCAGCCTGTCCTCAAGCTCCTCAACACTCAGAGCGTCCAATTGCGCCCTTAAGGCCAGGATCTGCTCTTGAGCTTTTCCCTCTTCCTCCTTCAAATCTCCCAATTCCTCGGTGAGCAGTGCCTCTTTCTCGTCCAGGGCCCTCATTTCGGCCTTCAGTTGGTCTTCTATGGCTCGCCGCCACCCCATCTCCTGGTCTAAAAGCTCGGCCTGTCGCTCCTGGGAGGCTAGTTCCCCCAGCTTGATTCCCTCTTTTGCTTTGATATCGTCCCTCTTCTTCTCCAACCTCGCCAGCTTCTCCAGCAAATGGCGTTGGTCAGCCTCCTCAGCCTGGCATTCTTTCTCCAAGTCTGAGCGCCGTTTTTGGGCCTCGGCGAGGTGCTGGGGCAACTGGCGCCGTTCTCGTTCGCGGGCCAGCATCCCTGCGCCTCGGCCTCTCGTCGGCCCACCGGTGACGGCCCCGTCGGAGCCGATTACCTCACCGGTTAGGGCCGCTATTCGGAGTGATCTGGTGGGACCGAGAGAACTGAAGCGGGCCAGCAGGTGCAGGGCAGTCTCGAAATCCCGGACGATGATGGTTCCCCTCAGTAAGTAGTGCCCTATCCTGGCGAACCCCCGCTCGAATTTCACCAGATCAACGGCCGGGCCGATAACACCCTCAACTCCGGTGACGGGCTGGCTGGTTTTCTCGGTGGCCATGATTCTGTCCAGTGGTAGGAAGGTGGCTCGTCCCCCTCTGGTCCGCTTTAGGAAGTGGATGGCTGCCCCGGCGTCGGCCAGGGTTTCCACCACGATGTCATGCAGATGAGGACCCAAAGCAGCCTCGATGGCCATTTCCAGGTCGGCGGGCACCTGCATCAAGCTGGCCACTGGCCCAACGATACCTCTGAGCCGACCGTGTCTTGCCGCTTGGAGCGTCGTCTCGGCACCAGCGTAGTAGCCTGACTCCTCTTGCCTCATTCTCTCCAGCAAATCGTAGCGGGCCTGCAGTCGAGTCTCCTCTTGCTTGCTCTTGGCCAAGGCAGCCTGTAATTGAGCCTGGCGTTCTCGCGATGCCTGGCTCTCTCGCTCTATTTCCCGTCTCTGAAGCGTCAACGAATCGGCCTCAGCTCGAATGGACTCCAGTTCACCTTTTAGAGCCTCGATCTGGTCTTGCAGAGCCGTCATCTGAAGCTGATGATCGGCAAGGGCCTTGCGGTCTACTTCCACCTCCCGGCCCAGTTCCTCCCGGCGCTCGGAGAGTTGTGCCAGGCGGTTGCGCCGGTCGGCGGCTTCCGTAGCCAACTGGAAAGCTCGGTCTTGGGCCTCCGTCAGCTCCTCCAAGACGGTCTGTCGCTCCCTTCTGCGGGCATCAAATTGCTCCTGTGCCTCTTGCAGGTGAATCAGTTGTTCTTGGAGCTGGGCTTCGGCCCGGTTTAGCTCTTCTTGGGCTGCCGTCACTCTCTCCAGTTGAGATACTCGGTTGACCTCTAAAGATGCTATTTCTTGTGCGATGTCCTCGCTCTGTTGTCTGAGGAGCCGCAACCGTTCCTCACTTACGGCCAGCTCCCGCTGTTTCCCCTCTGCTTGAGCCTGGAGATCAGTTCTTCTCAGTCGCCACTCGTTGAGCTTCTGCCGTAATTTGCTGTGCTGAGCTCTCAATTCGGCTTTTCGTCGCTCCAGTTCCTCCAGCTCAGCCTCGCGTTCCCGTGATAGCTCCTGCCGCTCCGTGGCCCTGGCCTCAGCCTGGTGGAGGGCCATTTGTGCCCTTCGCCAACGATAGGCGTACCAGGTGTGTAAGAGTTTCTCCAATTGCTGGGAAAGATCTTTGTACTGCCGTGCCCGCTGGGCTTGCTTCTCCAGGCGATTGAGTCGGGGGGCGATCTCGTTAATGAGGTCGTTGACGCGGAGGATGTTATCCCTGGTTTGCTCCAGCTTGTTGATGGCGTCCGTACGTTTGGCCTGGTGGATGCTGATGCCGGCCGCCTCTTCGAAAATGGTTCGTCGCTCATCGGGCCGCAGTGACAGGACGACGTCCACCAGACCCTGGCCGATGACGTTGTAGGTGCGGCGGCCCAGGCCGCCTTTATCCAAAAGCTCGGTGATATCCTTTAATCTGACCCGGCTGCCGTTCAAGAGGTATTCGTTCTCGCCTGAGCGGTAGGCGCGGCGGCTGATGGTTACCTCGCTGTACTCCACGGGCAGCCCGCCATCGCTATTATCCAGGGTGATCGAGGCCTGGGCCATGCCCAGGCGGGGGCGCCTTTCGCTGCCCCAGAAGATCATGTCCTCGGTGCGCTTTGCCCTGAGTACGCTGTAGCTCCGCTCGCCTAGCACCCAGCGTACGGCGTCGGCGATGTTTGACTTGCCGCTGCCGTTGGGCCCCACGATGACCGTGATCCCATCCTCGAACGCGAACTCCGTTTTGGTGGCGAAGGTCTTATAGCCCTGTAGTTCCAGATGCTTAAGGTGCAATCTCCTTCTCCCTTTTTCAGAGACTCTTAGGGTTTTTGAAACCCTAAGAGTCTGATTTCTCCCAGCTCCTGCCTCATCCTCTGTAGGGCTACTTGAGCTGCCTCCTGCTCGGCAACTTGTTTGTTATGCCCGATGCCGCGGCCATAGACCTCATTGCCGATGAGCACCTCGACCGTGAACTCTTTGGCATGGTCGGGGCCCCGCTCGGCTACGGTACGGTAGATGGGGGTTACTTGAAGCTGGCCCTGGGTCATCTCTTGCAGCATGCTCTTGGCGTCCCTGTACAGTTCTTCCTCGAGGATGTGCCTGACCTCGGGCTCGATGCAGCTCAGGAGAAAATCCTCGGCAGCTTGAAGTCCCTGGTCAAGGAGGATCGCTCCTACCAGCGCCTCGAAGGCAGCGCAGAGGATTGCCTTGCGCTCCCGACCACCACTTTCTGCCTCGCCTCGGCTCAGCAGCAAGTATTGGCCAAGGTTCAAAGCTGCGGCAAAGTGGGCTAATGTCTCCCCCTTGACCAGGGCGGCGCGCAGGCTGGTCAGGCCCCCTTCTGCTATCTCCGGGAAATGGTTGTAGAGGTACTTCGCCGTGAGGAAGTCAAGCACCGCATCTCCCAGGAATTCCAGGCGCTCATTGTCGGACAGCGGATAATCGCGGTTCTCGTTGAGATAGGATCGGTGAGTGAGAGCACACCGCAAGAGCGACTTGTCTATGAAAGTAATTCCTAGCGTCTTCTCTAATTCGGACACATTGAACATGCTACTCGTATGCTTTGAGCACGATGGTCGCGTTGTGCCCCCCGAAGCCGAAGGAGTTGGAGAGGGCTACCTTGACACCGGCTTGGCGGGGTTGGTTTGGTACATAGTCCAGGTCGCACTCGGGATCAGGATACTCGTAGTTGATGGTGGGGTGGATGATCCCTTCCTGGATGGTCTTGACGCAAACTATGGCTTCCAGGGCCCCAGCCGCGCCCAGAAGGTGGCCAGTCATGGATTTGGTGGAGCTGATGGGGATCCGATAGGCGTGCTCGCCGAAGATGGCTTTGATGGCCTTGGTCTCGTTCACGTCGTTAAGGAGTGTCGAGGTGCCGTGCGCGTTGATGTAGTCCACATCCCTCGGTTCCAGGCCAGCCTTCTTCAAGGCCCTCTCCATGGCTTTGGCAGCGCCCCTTCCACCCTCGGCTGGGGCACTGACGTGATGAGCGTCGGCTGTAGCCCCATAGCCAACTATCTCAGCCAATGGCTTTGCCCCCCGTCTTTGGGCATACTCCAGGCTCTCCAGGATCAAGACACCTGCACCTTCTGCGAAGACAAAGCCATCGCGCTGAGCGTCGAAGGGGCGGCTGGCTCGCTCTGGCTCATCGTTGCGCCGGGAGAGCGCACCCAGGCGGTGGAAGATGGCCAGGCCGAAGGGCACGATAGCGGCATCAGTGGATCCGGCGATGACGGCCACGGCATCGCCTCGGCGGATGGTTTCGAACGCTTCGCCGAGGACGTTGCTGCCGGTGGCGCAGGCCGAGACGATGCAGAAGTTGGGCCCTGTAGCGCCGAAGGTGATAGCTACTTGCCCCGCAGCCATATCGGCAATCATCATGGGCAGGGTGAAGGGGTTGATCCGCATGGGACCCTTCTCGAAGAAGTCATGATAGCCCTTGTCAATGGTCAGAAGACCGCCTATCCCGGAGCCGATAATCACTCCGACGTCGTCGGCGTTGCTCTCATCAATGGTGAGCTCCGCCTGTTCCAGGGCCTGGGCTGTGCAAGCGGTGGCGAACTGGATGAAACGGCCCAGGCGTCGGGCGTCCTTGCGGTCCATGAAATCTTTGGGGTCGAAGTCATTGACCTGACAGGCGATCTGGGTCAAAAAGGGCGAGGGGTCGAAGCGGGTGATGCGCCCTGCCCCCGATTTGCCTGCCACGAGGTTCTGCCAGGTGGTCTCCACGTCGAGACCCAGAGGGTTGATAGTCCCCAT
>Ga0209986_10000219_pt1 | contig 53236 bp, 47 predicted proteins | sample BlataG_FD_183168 | JGI IMG/M metagenome (GOLD analysis project Ga0209986, IMG submission 183168) | Deep subsurface microbial communities from Black Sea to uncover new lineages of life (NeLLi) - Black_00105 metaG (SPAdes) (version 2) | ecosystem: Environmental > Aquatic > Marine > Oceanic >... | reverse complement strand
CTTGTCTACCTTGATGGGATAACACGGGCTGCTCTCACAACGGGGGCAAATTTTTTCCTGAATCCGAGCTGGTCAACCATCGCGGCAGCATGCTATTACGCAAGGGAAATCCCTAATCTCTCCTTCAAAATATCCATGCTCCTCTCAACTCAAAATGCTATCCAGCTTCGTATGCTACTAAATATTTTTAAAGAATATCTTCGGGATGATGGAACCACCCCAATCTATGAGATCAATATAGGAAACGCTGCAACCGCTGAAACTTTCATCCAGTGCTGTGAAGAAATTGAAGCATCAGGTCTTCCCAAGATCTATCTTGCTGCTCATCTCAGAATTAATCCTGATTTAGGCTTAGCTGACTTTAACTGGACAAAGAATGCTTTTAAAGTCCTTGACGCTGGAAAGGATATAACGATTAAATATGAAAGTGATGGAGAATCTCGCCCCTATGACACCATGGAAGCTTATTTCCTCTCTGATGAGGAAAGAAACGAAAAAGCAGAACTGATTGGCGATGTGATTTATCATAAGTGTATAAGATGCGACAAGGATGCCAAAGAGATAATGAAAAGGGGGCACGAAGCCAAATTTGCCAAGATTTCTTACAGAAAATAAATAAATGTGTCGGCAGTTTTATGAATAATTCAGATAACCTGGATTATTCATACATATATAAATGTGTCGGCAGTTTTTATGAATAATTCAGGAGGACGTGGATTATTCACGAGTTGAGATTGCCGCAGATGTGAGGCGTAGCGCATGAAGCTGTGGTCTTCCACTGCGAATGTGCTGCAACGAAGCAAATGGGGTGATATCAGCTCGCTCGAAGAGTAAAAAATGCCGACATAAAGTAAAAATGAGCCTAATAGAAAAGCTTTGAATGTTAATTTTGAGAGAGAATCAAAGTAATATGCTCATATCATTGAAAATAAATGATAGTGTCGGCAGTTTTTATGAATAATTCAGGAGAAAATAGATGGACTTAGGCATCAAAAACAGAGTAGCCCTGGTCGCAGCATCAAGCAAAGGTCTTGGAAAAGCGGTTGCTCTTCAACTTTCCAAAGAAGGCTCAAAAGTCGTAATCTGCGCAAGGAACAAGGATAGGCTTTTTAAAACCAGGGATGAAATAGCAGCCGAAACAGGAGGCATGGTCAGGGCTCTAATCGCTGACGTCACAGAAAGAAGTCAGGTTAGTAAGTTAGTCGAACAGGTCGTAAATGAGTTTGGAACGATTGAAATATTGGTAAACAATGCTGGAGGGCCTCCATCAGGAACGGCAGATGAGTTTAATCTGGATGATTACCAGAACGCTCTTAAACTCAATCTTCTAAGTACAATAAACCTCTGTTATGAAGTTATGCCCTTAATGAAAAAACAGAAATGGGGAAGGATCATCAACATGACTTCGGTTTCTGCCAAGCAGCCGATTGATACGCTGATCCTATCTAATACAACAAGAACAGGTGTTTTAGGCTTCTCGAAATCCATTTCAAACCAGCTGGCATCCTACGGAATTACTGTGAACTCGGTATGCCCGGGATATACAAAAACAGAAAGAGTGGAAGGCCTGGCAAAATTTTTCGAAGAAAGCGGGAAAGGCTCGGTTGATGAGTTCTATAATAATATCGAAAAGGCTATTCCTATGGGAAGATTGGGAACCCCGGAAGAAATTGCTCAAGCCGTGGCTTTCCTTGCTTCTGAAGGGGCTAGCTACATTACAGGAGTTGCCCTGCAGATAGACGGAGGGTATATCAAAGCTTTGTTTTGATTAATAATTGACTTTTTGAAAGGAAGACTCACATGAAAGATTACATGAAAGAATGGGAGGGCACTCCCTACCCTGAGATGCTGAGGGGACTCCCGGAGATTGACATCCCATTAGAGGGAGTACAAGGCTGGCTTCTGCAGAGCAACGATAAACAGGTAGTGTTTTTTGATATAGACCCTGTCGGTAAAGTCCCTCCTCATTCCCACTGCGCCCAATGGGGAATGATGATTGAGGGAGAGATGTCACTAACCATCGGGGGAAAGACCAGAGTCTATCGAAAAGGTGATTGGTACTATATCCCTGAAGGTGTCGTGCACTCAGCCACTTTTCTCACCAGAGTGAACGTGATGGACATTTTTGATGACCCGGGACGATACAAAATAAAAGAGACATAAAACATTCAAAATAAAACGACATATGTAAACTTATAATCATAGAGGGCAACCATGAAATCGTTATTCACTACAATTATGAAAGATTTCGAGGGGTACTCCATCGGAAAAACGCTTGCTTACTTGGGTGATCCCGGAATAATCTCTTTTGCAGGCGGATTGCCCAGCGGCGATGTTTTTCCTGTGGACATAATTCAGAAGGCTGCTGAAAAATCTCTAAAAGAGAACTGGAGTCAGGTTCTTCAATATTCTCCCATCTCCGGAGAAAAAGACCTGATGCAGGCAATTATAGATTATCTCAGGAAAGATAATATCCACATCAAACCTGAAAATATAATGATCACTACTTCTGGACAGCATGGCCTGGATCTAGTTGGCAGATTGTTCCTTGAACCCAAAGATATAATCGTCACAGATCTTCCCACATTTGGAGGGGCACTGGCCGCTTTTGAGATGCAAGATGCCGGATATATAGCCAAAGATATAGAAGAAGACGGATCTGATGTAAAAGGAATGGAGGCAGGAATAGAAGAACTTCTTTCTTTAGGAAAAAAACCTAAATTCATCTATGTAGTCCCGGATTTCCAGAATCCCTCGGGAATTACAATAAGTCTCGAGAAAAGACTTGCTCTTTTATCACTGAGTAAAAAATTTAATATCCCTCTCGTAGAGGACAGCCCTTACAGGGAGTTGAGGTACATGGGGGAACACCTTCCTTCCATTTATTCCCTTGATAAAAACGAGGGAAACGTGATCGGTCTTTATACCTTCTCAAAGATCCTCTGTCCTGGTATTAGAGTAGGATTTAATATCGGACCTCCCGAAGTTATTAAAAAGTTCAGTTTTATAAAAGGCGCAAACATACTTAATACTCCAAAGCTTAACCAGGACATCTGCACTGCTTTCCTGAAAGAATACGATCTGGATGCCCATTTCAAGAAGGCTGTTAAGTATTACAATGAGAAACTGAATTTTTTTCTTGAAACTCTGGAGAAAAATTTCCCAAGGGATATGGGTGTGAAGTGGACAAAACCTGAAGGAGGATTGTTCCTCTGGATAACTGTGCCGGAAGGGATAAATACTCTGGATCTCTTCTACATGGCCATCGAGGAAAAAGTTGCATTTGTTCCCGGTGAGGTTTTTTATCCCATGAGACACCAGAAACACAACACAATGAGGATTAACTTTTCTTATCCAACGAAGGATGAAATTGTTGAGGGCGTAAAGAGGTTAAGTTCTGTGATTAAGAAATACCAGACTGAGAAAAAAGCATAATAACTCTAATCAGATACTGGAGGAATCATGGTTGATAACAAACAATACAGTCCGGGTGTAAAAAAATACATACAAGAAGCAAAAAAATTATTAGCCCAGAAAGAAAAAGATCTTAAACGAATTAAAAAGCTCAAATTTGACACCATAGCTATCCACGGTCTTTACACAGTAGAAGAAGCACTAAAGCAAAACCAGGGAGCAGTTATTGAGCCTCTATATCTTTCCACTGCCCAGGCATACCGGGACTCTGATGAAATGGAAGCAGCTCTTGCTTATTTAATTCCAACCTGGTGTTACACCCGATTCGCCAATCCAACCACATACTACTTAGAATGGGTTCTTGCACTACTTGAAGGTTACCAGACCGGTTTTGACACTTCCTGCCTTGTGACAGCTTCTGGAATGTCAGCAATTATGTTAGCTGTGGATTCTTTTTTAGTAAAACAGAAGCAAGGTCCTGAAAAAATAAATTTTGTCTCTTCCATTCAGATTTACGGAGGAACATTCCAGCACTTTACTATCAGAAAGATGCAGGAAAGGGGGATAGAAGTCCGTTGGGTTGACCACCAGGAAGATATCGAAGAATGGAAGACAAAAATCGATGAGAACACACGGTTTCTTTTTTCAGAAGCACCAAGCAATCCTCAGCAGTCGTTTTGTGATGTCAAGGCACTTTCGGATCTGGCCCACTCATGGGAAATCCCTTTTATTATTGATTCGACCTGTGCGACTCCTGCTTTAATGAGACCTGTTGCCTATGGAGCAGATATCGTTATCCACTCCCTGACAAAATCTATTACCGCAAGCGGTCTGGCTATGGGAGGAGCCTTGATCAGCCGAAAGCCCATCATTACCAAGATAAAAAATGACAATCCGCTTTTTAAGGAAAGCTTTGCTGAATATGTCAAGTTCTTCCCTTTCAGGGATAATGGCCCTGCAGCTTCTCCCGTGAATGCTCTTTTTGCTTTAAACGACCTTCGGACACTGCGCTCCAAGATGGACCTGGTTAGTCAAAATTCTGAGAAAGTTGCAGAATTTCTCAGTAGACATCCATGCCTCTATCAGGTTGACTACTTGAGTTTAGAAAGTTTCCCTCTCCATAGCCTGGCAAAAAAATACATGAAGTTAGTGGATTCAGATGATGGAAAGGGCAAAGAAATCAACCGCTACGGCCACCTACTTAGTTTTCGAGTTGATGGCCCCCCTCAAAACGCACGAAAAGTTTTTGACAATTTTAAGCTCATCCTAAGAGCCGGAGACTTGGGCCGAATTAAAAGCATTGCCACCATTCCTGCAATTTCCACTCACCTGCAGCAGGGAGAAGAGGCCAGAACAAAGGCCGATGTTCCACCTCAAATGATAAGACTGTGCGTAGGCGCTGAAAATCCAGATGATATAATTGCTGACCTTGATCAGGCTCTCAGCTCTTTATAACCATTACAGGCATCTTATTTAAACATCTAAAATTCATTGCAGGGTCAGGCTAGATCCCACAGGGAAATATTATACGTTGAGAAACGCTCTCTATTTCTATGCAGTGGGTTTGATAAATCAAATCCCTACAAAACAAGGACTGCCCTTATTTTTCGCTGAAATGTCAAATGTTGAGACGCGACCCCTTATGTTGGAACCAAACTTATAGATTGAAGCAGACAACTTTAGGCTCTGTCATCTCGAGGAGTGCAAATTTAATCCCCTCCCGGCCGAGACCACTCCACTTTACACCGCCAAAGGGCATCATATCGATGCGGTAATCTGTGGAATCATTGACCATTACTCCACCTACATCGAGTTCCTTAATGGCTTTGAACGCGTTCTCCAGTGAGCGGGTAAAAATGGCTCCGTGAAGTCCATACTTAACACTGTTGGCCAGCTCGACAGCTTCATCCAGAGAGGCAACTTTATAAAGATTTACCACCGGCCCAAAAACCTCTTCGCAGTTAAGCTTGGCGCTTGTGGGCATATTCCTGAAAACCGTAGGCTCACAAAGAGTCCCTTTCCTCTTACCTCCTGTAAGAAGCTCTGCCCCTTCCTGACAGGCTTCTTCAATCCATTTCTGCACTCGAGCCGCCTCCTCCTCTGTAATCATGGGTCCCATGTCAGTATCTTCATCCAGTTGAAATCCAACTTTTAACTTCTTTGTTTTTTCCACAAACAATTTTTCAAATTTTTCATAAACAGCATCATGGATATAAATCCGCTGAACTCCAATGCAGTTCTGCCCAACAGCCCAGAAGGCTCCAGAAACTGAAAGCTCCACGGCCCGGTTAAGGTCAGCATCATCCATAACTATAACCGGAGAGTTTGATCCCAGCTCCATGCCTATCTTTTTTAATCCGGCCTTTTTAACAATGTCCAGACCTGCTTCGGTTCCTCCGGTGAAAGAGATCATTCTCCCCCTTGGATCTGTCACTAACACATCGCCAATTTTTGAGGCACGGCCGGTGACTATGTTTAAAATATTCCAGGGAAGACCAGCTTCAATAAATGCCTCTCCCAACTTTAAGGCAGAAAGGGGAGTGACTGTTGCAGGCTTCAGGACGACTGAATTTCCGCCCGCAATGGCAGGTCCAATCTTATGAGCTACCAGATTCAAAGGATCGTTAAAAGGAGTAATTGCAACTATAATTCCAATAGGGAAGCGAAAATAGTAACCAAGGCGGTTCTCAGATCCCTCGCGGCTGTCAAAGGGAATGGTCTCTCCAACAAGTCTCCGTGCCTCTTCAGCTGAAATTGTAATCGTATCTATACAGCGGCTGGCCTCTTTCCTGGCTTCTTTAATGGTTTTACTTCCTTCCATGGCAATTGTTTTAGCAAAATCTTCCTGACGGCTTTTTATAATCTCAGCCGTTTGATAAAGGATAGAGACCCGCTGATGAACAGGGAGATCCCGGTTGGTTTTATACCCTTTTTCTGCCGCCTGAAAGGCAGCCTCCACATCATCTTTATCTCCAGAAGGCACTGTGTCGACAAGATTGTTATTATAAGGATTGAGAACATCGATCTTTTCTTCCTTCCCAACCCATTTTTCGCCTATAAGCATTTTCATCTTACTTCCTCCTTTTGTTTAAAAATAGCTATCCGGTTTATAAAATAAATGAACATTTGATTTATTTACCATCTGGCTCTTAAGCTCGATGTTCTTCGGGACTTTTTCTCCTTTTAATATCTTAAGGGCAATCTCTATTGCCTGGGCACTTCCATTAGGATAAATAAAAGTTGCCGACAGCTTCCCAGCCATGATGGACTCAAAAGCTTCCTTCTGCCCATCAATCCCGATAACAACCACTCCTTCACGGTCTTCTGCTTTGAGAGCAGTTAGAGCTCCCAATGCCATCTCATCGTTGTGAGCATAAACTCCATCTATGCGGGGCTGAGATTGTAAAAAGTCCTCCATAATTTTAAGGGCGGGTTCCCGGAGATAATCAGCCGGCTGTTTTCCAATGACCTGAATACCAGGAATAGAATCAATAACACTGTGAAATCCATCACTCCGGTCAATTGTTGGTGTAGCACCAAGGATACCCTCGATTTCAATAACCTGGCCTCCTTTCTCGAGCAATGAGGTCATAAGTCTTCCCGCTCCCTCTCCTATCCTGAAATTACTTGCTCCGATAAAACAGGTGTAAGAATCGCTGGTAATATTCCTGTCCAGAGTAATGACAGGAATTCCTGCTTTAAAAACACGCTCAATAACAGAAGTCAGAGGCTCTGCTTCTCTGGGACTTATTATAAGAAGGTCAATGCCTCTTGAAAAAAGGTCCTCTACATCGCTAATCTGCTTAATATTATCATTCTGTCCATCAGTAAAAACAAAATCGATCTCGCCTTCATGCTCTTTTACAGCATCTTTCATCTGTTCCAGCATATTGATTCTCCACGGATCGATCATAGTGCTCTGAGAAAATCCGATCAGGATCTTTTTCTTTTCTGCTTTTTGACAAGAGGAAAAGACAATAAGACCTACAAGGAAAAAACTTATAAGGATCCCCTTGAACAAGAAGACTTTCTTAAGCATAATCTTTCCTCCGTTTTGATATCACATTAGCAGCACTATCTTTAAGGTCCCCGCTCTAAGACCTTCTTTTGGATAAAAGAACCGCGATTATGATTATTCCTCCTTTTAATATCTGCTGAAAGAATGACCCAACTCCCAGCAAATTTAATATATTACTTAATATCCCCAGAATCACTGCTCCAATAAAAGTACCTTCAACAGTACCTATTCCTCCCATTAAACTTGTTCCTCCAATAACAACTGCAGCGATAGCATTCAATTCATAACCAAGGCCCAGATCCGCATTGCCCACTCCCAGCCGTCCGATAGCAATAACGCTTGCCACTGCAACAAAAAGGCCGCTGAGAGAATAGACCACTATCTTAAAAAAATCAACATTGATTCCAGAAAGACGGGCAGCTTCCTCATTACCTCCGATAGCATAAACATAACGACCTAAAACTGTTCTTCTCAGGATAAAGCTCGACAAAATAAAAACAGATAAAAACAGCAAAACAGGGACTGGGATAGGCCCAACATATCCCTCTCCTAAAAAGAGAAGGGCAGAAGGAGTTTCCTCTCCCAGGACAATAGGTCTCCCTTTGCTGTAGAGAAATGCTAACCCTCGAATAGAAGTCATTGTGGCCAGTGTGACGATAAAAGGCTGGATTTTTCCCTTTGTGATGACCAGGCCATTCATCATTCCCATCAAAAGTCCAGCTCCCAAACCAATAAAAAGAACGGGAAGGAAGCCAAGGCCGCCAAATTTAAGCAAACCGGCACAGAGACAGCCCACCATTGCCAGAATAGCCCCTACTGAAAGATCTATTCCTGCGGTGAGAATAACAAAAGTCATACCAACTGCAATAATCCCGTTTATTGATACCTGACGCATCACGTTCAGCAAATTTCGGGCGGTGAGAAATGCCCCGGAAACAAGAGAAGAAAATATAAATAAGACCACCAATCCAAGCAGAATATTGTACCTCTCCCATATTCTCTTTATAATTTTTTTTATCCCGAAGCTTTTCTCCATATTAAACTCCACCTGTAGCAAAATGCATAATTTTCTCTGGTTTTTTATCCTTTCCTTCCAGGACTTTGACCAACTCTCCTCTGTCCATAACAATGACCCGGTCACAGACATGAACCACTTCTTCCAGGTCTGAAGAGACCAGAATTATTCCTTTCTTCTTCTCCTTTAGATCTTGAAGGAGACGGTAAATTTCAGACTTGGCTCCAATATCTATTCCCCGTGTGGGTTCATCAAAAATAATCAGCTGGGAATTGGAGAGAAGCCAGCGGGCAAGAAGGACTTTTTGTTGATTTCCTCCGCTTAGATTTTTTGTCTTGGCCCAAAGTCCGGGGATTTTGATCTTAAGTCTCTGGAGAAACTTCCGTGCTTCGCTCTCTTCTTTTTTTCTTTTTATAATCCCGGGGGGAAAACAGTAACGATGAATAGAAGCAATGGTCATGTTCTCTTTAACGTCTCTCTCTAAAAGAAGAGCTTGAGTCTTGCGTTCCTCTGGAAGATATCCAAAACCCATCTTTACAGCTTTTTTAGGAGAATTAATTTTGACTTCCTTTCCCCGATGAAATATTTTTCCGCTCCTTTTCTTATCTGCTCCAAAAAGAAGGCGCATGAGTTCTGTTCTACCCGAACCCACTAATCCTGCAAATCCCAGGATTTCTCCTTCTTTCAAAACAAAAGAAGCTTCCTTCTCCTCTCCCTGGAGTTTCTCTACGCGCAGAATAACCTTGCCCTTCTTTAAGATTTGTTCCCCGGGATAAAAATCTTTAAGCTCCTTTCCAATCATGAGGGATATCAATTCTTCTCTATTTGTTTTAGATGTTTCCTTCACGTCAACGACATGCCCATCCCTAAGAACTTCGACTCTGTCGGATATTTGAAATATTTCATCCAGTTGATGAGAAATATATATTATTCCCATCTTTTCATTTTTCAGGTCTATTATCACTTCAAATAAATTTTTAAGTTCTTTTTCGGTCAAAGTCGCACTGGGTTCGTCCAGGATTAGTACTTCTGCCTTGACAGCCAAGGCTTTAGCAATCTCAACCATCTGCTTTTGTGCAACGCCTAAACGGGAGACCGGGATACTCGGGTCTATATCCAGTCCAAGTTTTCCAAGAATCTTTCTGGACTCCGCCATCAATCTTTTTTGATCAATCAAGCCAAAGGAAGTTTTAAGAAAATGGCCGAGAAAGATATTCTCGCAGATATCCATGCTCTCTACTAAGTTCAGGTCCTGGTAAACTGTACTAATCCCCGCTTTTATTGCTTCATAAGGATTTCTAAATTGTATTTTTTCACCGTGGAAATAAATGTGTCCCTCATCCTTATGATGAACTCCAGCCAATATTTTCATGAGAGTTGACTTCCCAGCCCCATTTTCCCCTACTAAACCCAGCACTTCACTATTATGGAGAAATAAGTCAACTGCTTTTAAAGCTTGGACACCTGGAAAACTTTTTGTTATACCTGAGAGAAAAATAAGGGGAGAATTTTGACTTTTCATGTTCAGTCCGTTTTATATTAGTTGAAACATTCCGTTATTTCAACAATAGGATCTGGACCTACACCACAAGTTAATAAAATATTTATAGTTTGAGTGCGGGGGCATCTTTATTTCCGTGATAAATAAACAGTCAGGCAAACTGATTCGTCAGCCCGTGTATTTTCCCCAGCGAGGAAACTCCACTTATTCCTCGGCTCGCTCTCCTCTTTGAGGAACCATACCCGCTCGCCTCCGGATGGCTTCCTAACCAGATTGCCTGACTTCCAAAGAAATTGTCATAAAAATAAAAATGCTTATTTTGAGCGAGTACTAGTTGAATTTTAAAAGGTATTATTTTAGAATTAAAACACATGGAAAAAATCAGAATAAGCGGGAATCACAAACTCCGGCTAAAAGGAAAAGTCAGGATCAGTGGGGCCAAAAATGCAGTTCTTCCAGCAATTGCAGCTGCCCTCTTAACCAAAGAAAAAGTCAAGCTAAATAACGTCCCTCTTGTTAAAGATGTATTTACAATCTTAACCGTTATGAAGGAACTCGGAGCCCGCTATACTATAAAGAAAAATTCTTTATCTCTTCAAATAAAAAAGATTAAGTCCGACGAGGCTTCCTATGACCTGATCCAGGCGATGAGGGCATCTATTCTTGTCCTTGGTCCACTCTTGGCTCGTTACGGAAAATCTATCGTTGCTTTACCCGGTGGATGCGCCATCGGCTCCCGTCCTATAGACCTTCACATTCACGGATTAGAAAAACTCGGAGCTTCAATCATCCTCGAACACGGCTATATCAATGCTAAAGCAAAAAGGCTCCATGGAGCAGAAGTAGAATTCGAGAAAAAAACCGTGGGCGGAACAGAAAACCTGATTATGGCAGCTTCCCTTGCCCAAGGTGAGACGGTGTTAAAAAACTGCTCTTTAGAGCCAGAAGTGATAAACCTGTGCGAGCTTCTTGTAAAAATGGGAGCAAAGATTGACGGAATCGGCCAGGAGATCATCCGCATCAAGGGAGTCAAAGAGCTCGGTGGAGCAACCCATGACATCATCCCCGACCGGATAGAAGCAGGAACTTTCCTCATAGCCAGCGCATTAACCCAGGGAGATATCAAATTGACCCATATCCAACCTGAGCATCTTGATGTTGTTATTGAAAAACTGCGATATTCCGGGGCTAAAATCGAAAAGCTCAAGGATCATTCTCTTCGTGTTATTGGAAGCGAAGAGATAAAATCTCAAGATATCACAACTTCTCCATATCCTGGATTCCCAACTGATATGCAAGCACAATTCATCGTTCTGATGACCCAGGCTTCAGGAACATCCATCATCACCGAGACCATTTTTGATAGAAGATTTTCTCATATCAATGAACTGTTGCGCCTTGGCGCCGCTATCGAGATTTTTGGAGATAAAGCAATTGTCAAAGGGAAGACTCCCTTATCAGGAGCAGAAACCATTGCCACGGATTTAAGGGCTTCTGCCTCTCTTGTTTTAGCTGGACTAATTGCCAACGGAGAAACCGTAATCAATGAGATTGAACACCTGGATCGAGGTTACGAAAGGCTCGAAGAAAAAATGAAGTCCCTCGGGGCCTCCATTGAAAGGATAAAAGAATAAGAGGAGACGAAGGCTAAAATGGAAAACTGCCTTTTCTGCAAAATCATTCATGGAGAAATCCCGGCCAAGAAAGTTTTCGAAGATGAGAAAATAATCGCATTTGATGATATAAATCCCCAGGCTCCAATTCACATTTTAATTATCCCTAAAGAACACTTTGCCTCTCTCAATGAAATTCCCGAAGAAAAAAAAGATGTTCTGAGCCACGTCCTCCTAAAAGCTCGCCAAATTGCACGAGAGAAAGGAGTTGCAAAAAGCGGATACAGGATCGTCCTCAACACAGCAAGGGACTCAGGACAGGAAGTATTTCATATCCACTTCCACCTCCTGGGAGGGAGAAAGATGTTGTGGCCTCCGGGGTAATCAGAAAAAGATAATTAAATTTTTATTAAAAAATAACTAACATGAATTATTCACGAGCCGAGGTTGCCGTAGATGCGAGGCGTAAAGGATGAAGCTGTGGTATTTCACCGCAAATCCTTTGCAACGAAGCAGATACGGTGAGATCGGCTTGCTCGAAGAGTAAAAAATGCCGATGATTGAAATAGATATTATAAAGAATGAAAAATGGCATCGGCAGTTTTTATGAATAGGAGGTAAAGATTATGGAAATCACCTGGCTGGGACATTCTGGAATAAAATTACAGGGCTCAAAAATTGTATACATTGATCCCTTTTTAACAGGAAATCCCGCTGCCTCCACTACGCCTGAGGAAATAACAGAGGCCGACATCGTTGTTGTCACCCATTATCATGGTGACCATCTCGGGGACTCCTTTACTATCTGCAAAAAAACAGGAGCAATCCTTTTTGGCATTCATGAGATTGCCGTAGAGGCTGAAGCAGAAGGATTAACCGCCGAAGGGATGAATATCGGAGGTACAGTCGAGGCAAAAGGAGTGAAAGTCCATATGGTTCAAGCTTTACATTCTGCTGAAAAAGGAAACCCGGCAGGAGTGGTTATCGAAATGGATGGTCAGACGATTTACCACGCCGGTGATACTGGATTAACCTATGACATGAAACTTATAGGTGAATTCTTCAAACCAGACTTGAGTTTTATTCCTATCGGAGATAGATACACAATGGGCGTTCCATCTGCCGCTAGGGCAGTGGAGTTCATACAGACAAAAAGAGTTATCCCTGTCCATTATAATACTTTCCCCATTGTTAGTGCTGACCCTGAAGAATTCAAGAGATTGGTAGCCGACAAAGCTGAAGTCATTATCCTCAATCCTGGGGATTCCTATACTCTGTAGCCTCTCGAAGCTCTTTATTCGCTTATTTTTTTATTCATAAAGTGGCTTATTTAATCGATGGCAACAATTTTATCGGGCACACCTCCCCCCGCAATCTCAGGGACCCTCAAAGTAAATACGACCTGGTCTCCAAGCTTCAGATTTTTCACTACATAAAAAAAACTAAGGTTATTCTGGTCTTTGACGGAAATCCAGATCCTAACCTAACAGGGGAAAAGTTCCGTGACAAAACTCTTTCTGTAATCTTCCCTCCTGGCGGACAGAATGCTGACGGAGTTATTAAAGAAATCATTTTAAAGCAATCAGATTTAAGAAGGTTTTTTGTGGTTAGTTCAGACCGAGAGATTAAAAGCTTTGCCAGGTCAAAAGGAGCTAATCCATTAAGCTGCAAAGAATTCAACCACGAACTTAAAACCATTATGAAAGAGTACAGAAAATTCCTGGAAAAAGAGAAAAATGTCACGCTCCCCTCCCCCCTGGAAATAAACCAATGGCTCAATATTTTTAAAAATAAAAAATGACAAATATCTCTATAATTGGCGCGGGGAGGCTGGGAACCTCCCTGGGAAATGCACTTTCTAAAAAAGGATACAGGATTAAAGCCCTATCCTGTAAAAGACTTTCTTCCGCAAGAGAAAGTAGAAAAATCATTGGGGAAGGGAGAATTTTTTCGGATAATATCCAGGCTGCAAGAATCGGAGAGCTTATCTTTTTATGTTTGCCAGATGAAAAAATTTCGGAAGTTACCAAGGAGCTTTCCAGCACGGAAATCAATTGGTCAAAAAAATATGTTTTTCACTGCTCAGGACTCCTTCCCTCACAAATCCTTAAACCTTTAAAGGACAAGGGAGCCTTAACTGCATCCTTTCATCCTATCCAATCCTTTTCTCAAAAAACAACAGCTCCTAAACAGTTTGAAAATATTTATTTTGGTCTTGAGGGAAACAGTAAAGCTATAGCATTATCTCAAAAAATCGTTCAACAACTAGGAGGACATCCCCTTATTCTTCGAGTAAAAGATAAAGCTCTTTATCACACAGCCTGCAGCACAGCCTCTAACTTCTTTGTTGTGTTACTAGATATGGCAGTTCAACTTCTCAAACAGACAGGCCTTCAAGAAAGAAAGGCTTTTCAAATTCTTTATCCTCTAGTAAAAGGGACTTTACACAATGTAAAAAAATTTGACATCCAGGCCTCTCTTACCGGCCCTGTTATAAGAGGAGACCAGAAATCCATAAAAGAGCATCTTGAAACACTAAAAAATATGCCCCCCTACTATAAAACATACCTTAAACTGGCTGAACAGGCACTGGAAATTGCCAAAAGAGAAAAAAAGCTTTCTCCTCAAAAAATCAAAGCAATGAAGAATCTGCTGGAAGGAAAATAACTTCTTCTTCAAGCTCAATATTAAATCGTTCTTTCACTCGCTTCTTAAGTTCCTGAGCAAGATCAATGACATCCCTGGCTGATGCTCCTTCCTGGGTAATGATAAAATTTGAATGACCTGGATATACAGATGCTCCGCCCTTTGTAAGATGCTTAGCTCCAACTTTTTCTAAAAAAGTGGCGGCAGGAGTTCTCTTCCCATCAGGAAGAACAGGATTTTTAAAATAGCTCCCAGCACATGCTATATCCTGTGGAGGATGCTTTTTTTTCCTTTTTTCCAAATTCTCTTCGATACGGGCCTTTATCCTCTCCTTCTCCCCATTTATAAGTTTAAAAGTTGCACTTAAAAGAACGTCATGTTTTTTATTAAGAATACTCTGTCGATAGCTGAACTTAAAATAATCTCTATTAACCGTGATCTGTTCTCCTTTCCTATCAAGAAGCTCAGCCTCCTTTAAATAATCTCCTGTACTCTGCTCAAAGGCTCCCGCATTGCCAAAAATTGCCCCGCCTATTGTTCCAGGGATGCCTGCAAGAAATTCGAGCCCGCTTAATTCTTCTTTAATCGTGAATTGAATTAAATGACTCAAGGAAGTCCCTGCGAATGTTTGTATCTCTGTCTTTTTCTCTTTCCTTCGAACTCCTTTTACACTATTTTTTATAATGATCCCACGAAATCCGTCATCATCAAACAAAAGGTTATATCCACCTCCAATAATGTAGTATGGAAAGGAGTGTTCACGCGCCAGACTAACTGAAACTACCAGTTCCATGATAGATGAGGCGTTAAAAAAATAATCTGCTTTGCCGCCAATCTTAAAATTTGAATAATCCCGAAGAGGGATGAATTTTTGTAAAGGTTTTCCGATATTTGCAAAAAAATGCGCAGGAAAATCTGCCTTTTTTTGACCCATTGTGGTTATTCTATATCAGGCCAGATAAAAAGTCCAAAAACAAAATCCCTGGAATGATCTAACCTGCTGTTTTTTCTGCTCTCTTCCAATTTGGCACGTATTTTGCTATTATTTTATATGGAATTTAATCATACACAATATCAAATATCTATCATGTTGACATTTTTTTTTACACGCGATATTATTCAAAAAATTTTATATGAGGTCTAAAATGAAGAATACTTTCCTGACGATGTTAACCTTATTTCTTTTTACCTCAATAATCTTATCAGCTCAAACCAATAATGCTAATCAAGATTATATCAAAGCAATGACCGCATCAAGCCCTCAACAACAAGTTAAGCTTCTCAAAGAATATCTCGTAAAATATGCTGGAAAAAGAACTCAGTATGGAAATTTTGTCTATGCTAATCTTTGTATTCAACCCTATGCAGGCAAGACCGCAAAAGAAATCATAGATTATGGCGAAAAGGCTCTGGCATTAGACGGTCTGGATGATTTCACTAAAAGCAGGGTTTTAATCAACGTTTCAAGTGTTTATAGCCAGCGAGGTCAGAATCTGGATAAAGCTAAAAACTATTCTTTACAACTTATTCAAATCGCTGAAGCCAATAAGAGCAAAAATCAAAATGCAACAACTCCGGCTCAATGGGATAAATTTTTAGGAGCCGCTTACTACACACAAGGACAGGCTCTGGAAAAACTAAAAGACCCAAGAGGCGCCCTCAATTCCTATATTAATTCATATAAAATCTTAAAAAATCCAGAGATCGCAAAAAACATGAAAACAGTAGGAAAAACTCTCTATGATTTTAAATATTACAAGGATGCAGAAAAAGCTTTTGAACTACCAGCTACAACTCTAAAGGATTTTAAAAGCTTGGCTTTTTATGCTAAATGCCTGTACAAGAACAATAATAAAAACGAGGCACTGAAATATTTTAAACAGGCTTATGTTAAACAAACAAGTGGAGAAATCGCTTTTTTTATCGGAATTATCCTGGTTGAAAAAGCCAAGTCAGATCCTTCAGTCTTCCAGGAAGCCATTAAATACTTGCTCGATGCCAGCTTCCTCTCCGCTGCCAATTCAACAAAAGCCATGGAATTAGCGGAAAGCCTTTTCTTCACATCAAACAAAGACCTTATGTACAATGAAAGGATCAAGGAACTCCAAAAGAGAAGTAAAAAATTGGAGGATGCCACCAATTCCTTTAATAAAAAATACGGAGACAAAGCCGAAGAAGACTTATCTGATGCAGAAATGAAAGAAATGAAGGAATTACTGGCTGAGATCGAATCCGAAAAAAAAGCCATTCTAAAACTTGAAGCTGAACAGAAAGACACTTTAGCCAAGTTTAATAAACTTATCGAAGAAACAAAACAGAGATTAGGCATCAAATAACCCCCTGGATTATTCATAAAAACTGCCGACACTATTTCTTATTCTTAATAATATGAGCTTACATTAACTCTATGTCGGCATTTTTTACCTTTCAGGCAAGTTGATCTTACAGCATTTCCTTCGTTCCAGAACATTCGCGGTGAAAAACCACAGCTTCATAACCTGCGCCTCGCTTCTGCGGCAATCTTGACTCGTGAATTATCCACGTCCCCCTGGATTATTCATAAAAACTGCCAACACTATTTTTTATTCTCAATTATATGAACGCACATTAACTCTATGTCGGCATTTTTTATGAATTATCCACGATCCCCTCATTTGAACTTTTTTTTCTTCTATTATATTATCCACTTATCCACATAAAGAGGAGAAAAACCAGGGATCCCAATTTTTACTCTAAAAAAAAATGATAATTAAATCCCTCTCTTTTAAACAAGCTAAACAAAAAATCAAAAAACTTATAGAAGAAATAAAGTATCACGAAAAAAAATATTATGTGGATAATAATCCCCAAATTTCTGACTATGAATTTGATAAACTTGTTAAAGAGCTCAAAGAATTTGAAAATCAGTTCCCCGAGCTGATCACCCCAGAATCTCCAACTCAGAGAGTTGGAGAACAACACATATCGGGATTCGAATCCACCGAGCACAGAACTCCAATGCTCAGCCTGGACAATTGCTATAGTCGCGAAGAATTGAAGGAATTCGAAGAAAGAATCAAAAAAATCGTACCCTCAGAAAAAATAGACTATGTTGCTGAATTAAAAATAGATGGATTGGGCCTTTCAGCCATATACCGGGATGAAAAATACATTCAGTCTGTTACCCGGGGGGATGGCTTCAGAGGAGATGATGTCACTTTAAATGTTAAAACGATAAGGAGTCTCCCTCTCACAATTACTGACTATCATAAAATCGAGGTCAGGGGAGAAGTCTATTTACCTTTTTTATCTTTCCAGAAAATAAATCAGGAGAGAGCAAAAAATGATGAATCCCTTTTTGCCAATCCCAGAAATGCAGCAGCCGGTTCACTGCGTCTGCTCGATCCTAAAGAAGTAGCCTCACGGCATCTGGATATTTTCCTATACTCCATCTTTATCGAAGGCAAAGAGCTTCCGAGCCAGTGGGAAAATCTGCAGGTTTTAAAAGAACTGGGCTTTAAAATCAATCCTTGCTCCCGCCACTGCTCTTCTCTTGAAGAAGTAATTTCTTTCTGGGAAGAATGGCGTGAGAAAAGAGAAGATCTGGATTATGATGTTGACGGAATTGTTGTTAAGGTCAATTCGACCGAGCAGCAAAAATCCCTCGGGAGTACAGCAAAATTTCCCCGCTGGGCTATCTCGTTCAAATTTCCTGCAAGACAGGCCACAACAAAGATACAAAATATTGAAGTGCAGGTAGGAAGAACCGGTGCGTTAACTCCTGTAGCCATATTAGAGCCCGTTAAACTCTCTGGAATTACAATCAGCCGGTCAACGCTCCACAATGAAGATGAAATCAAAAGAAAAGACATAAGAATAGGTGATTATGTTCTTATCGAGCGAAGTGGAGATGTTATTCCTAAGGTTGTATCTGTTATGAAAGAAAGGCGGACAGGTAAAGAAGTCAGGTTCGTTTTTCCAGCCAAATGCCCAGTTTGTGATTCTTTAACTTTTAAGCCCGAAGGAGAAGCAATCTCTCGCTGTACAAATTCATCATGCCCCGAAAAACTAAAAGAATCCCTTCTCCATTTTGCTTCACGCAGGGCAATGAATATAGAAGGATTAGGAGAAGCTCTGGCTGATCAACTCATAGAAAAGAAATTAGCAAAAATTATCCCTGATATTTATTTTCTCAAAAATGAAGACCTTTTGAATCTCGAAAGGATGGGATCAATAAGCTCACAGAATTTACTGGATGAAATTGAAAGGTCCAAGCCAAGAGACCTAAGCCGACTGATTTATGCTCTTGGGATAAGATATGTCGGAGAACGCACGGCCCAGGCACTGGCTTCCCATTTTAAAAATTTAAAAACTTTATCCAGAGCATCCTTGGAAGAACTTATCCAGATAGAAGATGTGGGGCCTAAGGTAGGTGAAAGCGTTGTTTTCTTTTTTAAGCAGCCTGAAAACATCGAACTTGTGAATAAATTGAAAGAAGCCGGGCTGAACTTCTTTTATACAAAAGAAAAAAAAGAGGGTGAGCTTCCCTTAAGCGGACAAGTCTTTGTACTAACAGGAAAATTCTCTAGAATGACAAGGGAAAAAGCAACAGAAATCATCAAAGATCTTGGAGGATCTGTAACTTCCTCAGTCAGCAGCAGAACGAGTTATGTTGTTGTGGGTGAATCTCCCGGATCAAAACTGGAACGGGCTAAAAAGCTGGAGGTTCCTATTCTTGAGGAAATAGAGTTTTTACGACTTATTAAAAAGGATTAGCTCTTTTTCTTTTTTTTCGTCGGCTGTTTCTTTGTCTTCCTAAAACCATCAAACGAGAGTATTCGTTTAATCCCCTTTTTCTTAGGCTTTTCTGCTATTTCTAATGCCTTGAGAGCACCCTTATGTTCAGGATCTATATCCAAAGCTTTTTTTAGATGCCTTCTGGCTTTGACTAAAAGTCCTTCTTGTTTATAAAATTTCCCTAATCCCACATAATTTTCTGCATTCCAGGGTTCTATTTCTATAGCTTTTTTAAAGTCTTCTTCAGCTTTCTCGTGAAATGAGGGGATCTTCGACTCAACTTTCCCAAGCAATAGAAAATAACTTGCTTTATTACTCCTCAATCTCACGGCTTCTTCCAGAAACATTAACGCCTCATCATATTTTTCTTGATGATACAATGATCTGCTATGACGAAACTTCATCTCTGCTTTATTCTCTATCTCCTTTTTATCCAGTTCTGAAGGAGTATCCTTCTTGGCATCATACTCCAGCTTTTTCTTTTCATTGCTGAGAGTTTGAAAGGCTTGAGTGATGTAATCAAATACATTTTCAATTTTCGTTTTTATATCTGAAGGAAGACTCCTGGGAAAGCGATCGGGATGATAATTGCGTACCAATTGAAAATAAGCCTTTTTTATCTCATTTTGAGAAGCTGACTGGGAGATATTTAAAATCTGATAATAATCTGTGTCCGAAAGGTAATCATTCATTTTCACTACTTCGGCTATCTTCCTTTTTTTCTCATCGGCGGCAGATTTTTTTACCACTTCTTTATCAGCAACAGCAGGTTTTTTCTCTTCTTCTGCAGCCTTTATTGGTTTCTTTTTTTCAATTTCTGCAGTTTTTTTAGGCTTTTCTTTTTCTTCTGGAATTTTCTCTTTTCCTTTCCTATCTTCAGCATCGACTAAATCCAGACAATAAAAAAGATAAAGGCTCTTCCAAAAAAACTCGGGTCGAATCCCTGCAGAAAGAAGGAAGGCTTCTGCCGATGCACTTCCGTCAATCTTATCGAGTATCTCTTTCTCCTTCTTTGTTAAACGGTCAAGGAAATCTTTTCCCTTTGCATAGGGGATCTTTTTCTGCATGAATTTTTCCATGTAAGGATTGTAATTCATTCGCCTTATACCTTCTTCAATTAAATCAGGAGTATTCATTTTCAGCTCAAATTCTTCCTGGGTATCCACCTTCTTTTCTTTAAAATCAAATTTTCCATCAAAATGAGGAAAAATATTCAATGTGATTTCTCTCATCTGATACATCAAGCAATCATGCAACTCTTTTTTACTAAGAATATCATTTTCAACCAAACATACTCCTATACTTTTCATCGGCTCGATGTACTCATCAATATTGGAATAGATTTCGGATGAAATTTTTCCTCTCTTATATAAAATCTCTCCAATCAGCTCATGAGGGTGGGTGGTTTTGGCATAAACTAACAATCCCTCCTGAAAAAAAAGGTATTTTTGGACATTCTTTTGTTTGAAAACAAGGCGGCCATTCTTTTTATTAAAATAAATATCCCTAAGGTGATGGCCTATGTGTTCCATTTTTGATGATTAGTAATTATACATAGAAAGAAAACAAATTTTCAAACATTTATTTTAGGTATATTTTGGGTCATTTTGTATTCGGAGATGGTTTTATTTTATATTATAAGCTTAATTGAAAAGGAAAGAAAATTGTGATAACTTTTCCATCATGAAAGTTGCATTAGCCCAAATTTCTCCACACCTTGGAGATTTAGAAAAAAACTTTGAACTTCACATCAAGTACATCAAAAAAGCAAAAAAGAAAAATGTTGACCTTCTGATTTTTCCAGAATTAAGCCTGACCGGGTATACATTAAAAGATTTGGTTGAAGAAGTTGCACTTCCTCTTGAAACAAACACTTTTATTAACCAGCTCAAAACTGCAAGCTGTGATTTGTCCCTCGTTTTTGGGTTCGTGGAAGAGAAAGAAAGAGGGCTCTATTATAATTCCGCCGCATTTTTAGCCGAAGGAAAAATTCTACATGTCCACCGTAAGGTATTCCTGCCCACTTTTGGTATGTTCGAAGAAGGAAAATTTTACGCCCAGGGGAAAAATTTCCACACGTTTTCCACTCCCTTCGGAAATGCTGGAATGATGATATGTAGAGACTTTCTTAGCTACGGCGCATGTTACCTTTTATTCGCCGGCGATTCAGAAATTATCATCGTTATAAGTGCAGCTCCAGGAAGGGGCATAACAGGAAAGGAAAGTTACGAGACAAGTCGAATGTGGGAATCAATGGGAGAAACTATCTCACGCTTCTCCAATGCTTTCCTCATTTACTGTAACAGAGTGGGATTTGAAGACGGAAAGCATTTTGCCGGTGGTTCATTTATTTACAGCCCATTGGGGCAGTTAGTCGCTAAGGCATCATATCTTGACAAGGATTTCCTCATCCAAGAAATTAATCTTAACGATATCCGCGAAGCACGAAAAAAATGGCCCTATAAAAGAGATGACAAACCTGAGGTCATTCTTGAAGCCCTTAAAAGGATTATAAAAAATTATGAAGATTAACGAACCTTTTGTGGAAAAAATTCTCACAACATTTATAAATGAAGAATTGTCCAAATTCCAGTATAAAAAGGGAATTCTGGGTTTATCGGGCGGACTCGATTCCTCTGTTTGTGCTTCTCTTGCCGCAAAAGCATTAAAACCCGGGAATGTTTTTGCTCTCATTATGCCCTATGGAAAAATTTTCAGTGATGACGTTAAGGAAGCTCAAAAACTGGCTCAGGCTCTCGGAATAAAATTTAAAATTATTGATATCACTCCTATGGTCGACATTTACTTCTCAAACCACCCTACTGAGGACAGGATTTTAAAGGGAAATAAAATGGCTCGAGAGAGGATGTCCATCCTTTATGACTTCTCTGCCCGGGAGAAAGGCTTGATTCTGGGAACAAGTAACAAAACAGAGCTATTGCTCGGGTATGGAACAATTCACGGCGATATGGCCTGCGCAATAAATCCTCTGGGTGACCTATACAAGACTCAACTCAAGCAGCTGGCAAAACATCTGGGAATTCCTGAGAAAATCAGGGAAAAGACACCCTCTGCAGGTTTATGGGCCGGACAAACAGATGAGAAAGAAATTGGGCTTGATTACAACAAAATCGATAAAATCCTTTTTCACCTTGTAGACAAAAGAATGCCAAAAAAAGAAATCATTGCCTCTGGATTTAAGAAAACAGATGTTGATAAAATTATAAGCCTGATAAAAAATTCCGAGTTTAAAAGAAAACTCCCTATTATTCCCAAAATATCTGTCAGAACTATTGGCCACGACTTTCTCCTACCTTACGATTGGGGCAAATAGGTAATGCAGGGGGAAAACTCAAAGCATAAACCTTCTGGCAGCCTATATGTAGTCGCTACCCCCATTGGGAACCTTGAAGATCTAACTTTAAGGGCATTAAGGATTCTTGGAGAAGTATCCACAATCGCTTGCGAAGACACCCGCCAGACAAAAAAACTCTTGAACAAATACAACATAAAGAAACCACTTATCAGTTATTATCAACCCTGGGAAAAGCAAAAAATCCCTCAAATAATCCGCTTGCTTAAAAATGGAAAAGACGTAGCTCTTGTAACCGACTCCGGGACTCCTGCCATCTCAGATCCAGGCTTCCTACTTATCAGAGAAGCCATAGAGCAGGGTGTAAAGATAATCCCTCTTCCAGGGGCATCAGCATTAACAACAGCTCTCTCTGCAGCTGGACTCCCCACCCATAGATTTTTATTTTTAGGTTTTCCTCCTCCAAAAAAAGTAGCCACAACAAAACTGCTTCAATCCCTTAAAAATGAAAGTGTTACCCTTGTTTTTTATCTTCCCACCCGGAGGATTTCTACTTTTCTTAAACTTTCTCTGGATATATTAGGGAACAGAAAGATTGTTATTGCCCGCGAAATGACTAAGATTTATGAAGAATTCTTCAGAGGAACAACAAAGGAGCTGTTGAAAAGCCTGGAAGGGAAAAAACTGAAGGGCGAAGCTACAGTTCTTATTGAAGCTACATTGACCAGGACAAAATCAATGCAGAATACGAAAATGGAGTACTTAAAATCACCATGCCCAAAAAAACCGAGTTAAAGACAAAAAAGATAAAAATCCTCAAACCAAAAAACAAAGACAAAAAATAAAAAGTCAGGCTTGAGCTAAGGTTAACGCTCTAACCTCTTTTACACCTGCATCTTTTAATACAGAACTACATTCTCGGATCGTGGATCCTGTCGTGTAGACATCATCCACCAAGAGCACTACCTTTCCTTTTAACTTTTCCCCATTTATGACACGGAATGCCCCTGAAACATTCTTTTCCCTCTCTTCAACTTCAAGGAAGGTCTGAGGAGGAACATTTTTGACCTTAACCAGTCTTCCCTCCACGAGTTCAATTCCCCTGAGTAAGGCCAGTTCTCTGGCAATGATCTGGGCCTGGTTAAATCCTCTCTGCTTTTTCCTTTTGGGATGAAGAGGAACAGGTAAAACGGCATTCACTTCCCACCATATTTCTTCCTCTTTATCAAGGCTTCGATAGGCAAAATGGGCTAAATCTTTCCCTAAAATCTGGAAACGGCGGTATTTATAGAGAAGGATTATATCTTTTAAATTTCCCTGGTACTTACCGCAAGAACGGTGATATGAAAAAGGAGGTCTTCTCTCCAAACAACCATGGCAGAGTTGAGATTGGATTGAACTCTCAAAGTATCGGCCACAACAAATACAACAAAAAGATGATGAACGTCTTACGCCCTCCCAGCAAGAACGGCAGATGACTCTTTCTTCTGGAAATTCAAGCAAGGAAGAACATAATTCACAAAAAGAAGGAAAAAATATAAGTTCAGCTAGTTTTGTATAGGGGGAAATTTTCTTCAGACCAGAAGAAATCAAAGAGATTCTTCTTCCTCTGCTTTTGCTTGACAGTTAATGCAATAGCGAGCCCAGGGAACTACATCCAGCCTTTTTTTACTAATATTTTTTTGACACGTCTGGCAAATACTAAAATCACCCTTATCAATTCTCTTCAAAGCTTCGTCAATTAAAAACAACCGCTCTCTCTCAGCATTCGAAAGGGTTAGTAGGAATTCTTTGGTATAAGAACTCTCTGCCTTATCGACAAGGTCCTGGGCGATCCCAGACTCCACTTCTTTACTTTCGTTAAAAGTTTCTCTTAATTTGTGAATAATCTCTTCTTTCTTTTTTAAGAGTTTTGTTTTGTGCTGATCTCTTTCCTTTTTATTCAAAACTATCCCCCTTATTTGGCATAATGTTTACCTCTAATTATTGTTAAAGAACGATATATTTGCTCCAAAAGCATGGCCCGGCTGAGCTCATGAGAGAATGTCATTTGAGAAAGCGAGAGAAGGAAATTGGCTCTCTTAATAATTCTCTCTTCCAATCCCAGAAACCCCCCGACAACAAAGCTGATAACACGACCGGAATTTGAGGCAATCTTCTCCAAAAAACGAGCAAATTCGACAGAACTCATTTCTTTACCCTTATGAAAGAGGCAGATAATATAATCATTTTTAAAGCGTTTTTCAAGGTCGGAAGCCTCAATTTCTTTAATTCTGGGTGCGAATTTTTCTGAAATGCCTTTTGCCTCCTTTGTCTGGATAAGCTCGCATGTTTCTAACCGATTAATTTTTTCTAAGTAAAATTCTTGTAAACTTCTAATTTCTCTGTTTTGTGTTTTTCCCGGCCATAAAATCTTTAACTTCATAAGAGCAACAAGATCCGTTTTGTTCTTCAGTAAGAAACTATCTCCCAATTACTTAAAAATTGTCCATAAACAATAATGATTAAAATTTAAAATGTCAATATTTTTTTTATCTTTTTTCGTAATTTAGGATGGGACCAAGCTAACTTGTTGTAATTTAAATAATTAATGCCTTCTCAGCCACAAAAAATGGTTTAAACAAACACTTTTAGGGCTACAATTGTAGCCCTAAAACAAAATTGTTTAGAGTGTCGGCAGTTTTTATGAATAAGTCAATAGGAAAATTTTGTGGCATCCCCCCATAATTTTTCAAGAGAATAATATTCCCGTGCTTTCTGTGAAAAAACATGAACGATAAAACTCCCAAAATCCATTAATATCCATTCAGCACGCTCTCTTCCTTCAATGCTCAAGGGCCTTATATTTTCTTTTTTTAGTTCCTGTTCGACATTTTCATAGATAGCAAGGTTCTGTCTGCTGGAATTTCCATGCATTATGATAAAAAAATCGGTGAAAGAAGATATCCTTCTTAAATCAAGAACAACAAGGTCCTCCCCTTTTTTTGCCAGGCTGGCTTCGACTGAAATCTTCACTTCATTTGGAAGACTTTTTTTTGTCACTTTTTTTCTGGTTTTATCGTCTGGCATCTTCTATATCTAGTAGAGCTTGTTCTCTTTTATATACAATTCTACTTGACCTGGAACCAGGCCTTTTATTGAATCGCCCCTTTTTATTCTTTCTCTAACGTCAGTTGATGCAACATCCAGAGCATCTATGGGCAAAAGAAATATCCTAAAAGAAAAAAGAAGGTCATCTTTTATGGCTTCGGATTTTGAGAGCTCATACATTTTTTCTCTGTATTCTTCCGTCAGAACTTTTATGGCTTCGTCAAAACAATCACCTTGCCGGTTGATAACGATAAAAAAACACTGCTCAAGCACCAGCTCGTAATCTTTCCATGTGTCGATTTCTATAAATGCATCTAAACCGAGGATAAAAAAAATCAAGGCCTCTGGAAAGAGCTTTTTTATCTTGTTCAGTGTTAAAATCGAATAAGACTTTTCCTTTGCATCAACCTCTATTGAATAAGGAACAAATTGAGAATAGGGATGGAGAGCCAATTCGACCATTTTAAGGCGATGAGTTGGAGATGTAATTTCTGCAGTGTCTTTATGAGGAGGGATATAAGAAGGAATAAAAAGGATTTTATCAAGATTGAACTTTTTCTGAACTACCTCTGCTGCCCTTAAATGCCCGGAGTGAATGGGATTGAACGTCCCTCCAAAAAGCCCTATTCTTTCCTTTTTCATGAAGCTAATCTGTACTTTCTCCAATAAGGTTTAAAGTCTTATACATCTCATTCACCAGCTTCCCGAGGCCCTCTTTTTTTTGAGCTGAAATTGCAAAAAACGGCAGCTTTTCTTTCTTTGCCAGCTTCTTTACTCCATCAAGTCTCTCTTTATTTTCACCAAGAAGATCAATCTTGTTTGCCGCTAATATTTGATATCTCTTGCTCAACTGAGGACTGAATGCCTCGAGTTCAGTCATAACTGTCCTGAAATCCTGTACTGGATCTCGTTCTGTATAAGGAGAAACATCAATGAGATGAAGTAAAATCTTCGTTCTTTCCACATGTTTCAGGAACTTAATGCCCAGACCATGTCCCTGATGAGCTCCTTCTATTAAACCAGGTATATCTGCGATTACAAAACTGTTAAATTCACCCACATCCACAACACCTAAATTCGGGATAAGTGTTGTGAAGGGATAATCTGCAATAACTGGCTTTGCGGCTGAAATTTTTGATATCAAGGTAGATTTTCCTACATTCGGAAAGCCAATCAATCCAATATCGGCAATTAGCTTGAGTTCAAGTACAAAATCTCCCTCTTCACCTGGCCTGCCTTCCTCTCTATCTCTTGGAGCCTGGTAAGTTGAAGTAGCAAACGCAGCATTGCCCCTCCCGCCTTTTCCTCCTTTAACAATTAAAAACTTTTGTCCAGAGGATAAAAAATCAAACAAGATTTCTTTTTTTTCTTTTTTTCTTACAAGGGTTCCAACAGGAACTCTGAGAAGGAGGTCCTCACCATTTTTTCCCTGACGATTTCCTCCTTCGCCATGTGCCCCTTTTTGTGCTTTATTTATAGGATAAAAACGGAAGTAGGTAAGCGAACTGAGGTTTTCTTCAGAAACTAAATAAATGTTTCCCCCATCTCCTCCTCGTCCGCCATCAGGTCCACCTCGAGGAACTCTGCGTTCCCTCCGGAAGCTCATACAACCGTTGCCTCCTTTTCCTGCGCGGAGAGTTACCTTGACCTGGTCAACAAACATATTTAATGGAGCCTGGATTTCCTAGGAAGGTATGACAGAAACAAATTTGGCCTTTTTTCCTTTGGTTTCAAATCGTACTGTTCCAGTGGTCTTGGCAAAGAGGGTATCATCCCTCCCCCTTCCAACATTCATTCCAGGTTTAAACGGTGTACCTCTTTGACGGACAAGTATGGAACCAGCTGTGACAAATTGACCACCAGACCGTTTTACTCCCAGCCTCTTTGAATGGCTGTCTCTTCCGTTCTTAGCGCTTCCACCTGATTTTTTATGAGCCATTCTATTTCTCCTTCGTTTTGGTTGGTTTCTTAGCCTTAGCAGCAGTCTTAGCCGTGGTTTTCTTTTTTCCGGGAGCCTCAGCCTTTTCCTTTTTTGTCACTTCAACTGGTATCTTTTTGGGAACTTCTTTCTCTTTTTCTTTTTTGGCTAACTCAACTGGCTTTTTCTTGGGAGCAGCTTTTACCCCGGAAACTATCTCTTCAATTTTTATCCTTGTCAACTCCTGACGATGCCCTCTTTTTTTCTTGTACTGTTTCCTTCTTTTTTTCTTAAAGACAATGACTTTTTTATCTTTAAAATTCTCAATAACCTCTACTTTTACCAGAGCATTTTTGACAAAGGGAGTGCCAACAAGGGTATTTCCTTCGTCTCCAATAAGAAGAACCTTGTCAAGAGTAACTTTATTACCTTTCTCCTTGTTGAGTTTTTCAACATAAAGAACATCACCTTCTTCGACTTTGTACTGTTTTCCTCCGGTTTTTATAACAGCGAACATCTTTTTTACCTCAATTTCCTAAAAATAATGGAACCTAACTTTAACATATGGTCATTTTTGTGTCAATACAGAGTAAGACATTTGCTAACCTTGACAAAAACAACTCTTTTCTCTACCTTAGATAAGGTTCTAACTGAAAGAAAGAACAAAAATGGGCGGTTAGCTCAGCGGTAGAGTACCGGTTTTACAAGCCGGGTGTCACTGGTTCAAATCCAGTACCGCCCACCAGATTTTCTTTCTTATTTCCAGGGGAAAATAGGCTTTGTCAGGTAGCTTTCCTTTTAGCCCCTTTAGCTTAATTCTAAATATTATTCATACCGGAGAGAATCCACCGGATTGGCTGTAGCTGCTTTGATAGATTGAAAGCTGACTGTTAGCAAGGCGATAGCCAAAACAAGAAGGCCGGACAATAAAAACGTCAAAATATTGATGTTTATGCGGTATGCAAAATTTTTCAGCCATCTGTACATAAAATAATATGCAATAGGCCAGGCAAAACCATTCGCCAGTAACACCCATTTTGTAAACTGTTTAGATAACATTAGGACAATTCCCGTAACAGAAGCCCCCAGTACTTTACGGACACCAATTTCTTTGGTCCGGCTTTCTGCTGCAAATGAAGCCAGGCCCAATAGCCCCAGGCAGGCGATGAACAATCCCAAAAGAGTAAAGATCCCGAATATCCTGCCGACCTGCTCGTCAGCACGGTACTGCTTATCAAAATCCGTATCCAGAAAAAAGCTCTCGAAGGGATTACCCTGGAACAAAACCTTCCATTGGGACTCAACAAAAGCCAGAGTGTCCTTCAGGTTAGTGATATCTATGGATAAGGTGATATACCTGAAGATTTCCGGCAGAAACTCCATGACCAGCGGCTCAACCTCATTCTGCAGCCCTCGATAATGGAAATTTTTCGTAACTCCTATAATCGGATTCACCCGTCCTCCATATCCTGTTTGCAGGCGTTTTCCGAGTGCCTCTTCAGGTCTGCTCCAGCCGAAGGCTTTGATAGCTGCCTCATTAATAAGAAAAGCCCCTCTAATGTCTGTACTCATCTCTTTTTGAAAGGCTCTCCCAGCCACTATTTCAATTCCATAGTTGGGAATAAAGTTTTCATCAAAATACAGATGAAACATCGATTGATTTTTTTCATCCTCCTCTCCGACCAGTCCGATAGAAAAATTAGATACTCCTCTGCCCGGAACGCTGGAGGAAACCGCTGCACCGGTTATAGAGGAATGTTTAGAAAACATATCTTTTACAGTTTTATAATTTTTTTCGATAGAGATCCCTCCCCGTAAAGGGAGAACAAGCTTCTGCTCTTTTTCGAAGCCTAAGTGCTGATTTTTCATAAAATTAAACTGTCTGTATATGGTCAGGGTCCCGATAATCAGGAAAACAGAAATAGAAAACTGGACAACTACAAGAACAGTTCGCATGGCAAAACTACGAGAAGTAGCGCTGAGGGCACCTTTAAGAGTGACAGCCGGCCTGAAGGCAGAAAGCACGAACGCAGGATACAGGCCTGCAGCCAGCCCCACCAGAACCGTCCCCCCGATCAAAAAGAACAATACGATGGGATTCAATAGCTCATCGAAGCTCATTGATATCCCGGTTAGATTATTCAAGAGGGGAATCGTATACCTAACTATAACCATGGCAAAACACAACGATAAAAACGACACCAGAAGGGATTCTCCTAAAAATTGGCAAACAAGCTGAAGCTTTTGTGCACCCACAACCTTGCGCATGCCCACTTCTTTTGCTCTGTTTGCCGAGCGTGCGGTGGCCAAATTCATGAAGTTCAGACAGGCGATAAGGAGAATAAAAAGCCCAACAAAGGAAAAAATATAGACATAAACAGGATTCCCTGGAGGCTCAATTTCATAACGGAGATGAGAGTGGAGATGTATGCTGGATATTGGCTGCAGGAAGTAATTATAAGTTTTTCCTCTACTATCCAATCGTTCCCCCACATATTTATCCGCAAGACGGCTGACCTGTTGAGAAAATTCTTCTATTTCTACATTCGGTTTAAGTTTCAAATAAGTATAAAACATGGTCGAATGCCAGTTGGACATCTCACTCCAGTTTGAAAGCGTTTTTAAAGAAGCTATCAAATCGTACTTCATATGTGTATTTTCCGGAGAATCCTCTATAACTCCCGTTATCTCGTACTCAGCTTGATTAATATTCAAGGTTTTTCCCAGGGGATTGGCACTGCCGAAATATTTAAACGCCATTCTTTGCGAAATCACAAGAGTACTAGGTCGCGTCAAAGCTTCTTGAGGGATTCCCTGAATAAACGGGATGGTAAAAATATCAAACAGTTCCTGGTCCGCATACATAAAACGATCTTCGTAAAATGATTTCTCCTCTAGCCTGACCAGCCGGGCACTTGTCGGAACAGCCCGGGCGGCACATTCGATCTGGGGATAATCGGCTTTTAAAGCCGGGGCTACTGTTGGTGAAACAAGGGCAAAAACCCGGTTTGCGGTTTGTGTTCGGATGTCTATAACGATCCGGCAGATCCTGTCGGCATCCTTATGGTATCTGTCATAACTTAATTCATGGCGGACATAGATAAGGATGAGAAGACAACAAGCCATACCGATAGCAAACCCGGCTATGTTTATAAAGGAATATCCTTTATGCCTTCGGAAATTTCGCAAAGCGATTTTTAAATAATTTTTCAACATTGTAGACCTCCAAGAGAATAGTCTCCTCAGCCCTGGATAAGAGTATTATTTGCTGGTTCTCCTATTTGTAAACAAATTGCACTTATATAAGTAGACGTTCAGATTCTAATAAAGGTTTACAATGATATTGTTAGAAAAAGTATTATTATATTTCTCTATTTCATCTTGAGCAGAATATATTAGGTTTTAATTCTTTCTTCATGAGCACTTTTTATACAAACCTCACGATCGGACAATTAAAATGGATTTGACTGAGACATTGACTATTCTCCAGGGAATTGTTATCTTTTTTCAAGCAAGGAAAGGTCCCTTTTCTCATGAAATGTCCTAAAAATAATTTATTAATCTTTACATATTCTGCTTAGTAGAGTGAAAAAAATATATTCTGTTCTCTGGCTTACTGCCTGTGTACTTACTTCTCTGGCCGGTTTTGCAGTTTTCATTTTCCTTTTTGCCCCTGACTTTAATATTTACTGGTTCATCCTCTCTCCAATGATACTTGCCATTTATCAGATCCCAGCCGTCTATCTGTACTGGCTCTGGAAAAAGAAGAAAAAGAAAGAAAAGGATAAAGAATGCAATTAAGCTGGCTTGATATCGGGATATTCCTGACATTTATCTGTTTTGTTGTCGGGACCAGCCTGTATAAAAGCCGCAAAAAAAAAGAGACTAGCGAAGACTATTTCCTGGCAGGAAGAGATCTTGCCTGGTATCTGATTGGCTTTTCACTCATAGCTTCCAACATTTCTACTGAGCAGTTTGTTGGAATGTCCGGACAGAGCGCTGGGCATGTTGGGATGGCCGTGGCTAGTTATGAGTGGATAGCAGCCATTGCTCTCGTTTTTATCGCCATCTTCTTCCTTCCCAAATTTCTTAAAACCGGTATTTTCACAATTCCGGAATTCCTCGAGCACCGCTACAATCCAATACCCCGCGCAATCATGGCCCTTTACACCGTGATTATATATGTCGCTGTCACAATTGCTGCAGTCCTGTATTCCGGAGGGCTGACTCTGCACACTATTTTTGGCATGAACCTGACAACAGCGGTCTGGATCATTGGAATCGTTGCCGCTTTTTATACAACATACGGTGGATTAAGAGCTGTTGTCTGGGCTGACCTCATTCAAGGCTCTGCACTGATTATTGGCGGGGCAATTACTATGATTCTTGGATTCATTGCAGTGGGAGGTGTGGACAACTTCCTTCAAACAAATGCCGACAGACTCCATATGGTCCTTCCTTCCAGTCACATTGAAATTCCATGGACAGCGCTTATTATCGGCATCTGGATCCCAAACTTCTACTACTGGGGCCTAAACCAGTACATCATGCAGAGAACTCTTGGCGCAAAAAGCCTGAGGCAAGGACAGCTTGGAGTGATATTTGCAGCAGGCTTAAAACTGCTTATTCCATTCATTGTTGTTTTTCCAGGGATAATGGCTCTTCAACTTTATAAAGACCAGCTTTCGACCGCCGACCAGGCTTATCCTTTATTGATCAAGAATCTTATCCCAGCCGGATTGAAAGGATTTATGTTTGCAGCCATCTTTGGAGCAGTCATGAGTTCACTCGATTCTATGCTGAACTCTGCATCAACAATCTTTACTATGGATCTCTACAAACGTCATTTTAAAACAGACGCCTCTCCAAAATCCTTGATATCTATCGGACGTATCATGACAGTATTATTTGTTCTTGTTGGCTGTATGATCGCGCCTCAATTAGGGCATCCAAAATTTCAAGGTATATTTCATTATATTCAGGACTTTCAGGGTTATATCTCACCGGGAATCCTTGCAGCCTTTGTGTTTGGCCTTATCTTTAAGCGCGCTCCACCTTCAGCCGCTATTACAGCCTTAATCCTGAATGTTCCTGTTTACGGTATTCTGCATTTGAAACGTTTCGATAACATCGTTTTTCTCAATAAAATGGCTATTACATTCGGAATATTGATTTTAGCTATGGGAATCATAACGTTTTTTAAAGCACTACCTGAGCCTAAAATTCTGCCTTCAAAAGCTGTAGTGGATTTGAAGCCATCCTCATCTGTTGTATGGCTGGGAGTAGCTGTGATAGCTGTTACTATAGCTCTTTATATAATATTCTGGTAAAAGATGGAATAAGATATCTACACTATCATTTTTCGTTCGTCCTTAACAACATTTAGCACAATATGGGTGACTGTTCTATCCACATATTTTTGAGCAAGAACACCTTTTATAAACTTGTTTAATTCTTCCCTGTTCTTGAAATGGGCAATCACCATTGAATCCCACTCGCCGGTAACATCATAGATCGCAAACACGTGAGGGTCTTCTGCAATTTTCTCCTGAACCTCAATAAGTTTGCCATGGGAAATCCGCATCGTTATAACAGCAGTCAAATTATACCCGAAGTACTCCGGATCTAATACTGGAATATATCCCTTGATTGCCCCTGCCTCTTCCATCTTTCTTATTTTACTGATCACAACTGGAGCAGAAGTGCCTAATTCTTTTGCTATCTCTCGAAAGCTCTTCCTGGAATTCTGATTTAGAGCTCTGATAATTTTTGTTTCCAGCTCGTCAATCATTTACACTCCTTTTTTATTTGTAATTAATATTGCATTAAATTGATACATTTGTCAATAATTATTAAAATATTTCTTGACAATTGAAAATATTTTTATAAAATTATTAAAATAATGATAATCGATTCTGCACCTGAAGTCAAATTATACACAAAGGAATCTGTTGAGCTCCCCAGTATTATAAAAGACAGATTTCCCAGAATTCAATCCGTTTATCAACCCGAAAGCACTAATGAAATCCAGCAGATATTTTCTTTTTCACGAAAGAATAAACTCTCGATAATCCCCCGTGGGGCAGCAACATCAGGAATGGGCGGGATTGCCCCGCTCAGACGATCAATAATGGCAGACCTCACTTTTTTAAACAGAATTCTGGATTTTGACGAAAAAAAGAAAACAATAAACTTTGAAGCAGGTTTGAGATGGTGGGAATTAAAGCAATTCCTCAAAGAACACTCTCTTGATGTTTACACCTGCCCCACCAGTCTATTCTCCACAGTGGGCGGCTGGCTGGCTACCGGGGGTTATGGGATTAACAGCTTTGGTTTCGGACACATATCAAATCTTGTTGATTCAATCGAGACCGTAACTCCAAACAAGAAAAAACAGATCGACCGCAAACATCCTGAATTCAAATATTTTATCGGGACCGAAGGCCAAATGGGAATAATCAGCAAGGTAACACTCAAAGTTAGAGAATCCAAACCATCTCGACATTATCTCGTCCTTTTTAAGAACATTTCAGAGACTGCTGGATTCATTTCTGAGCTTTTGAGATCACACAAAATTCATCCAGTCCATATTGTCTATTATGACCGCAATCGATTAGAGCATAAAAACTTATTACTTAACGGGAAAGTCTTTTTTCCACAGATGGAAGGTGTTCTTATCGCCCTTGAAGACTTCTCAGCCGAGGAAGAATTATTGAGCCTCATCGAGAGAAAAAAGGGAATATTGGCAGAAAATTATTTATCAGCGTTCTTATGGAATGAAAGATACTTCCCTTTTTCTATCAAACATTTTTATCCTTCTATCCTCGGTTGTGAAGCCACACTCCCTATCAAAAATCTTGTTCCCTACATGAGAAGAACGAAAAAGTTCGGGGAAGATTATGGCATCCCACTCTCAACCGAAGCCACATTAATAAACAAAAACGAGGTTGTCGTTATTACCATTTTTCCGTCAGACCCAAAAAAACTCACACATTTCCTCCATCTTTTTCTGACATATTCTTTAACTCACATCGCTATTACATGTGGAGGAAAACCTTATGGAATAGGGATCTGGAATCTCCCTCTGCTGAAGAAAATATTCTCGGCCAAAGATATAAAAGAGTTTCTGTTTTTTAAAAAAGAAACTGACCCCTTTAATTTAATTAATCCCGCTAAATCATTCTCCCAGGATTTTAAGATCACATCTTTATTAAAATTAGGCTATTTCCTGAGCTCTTTATTCTCGAACGGTTATCCTTTCCTTAAACCTATCTTTAGAACAAAAAATCACGATTCCAAAAAACCAAATAACCACACATCAGAATCAGAAGCCTGCGCAAACTGTGGAGCCTGCACAGTTGTTTGCCCTGCGTATTTAAAAACAAGAACGGAAATAGTCACAGCAAAAGGTAAACTCTTTATCTTAAAACAGTTGCTCCGTGGCTCCCATGTTCCCGCACCTGTTGCTGAAAAGATATTCCTATGTTTGCACTGCCATCTCTGTGAACATGTGTGCCAGAGCAAATTAATATTAACCCCGATATGGGAAAAACTCGAATCGATCGTAGAAAAAAAGTATGGACGCCCAAAAGAAAAAATCGAAAATTTCGTCAAGCAGGTCGAGTCCGATCCAGCCTATACCCAGCTTTTCGACACTTTTGGCATATCATCCAATAATAACCACCAGGAAATCCGGAATGTATAAACGATACCACATAGAAACGTCACCAGTGAAATTACCCTCAACCCAGGTGGGGAAGTTTGTTATTATCCGGCATGATGAAGAATGTTTGAACTGCGGGCGGTGCATTTCACAGTGCATCTATGATGTCCATAAGCGAGATTCAAATGATTCCCGGAAAATGGCTGAGCCGGAAAGTTTTTTCTGCAAGAACTGCTTCTCATGCATTCAAAACTGCCCCCAGCAGGCACTCGAAATGGTCAAGAACAAGGAATCTGAAAATCTGGGAGACACTTATTGGACTCCTCAAATAATCCACACAATCTGGAACGAAGCCGAAGAAGGTAAAATCCCTGTTTTTGGCGCCGGATACCGCGGCCCATTTAGAGGTTCTGGCTTTGATGATATATGGACAGATATGTCAGAAATTGTCCGGCCGACAAGGGATGGAATTCATGGAAGAGAATACATTGCTACCTCGGTTGACCTGGGAAGAAAGCTTCCCTGGATATCCGATTTTAAAAAACTAAATATGCCAAATATCTGTGAAATCCCGATTCCCATCCTCCTGGAAACAGATCCTTTAGAACTGAATTCAAAAAACATCATTCTCGCCATAACAAGAGCTGCTCACCAGCTCGGAACTCTTGCTTTCCTGGATATTAAAAATTATTTTGATGAGCTTAATCCCTATCTTAAATCTATAGCCCTGCGATTCCCGCTTGAGAGAGTGGCCCACATTAATTCTGTTCCCTGGAAAAATGTGAACCTTATAGAGATAGTCCTGCCAGAAAAATTTTTAATCTCTGACCTTGAACATGTACTAAAAAATTTGAAAAAAAAGAATCAAACGGCATTATTTTCTCTCGGCCTAACAAATCCCTGTCTCTCAGAGGGTATCTTTAAGCTCGTTCAAGATAGTAAAGTGGATATTTTAAATTTTTATACGGATAATCACGGTCAAAGTCTTAAGGGCGATCTTTTTATCTGCAAAGCAATAAGAAAACTCCATCTTGATTTTGTGAAAAGTCGGATACGGGATGAAATCTCAATAATCGGGCAAGGAGGAATTGCGGCTGCAGAACATGTTCCAAAATCAATCATCTGTGGCATTGATGCTGCAGTCCTGGACCTTTCTTTATTGGTCGCTCTGGGATGCCGGGTATGCAAAGACTGTTTAATTAAAAGTTGTCCTGCAGAGATAAATAAGCTCGATCCCAAAACTGCCACACAGCGTATCATCAATATGATCTGTGCCTGGAGGGACCAGCTTCTGGAAATTCTGAGCGCAATGGGAATAAGAGATGTAAGACGACTGCGGGGTGAAGTGGGGAGAGCTATGTTCTATGAAGAAATCGAAAAGGAGTCTTTTGAGTTTATTTTTTTTGAAGACAGCATAATCAAATGAAAAACATAGAAATAAAAAACAGTGAGTCAAGATTTCGCAGCAAGATCGGAAAATACAGAGTCACTCTAAACGATAAGTGCTTCCACTGTGGACTCTGTGTTGAGCTTTGCCCCTATGGCATCTTCGAAAGGACTGAGGGTTTTAACTTTGTTTTTACACCAAATTCTGCCCTTTGTGAAGGCCCGGACTGCCGCGAAGGATTTTACTACTGCACGACAAAATGTCCTGTGGAAGCTATAGATATCGAGCCAGACCCCCAATGGAAAACTCTTGGAGATTTCCGATGGACTCCGGATTTAATAATCACAACATGGGAGCAAGCAGAAACAGGAGAAATTCCTCAGGGCAATCTTGAGTATAAGATTGGTGCTTCCGGTGGGGGCTTTGACAAGTTCGACTTTAATATCGACACTTCCTCTCCCGCACCTTCTGGTGAAGTCGATAAAATCAAAACCTCTATTTGTTTAAACCGACGTTCAGAAGGCGTTTCAATCGAAATCCCTGTTCCCTGGTATGGCGCAGGCATGTCTTTTGGTTCAATAAGCCTTCCGTCAATGCTTTCCCGTGCAACATCAGCAAAGGTTTGGGGAACATTCACATCCACTGGGGAAGGAGGCTATCCGGATGAACTTGATCCTTACAGTGACCATGTCATTACCCAGATAGCTACTGGATTGTTTGGGGTTCGAGAAGAGACAATAAAAAAAGCACGAATTATCGAATTTAAATACGCCCAGGGTGCAAAACCAGGACTTGGAGGACATTTACTGGGAGATAAAAACACACCAGCTGTTGCGAAAATAAGAGGAGCTGTCGCCTGGACTTCTCTTTTCTCTCCCTTCCCATTCCACAGCGTCTATTCTGTTGAAGACCACAAAAAACACATAGACTGGGTAAAAACCATAAATCCGGAAGCACTCATTTCGGTCAAGGTTTCAACTCCATCAGATGTGGATATGGTAGCTGTGGGAAGTTACTATGCAGGAGCCAATATCATTAATCTGGACGGAGGTTACGGAGGAACCGGAGCTGCACCTGAGATCGCCAAGAAAAACATAGCCATGCCCATAGAATACGCAATTACAAGAGTCCATAGATTTCTTCTTGAGGAAGGAGTTCGCGACAAAATCGTCCTTTTGGCAAGCGGAGGGCTCAGAACTGCCTATGACATTGCAAAATCCATAGCACTTGGCGCAGATGGTGTCATTATGGGAACGGCAGAATTGGTTGCTCTGGGATGTGTCAGATGCGGTAACTGTGAAAGTGGAAGAGGATGTCCCCGGGGCATTGCAACAACTGATTCCGAACTTAAAGAACAAATCGATCCCTCCTGGGGAGCCCAGAGGATAATAAACCTCTACGCTGCGTGGCAAAAACAGCTCAAATTACTTCTCTATCAGCTCGGTATGAAAGATATAAAGGAATTAATAGGGCGAACAGATCTTTTAAGGTCTATCGATGAAAAATAATAACGGAATTCGGCTAATCGAGTCAAAGAAAAACCTTTCTCCTCCACGTGTCAGCCATAAGAAGTTAGCCATGGAAGGAGGATGCGGGGTAGTTGGACTGGCGTGTAATGAAAAAGTCGCTGGCAGGCACATCATGCAGTCTTTAATTCAGATGCACAATAGAGGAAACAGTAAAGGTGGAGGTCTTGCAGCCTTTGGACTCAATCCAGATCAGCTCGAAGTCAGCCAAAAAATACTTGAAGAAGATTACATGATCCAGATTGCCTATCTTGACCCGAGCATCAGGAAACACGTGGAAAAAGAATTTGTATTTTCAAACCTTAACGTTGATAAATACCATCAACTCCCCACATTAAAAGACTATAAAAATGTGAAAGGATTAGATCAACAGCCACCCGATGTATGGAGATATTTTTGCCGCGTTAAAGATACTGTTCTTAACCGGTTTATCCAGCAAAACAATTTAGATGTTCTTGAGAGAAGCAAAGCTGAAGATGAATTCATTTATCAAAACACATATAAATTAAACAAGAAATTTTATTCATCACTCGGGGAAAAGAGGGCCTTTATCCTCTCTCATGGGCGCAACATGCTAATCCTAAAAATCGTGGGTTATGCGGAACAGGCAATAGAATACTATCAAATCGAAAATCTTGAGGCCAATATCTGGATCGGACACCAGAGATATCCAACCAAGGGAAAAGTCTGGCATCCTGGAGGCGCACATCCTTTTATAGGAATGCATGAAGCACTTATCCATAATGGAGATTTTGCCAATTATTATTCCATAGCAGAATATCTCAGTCAGCGAAAAATCTACCCCCTTTTTCTGACCGATACGGAAGCATCAGTACTTCTTTTTGATCTTTTTAACAGGGTTTATGAATACCCTCTTGAGTATATAATCGAGGCTATTGCCCCAACGACGGAGAGAGATTTTTATCAATTACCCGAGGAAAAAAGAAAGATCTACAGAGCCATCCAGGCTTCTCATATCCACAGCTCTCCCGATGGTCCCTGGTTCTTTATAATCGGCCAAACAAATAAAAAACAAAAGAGTTTTCAACTCCTGGGAATTACAGACACTTCGATGCTCAGGCCGCAGGTTTTCGCTTTATTAGAGAACGGCGTTACTATCGGGCTTGTAGCCAGTGAAAAGCAAGCCATTGATGCTACCTTACGGAGTCTGCACCAGGAAGACAATAGATTTTTACCCTATGCTGATGTTTACTGGAACGCAAGAGGTGGAAGTTATACAGATGGAGGAGCATTTATCTTTACGGTAAAAGGAAAAGAGTTAATTGTGACGGATAAATTCGGAAGGAGAATCTCAACAAAAAAAGAACAAAAACATAACTGCCCACCTTTAAATCTTGCAACCGGAAAATCTGAGGATTTGAATCTAACAGAAAAAATTACGGAATTCACTAAAACCATCGATAACCGGTGGAGAATTCCTATCAATAAAAGAGCTTCTATCTTATCAGACACTGAGCAAGATCTAAACGAGACATTTTTATTTTTATCTGCTCCGGATAAAGCGGAGGATCTCTTACACTATATAGATTGGAAGAAAAAAGATTCACTATCTGAGCCAAAAAGCCCGCAAGAAACTCTTGTAATTAACTGTGAAAAATTCCCTCCAGAAGGGTCTCAATCCATATCCAGATTTATTGTTAAAGCCTACGAGTTAGGCTGGAAGAACTATATAACATTTAACTGGAGAGGCCAGAGATTTTGTGGGTGCGGACTGGGTCCAGAGTCCAGCGATATTCGAATAGATGTGTATGGAAGTTCAGGCGATTACCTTGCTTCGGGCCTTGATGGTGCAGAAATTGCTGTTCATGAAAACGCCCAGGACCAGGTAGCACAGATCATGAAAAGCGGGAAACTCGTGATCTATGGCGATGTTGGACAGACCTTTATGTATGGAGCAAAAGGCGGCGAAGTTTATGTCCTTGGAAATGCTGCCGGAAGACCGCTGATAAATGCTGTTGGTGTGCCAAGGGTTGTTATAAACGGAACATGTCTGGATTATCTGGCAGAATCCTTCATGGCAGGCAATCCCCTGGAAGGAGGAGGATTTGTAATCCTTAACGGCATTAAATTTAATGAAATGGGTGAATTAACCGAAACAGAAACTCCTTATCCCGGAGGCAATCTTTTCTCACTTGCCTCGGGCGGGGCTATCTATATCAGAGATCCATTTTTAAAAGTCGAGGAAAACCAGTTGAATGGTGGTCGGCTTGTCAAGTTAACAAAAAAAGACTGGGAGCTCATTCTTCCATATTTAAAAGAGAATGAAAGGCTCTTTAACATCCCAGTTAAACGCTTATTGAGTGTAAATGGTGAGGTACTACCTTTTAACCAGGTTTACCGAAAAGTAGAAGCAGTTGAATTAAAAATCTTATCAGGTACTCACTATTAGAAAAATGCCAAACTTTTTTTCATTCAAGAAAATGGTACTCTTCCATTTTGTATGGGTAATAATAAATAAATATTCGGGGATGGCCTCGCTTCCATTCAGATTTTTCACGCCATCCCTTCTTCATTCTATTCAACGCATAAGCGAAGGGCAGTGAGTGAGAAAAACCGTTTGAAGGCAAAGCGGGCATGGTTCCTCTCCGGGATGGAGAGGAGAGCGAAGCCTGAAATCGAGCAGCTTTTGTCTCGCTGGGACAAAAGTTGCGTGTTTTCTGAATCCACTGGCCTGAGCTTATACATACTCGCCACCCGACTCTGTCGGGTCTCCTTGAAGAGCGATTCAGGAAGGCTAAATCTTCAAAGTCGCATCATCCATCCCCAAATATTTACTTATTAAATTGAATAAATTTATTTCACTATTGAAGGAGATGAAAAATGAAAGAATTACAAGTTAATGTAAAATGCCCCTACTGTAAGAAAAATATTATGGATGAGGATAAAACAATAGACGGCTATCCAAGTGTTAGAGTCATTATCCAGGTTGGCAACAAGCGTGGAGTCCTCCACCTCAGTTCAATCTATGGCAGCTACAACATCAGTTCTGAAATCAATATCCCCATGGATGAACTAGTACTATTTTTCTGTCCCTACTGTGACTATTCTCTTATTACTAAAAATATGTGTGATAAATGCAGCGCCCCTATGACATCTTTTGAACTAATAAACGGTGGGAAAGTTCAGATTTGTTCAAAACGAGGATGTAAAAAACATTTAATTGAATTTTCGAATCTAACTCAAGAAATCTCCGAATTCTACAACGTTTATTCAACATCTTCAGCTCCATTACATAAAAAGTAAAAAACATTTTATTTAATTCCGAAATATGGTGTCAGGCCTTGACGCTGACTATCTATAAAAAATGGAAAAAGGGGGGAAAAAGAAAACGCCCCCGACGGGATTTGAACCCGTGCTGCCGCCTTGAAAGGGCGGTGTCCTAGACCAGGCTAGACGACAGGGGCGCTGAGGGTTGGTGAGCCGTGCTGGACTCGAACCAGCGACACCCGGCTTAAAAGGCCGGTGCTCTCCCTCTGAGCTAACGGCCCAAGTAAAACAAAAGTGTATTTATAATTGAAAGAAATAAAAGAGTCAATATCAGCTTGTGACTTCAATCTTAACGATGATCCATCTTCCTCGACGTGGTAGATTCAAAGTCTCATCTTTTAGGTTATATTTTCTCAAATACAATTTATAATTCTTCGTCTCTGACTTAGCCACCGTCTTAATTTCGACTTCTTTGAAATGAACCTCTCCGGTTAATTCTCTTATATTGGGAAGATCGCCAGCTCCGAGGGAAAAATTAGTGATGCTTTCTTCCCTTGCTGCATCAGCTTTGACCACATTGTAATCCGTTTGAAGCTTTTGATGGTTTGCATAGATTTCCTCATATCTTGTTTTCAGCTCATCAACTTTTTTCTGGGCTGCTCTTTTAGCCGCTCTTGTCCGTGCTCTTTCCAGTTCAAACTCAGCATCATCCAGATCCCCTTTTGCTTCAACAGTTGTAATAATAGACTCTTCCTGCTGTTTCTTAAATCCAACCTCTTTTTTATTCAACTCAGGCAATGTATACAGCTCAACGTTTTCTTCTGTGACACTAGTAATTTCCCAGCTTTCTGCCTCTATTAACACTGGTTCTAAAGCCATAGTCGACAAAGTCGTCCTATCCCCCATGTTTGAAGCATGAATATATTTTTTTAAAATCTGATCTTCAGGGGGCGACGAACAGCTTTGCATGACCCATAAAAGAAGAATAATCCCGATTAAAGAGAGACTTTTTCTTTTCATTATTCCTCCTTCCTATTTAAAGTTAGTTTAACTTTTCTAAATTTTATTTTTTTTCAAGTAAAAAAGCAAGCTTAAATAATAGGGATTCTTGAAAAAAATTCCCCAAAATCTGAAGTCCTATTGGGAGCTTCTTCCTGCTTAGACCAACGGGTATAGAAATGGCAGGAATTCCAGACAGGTGTTCAGTCAGGCCCAGAAATTCCTGAAGCCGATGTTGGAATTATTTCTGGAGGAGTACGGAACGAAGCCATTTCCAAAGACCTATTCTTGTCACGAAAAAAAGATGCTTATTTTTTCTAACATTGACTTTTTGATATCTGAATAGTTACCATATATCTCTCAAAATTAATATTCATGAAGATATAGAGTTAGAGCGAATAAAACGATGTCAGCAAGTATTAAAAAACCAGATGTTTTGGACACACTTAACATAAAAGCAAAGGAAGACTAAAACGACTTTAAAAGAAATCCAGGAACTCCTTCAAGCCGAAGTTATCGTCGGAGAGGACAGCCTTGATGAAGAAATCATGTTTGCTGGAGGATCTGACCTTATGAGTGATGTCCTGGCTTTTGGTAAACCTGGACTCCTCCTTCTGACTGGCTTATCTAATGCTCAATCGGTCAGGACAGCAAATATAATCGAAACAAAAGCCATTATGTATGTTCGGGGCAAAAAACCGGATAAGGCTGGAATAGCTTTAGCCAGAGAAAAAGGAATTCCCCTTCTTTCAACAAAACACATGATGTACACAGCCTGTGGCCTTCTCTTCAGTCATGGCCTTCCGGGAGTAAGTGGCCTCTCGTCTAAAAAATGACAAAAAGCGACGAAACTCTATTATCTCAACACTTTGAAATCACAGGTGGGGATTTCAACAATGCCGGAAAGGCATCAACTAGCATCAAGGAAATTCTCCAGGAAATCGGTATCGACTCTTCGATCACTGTCCGCACATCCATTGCCTCTTACGAAGCAGAAATGAATGTTGTTATGTATGCTCGAAGAGGTGAACTTACTCTGAACATTACTCCTGAGAAACTTCATCTCAAGCTAAAAGATGAAGGTCCTGGGATTAAAAACATAGATATGGCTATGCAGGAAGGATTCTCTACGGCTACTGACGAAATGCGAGAAATGGGATTTGGGGCAGGTATGGGGCTTCCCAATATAAAAAAAAATGCTGATAAATTTGAGCTTTTCTCAATCCCTGGCAAAGGAACTTCACTAGACATAATATTTTGTTTGAATAAAACAGAAAAAAAATGAATCAATATTATCATTCCATCCGCATTGATACGGAAAAGTGTGATGGCCGGATGAAATGCCTGCGGGTGTGTCCTACTCAAGCCATCAGGGTAAGAAATGGAAAGGCTGCGATCATCGAAGAGAAATGCATCGATTGTGGAGAATGTATCACAGCCTGTCCTAATAATGCCATCATCCCTTTGACAGACCCCTTTGGAGAACTCACTAAATTCCGCCATACAGTCGCTCTGCCCTCTCCTGCTCTTTATGCTCAATTCGGAAGAGAAATCTTACCTGAGAAAATCCTTTCCGGGATAAATAATCTGGGATTTGATAGTACTTTTGACCTGGCTTTGACATGCGGAGAAGTCAGCTTCGCCATCCAGGAATATCTCCGAGAATACAAAGGGCCTAAGCCACTTATCTCCAATGTTTGTCCGACCGTGGTACGTTTGATCCAGGTCAAGTATCCTGAACTCACTGACCAGATAATTCCTATTGAACCTCCAAGAGAATTAGCCGCCCGAGAGATCAAAAAGAAAAAATCAAAACAACTAAAACTTAAAGAGAATGAGATCGGCACTTTTTATCTCACTCCTTGTCCTGTAAAAATGATCTCTATAAGACAACCTGCAGAAAAGGGGAAATCTTATTTAGACGGAGCCATTTCCATCTCAGATATTTACGGCCCCCTCCTCTCAGCCATGAAGGGTATAAATAAAGGCAGTTACAGGAAAGCACTGGAAAACATCTGTATTCTTGGAGTAGGGTGGGCAATGGTTGGTGGTATCTGCCGAACTCTACGGTTAAAAAATTCCCTGGCTGTTTCAGGACTAACTGAACTTTTAAAAGTCTTTAACGATATTGAAAGGGGAAAACTTAGAAACATTGACTTTATCGAAGCCTATTCATGCGCCCAGGGATGCGTGGGAGGCTCCCTGACAGTAGAAAACGTATATATCTCCTATAATAAAATCCTTAAATTGATTGAAACCTTAGAGTACGAACAAATTAAAGCCTGCCCGGATATCAGGGAAGTCCGCAAACGTTACAGCCAGCAATACTTTTTTATCAAAGGCAAATTTGAACCCCGTCCCCTCAAACCTCTCGATAAAGACATAGCCAAGGCTATAAAGAAGAGAAAAGAAAAAGAAGAAATCTATAAATTGCTACCCAAAATTGACTGTGGGGCATGCGGCGCTCCCACGTGTTTGACCTTTGCTGAAGACGTTGTTAAAGGAGAAGCAGAGGTGACCGACTGTATTATTAATAATGCCCAAAAGTTAAAAAAGCTGCTTTAGGAGTTATCAGAATTGTTGAATAGATCTGCTTCTTTAACTTTAATCAGGTCTAAGATCAGCAAAACACTATATAAGAAGGATTAAAGAATGAAACTAAAAGAAATTATTGAAAAATTACAATTAAAAGTATTAACGGGCCAAGATAAGTTGCAAGTGGAGGTTACAAGCGGATATACAAGCGACCTGCTCAGCGATGTGATTGCTAACAGCAAACAAGGAAACCTCTGGATCACACTGCAGATCCATCAGAATATTATTGCAGTTGCTAAATTAAAAGACCTAGCCGGTATAATTATCGTTAACAACCGTGAACCTGATGAAGAAACGCTACAAAAAGCAAAAGAGGAAAATGTTCCCCTCTTCAGTAGTGAAGAAATGGCCTTTGAAATTTCCGGAAAACTATATGAATTAATCAGCTCCTAGGGTAACCTCGACTCGTAAATAATTCAGGTTAATTCATGTTAAGGCCTTTTAAAGCGGACCTGCATATTCACACATGCCTCTCTCCCTGCACGGAACTGGATATGTCTCCAAAAAAGATACTCACCTCGGCAAAGAAAAAAGAAATAGATATTTTAGGCATCTGTGATCATAATTCAACAGAAAATTCCCTGGCTTTAATGAATGCAGCAAAAAACATGAATATTAAAATTTTCCCTGGCATGGAAGTAACATCTCAAGAAGAAGTCCACGTTTTAGCCCTTTTTGACAATATAGAAAATACTCTAAAACTTCAGGAGTTTGTCTACAAAAATCTGCCAGGAAAGAACGATGAAGAAGCCTTTGGCATGCAGGTCATCGTGAACGAAAAAGAAGAAGTGTTAGGTTTTAACAACAAGTTATTAATTGGAGCCACGACAATTCCCCTAAATGAAGTCATTCAACTGATTCACTCTTTGGATGGAATAACCATTGCATCACATATTGATAGAGAATCCTTCAGCATCATCGGTCAATTGGGATTTATTCCCGAAAATTTGGAATTAGATGCTTTGGAAATCTCTCCCAATATCACATTCGAAGAAGCTAAAAAAAGATTTGAATATAATTATCCTATCACCTGCTCTTCTGATGCCCATTATCCTGATGACATAGGAAAAAGTTACACAACTTTCCTGCTTAAAAATGGCACAGTGGCCGAAATAAAAAAAGCATTAAAAAATGAAGAAGGTAGAAAATTGATTCACTAACCTGGATCATTCACAGGTCGAGGTTACAGCATTTTTTATGAATAATTAAGCTTGAGGTATTAATGGAAGATCTTTCTCTACACATTTTAGACATCGTCGAAAATTCTGTAGCAGCCAGTGCAGATAAGATTGAAATAAGAATATCAGAAGATGAAAAGAAAGATTTGCTGTCTATTGAAGTCATCGACAACGGAGTAGGCATGGATGAGGAAACTGTTAAAAAGGCGCTCGATCCCTTTTTTACTACTAAAACAGTTCGGAGATTTGGCTTTGGATTATCTCTTCTATCAGAAGCGGCTAAAAATGCGAATGGTCACTTTTCCATAAAATCTAAAAAAGGAGATGGGACCAGAATTAAAGCCGATTTCCAGTACAGCCATATCGACCGGAAGCCTTTAGGCGATATTGGGCAAACGATTATCACTCTTGTTATAGGAAATCCTGAAATAGATCTAGTTTATGTGTATAAAAAGAATAGTGATACGTACAGTTTAGATACGAGAAAAATAAAGGCTCAACTCAAGGAAACGCCCATAAATTCTCCTGACGGGATAAGAAAAATTAAGGAGAAATTGGCGTCTATCCCCAATTTTTAGAAATTGGGGACTATCCCACTAGTGTCCGGTTGTTGAATTTTGAAATCCTTCTAAACTCATTAATATCAGTGTATTATGTCCAAAATTTATCGTAATCGATTTGAAACCGTATTTTGATTTTAAGAGCTGTAACTTCAATAATATCAACACAAATATATGTATTTTAGGCTTAACCGGACACTAATGGGACTATCCCCATAAGATATGCCTACATCTTAGGTTAGCACTTCTACTTTTACAACAAATTTCATAACAACGTTTTTTTCCAATACGATATTAATTAAAAAGGTTCATTTCCCAATTAGTTGGCAAAATAATATAAGAGACATATAATTACGCTGTCATCCGCACTCCTTTTTGTCATTCCCCTGTTTTCACAGGGGCAGGCTCTGCGGAAGCGGGAATCCAGAAGAATAAAAAAAATATTTTATAATAGGCTGGATTCCTGCTTCCGCAGGAATGACGAAAGGATAGGAAAAACTTTTCATCAACTATTGATGGCTGTAAAACCAATGTCCCATGTGCCGATGCTTTTCTCGGCGGAATAAAAGGAAGTAATTAGGACATTAATTATACCGTTGTCAATAATTGGGAGATGAACCAAAATTATTAAGTTAAACAAGTTACGTTTTCGGAAAAAGTCGGATTTAGTGGTCACTCCGGATCGACTTAGGTTTTATTGTCACCAAGCCGGAACTTTGTACCTTCTTCCTCTCTCTGCGCTCGCTCTTAATGGCAAGTTGGCGGTTTATTTCATCCTGGATTGTTTGGTCAAATTCGCAGCTTTCGCAGTTAAAAAGTTGTGGGCAGGAGCGGTGAGATATCTCTCCACTCATAACATATCTGCACTGTTTTTTCCCTAATTGAGAGTAAAGTTTGTCGATGAAAGGCTTAATCCTTGGATCATTTCTAAACTTCTCTTTTTTCATCATCGCGGCATGAAATTCACATACTCTATGACAATTATAACCGTGGGTACACATACGTTTTTTGATTATGCCTGCCTGCATCCAGATACAAGGGGTGATAATTTCCTCTTCAACTACAGGTTCTTCAACAGGCGGAGTAGGGACAATTTCAATTTCGTAAGATTGCCTGATTATGGATTCAAGATAGTCCAGCTCAAAAGGTTTTGGTAAGTAGTTTAAAGCTCCTCCTCGCATTGCCTCCTCCTCAGTTTCAACCGAGGGATAAGCTGTGATGATGATAACTTTTGCTTTAGGATTTTTCTCTTTTACTTCTTTTAGTACCGAAATCCCATCACGACCTGGCAATTTAAGATCAACTATCATGACATTGTAATCTTCAAAATTAATTTTTTTCAATGCCTTATCACCATCATTGGCAGCATCAACCTTATGGCCCTCGTCTGAAAAGTAATCGACCAATGCCTCCCGCATAATGTCTTCATCTTCTACAACTAACATAGTTTCTTTTTCCATTACTAACCTCCAATTCTTGTTATTTAACCGATTTCCACCAGGCCAGTTTTACGACTGAAACTATCCTAATGGAATTAGTCATCTCATTAGAGTTGTATAGCAAGGAATGTGCCAAACTAGGCATAGATAAAAAAATTATTTTAATAATTGCGCTAACTGTATGAAATTAAATGAGTTATGAGACAAAGCAGGATTACCGATAGATTTTCAAAAAGGGAATGTGTGTAACTTTATTAGACACTACGTGTCTAAATTATTGACAGTGTAGTTATATTTTTTTAGCTTATTATAAAGAGTCATCCGCCGAATTCCAAGTATCTCCGCTGCCTTTGATATATTTCCTTTTGTCTCTTCAAGCACATTTATAATATGATTTCTCTCAACTCCCTCGATGGTTTTTCCCTCTGCAGGCATTGGATGGATAATGTCCTGTGGAACTTCAGCCAGAGTGATTGTTTTATTCTTTGATAAAATTACACAACGTTCGATCATGTTTTCTAACTCTCTAACATTACCAGGCCATGAGTAATTCAGCATAAATTTAACCACTTCAGGAGAAAATATTTTGATGCTTTTATTATTTTCTTCAGCGAACTTTTTTAAGAAATGCTCAGCCAAAGGGAGAATATCCTCTCCTCTATCCTTAAGAGGAGGAAGCTCAATAGTAACTACATTTAATCTGTAATACAGGTCTTCTCTGAATTTCTCCTGTTTAACTATAGCTTTCAAATTCCTATTTGTAGCAGCAATGAGACGTACATCAACATCAATTTCCTCGTTACTTCCAACTCTGGTAATCTTTTTCTCTTCAAGAGCTCTTAGTAGATGAATCTGTGTATTTGCGTTTATCTCGCCTATTTCATCAAGAAATAATGTGCCTTTGTCCCCCGCCTCGAATTTACCTTTTTTTCTTTCTACCGCCCCTGTAAAAGAACCTTTTTCATGACCAAAAAGTTCACTCTCCAGCAAACTTTCTGGAAGCGCTGCGCAACTCGTGACAATGAAGGGTTTGTCTCTACGTATACTTTTATGATGAATAGCCCGGGCAATAATTTCCTTACCGGTACCAGTTTTTCCTGTAATTAATACTGTGGCACTGGTCGGGGCCACCGTTTTAATAAGTTCAAATATCTTTAACATCTTAGGGCTTTTAGAAATGATGCCCTCGAAGTGGTATCTATCTTCAATCTTCCGCCGCAAAGAGATATTCTCTTCAATCAGATTCTGGTGCTCCACCAAATTTTTTATGAGAAGTTCAACTTTTTCCGGGCAGAACGGCTTTTCGATGTAATCGTGAGCGCCTTTTTTTATCGCCGATATTGCTGTTTGAACCGACCCGTAAGCAGTTATAATAACCGTGGAGATTGTAGGAACTATTTTCCTTGCCTCTTTCATTAGTTCGATACCATCTATCCCTGACATGACTAGATCGGCAAGCATAATTTTTATCTTCTTCTGCTTGATTATCTGGAGTGCTTCCTCTCCAGAGCCGGCAATTATCACTTTATAACCAACGTTTTCCAGCCAGTCTCGGAGCGACTCTCTTACTATATCTTCATCGTCTACAACGAGTATTTTAATCTTTTTTCTCATCCATAACCTCCAGATATATAGTAAATGTTGTACCTACGTTGAGCTCGCTGTCCACTTCTATTTTTCCTTTGTGCCGCTCAATAATCCCATGAACAACTGGCAGTCCAAGTCCCACACCTTTACCTCTTTCTTTAGTAGTGAAAAAAGGTGTAAAAAGTTTTCTCAGATTTTCTTTGGAAATACCAGCTCCGGTATCCCTGATATCAATTCTAACGGTATTTTTGAGTGATTCACCGATTTTAATACCTTCATTAACCGATGTCGTGATTGTTAAGTTACCACCTTCAGGCATAGCCTGAGTTGCATTAAGGAGGATATTTATCAATACCTGCTGGATTTGGTCAAAGTCAGCAAGAACAAGAGGAAGTTTTTTTTCTAATTTCTTCTCTAGCTTTATATTTTCAAGGCTAATTTGATGTTTGACTAACAACAAAGCTGCATCAACTATTTTATTTACTTCAGCCGGTCTTATAGTTGGGTCTGATTGGCGTGAGAAATCGAGAAGATTTCTGATTATACGGGTAGTTCTCTCCAGTTCTTTTTTCATCTTTAAAAGCTGATTTTCTGTCTCGCCCGTCTGTAGCTTTTTTTCTCCATACTTCTTAAGAAGAAGTGTTATATAAATCAGAATACCAGCCAATGGATTATTCACTTCGTGAGCAACGCTGGCGGCTAATTGACCTAAGGAGGCCAACTTTTCTGATCTGATCAATTCTACTTCCGTTTGTTTACGCTCGGTGATGTCTTCTCCTGAACTAAGAGTGCCAATAATAAAACCTTTTTCATCTGTTAGTGTTGTATTGTGCCATGCTATAATCCTTTCCTCACCAGATTTTGCCAAAATTGAGTTTTCATAGTCCTCAGTTTCCTCTTTTTTTCCAGCCATCACTTCTTTAAATACATCTTTCCTTTCCTCCATCACTTCTTCCGGGACGCATAAATCAAACCAGTTTTTATTTATGATTTCTTCTTCTTTATAACCCAGAACATCGCACCCCTTTTTGTTGATAAGGGTGACTACTCCCTCGTTATTTATAGCTACGATTATAACTCCCGCTATATTGAGATACTGCTGTGCCCTGTTTCTTTCATGGCGCAATTTTCCCCATAATCCCTTGTGTTTGGTTAAATCCCTGAAGTTTTCTAGGGCGCCGATTATCTCATTATTGCTTGACCGTAATGGTGAAGTCGTTATGTTTACAGGAATTTTATTCCCCGTTTCACTGGTAATCATAATCTCATAATTGAAAATCGTTTTCCCGGTTTCCAAGATTTCTTTTAAGGGACATGCTTCATTACAGATATCACTCTTAAGAATATCACAACATTCCTTATTCAGTACTTCCTCTTTTTTGAACCCGGTAATTTCCTCAGCAGCACGATTAAATGATGTGATCCTGGCATTTTTATCTATAGTAAAGATTCCCTCTTCCATGCTAGCCAGGATATTATCTAAGAATTCTTTTGTGATTTTGTCTCCCTTTCTCAACACAATTTCTCCTTGTGATACTATTATATAAAAACTCATTCTTTAGTAAAGATTTTTGATAGCTTTTCATTCTTTGATTCTCACATTATGCTCCCCTAACTCAAGGAATTGCCCATAAATTCTCCTTCAAAACCATCATTTTTTTAAAATTTTTTGCATCATATCCTGGATCTCTTTTTTGATTCACAACCAACACCATCCATTTCTTTTACTGCAAAGGATATAAACGTAAAACTTTTTCATATTTCTAGATTCCCGCTTCCGCGGGAATGACGGCAGCTATGGATTCCCACTACCCCCAATTATTGAGAACTTACTATTTTTTCTCTTGACATCGTTTTGTTTATTTATTTAAATATATTGTATTATATATATATTTAAATAAATGACTAAAAATAATGATGCATATAAGGCGCAAAAATTTCACTATATTATTATATTCTGTCAAATAATGATTCTCTCCACAAATGAAATACAAATACAAGGATGAAAGTGAGCTCTTGAAAGCATTCGCTCACCCTATACGCCTGCAAATAATAGAGCTGCTGTTATCAGGGCTTCACGAGGAAGGATGTAGCGTTAATTCAATACAGAAAATATTAGGCATCCCTCAACCCACAATTTCTCAGCACCTCCAGATATTAAGGAACAAAGGTATAATTGATGGAACCAAAAAGGGAGTAGTAGTATGTTATAAAGTGATAGATAAGCGTGTTGTTAACATCTTGAAAATACTAAAGAAATAATTTTTTTCTTGAAAAAGAATATATCAGGATTTTCAGCAATATCAAAATAACTTCCTGATATTGCTGAAATAACAAAAAGTATTGGTATTTTTTATGAATAGTTCAGGAGAACCTGGATTGTTCACGAGTTGAGATTGCCGCAGATGCAAGGCGCAGCGTATGAAGCTGTGGTCTTCCACTGCGAATGCGCTGCAACGAAGTAGATGCGGTGATATCGACTCGCCTGAAAGGTAAAAAATGCCGATGATTAATATAAATATTATAAAGAATAAATGATGGCATCGGCATTTTTTATGAATAGTTCAGGTTAAATATAAAAGATAGCCGTAATAGAGGAGTGTCAAGATTCAAGTAATAAGGAGGAACGATGGCTGAAAGGATAGGCGTGTATGTGTGTAAATGTGGACCAAACATAGGAGACAAGGTAGATGTAGGTGCTATTGTCAATGAGGTAAAGGGCATCGAGGATGTATCAGTGGCAAAAAGTCATAATCTCCTGTGTTCAAAAGAAGGGATAAAATTTCTCAAAGAAGAAATAAAAAATGAGAAGCTTTCAAGAGTTGTGATTGCTGCCTGCACTCCAAAGCAGTACGAGGTAAAATTTATGAGGGCGTGTGAGGAAGCAGGCCTAAATCCTTATCTTATGCAAATGACGAACATAAGGGAGCAATGTGCCTGGGTCACTCCTGACAAATCTGCTGCTACTGAAAAGGCAAAAAGCTTTGTTATAGCTGCAATAAACAGGGTTTCTTTACAAGAATCCATAGAGAAAAAGGAAATTGATATTCAGCCTGATGTTCTTGTAGTAGGGGGAGGAGTAGCTGGATTAGAGGCATGTCTATCACTCGCACAGAAGAGCAGGAAAGTCTATCTTGTGGAAAAAAGCCCCTGTATTGGTGGACTCACAGCAAGATTTGAAGAAGTTTACCCAACTATGGAGTGTGCACCTTGTATGATAGCACCTGAACTACAAGAAGTCCTTCAAAAAGAGAATATAGAAACATTCACTTATAGCGAAATAGAGGAAGTTGTTGGGTCATTTGGGAATTTCACTGTCAAGGTTAAGAAGAAAGCCCGATATGTAAGCGAAGAAGCCTGCATTGGATGTGATGCATGTTTTGAGCCATGCCCTGTGGAGGTATCAAATGAATATGATGAGGGATTGTCAACCCGGAAAGCAATATATGTTCCGTTTGCTGGCGGTCTTCCTAATGTACCTGTTATAGATAAGGATAACTGTAAGAGATTCAAGGGAGAGGAATGTAACATCTGCAAAGAAAATTGTTCCTTTGATGCCATTAATTATGATGACGAGGACAAGACAATTGAGAAGAATGTAGGGGCAATTATTTTAGCCACAGGCTCAACACTTTTTGACCCTAAAGAACTTCCTCAATATGGATATGGAAAATATGACAATGTATTAACAGCCATGCAATTAGAGAGGTTGAATGCCTCAAATGGACCGACAGGAGGGAAGATTCAATTAAAGAACGGGAAAGAGCCAA